>Ga0208958_1000248_pt1 | contig 67161 bp, 93 predicted proteins | sample RifOxyB1_FD_184032 | JGI IMG/M metagenome (GOLD analysis project Ga0208958, IMG submission 184032) | Soil microbial communities from Rifle, Colorado - Rifle Oxygen_injection B1 (SPAdes) | ecosystem: Environmental > Terrestrial > Deep subsurface > Rock core/Sediment | place: Rifle, Colorado...
AAATCCATCACATGTACATCATCTAAGACAACAAAAGGATCAAGGTTCTAATCGGGTAAAAAATTTAGCACTTTTACATGAAAAATGTCATGAGAAGCTACACAAAAAAGGTTTAAGATTGAAAGCATCTAAAAGCTACAGAGCTCCGACTTTTATGTCTATAATAAACAAAAGGTTTTGGAGAGATATACCTGGGATGAAAGTTACTTATGGTCATATAACTTTTGTGGATAGATGTGCTTTGGAATTAGAAAAGACACATTACAATGATGCTTTTGTTATTTCAGGTGGTAAATTTCAAATAAGAAGTAAGCCTTTAGAGATATTACAAAAACATAGAAATAATAGGGTGTTACAGCTTAATAGAAAGGGGTTTAAGCCTTCAATAAGAATACAGCGATATAACATACAGCCGAAAGATATTGTGTGGATTGGAACTAAGATATTTAAGACAATAGGAATTCAAAATAAAGGTAAGTATGTTAAGGTCGAAGGCTTAAAAAAGGTTTTGGCTGTAAAAGATATTGAGAAAGTATTTAATTTTGGAAGTTTTGTATATAACATTTAAAGGGTGACATACATCCATAGAGAAAGCCTTGTGGTTTTTCTGTCACAGAGGTTATAAAGGGCATTCCTGTAAAAATATAGCATACAAACAATCTAAACAATATCAAGAGGAGAATTTTTATGCCTTTGCATCCAATAGAAACAATTTTGATGACAACAATTGGCGGTTTTTCACTCTTTATGCTTACCCTATTATTTATAAACCATTTCTCGGCCAGAAGATGGTTTTGTAATAAAATGGGCTGGCATAAAACCCCAAAGGAACAAGGATTCGATGGTTGCAGCAATACCGGAATATGTCCTAGATGTAATAAAGAAGTTCTCCAAAGCAGTCAAGGAGACTGGTTTTAAAATATCATAGAGGAATATATTGATCAATTTTTGTGAGTATAAAATCTATCTGTTCTTGATCAGGCAAGTCATTTTCATTAAAATCAATTTCAACCGAGGACAAAGATTTACATATTTTGTCTATTTTGTTTTTTCTATCTAATAACCATAAAAACAACTTTGACTCGTTAGAAGTAATGATCTTATAAGAAGACTCATAATTATTTTCTTTGGTTTCAATCTTATCAATTAGGGGATTGATCTGCTGAATTACACCCGTAATATCTTTTTTAGGGATCAATGTATAAAATGTATCCTGTGCCTGTTGTATAACTTCCATCACATCAAATTTAATATTTCCCTTAAGAATTTCATTCATCTCCACAGAATTTCTCATGGAGGCAGATAATGAAGCTGCAAACTCTAAAAGATGTGTGATAACATCACCTATTGTAACAATATCATACTTATCACCCTGATAATCTTCTAGATCATTCCCTGATGCTTTCTTATAGCTATTGTCATTATTTATTGGTTTAAAATCTTCTAAACCAGCTGTTTTTGTTTTTGGAGATACTTGTGTTTCTCTATATAAAGTGGTTATTCTAAGGTCAATATCTTCTGAGACACCCTTTAAATTCTTTCCGAAATCATCCCAGGGGAAACTATTTTTTAATTCATTCAATACATGAAGACATTCATTAAAAGCGTTTCGTATTTGTAGAATATATTCGATATCTTCATCTGTTCTTTCATCTTTAGGTATAACCAAAAAATCTTGAACTCTCCTATCTAAAAATATATCGTGTTTGCTCTCATTAATTGGATTTAATCCTAATTTATTTATTAAAGACACAAATAATTTATTGGGATATTCTAAATCAAACTTTCCTGATTTTAATGGCCCTCCATCTAAGGATATTCCTAAATTATTGTAATAAGATAAATATTTTTGCTTAGGTGTCATCAAAGTATTTATCATATTTAGATTTTTAGGTTCTATGATAAGATTATTACCATCATCTCCTATAAACTTATTTACGGTCGCTCTAAACCTTTTTACTGCATCTGGATCATGGTCGGTGTTTATGCAAAAACAAGCAAAGGATTCAGCGAAGTTTTCAATTTCATTGTCAAAAGCATAATTTGATTCACCACCGCTATTTTTTTGAAAATCAGCTTTAAATATTTTTCTTTCCTTGTCAGTAAGGAATAAAAACCATAGACGGTGTCCTAGCTCATGTAATAAAGAATATATTTTGCGGGCATCGTTAGCATAAGAAGCGGCATTCAATTTAATAATGTCCTCACTAGGCCGATAAAAAGCATAAGTAATACTGTAATCGGTTATCATATCAGTAAACACATCACCTTCAACAAACTCCACAAGTCCATACAATAAAAAACCGAAACCTTTTCTTTCTATCTGGTGAGAAACATCTTTTAAGATTTTAAGACTATCTATGTCTTTATAAGTGTCTTTATTATATTTATCGACTATTTTAAAACCTCTGAATTGTTTTATTTCCCTAATCGATGAGAATTTAAAACCAACCATTTCTGTCATAATCTCAAGGTCATCATAGATAGTAATCAAAGAGTCTATGACATCTTTATAGAATACAAAACCAAAATTATACTTTTCTTCTTTAGAAGTCAAGACGTTATCACACCATGTAATAAATCCAAAATCCCACTTAGAGCTCTCAACATTGATATGATACTTAAAATTTCTAATATTTACACTCTCTAACGCCCCTTCTTTATTCGGCTTTGGTATATATCTCCATTTATTAAGAATGATAGCAAGAGCTTTATATTTAGGTGAAGCTAATAACTTTTTTATATCATCTTCATCATTTTTATTATTAATAACAATAAATTGGGATAAATATCTATCAATTTCTCTTGTAAAAGGTGACAATAAGAGATTAAAATAGTTTACCCGAACGGTTGGTTCAAAATCTTGGTTAGCTATCCCTAAATTTATAATACCTTCTTGTTCCCCCCATACACTTTTTAACCAATTTATATCAAATATAGGTTCTGTTATAGAAAATCCAATCATAGATGTTTTCGGTAAATTTACACGCTTTAACATATTTTTCTCCTAAGAGTATGTGTTTAAATATATGTTCTATAAATAATATCAATAATATTAAGAGTTAGTCTTTATTAATTTTTTAAGAAGAGTAATTATTTGAAATAATCTGTGATAGGAATATACAAAAAGATATATTAATTATTTGTAGACACCAGTCTCATAAAATGCCACCCCCTCGTATTAACACGTTCTAACAAAGTTAAGCCATATTTATTAAATATATTTACAAGATTGTCTAAGCCTTGACCTGAAAAATCGTGAAGATGCCCAAATTTGTCTCGATGTTCTTCTTGAAATTTTACGGATGGTACAGTAACAATTTGATTTAAAGAAACCCTAGCTATTTCTTTTACCACCTGATCTACATATCGAATATGCTCTAACAAATCTATAGCAAATAAGAGGGGAAATTCTTTATCTTTATAAGGTAATCGTTCTGCATAAGCCTTACTGATAATAAAACCAGGAAAATTATTTTTTATCTGTTTAATTTCCATATCTGAAATCGTTATACCATATAAATTTTTTAATGGCAATATCTCAGATAAATGATACAAATATTCTGCATTTCCACAACCGATGTCCACAGCCGTATCCATTCCAAAAATATTTTTAACATTCAGCATAAGCTTATCAATTTCTAGTATTTTAAAGGCTCTCGTATTTTCAAGACTCCCGAACGGGACAGATCTATTACTATAATATTTCTCTATCTGAGCATCTGTAGAATCAATACCTAATTTATTAGGATATGCTTTTAAAGGTTCATTGTTTTGCACTTTTTTAATTTCCTTTATAGGTAGAGTTGTTTTTGGTAAAGTTATTGTCTGAGGTAAATTACCTGTTTTATATTTATAAGAAACAATCTGTTTCCATTTATCGTAATCTTCCTGGCCTCGATCTGATATCCCCCCTTTTCGATAATTTACTGTATACAGATAACCGAAAGAACTTACCCCATGATGACCATTTTTTAACAAGGTTAGCCAAAAATCCCAATCTTGCAGACGTTGAATACGTTCATCAAATCCGGGGTAAAACTTTCTTCTCAAGAGTCCTGCTGAAGTATGTATATAATTGAATTTTTCTAATTTAACGGGGTCAAACTCTTCTGTATGGTAGGTCTTCTCTATCTTTCCTGTCACTCTAAAACCACAATAAGAATATGCTGCATCAGGATGTTTTTCTAATATATCGTACAAAGTTTTTAGATAATCATCTTGATATAAGGCATCAGCATCACAAAATATTACTAATTCCCCCCGGGACAGGTTAAACCCTATATTTCTAGAAGGGTTTGCTCCTAAATTCTTCTCATTGTGTTTAATATGTACCACATCTTGATAACTTTCTAATATTTCTTTTGTGTTATCGGTGCTCCCATCATTTATTACTATAATTTCAGTATTTGTATAAGATTGTTCTCTTAGAGAATCAAGACAGTCTTCTATATAGGCAGCACAATTATATGAGGGAATGATAACACTAATTCTATTTAGGACAATGTCTGTGGGATTTTTTATAAAATTATTTGTGTTTTCTTCACCAGAAAGGTTAACTGTTTCTATAGAATTATGTAATTCTACCTCAGAACTTAAAAAATTCTTGGAAATCTGTAAGTTTTGTTCAATACTATTTTCTTTTACAAAATCAGGAAATCTTTCTAACAATGGTTTAGAGATGAGATTCCCTTTATATGGAGTTAAAGTCTTTAGAATATTAACATCCCATAAATGTCTAATACCCCCATTTTCAAAATTCTTTATATTATCTGTCCTCACAACATAAGGCCAAAATACTGATGATACAGACATGAGCCTGTGGCTAAAGGGAACATCTGGAATTATAGGTTTTCCTCTTTTGTTGTAACCACAATAAGCAATACCATAATCTCTATTTTTTTGTAATTCTTGAATTAGAATAGAAAGAAAATCTTTATCATAAGTCGATTTTGAGTCTAAATGCGTAAAGAAACCAAAACGTTTAGCATAATGGTAAGCTTGAGAGAAGTATTCTATATAAGAAGACTTTGTACAAAACCTGTGAAATATTACTTCACAACGTGTTTCTTTTTTATATTTTTCTTCTAAATTGACAGGAAGGTCATAACCTATTAATAACACTTTTTTAAAAATGTAAGTTTGATTGATAATACTCTCAAGAAATTCTTCTGTAATATTATTCTTATCTTCTATGATTGAGATACATATTACAGTAGGGTCGTTATTATATTTTTTATTTTGTCCTATTATTGCCAATATAGCCTCCGTTATATGTTAAAAAATAATTCAATTTTTGGAGAGATCTTTTATGAACACAGCAGGTTTTAATTGGAAAGCGGCTAAAACCGAGTTCCAAAAGCGTATGATATTGGCCGGTGTCCAAAGAAATTATTGGGATTGTTCTATTGATAATCTTGAACCATCTACGGTCATAGCTGAAATACCTCACTTTAATGAAACAAAAAAAATCACAATAACTGCTCAAGAACAACAGATTTGGCTCAATCATATAAATAAGAATACACCTGAATCTTTACAACTTCCCTACCTTTTAGTTGTTGGATCTTCTCCAACAGATGAAGCCGGTTTAACTCTTGCATATCATTTTATGGCCAAAGCACAAAATAACCTGATGTCTCCAGTATCTATAGATATAATGTGTCCAGAAATCACCTTGAAAGAAGTAAATGATCCACAATTTTTTGTCATAAAAAATATAACACAAGAAGCTTCATGGGATAGAATTTTTAAGGCTAGAGATTACATAGAACGATATGACAATTTTTTTAGAATTGTTGTTGTTGCTGGTGAACCTCTAAATTTTTGTTTGACAAAAATACGAAAAGAACCAGATGCAGTCTTATATTTTACAAAGCGCGTTGCCCGAAAAAAGATAATATATTAAAAATTTTATTGTGAAGGTTGAATATGCAACAAATCATACAGAACGTAAAGATTAGTGATGCGACTATAGAAACAAAAGCAATAAAATCAGTTTTGGACTCCCCAGATAATATAAAAACAAAATTATTATCTTTATTAACCACAGATCTCTTTGGTTATCCTCTTACCAGAGATGTAATGACAAGAATATTAACCTTAATAGGACGTGGAAAAAAAGTGGCTTCTTCCAATAGTTTTTGTTCTGATGCAACCATTTCAGAAGAGGCAAAAAACCTATTAGAAAGTGAGATGATTAAACCAATAACAAAAGAAGAAGAGATTGAGGGGTTAATAGAACCCTTAAGATTTTATGCAACAATAAGAAAAATGGCCAGAAATGCACAGAGTACTATAGATCAGTTAACTGAAGGAAGTGTTGATGAAGAAAAAGTGAATAAAATCCTAGCTGATACCGAACGTACTGTTTTAACAATCAGATCAGAAGGTGAAGAAAACAGTATACTTCATGCCGGTGGTGGTGATCACACATTAAATCCGGTGGTAAGCACCATCTTGAATGCTAAAAAATCAGAGCTAATAAAGTCTGGATTTAATAATTTTGACAGTAGAAGCGGTGGTTTTCAACGTGGAAATCTCTTGGTATTAGCTTCCAGAAGAGGCGGGGGAAAGACAACAGTTTCTTTAGCGATGTCTTTAAAACAATACTTTAATAAATTGAATGTGTGCTTTGTCTCCCTGGAAATGAATGCTTTAGAGTGTACCGAAAAAATACTTGCTAATATCTCGGGGGTTTCTCACGAACATATACGATTACAAAAATTGAGTACGTTGTCTGAACGACCTAAAATAGCAAGAAGTTTTAAAGCTTTCGAAGATTTTGGGAATGCGAATAATTGTCGATGGAGTTTATATGTCCCTAATAAAAAAATGAATCCCTTCGATCTAGAAATCCAGCTTAAACCATTTCATTATGATGTGATTTATATAGATTATATCAACCTCTTAGAACCCCTAGAAAAGAACAAGCCCCAGCACGAACAGATTGGGGATAATGCCAAAGCTATGAAGTTAATAGCTAAGAGCATCAATTGTTTAATTGTCACAAGCGCACAGATGACCGCAGACATGGAAGTAAAATATTCCCGGGCGGTTGAGGACCATTGTGATTTTTTGTGGGTTTGGCCAAAGTCAAAAACCAATATTTTAGAACTTGATCAGACAAAAGCTAGACATGCCCCAGAATACCCGTTTAAGCTAAAGATAGAAAGAGATCTGATGCAAGTTGAGGATTATATTCAAATTCCTGGACAAGAAGAGGAAGAGGATCAAGAAGAGGACAAGGGAAAGAGAGGAAGACGAAAGAAGGGGGAAAGAGAAGAGTCTAAAAAACCAGAAGGAGAGGATAAGAAAAAGGTGTGGGTTGATAAAAATAGTAAGAGGATGGAAGAATTCATTAAAAATGAAAAGATCATTATGGAAGGATTGAGCGGGGAAAAATAATCAATTCAGTTTAGCATCTTCTTGAACTTCCACAACTTCTGTCACATTCACTTTCAAGAGTTTTCCTTCTCCATATTTTTCATACAAATCTAATCTATAGGGGAAACACATACGGACCATACCCTCGTTTTTGTATATGTGATAAAATTTAAACGGTCTATTATCATCATGTGTGTCCCACCATGCCCAATAAAATCCATCAGAGTCTTCCTCTATTTTAACTTTGACAATGATATTATTTCCCCCATATACCTCTACCCCGAGTTTATGAGAATGGAAGTCATTAAAAAAACCTTCAGGAGTCTTATGAGCATAAGAATAACTCATTCTTTTGTCATGGTTATAAACACCTCGTAACCAAAAAGAAGAATTATGATTCTTTGCCTCAAACATCTCAAAATCAATGGCTTTAATCATTTCTATTAAAGGTCGAAGCCCATAATAACGAATTATATTTTCTCCCTTAGACTCTACACCCCATTTTCTTCTATATGGCCAAGATTCGTCATATTCATATATTTTGTCATATAATTGTACATTCAAAAATTTTTCTGTAAAAATAATCACCATAAACGTATTTTACAGATAGGGAGAAAATTATGTTGATGAAACCCATGAGCTTATTAGAACCAAGAATTGATGAAAACGGCAATGTGATTATAAGAAGTGAAGAAGAGATAATCACGAAGAATATAATGCTTAAAACAGAGTCTGGAAACGTCACCTCCAATGATCCATTGGTATCCCTTTTGTACTTTTTGATGAGAGATAATGTTCCTTGTGGACATATGGAGATGCTTGTATCAGATATGGAAAAGGAGTTAAATATGAAAGGACCATCAACATACACCAATGGCTATCTAACTAATTATTGTATCCATCTAGCTAATAGAATTCACAAAGTTTTGTCAATCTCTAACCTCAACACAAAAAAAGAGTAAAACATGGTATTCATGCAAGAAATAACGAGTAATATTGATCAAGCTAATCGTCTCTTGATATTCGATACAAGTAGCATAGCCTGGAGAAATTGGCATGTGTTTACGATAAACCAACAGGAAGAAAATGGACACATACGAGGCTCGCTGGTAAGTTTTTGTACATACATCAAAAAATTTTCTAATTTGAGGACGTGTCCTATATATGCCATAGATAATTTTCCAAGAAAAAGGGTCGAGATATTCCCAGAATACAAAGCACAGCGCAAAAATAGAGATATCACACCTAAACCTGATGTGATACAAATGATACAATACTTCCCGGGGGTTATAGCTCAAAGTGAAGATGAGGAAAGTGATGATGTTATAATGACCCTCGTTGAAAAATATAAAGACAAAGACATCTATATATTCACAACAGATGGTGATATAGACCAAGCTCTTATTCATGATAATGTTGGTATTGTGGGAATGCATGATGCTATAAAGGACAAAAACAAAGCGTTAACCAAATGGGGAATATCCGATTTATCAAAACTACCTCTGTTAAAGAGTCTTCTGGGTGATGATTCAGATAACATCCCAAAAGTCCCTCGATTAAAAACTGCTGAAGCTATTACCTTAACAGAATCTTTTCAAGATGTTAAAGACCTCTATGAAAAACTTAATATGTCCTCCGTCTCAGAAAAAACAAAACAATTGTTATGGGATTATCGAGGCCAGGTAGAAAAATGTTACTTAGTTGCCTCTAGAAATTGTGATGTACCTCTAAGATTGTCTGTAAATACAAATAAGAAAAATTTAGAACAATTTTTAGATCAAAAAAAAGTTTTTAATGGAAGTGATTTTAGAAGTAGAGGCGAGTTAATAAGTCAATTATTTTTATACTATAAAGAAGCTCAAAGATGAATGAAGTGAAATTTGATATTAAACCAAATGATTACATTACGACTGAAAAGTGTCCTAAATGTGGTAATGACACTCAATTTATCTGCAAAAGCCAGAGAGTATGCGAAGATTCTTGTGAAATTTGGGTTGAATGTATTTGTGGTTATGATCCTACAGAAAATGATAGTCTCAGCAGAATGGAAGATATTTGGGGGAATATATCAAAATATCACATGTTAGAATGTTTATCTACCTGGAATGAAGTTATTACAAACCTAAAAAATGATGAAAAGACTCAATTGTTATGATAATTTATCACAAGAGTATCAATGGATTTATGAGCTGTTGTGTTGTCAAAGAATTATTAAAAGACGTGATAACAGTCACATCTGAAGAATATCTTCAAACAATACAAAATTGTATACCATTAAGTCATGGTGAACGTATTCCAGCTGAATTTATAAGAACAAACCAAAAAACCGATGAGATTTTATTTATATTAGGTCTAGGTGTTTCTTTAGAGGTAATAAATAAACTTCAAGAATTCACAAGACGAATAATTTGGATTAATCAAGAAGACTCTGGTTTATATGATGCCTATACCATTAATGGATTTAGAACGAGAGAAAGATCTACGTGCATTTTAACTTTTAGATATTTAGAAAATAAAATAGCTCAAGAAGATTACACTAAAGAGTATAAATTGATGAGTGAAGGTCTCGACCATGACAAGGGAGTTCCTTGGTATCTCCTTTATATTGAGGATCAAGAATTGGGTCTAAAGAAATTTGGAGATAAAAGTCTAAATTTTGTCAAAACATTAAATTTTTACCCCTTTGAAAGAATGAAAAATTTATTGAATACTTTAAAAATTTTTGTTAATTAAAAGGAAAAAAGTCATGACTTTAGATGATTTTGAGGCAAAAATATCAAAAAACAAAAGGCTTGTTAAACAATATCAAAACATTATAAACATATTAAAAAAAAGAAAAAGAAGATTTTTTGGAAAAAATTGAACACCTAAAAAAACATGATTGGGCAGAATTAATAACAACAAACCCCCTAGAGAATGATGAAAACCACAAAATAAAAATATTAATAACAAAAAAAGATTTAGAAAAATTTCATAATATTTCAGATGCAGAAGAAGCCTGGGAACATCTTCATGATTTGATTATAGAAGATGCTTGTATCTTAATATCGGGCTATTAAAACTATTGTATGGCTTAAAGAAGGAAAAACAATGTCTCACACCATAATTTTAAAAAATACAGAAGCAGACTTAAAATTTATAGCAGACCGTATAAAAAATTCTAGGATTCCCCTAGAAGTATTAGATGTTTTTTTAGATAATTATAAAAAAGATAACTCTCTATCAAATGGTATCGATGCCATTAAGAAAAGGTGGGGAGATGTCTCTAAAAAGAGGGTATTTCGTTGGAATAATACCATCGAAAGATTTCCAGAAGAAGGTATAGAAGTTGAGGTAAGGTATCTATCAGGCTTATTTGGTAGGGCAGTATTTAAACACATTGAAGGATATACTCCATTTTCTCCAGAAGGGGAAAAAGATCAAGTTTATGTGTGGCGGTATCTTTATTAAAAAATAAAGGGATCGAATTATATTATAAAAAAGCTGTTAAATATAACTGTGGTTTTTATTAAAAATATAATAGAGAGAAAAATATGATCCAATATTCAGATGGTTCATTCTCAAAAAATTTATCTCTATCTAACGTTCTAGACCTTATAGAAAAAGAATTTGATGGGTCAACCTTTAAAGATCATGGAAAAATACCAAAAGCAATTTATTTAGGTTCTGAGAAAGAATTAGACCAAAAAAGAGTAGAATTAATGGAAGAAGACTCTTTAAAAGAGAAGGTGGAAATGATTGAAAGAAGATTGGCATCTTTAGAAAAATTAACAATTACCTCGGATGTCTTATACATCCCAACCAAAGAAGAAATTGAGCCCTTTTTAAAAGATAGCACATGTGAAGAAAAACAATAAAGGTATACTATTAATATTATAGGAGAAAACAGATATATGATTTTTGATATCAATACAAAACAACTAAAAAGTTATATTGGTAAATTTGAAAAACTATTTGTATCTTCCGTCGCCGGGAAATGGGATGCTGTATTAAAGGTTACAGCAGATAAGGATACAGGAAGAGTAAAATTTGAAGCGGCTGAAAAGGGCTGTTATGTTAGAATTACAATACCAGCCGTTGTGACTGAAAGTGGGACAATCGTTTTGGCCTCTAATTATTTGGTCGGTCTTAGAATAATGGATGAAATAACAACATTTAAGGTAGGAGAAAAACAGATAGAAGTCACCTCTGGTAAATTCCATTCTACTCTTGAAATTGTAGCTCTCCAAGATACTGTAGAGAGTAATAAAGAAGTAAAATCTGAAGATGGTGTGGATAATACTTTTTCTGAGACATTAACCTTAAAGACAAAGCAATTGAAAGATATCTGTGCCTCAGTACTCTTGACCCCTCAACAAAATGACCCAGACCTTGTAACATTATTCCAAATTTCCAAAGAAAAAGGTGTAAAGATAGCAGTAAATGATCATTACAGAGCAGCAGTTGTTAGAAGCGAAGAAGTTGAAATCGTGGGCGACAGTTTACTTGAAGGTATAATACCTATAAATGTTTTGACAACGGTGTTTGATGCTATATCTTCAACGGGTGATATTATAAATATAAACACCTCTGGCTCATCCATACATTTATGGAATGATTGGATAGAATTTATACACCCATTCATTACTAAAAAAAGAAGAACAGATCCAGAAGAACGTATAAATTCTATGGATAAAAGTCAATTTTTATTAGAGGTTTCCTTTAATGCCAAAGAAGCTGAAGAGTGTGTCTTGTCCACAGGATCTATAACAGAGGGAATTATGAAACAAGATCCTCGTGTATCTATTCTTTTTGAGGGTGAAGAGGCTAAGGTTATGGTGAAATCTTCAATTGGAAAAGCTACTTCTAGCTTCCCCATTAAGTTAGAGGCTGGTAAGAAACATGAAATAATTGTATCAGGGAGATACATGAGAGAAATATTGTCTCTGTTAAAGAGTAATACAACCTTACAAGTTTTAGGTGATGATGCTGTTATTTTTCGGGGGGATTCCCACAAATTTCAAGTATATGTGATGCCACAGATTGATAAAACAGCTTCACAAGAAAAGTAGTTAAATTATGTTTGGCTTATGGCATGGAAATCTAAAACAACTCCTCCTCTTTGATAATAAATATATTATTTTCAAAGTAGGTGAACCTGTTATTGATCTAAAAACTTCACAGATATATTGTGATGATGAAATAGAAGTATCTCTTGTGGTAGATGGTAAGAGATTTATAGGATATATTGTAAGACTCCCTGAGAGTGGAAAACTTCTTAATATAGATTCTAAACGTTTCACCTTATCTGTTTTCAGGGAATCTTCTGAATCCATAGATAATAATATAATTCCACATTATAGATTTCCTCTTTCTATTATACTCCAAGATAAAAATATAAGAATACTTCGTTTTGGGAATGACAATCAAAGAATATATCAAGGTATTGTCCGGATTAAACCCAGTGACATACTTTAGGGCAAGCCCTAAAGCTTCTTAAGAAGTTTGGTGTTTAAAACACCCTTATTCTTAAAGGGTGAGCCACAACACCCTTTATCCAGTTAGCTGAAGCATTCTGGTTACTTTTTGTTTTTTAATATTTAAAGAACCCATTTTTATTAATGTGGAAGGCTAACCACAAATATATTATAGCTAAAAAGATATTGTATATCAAACATTATTTATTTTAATTTATCCCCACCACAAGCGGATGAGGTTTTAAAAAATTTTATAACACTTTAAATTAAATAATTATCTATAATTCCAAAATATTTAATAGGAGCTATTTTGAATATCAAAAACAAAAAAAAGCTTTCAGATGCCTATGAAACGATTGTAAAACACATAAAATATGCAGGTTATAATACTGATACCGATAATGCTAACCTTCTTAATACAGCTGAAAGAGCTTCGTCTGCTTTACAAGAGCTCATTCAACCCAAAGATGAAATTATTTCTGAAATAAAAAAAATGTTAAGTAAAGTTTTCCCCGTACAATATCAAGGAATGGTGATATCTGAGGGAATAAAAACTTTTGGTCTATGCCCTCATCATCTATTACCAGTTATTTATACAGTTACTCTAGCATATATCCCAAACAGTATACAAACCAAGGTGATTGGCATTAGTAAATTAGCTAGGATAGCTAAAATATCGGCAAAAAGGCCAATCTTGCAAGAACAGTATACATGTGATTTAGCAAATGTGTTTTACACCTCCAATAATGGGGAGCTTCCTGGGATAGATACTTTGGGATCTGCTGTATACGTTGAAGGTATGCATACCTGTTCTACCATCAGAGGGGTGAATTCACACGAGTCCACGATAATAACAAAAGAATTAAGAGGGGTCTTTCTGGAAAACTCTGCAACCAGTATGGAATTTGAGACGATAATCGGGAGACGACGTTAAAAACAATAAAAATTGGCGGTTTTTATGAAATGTAAGGATTGTTTCTGGCTAGACAATATAAAAAAGAGAGAAAGAAAAACCTGTAGAGAAAAACGGGGTGTATCTGAAGATACAGAAACTTGTTCTAAATATAAACCTACAATAGAAGCTATTATCTGCTTATTACAGATGCAAAATGGTGATATAATTGACAAAACTGTGTCTCTTATAACAGAAGTAAAAAAAGACGACATTACAAAAATAAGAACAGAGTTAGATTCCTATTGTAATTTTGGGAGAAAATTCCCGAATTCTTTTACTTCACAGGCTGATATAGCCACTTTCCATAGTTTATATAACCGAGTACAGTCAATTAAAGATAGAGTCGCCTATATAAGGAACAGTATGTCGTTTAAAAAACATATGCTGGGAGAAATAAAACGAATATTTTTTAAGGAAGTAACCCTGATAGAAACTGGTTTTAAACAATACGAAGATTCAGAAAAAGAGATATTTATGAATGAGTTATTTCCAGATATTGTGGAGATGGAAAACACATTCTTGGTAATACATGAAATGTGTGAGCGAGTCCATTGGAACACACATAATGCTCAGGGTATTTTAGATACTCTTAGAAGTATGCGAGAAAATAATAAGTATTTATTCTCTAATATAGAAAGTGGTCGAATATAAAATGAAATATTTAACTTGCCCTAAATGTAAAGGAAGAAAAATAGATTCCAAAGACTTACCTTGTTCTAACTGTGATGGAAAGGGCAAAGTCAAATTTGAGTCTACCCCCCTTGCTGGTATATTAGAATTTTCTGATATAAATATAAACAAGGACAAAAGCGGGAGTCATAGATTTGCACAACTTTATTTTGATATTTTTAAAGAGTTATTTAACCGGACACACATTGTAGATGATGTAATTACCACAGTTAAATCTACAATAGAACAATTAAATAAAGAAACTGGGGAATCTATAGAATTACTCGAAGAAGCCAACTTCAAATCTTATATACAACGTTGTAATAGAATACTCACCTTGAGTCTTATATGCCAAGTTATCGGGGTTGGATCGTGGTATGAAGAAATAATAAAATTGGAAATATTAAATCAATTCATGCCCAAAGGTAAAAGCCGCGATGACATTATATCTAGTGTTGTTTCTAGCTTCTATAAAAGTCAAAATGCACAACATGAAAGTTTATCAAATTTATCGGATATGTTCTTAAAAATAAGTAAAAATAATGAGAGTAATATCAATAATTTAACCAATGAAGTCAATCAATTGAAAGATATTATAAAAAATTTAACAGACACAAAACAAAAATCTGTGAAAGACAAGAACAAAGAAAAATAATTAACAAACCATCAATTAAAAGGAGTTTATTATGAAAGAGTCTATGCCTTATTATCAACAGGGGGACGTTCTTATAAAGAAAACCAATAAAATACCTGAAGAGGCCATTCCACAAGATCATGTGATATTAGCAAGAGGAGAATCAACAGGTCATATGCATCGCATATCTGATCCTAGAAAAGCGACCCTTATGATGTTAGCCGGGATATTGTATTTAAGGGTGCTTGCAGAAAACTGTGAGTTAATCCATGAAGAACATGGTCCAATAATACTCCCCACCGGTGATTATCAAATAGACACCGTAAAAGAATACGACCACCTAGCAGAGGAAGTCCGCAGAGTTCAAGACTAATAAATATCTTTATAGCAAATATTACAAAAAATTTTGTAACCTATTGATATAAATATATAATAAATTCACTTCTTTTTAAACAATTTTTGTCTTACAATTTAATAAAATAAACACAGCCTATCTTATAATTCGACCTTAAAATTTGAAGGAATGTTATGTCATGCTTATTAAAATGTTAGATAATAGATTTATAAAAGAAAAAGACATTCAATTTTTTGTGGGAAAAGAACCAATCTATACAATAAAGGATTTTGTGGAGCTTAATCCATATGGAATAAGGTTATTACCAAAAAATAAAAGTGTGTCAAAGGATTCATCGGGGACATGGGCGGTAAACTCTTCTAACGAGATAGTTTTTATGTCTTTGGGTAAAGCATATAAAGACCTGGTGGATATTTATCAAAGTATTGAACAGAACAACGTATCAGATTTAGAAGAAGATGACACTTTTGACAAATTCTGTAGCTTCCTCGAAAACCTCTCAAGAAAAATAACACCAATATTCTATTCTAAATTAATATTAAAACCAAGCGAAAAAACTGTAAAGAAAGGAAATCAAAATGAGATTAAAAATGTTGGATAATCGATGCTCTAAAATCATAGATGGCGATCTACAATTTTTCTTGAATGGTAAAGAAGTCATATTCATCAAGGATTTGTTGATCTTTGATTACGGGAAAAAATTGTTATCATCTGTGATTGATTTAAACAAAACTGTAAAAGAAGAATGGGTTTTAGATGGAGACAGTGAAATAGTCTTCTTCTCAGAAGGCTTTTGTTTCAAAACTATACGAGATGTCTTTCTCCAGATTAGAAGATTGTATCCTTGTGATTCCATAGAGGGAAAGGTCTATCTCAAGTTTTGTGAGACAATAGAAACCCTTTTTAAAAAAATAACTCCTAAGACGTATGAAAAAGAACTCAATATAGGTTAAAAATGATAGTAAAAGCCAAATCTTCAAATAATAGATTATCAATTAGAAATGGGGTTTCTTCCCTAACTCTAGGGGCTGAAAATGAAAATGAGACCATAACTTTAAAAGACATTTTAAATATTATAGTTTCAGGGGGAGCAATAACAATAGAAAAACACGAAGTAACTGGTGAAATAACGACCCACAATTACATTGCACCTAAGAAAACAGAAGATATTTCCAAAGAAGCTTAAGAAAAGGCGTCTATAGCCCAATGGATAAGGCACTTGATCAAATGTTAATGTCTAAATCTTTTTATTTATGATATTTTATAATACTTAATAAAAAGCAACACTTCTTAAGAAATTTTATGTAAATACATAAAATATTCAAGAAGGAATCAAGAGGTTGAAGGTTCGATTCCTTCTAGACGCATTTATATAAATGAAATCTCTAAATTAAATGGAGGAATATATGATTGCCTAGGTCTGTTTATCCTGTGGATGTCTGCATGGATGGATTGATCATAAGAAAGTGACCAAAGTCACAAAACACCTAAGATATCCTATGGAAGATGTGTGGTGGTGCCCAAAATGTGGCAAAGAACATAGAACAACAGATGGGGGAATGTTTGGACAAATGTACAAAATGTGGAGAGAAGCTACAGAAAATGACTTCCTAGAATCAGAAACAATCCATCATTTTGATGGAAGTCTAGAGATGAGAGAGGGATCAACCAGAACAATATACATCGATGGATATTATTCGAGCGGTTTTTGAGGATAGCATGGATTTTAAAAAGAGATTATATTATTTATTCAATCAATTTTTATGTATCCTGGGTTTTCATGATTGGAAAACTGTTGAGACACAATGTCTACAAACATTGAGATACCAATTACAGTGTGAAATTGAGGATAAGTCTCCGTTAGGAATTGGATTTAGGGGAGGGGATAGGGTTAGACATAAAGTGTGTTTGAGATGTGGTTATGAAGAAAATCAAATAAAGGATGCCAAAAGAAAGTTTTATACCGAATATTACAAGGAAAAAGAAAGAGATAGCTTAGCCCATAATCTAATTGAGACCAAAAAAGAAGATGATCAAGAATTTTTAATTGCTTACAAAGAAGTTGAAAAGGAGCTGGAAAAATGAATGCTGTTAATAAACTTCATGATAAATCTATGGAATTCGCTCAAAAAGCATTTATGGCCCAAAAACAAGGAGACATCAAAAAATTTATAGAATTATCAATACAAGCATATCATCTAGAAAAACGGGCAGCAATGTTGTTGATAGATAATATACATTCTTTGGATCGAACCGTTCTCTTTAAAAGTTCTGCTTTTTTAGCCTTTGATGCTAAAAAATATATGGATGCTAAAGAACTTTTAACAGAGGCTAAAAAAGGATTGACGATACCCGAAAATATCCGGATAGAACTCTTTAAATTAGAGAGAGATATAAATTTTGAGCTGAACTCTTTAGAATTTGAAGCAAACAAGAAAAATACCATTCAACCCTGAAAGGAGAAATCATGGAAGATTCAAAACCTTTTATTATCTTAATGACAAAATACTATACCAATACAGGAATAGTTGAGAAGTTAAAAGCCACCCATTGGAGTTATAATAATACAGAAAAAGAAAAATCCAGAAAGACCGTAAAAACGGAGGATGGCAGATTATTTTTTAAGAATGATTACATTCTGGAGAGTGATGACCTCGAAGAACATCTTAAACTTAAAAGAGAAAAAAAACTTAAAAGTCTCAGATTACAAATAAAAAAAGTAGGGGATCTGAAAACAACAATAAAGGAAAAGTAGCATGAAAGAAGAACGTTTCAAAAAAATTATGGAAAACCTTGGCTATCCTAATAGCAGATCATTGTATGCTGCTCTATATCAGGTTGCTAATGAAGTTGAGCAAGAAGTAAGGGCAGAGATAAAGAAAAAAGAAAAAAGCAAAGAAAACATATCCGAATTTTAGAGGGAAGATACCAATGATTAAATCAGGAAAGATATTCTCCTTTGAGGGTATAGATCAATCAGGGAAAGAGAAACAATCTAAACTCTTATTTGAAAAATTAAAGGAGGAGGGAGAGGAAGTTTTATATCTATCATTTCCAGCTTATGAGACTGATATTGGGAAATTATTAAGAAAATTTTTAGATGGAGAGATCGAGCTATCAACACAGACAAGACATTTACTCTATACAGCCAACCGTTTTGAATTTAAAAACAAAATAGACAAGGCTATTTCACAAGGTAAACATGTTATTCTGAATAGGTACTCTGAGTCCGGAATAGCCTACGGTATAGCTAATGGCCTAGATAAATCATGGTTACAAAACATAGAAATAGGATTACCACCGGCGGACATCATTTTTTACTTCCCCATAACACCACAAACTGCTTTTAAGAGAAAACCTGAAAATAGAGATAGATATGAAAAAAATATAGAATTTCTCAAAAAATGTCTTGAATCTTATATGAGCTTAGCGGTTGATGGCAGTAGATTTTGGCATATAATCGATGGAGAAAAAGAAATTGAAACAATTCATCGTGAAGTATGTTTTTTTGCATTATCCCTCATAGATCAGGATGCTTCTAAAATAGACCGAAAATCGTTTTTCATAAATTCATTGTCTACCGTTTTAGACTAACACAAAAATAGATCAATTCAAAAAAGTCATTCCTGTAAAATCAAGCAAACCTGTTTTAAAATCAATATTTCTAAGGATATTCATATGAACATAGCTAGAAGATTTCTAAAGAGATTAAATAATAATAATCTTGATCATAAAAAGCCTGAAGATAAGGTTAAAAAAGCATATTCCTTAACAAAACACCAAGAAAGAAGGTTAGAATATTACAGAGAAAAATGGAAAAAAATAGGATTGAGCACAGAACCATTAACCTATAAAGAGGCCAAGCATATTATCGATAATTTTTATATTCATGTCTTAAAAAAAAGTCCGCCTATGTTAATCCTCACGGATAATCCTGTTTCAGCCTGGCAAACAACATTAATATGCCAAGCTTTATTCGGAAAAAATGAGAGGGGACGTACATTATGGAATATGATAAAAGACCAGCTGATATCAAGCAAAGTAGCTTATAAAGGAATAGAACAAGGCTGGTTCATAAATGTAAGAAAATTAATGGATGAGAAAGTTATTGATGACATTGTTAACAGGGTGAGTATACCTTGTGATCGTCTCACTTCTCCTCAGATGGTCCATATTTTCAATCATCTACAAGATAATTTACCCTCAAAATGTTATTTAATATGGAATTCTCGTCTTAAAAATATACTAGAAAAAGTAGATGAAGTTATAACAAAAGACTTTATAGATCGAGATTATCCAAATAAATTAGAATTAGCAGATAGCTACACAAGTTCAAAGATATTCATGGATCTCTTCAATTTTAAGCTATCATTGGGTAAAATAGCAGACAGTTCTTGTATTACAGAGGATATAAAATGTGCAAAAGAAGTAAGATCACTCTCAGACCAAGTATATCAAACAAACCATCTGATAATAACAGAAGTTAGGAGAATTATTGAACCTCTATTTCAAAAAAATGTATTGATACCAAAATTTTTTAAGATTTTTAATGAAAAGATGAATTCTCTATTAATGGAAAAATTCTTTCTCGTGAAGGATATAAACCAGAACTCTGAAAACAAGCCAGAAGGTCTTAATAATATACAAAAAGAAGCCCTAGAACCTTTCATCTATATAGGTGCTGAACTTGAAAATTTGGTAGAACAGTTTGTTGATCAAATGGGCGGTATAACCCCTTTAAAAAAAGATTCTGGTGAAATTGTTGAAAAGATAACACAAGCTAATTCAGTAGTCCAACATCTACAAGACAGTATAGAAAGGTTATTATACTCATATTTGATGGAAAATGATATAACATCTAAACTGCTAACCAAAAAAAATAAAGCATCTCAATTATGGGACAGTCTGTCTAATCTAGGGTCTAAGAATATAAAAAAATTAAAAGAAAATGATCCAAATGAACAAATAAATCGATCTATCTTAGAAAACTTTGTTAAAAATACCAGTACACATCTGTATGTCCCTATCTTTAGAGAAGTATTCAGATCGATTCTGTGTAAATTATTACCGCTTGTTGTAGATCAAACAAGAAATTTTATAACACCCGATACTTGTGGACAATTTGACGTTGGATACTTTTCCTTTTATGACTTCTTGTTCACAGAAGTTATGAAACCACCCAAAAATTGGAAATATTATCGAGATCTTTCTAAGTTATCTTTAATATATCCCTTACAAGACGTATGCGTAATCTGTCAAAAACCAACCTATATTGGGATGAAAAACGGTCAAATTCATAATGACATTGGCCCAGCCATATCTTTTAAAGGTTTTGATGTTTGGGCTATTGATGGCATAAGAGTTCCTAAATGGTTGGTAGAAATACCTTCCAATAAACTTGATCTAAATGAAGTTTTATTTCTTGATAATGCAGAACAACGTATAATCGGAATAAAGAAAATAGGGATAGAAAAGTTAAAAGAACGCGGTATTATGATCGATAAACATGGAGATTATGAACTTATTGATATGAGACATATTGTTAACGTATTAAGATACACCCCCTATCTATTTATGAAAAATCCCTCAACAAATTCTATACATGCAGAAGGGATAGACCCCAGCATCACAAAGGTCATAGATGCTATATCTTGGAGAAATGGTACAAAAGAACTTCCAATAATTTTAACATAATGGACAAAAATATGAGTGACAAAAAGACAAAAATAAAATCATTAACACCTGAGCAAGAATCAAAATTAGATTTATACAGAAAAAAATGGATTGATATAGGATTGAACTCAGAACCATTTACCTATGAAGAGGCCAGACCAATCATGGACAATTTTTATAGAGAAGTTTTTAAAACTGATCCTCCCATTATAATAATAATGGAAAATCCATTAACAACCTGGTATGCCACTTTACTTTGTCAGGCTATTTTTAATGAAGAGTCTCTACATGTGTGGAGTTATATTCAAAGATGTTTGTCTGAGATAAGAGAAGAATTTTCTAAAAAAATATTTAAGGATATAGATAAACCTTCTGCCTCTGATAAAATCGGAGAAATAATCGGGAATTTATATGATTTTATGGAATCTTCCTTGAAGGAAAACATAAGAAAATCTGCTGTTAAAGACGGCAAAAAACAATCTTTGCAAGAAATAGTTAATCAGAGAATTCTAGAAACAGCTCAAAAAACAGAAGATGTTTTGGGAAGTATAAAAAAAGAATTCACCGATAAAACATCGACAGATTTAAGGGATGTTATCAGAGATAATTTTATAAAAGTTTATGAGATCATTTGTGAGATCATACACAATGAGATAAAATCATCGACTGTGAACTATCTGGATAAAAATAAACATTTAAGACGAGGTGATAATAATGACACAGTAGAATCATTAACATCGGAAGTATCAGCTATAAATTCACAAATAATAAATCTAAAATATAATAATCATCAAGTATTAAAAGAAAATTCTGAGAAGTTATACCGAGAAGATTATAGACCAGATATATTCAGAGAAATCCCGAGTATAAAGAAAAACCTTGAAGTAATCATTCAAAAAGAGTTAAATCTGATATTGAAAAATTTTCATGATATAAGATATGTAAATGTCTTAAAAGGCAATATTAACGTAAAGATGCCCGCTGAATCTGATGACGCCATAAAAACTGTATTTGATATAGAACGATTGAAAGATAACACCTTTGAGAAAATATTTGATGAGATCAAAGATCAATTTAAGTCTATAGATTTAGATTATCTAGAAAAAAATCAAAAGAGTAGGTTGAATTTAAGAGAATTACTTCAGAATTTGAGGAGTGACTTGCATAAGAAAATAGGGAGGGCAAAAGGTTTAAGGGATATTATTACAACATCTTTAAATATAGAAAAAGAGACAAGGGGAAATGTTAGAGATTATCTAAAAAGTCTTGAGGATGTTTGGAAGTTATCTTACGATGAAGCATTTACAATCATAAAAACACAAGCCCGAGAAAAATTTTTTAGCACCTATTCTTTCACAGACGTTGAAGAAGATCGATTAAAAAAGGTTTTTGATAAGATTATTAATGAATTATTCGTTACAGTCGAAGAAAATATTTCTACAGAGATAAAAGAAATAAGCTGGGACATACTCTGGAAATTTATTTATGAGAATATTTTACCGGAATTAAGTTCTACAAATTACATAATACCAGACACCTGTGGTCAATTTGATGCGGGATATTTTTCTTTCTACGATTTCTTTTTCTCTGAAGTTAGCCCGTGTAATACACCTTCCTGGAAAAGTTTATGCGATACTTCAAAGTTATCTTTGATTTATCCTCTTAAAAACGTGTGCGTTCTCTGTCAGAAACCCACGGAGATACACATAAAAGGAGGGAGGTTACATAAAGATGGTGGTCCGGCGGTATCTTATAATAATTTTAAAATATGGTCATTAGAGGGAGTAAGGGTATCTCAATGGCTGGCAGAGACACCTTCTGATAAACTCGAACTTTTTAAAGTTTTAGCCTTGGTCAATGCAGAAGAACGTATGATTGGTATAAAGAAAATAGGCATAGAACGTTTAAAGGAATGGGGAAATATTATAGATAAACAAGAGGATTATGAATTAATAGATATGTGCAATGTTTTTAAGATAAATACACATGCACCCTATCTATTCATGAAAAACCCATCTACTGGAAATATTCATGCTGAAGGTGTTCCAAATTCCATAGATACAATTGCTCAAGCCCTTGCTTGGCGTAATGGTTCTTTTGAAACACCTCTTGTCTTAACATAAAATAACACTTCCTTTACAACAAAAATGTGATAGACTTTGATTTAAGACAAAAACATATTTTATAAATATTACATCTGGAGTATTATTATGAACGATGATCCCCTAAGTCAATATAGAAAAATAATAGAAGGCCGTGAAACTGGAGAATTATTATACAAAGAAGGTTGCTTAGAACTCTGGGATATCCAAAAATTGATATCTACTCTTTGGGGTAAACCTGAAAGTCGCTCTCCTTTCTTATACATACTGAATACAAAAGATAAGGTATTATTTGCCGTAGGCGTCCCAACTTATTGTAAAACAGTAGATGAAGCTATTTATTGTTTAAAACACCCAAATGAATGATATATTTTAAGAGCAACCTTTAAAATAACAAACATTTAGAAACTTTCTAACTTAAAAGGAATATTATTATGCAACACAACGGAACTCTTGAAGAAAATGATACCTTGATAAAAGAGAGAAGAAATTGCCCATTGATACACAGAGAAGGGAATTTTGAGATCAGAGATTTACAAAAAATTCTTCCTTCAAAAGAAAAAAACGCCAAACATAATTTACACTTGTACATATTAGATAGCTACAAAGAAGTTCTATTGGTAGCAGAAATCGGGAAAGATTGCAATACTGTAGATAAGGCTGTTAATTGGCTAAAATATTTTTAGAGAGGAGAATATCATGAACTTCATGGAATCATTACCTCTTGTTAATAAAGAAGAGATCATAACCGAGCTGATACAATTGGGTTTAATAATTGAATCTTTAGATCATGAATATAATAAGTTATTCTCTGATATAGAGAGTGACTTTCTGAAATTAAAAAGTGATCCCAATTTTAAGGGCTCAACCTTAGAACATTTACATAATGGGTTTTCTAGCTTAAGAGCAAAGCTGTCTTTGCTCTCACCCCTCTATAGAACAAAAATAGGTTTTACCGAAACGGTCAATGGGCTAGATATAAGATCATTTCTTGATCATTTATATCCTATGGACAAACACACAGACGTTGATTTTATATATACTCCAAAATTCTTGGAGAGAGAATTTAAGATGGTTCATAAGCCATCCATACTTGCATCTGTAGCAAATATAGTCAAAAACAGCTTATATTGGGTAGAAAAAACTGTACCACCCCATTTTATAAAATTTAGTGTTGTACCCTATGGAATTGTTATTTCTGATACAGGTCCAGGTATTGATCCTACCACAAGACATAAAATATTTGAGCCTTTTTTCAGTACAAGACCTTATGGACGCGGTTTAGGTTTGTACATCTCAATGCTGAGTTTATCAAAAAATAATTTAAAGCTTATAGCTTCAGAAAAACCGGTAAAAGAGGCATTAAATGGAGCGAATTTTATAATAAGAAGAGATATATATTAAACCTTACAAACTCTAAGGCAAACAATATGGAAAATAGCATAAAAAATAATTATCATTCTCTTAAATATTCTGATGAATATTTAGCGACGATTGAGACAAAAATAAAAGACATGCTTGAACTTTGGTTAATAACTGAAAGAGTATGTTATAAAGACATTATAACCTTTACCCTCGGACTTGAAACTGATCTTATATTTATCAGAGATTATTATCACCGAATGCAAAAAGATCAACCTATATTTTTGTCCATATTACCAATTCCACTCCCTTGTAAATATCCAATAAATAAAGAGGACAAACATTTTACAAATTATCTATTATCAGAGGCTATCAGCAAAGAAAATTTCTGTATCCTTGAATTTTCAAGACTTGTGATGGTAATCGCCCATTACAGAATAATGCAAACTATAGTAAAAATGATCAATAATGTAAAGGGCTTTACGGAAGAAGATGAAAAAGAAAAATTATCTGAGATCAAAGATAGATTAGCAGAATTCTGTGATAATTATAAAATACCTTATCCACCCCCGGGAATTAAAAAATAGAAGGAAATAAATATGTTGTTTGTCTATGCTTCTTTTCCGATATTGAATAATCCTAATTGTCCTGAATGGGTAGAACCTCTGGCTCAAAAGTTAGAAGAGAGTTCTAATATTACCCTGCGTAACCCATGGTTAACCCCCCATGAAGAACATCAAAGAAGAAAATGTTTTGATGAATGGCTCAAATATGACATAGTATTAACTGATACTCTGTTGAAAGAGCGTATTCCACAAAAATTACACAATATACCGAATACACAAACTCTTTCAGAATTAGAAAACATAAAAAATCTTTCCAATATCGTAGAACGAGAGTTATATTTCATTTTACGCTCAGATCTCGTTATTGCAGATTTTTCTTTAAGTTCTCACGGTGGCCTTATGGCTATAATGTATGCTTTCATCTTAGGTATACCCATCATTGGGATTAACAATACAGAATATATCACATCTCCCTGGGTAAATTACCATACCCTGTATATAACAAGTTCTGTGGACATAAAACAGCTTACACGCCTAACAACTTCCATGTTATTAACCAATGAATATAACTTTGAAAAAAGAGTTGTGAAAACACAGAAACCTTAGAAAAAGGATTAAAAATATCATGAAGACATATACACCAAAACAAGCATCAAAAAATGATCGAAAAGATCTTTATGGTCTGGGAACAAGATCAGAAAATCTCAGTTATTTTTTCATAAATAATTTTTCACATGAAGAAAATGATCTATTAGACACTTTCGGAGAAGATGGTCAATATATCATAAAATTCAATGAGAATTATTCTAACACAATTCTATGGAAGTGGAATAAAAATCGTTGGGAAGAGTATAATCCTAAAAATACCTTCACCGTTTTATTGACTTATTTTAAGGATACCGGAAAATATTACAGCACAGGAAGTTACGAAAGTGAAAAAAATGATTTATATGAAATATTTGAAGAAGTATTACAAATGCTCAAAGCTGGAAAACGTCCAGGTCTTATTGATGGTCATGATGATTTTCATGTTTTAATAAATGTCCCAGAACATCCACATAACCATCACAAACTCATTCCTCACCTACCTTAAGAGAAGCAAACATGATTGATATAGAAACACAAGAAGAACAATTGCTTTATCATTATGCTCCTAAATTAGCACCTGTTATGAAAGAAGGTCTAAAAACTCCCCATGCTCTTTTAGGAAGCGAGTTTGAAAAAAACTTTTTGTTTTATGCATCGAGGGCAGCACGATATCACAAAAAAGCTATAAAGAACACAACATGCCCTGATATTATTCAATATCTTGAATTTTTTCGAGGATCTGGTGGATCCCGGGTCATATCTGTCTTATCTAAACCTTTATTTAGACCTAAAGATAGGAAAAGACGTTGCTGGTTGAAAGATAAAGACCTATATTCTTTTGACTTCCTAAAACTCTTAAAGGAGGGTATTGTTGAAAAGACGATGCTTGTAGCAGTTCAAAATAAACCTATGTTTGAGATAGATATTTATGACTTTTATAAGACTTTAAAAGAATCTGAAAATGATATCCCTCAAAAATCAGGGCATCTTATATTTCAAAATTATCCACATGGATATATTGTCTTAAAAGATGGGATTATCTACAGAGAATTAATATGCAAGGTCATTCCCCTTTAAAAACTTTCCTTATCATTCAAATATTTCCTGGTTTATCTATTTAGTGTCAAATCCTTTAAAATATTTAGGTTCATAGGTAATTATGGACATAAAGACTTTTATATCTTAAATAACTTGATGCTATCAGGAAAAATATCATGCTGGATTTTGTTGAACGTCAAAGACAAGTTTATTTCCATGATTTTATTATCTATATTGGCGGGGTTGATGTAACTCGTTTTATTGTCAATGCCCCTACCTGGAGTATAGCTGGTTTAGATGCTACAAATAATTGTTCTTTTCAAATAGACAATGCCTATAATAGATTTGTCTTGACAAAAGAAAATATAACAGACGGAAAATGGAGAGAGGGTGATGGAAAATATAGCGAGAGCATTAAACATTTTATTTATATAATAAAGAATGATCCAACTTTTAACCCCACCGATCCAGTAACAAGGGCAAGGAAGTATCAATTAAACGTAGGTTCTTGTATATTTCACAAGAATGACCCGGTTTTGGTCTTTGTACATAACCCGTTAACATACAGAGATGAATGGCTTCAGGCTTTCTCCGGTTTTCTGAACACAAAACCAATAACGGACGATTACATATATGGGGCTTCTAATATAGACTGCACCGCTGAAGACATTAGGATGATTATGAATAGGATGAGAGTTGCCATGAATCCAATATGGTCTGGAGCATGGGCGGGACCAGCAGCTATTTTAAATGACCCCAAAGAATTTTTCTCGGACATGATTGCCCCCAGTAGCCAAGGACACCCCTTTGCTTGTACCAAATTTCCACAAGTATTAGATATGCTTATAACTGGTGGGGGAAAACGTTGGAGAGGTGTAGGACGTATGAAAAATGGGGCTCAAGCTTATTATAATGAAGATGGTACCATAAAAATGGACTATCAAGAGGGAGAAACAGGGAAAGTTACTGCTTCAATAAATACCAATTTAGAAACGTGGTATGCCATGGCCTTATTTGGAGTAGAGGCTGATCCTAAAACTGGTTATTATAAACCAAGAGGATTTCTTACAGAATCACAGGTACACAATATTGGTAAAAATAGTTATTGGCAGGGGGATACTGCTCCAGATAATGGAAGATTATTTGTCTTATTACCCACAGAAAATTCAGGGCCCTATACACTTGTAGAACATTCAGTTGATGCACATACAGAGAGTTACGAGTTCTCTAGCAGATTGGATGTTTTAACCAATTTCTTACAAATAGTTGATTATCAATGTTATGTATCGGGCTCTGGTGATATGTTTATAGAATTCCCTATGTATGATTTCTACCCCGAGGATTATGGGGAGTTTAAATCTGTTTTAACCGTAGAAAGACATTTAATATCCGGGACGATCTCGGATGAAGATGGTGAGATTGTAACGGCTATAATAGGAAGGGGGAGCATACCGCAAACGGATGTTAACCCCGGGGGTGACGTTCAAAGGTTAATGTTTTCTCAAATGTCTGGAAGTAAATTGTTAGCAGTTAGATATGGACCTCAAGTAGAAGAGGTATCTTACCCCTTTACAACAGACGGTAAGGCCATAAAAGGTATGAATCTGTTAAATTTACAAAGAAAATTATCTCTGATAAGTACTATATCAATGGAGTTTGGATATCGACCATTTATTCTCCCCAATAAACCTGTTGAATTCAAACTCAGACATCGCATGGCCTGTACCTCTTCTGTGACAAATACCATGCAATTATTTGATCAATGTGGGACATCTGTAGATTGTCATTACTCAAGACAATTGAGAGATGACGGTAAATATGAAGTTGTAACCGGGGGAGTTACCTTCGATGCTTCTTTCAAAATCTTCTCACCACCAGATAGAGTAGGATTAGGAAATACTGGAATTCAGACATATCCAGACGTTGATGCAAAACCATAAATCATATCAAAGAGGAGATGTTACAGTGGAATATTCAAATAAGAGTAAGATAAACATAGAAGATTATAAATACTGGTTTGAATTAAATCCTAAAAAACCTGATTACACCATAAACTATAAGCATGAGATATTCGGTAAAATAGGAGGTATACCAAGAGGAGTTCTAAAAGATATTGACTGTGAAAAATCCAATAAAACTTTTGCCCTAGACTTTTTAGAGAAAGATGTAATATATTTACGGTCTGAGAAAAATCACATAATCGGCCTAGCTAAAGAAATACCCCAAATAAACTTAGCTTCAGAACCCATAAGTATTTCTGTCAAGGAATTTGATCATATTGAAAAAGAAGTAGGCTGTTATTATCCAGGTGGTAGAAACATAGATAGTAAAATAGCAATTATATTTCCGACAGAAAGATTACTCTATCACTTAACGGACCCTCTAGAAATAGGAGAGATGGATATATTATGGCTATCTTCTCTATTGAATTCTTTCAATTATTTTGATATTTTGGTCGGGAAAAGCATTGGGGATATAATGACTTCTAAATATAACACTTTGATTCTTCCCGCTTGTAATGTTATCAGAGAATCTTACTTTAGAATCATACAAGAATTTTTAAAAAAAGACCATACAGAGTTAATAGTAGATCAATACTTTATGTGGGGTCATCCTGGGAGGTTACAAGAACCCCTACCTTCAAAAATTAATAGACCACCCTATGTGATTACTGGATGTGATCCCCAATCTTTGTCTGAGCAAGAATTAGACCTTGCCCTTAACGCTTTTAAGATCAATCCTAATCATATAACCGATAAAGTCTCTGCTTTAACTGAAGTTATCAACCATAATTATTATTACATTAACCCCAATAAAATTAGAGTTCTAAATAACTTATCTAGTGAAACATTATTTAATGTTCTGAAATGAACTGTATATCGTTGGGTCCCACACATTGGCATCTAAAAATCCATTTCTTCTAATAACACAGCTATCACACCTACCACAAGAGATACCCCGCTGTGTAGGATCATAACAGCTTATGGTATCTTCATAAGGAACTTTAAGCTCAATCCCTTTTTTAATAATATCAGCTTTAGACATATTTATAAGGGGTGTATGTATAGTAAACTTTCCTTTACCTTCGACAGAAGCTGAAGCTTTTGTTGCCAGATTAGCCATATTCTCAAAAGCTTTGATATATTCAGGGCGACAATCGGGATATCCTGAATAATCAATATTATTAACCCCAATAAAGATATCAAAAGATCCCAGTATTTCAGCATATGATAAGGCTAGAGATAATAATATTGTGTTTCTGGCAGGTACATAACTTACAGGAATACCCTTTCCAATTTCTTCTATAGGCCGGTCTTTTGGAACATTTATATGTGCTGAAGTCAATGCGGATTTTGAAATAGGTCTAATATCAAAACGAAGACGTATGCGTTCAACACCTGCTTTCATAGATAGCTTTAGAGCATATTCTAACTCAACTTCTTGTTTTTGACCATAGCTTACAGAAAGAGCTCTCACCTTAAACCCCATAGATTGAGCAATATACAAGGTTGTAGATGAATCTATACCCCCAGATAACAAAACAACTGCTAATTTATCGGTTAAAGCCACAAGTTCCTCCTGATCTTTATTTTTATTTTTCTTTCATCTTACTGAACATAAACCAATATAAACACTCTTTATTTTCGATGATGTTTTCATTCTGATAGGCTGGATTTTTGATATTTGGATCATGCACAACGAGACCAGTATTATCTATAACAACCATATGGGTTGTATTATCATCAAAAGTCCTACTCTTCACTGTTGCTAGAAAATAACCATCTATGGAATCAACCATCTCAGGGTAATTCAAGGTTATTCCCTCAGTATCTTTATAAATACTCCTATTCCCCTCATATTGCCATCCCATCCATTCAAAAAAATTCATTAAGAGAAGAACCGCATTCCCCTTTTTCATCTTATCAAACCGACGAAAATGTGGGACTTGCTCTATTGTAAGATCAAGGATTGATGAAACGCAAGCTCTCATGCAATCCCCGTCACCCCTATCAATTATCGTTTGGAATACTTTTTTCATCTTTAATCCTATTAGGAAAATTGAGCCACAATTTAAAAGGTCCTATATAGAATCTAAGCATTACACTTCTCAGACAATACATGTATCTGATGCTACATCCCAGAGAAAGTTGATATAAGAACATCTCAAAACCACCGTATACACAACACATATCAATTTCATAGGCATAAACCCTATCTAGATAATTTCGACACAAATTAGAGACTTTCTTCTTTAATTTATTAATTAATTGCATGAATAAAATTACCTCTCTAGACAAAACTTACAGGGAATCGATTCTTTGAGTTTTTTATTCTCCTCCAACAATTCCAAATAAGGTGTCCACCTACTTTTAAGAAAATCATCCGGATGCACAGGATTTTCTCCATTCATTTTTTCAGAGCCTAAAACCATTAGAACCAACAATTCCCCCTTATTAGCCTTATGTGGATACTCACCCGTAATGCCCATTTTATTATTGACAACAATATCTTTGATACTTTTGACTCGAACGATATCACCTGTTTTCACAACATTTTCTCCCTAAAATTTTTTTAATAATGATTTAATGTCTAGATCAATACTAAAAATATAGACCGAAAGCAGTATAATCCACATTGCTGAAGCTGGACCGATTTTGGTATACACCTCTCCAACTGTCGCTACAACAACTATTGAAGATAATATTAAGCTGACAATTGTAATTATAGGTACATTCGTATTTAATGACTTTTTGATATTCATATTTTCACCAGTCTTCTATTTCGACAACCTGTCCTCCACATAGAGGTGTAGGTCGATCAATGGTTGAATTGACCCCCAAATATTTTAAGCCAGGAAGTTCACAAGTAGGGTTACCATTATGCCAAACTTCTTTGTGGATAGGATGATCGACATACCATAACTCCCAATGACCCCCATACCACTTCCTGAACCATATAAAATCCCTTAAAAAAGGTAGCAAATAATCTTTAATCGTCTGTATCATCTTTTAATCCTTCTTTTGATAAACCTTTTGTTACAGTATAACCTCTAGCTTTGAGCCATATATCAAACTCTTCTTTAGTTACATCTTTTTTAACGCCCTTAACTTTTTTCCATTTCCAATTATCAGCGGAGTCTATATAAACAGCCTGTTCAAATTTTCCAGTCTCATTTTCTACTTCAGATGAGATTGATTTTTCTATAAACCTTATAAAATAAGTTGTGTTATTTTTGACAATATATTTATTAAAAAGTAACCATGCCTCAAATTTGGAGAGAATACCATCAATCCCCTCATGGAAAAATAATTTCTGTAAATCTACTTCGTTCTGATTTATAAAATTTTTTGAAAGACTTTCTCCCATATTATTTTACCCTTTAAGAAAAAGGTTGATATTATATAAATTTTATATAAACAATAAAGAATTTACAGGAAAAAAATGATTACGGATAACTTTTCTGATTGGGGAACATTTAAAGATAATTTAAAAGCACCTGTTCACAACTGGTTTTCATATCCAGCAGGATTCTCTCACAGAGCAGTGGAACACTTTATCAAAGAAAATAAATTTAATATAGGTAAAGACACCATATATGATCCTTTTATGGGTGTTGGGACGACAAATATTGTAGCAAAAGCTATGGGTATAAATTCTATGGGGGTAGAAGCTCATCCTTTTGTATTTTTGATAGCTCATTCTAAGCTTCAATGGAATATTGATCGAGAAGCAATTAAATTTGGTTTAAGTCTTATAGAAAATAAAATAAAATCAACAAAAAAACCTAAAAACCTCGAAAAATTTTTAAAAGAAAACTTTCCAGGACTAATCCTAAAATGTTTTTCATATGAAGTGTTATTCGATTTATATCTCATAAAATATATTTTAACAAATAGCCTTTTTTATTCAGATCTACTTAATTTTTTTAATTTAGCCTTAATATGCATTTTGCGAGAAGTTTCTATTGCTTCTATGGGTTGGCCCTATGTTTTACCTAAAAAGATCAGACTAACAAATTTGTCTAAAAATGTGTGGGAATTCTACAAAAAAAGAGTATACAAGATGTATGATGATCTCATAAAAATAAATAAGACAGCTTATAGGGGAAAAACTACCCACAAAATATATTTTAACGATTCTAGAAATACATCATCATTTATAACGAATGAGTCTATTGACGCTATATTCACCTCACCACCTTATCTAAATAATTTTGATTATGCTGATGCAACAAGAATAGAATTGTATTTTACTGGGTTTGCCAGTAATTGGGAAGAGATTACGAGTAAAATTAGGGATAGACTGATAATAAGCACCACTTCACAAGTTACTCGGTGTGATAAATATGTTCTGTCTGAAGAATTCAAACAAAAATGTGGTAATGAAACCAAACACCTACAAGATATCATCAAAGAATTATCTAGAGTGAGAATGACCAAAGGGGGAAAAAAGAATTATGATATTGTTGTCTCAGGTTATTTCAATGATATATACAAAGTTTTAGCTGATAATTATCGTGTTCTTAAACCGAACTCCAAAGCAGTATACATAATAGGTGATTCTGCTCCTTATGGGGTACATATTAACACAGATGAATTAATTGGGAATATAGGTGTTTCAGTCGGCTTTAAAAACTACAAAGTTGAAGTCTTAAGGACAAGGGGAGGGAAATGGCCAGATAATCCTAGAAGACACCATATCCCCATCAGGGAATCTATAGTAACCTTAGAAAAATAGGAGTAATTTGATGTCTTACAGCAGTTGGCAAAGGGATGTTCGTCAAACACAAAGACGTTTTAGCGAAAAATACTTAGGACGAAGCGGTGTAATTGGAGAGCAAATAACAGCATATCGGGGGGATACCGGGGTTGTTCAATTAATAGGAAATAATAAGACAGTAAACTCTTGGCATCCCTATTTTTCAGTAAATAGTTGGAGGAGAATAGCCCCAGAACAAGGTACTCCTGTTATGGTCGTTCAGAGGGCAGATACACAAAGTACTGAAATAATAGGCTATCAGGGGCTAAATTATGAGAAAAAATTGAAAGATTATGGTTCATCTCTAAATGCCTGTAGACCTCTAAAAGAAGGTGAATTTGATGACTGTTCTAAAGGTTTTGCTGGGGTATTTTACTCAGAAAGAGGTCTATTATCTATGCGCGGTGGCTTATCAAGAGCCTGGTTATCTCAAGATAAATTAGAATCAGGATCAAAAGCGGCAGTTCATACAAGACAGGGTATCTATCAACGATATTCTAAAATAGTTGATGAAGAGCGATTTGGCTCCATCCACAGAAGCATCGGGGCAGATATGCAACAAGATGTGACCAAACGTAATTGGGTAAAAATACCAACATATAGCATTATGGGTGTTGCCCTACCCCTATTGAATTATGGTAAAGAATATCTAAGAGTTTATGGAAGAAGTTCTGATACCAATCTCGTAGATTTTAGAGAGGGTAATGTTACCGATGATGATGGTATCGAAATATTAGATACCATTACTGAAAGACCTTTGCGTTCTAGAAGAGTATATACCACATATGATTTACAAGAAGCTATTTTCAAAATAGACGATGAAGGCAATGTTATTGTGGAACTTCCCAATAAATCACCCCGGGGTGATCGTTATGGGATAAGAGTTGATGCCCCCGCTGGTGGATTGGAGTTAAATACAGGTCTTGATATAACCTTAAGCACTCTACAAAACATCTTGATGAACATCACCAAAAATCTTAATATATCTGCACTTAGTGGATTTACCATTAAAACTTCTTCTGGTAATGGTAAACTTCAAACAGGTGGAAATCTAACATTGACAATAGGTCGGGTTGGAAATATACAAGCTACACAAGCCTTAAATATATCTGGATCTGAGGTATCCATCACAACACCCACAACTTTATTGGGAAAAAAATTAAAGTTCGAGAACATTCCTTGGTATCACGGACATATGACAATATTCGGACCGACACAAGGACCAATACCAGTATAAAGGGAAATTTAATGTCTTTAGATAAAAATGTTTTGAAAGGTAAAGTAGATCAAATTAAAGAATCTATTGTTGATCTGCAAAGTTTTTGCAGAAGTCATGGTATACCCTATCCAGCTACAATATTACAAATAAATACAGCTCTAGCCAACGATTGGTATACTGCTTACATGGGTTATGCTTCTCAAGGTACAGTATCGGGTATTTCTTCAAGTCCTACCCCTACAGAGATAGCCAGAAAAGCCGTATTTGTACCACCTATGGCCAACTTATTTACAAACTATTCTGCTGATGTTAATGCTAATATACAGCAATATGCAAATCTTTACGCTTCTTATTGGACAGCAACTTTGTTTGGAGCATATCCACCAATAACGGTTGACGCTATGGCTATTTTCATCGCTGCGCTTATTGCGGGGGGTGATATGGTGAATGTATTGGATTCATTTACAAGAAAGGTCTACGTTATGATTTCGGGCATTCCCGTCTATATTGTTTGATATCAAGTGAACCAACAAGAGGAACTTCTAAAAATTTATTTTTTATTCTTATTGGTATTTCAGGGAGTTCTGTCCAATATGAAACTGTTGTGTATTCTCCTCTATTGCTCCAGAGATTTTTATCTGTGATGTGAGCTACACGAATATTATATTTTGAATGAAAGGTCAAAACTTCCTTAAAAGGCTCTGGTTTTTTGTGTTTTTCATTATACCAACCTTTTACATTAAAAAGTTCATCTCTAGAATTTTCTTTAATTTTTTGGGGTAATTCTGGTAATTCTATCCAGTATGTAACTGGAACAGATTCTCCCCCTGTTGCCCATCTATCTTTATTTTTGTCATAAAAAGCTACATCCAATTTTCCAAATGGGTTGATGGTTAGCACTTCTTTAAAATGTTCTGGTCTTTTATAAGAAGCATACCAACCATCGATAATTTCTCCATGACGATAATCTGATAATATACTCATAAATATCTCTCCCAAAAATTTTTAATATCAAGGAATTAATTTCTCAAATTCTTTGTATATCTCAATACAACCACCACACATAGCGATATAACAACCCCATACAACAAATGCCCCGATGAGAATCATTAAAGAATCATTCCAAGATTCATTAGAGTCTATAAACCTTTTGACCAAACTTTTTATCTTGGACATAAAACATCTTATTTTATATATCAAATATTTTATTTTAGACATAAAACCTCCAATTATTATTACATTCATTTCAAAACAAACTCATAAGCGGGATTCTTTATTTGAAAAGTCTCGTCTGAAAATATTGGGATGGTATCTAAAACACCATCAGGATATTTTATTAAAAAACATGGACGAGGCAGACCACAACCTTTCTCTGGGATGAACAATTTTACCTGAATTATTGTAGCAACAACATTAGGTCTAAAAGAACCTTCTTGAATATTTTTAATATAAATGTCTTTAAGTTTCATCTTTTACCTCAAATATTATTTTTTAGGAAGAGGAATATTGTCTTCTAAACTATAAGGTGGATTGTTGATGACAAGAACATGTGAATAAGAAAAGCCTTTAGCGTTTTTCACCTTATGCCAAGTATTCAAAGGTATTCTGATAGTATCATTTTTATTTAGGACATGACTTTCTATAATTTTATGAGCATCGTCCAAGATTAAAACCTGTATACGTCCTGTCATAAGATGATATATTTCATCTGTCTTTAAATGTTTATGCGCTTTTCCAGCCCCTCTAACTGTTATTGTTGTCAGACTTATGTTATCTGTCTTTATAATTTCTCTGACACGACCACAAGAATCTTCATGATCAAGAAGACCTTCAAATTTTATAACATTTAAGATATTACTCATACTAAGTTACTCCTTATGTTTTGTATACAAATCTTCGCTACATAGACGATGTTCTCCCTCAGAACCAGGAACATAACCAGGTTTAAGACCTTTAACTTGGCCCGAGGCTAATGCTATCTGAAATCCTTCTAATCTATCTACATATCGATCAAAACTGGTTAAAAAACCTGTGTCACACTTTGTTTTATCAAGTTTTTTATCATTCTTGTTTTTAAGTATACCTGAGAATATCTCATTTAAAATAGCAAAACAGTTATGATGCCCCCTACCTAAAACAACAAGGCCATCCTCGATGTTCTGAGGCATATGCACTCGTTTAACCTCGTCTTTATAATGAATTGCTGCACATAAGATGTATTCTTTGCTATTATCTATCATATCAACACCTATTTTAAAATACATTGTTTTATAAATGATCTTTACAGGAACGATCTTGAAACTATACTAGTTATTATATTTTTGTGTAAATATTAATTAGAAAGAATAAAAAAAGATTAGCGAAGAGAATAACCAATAGGAGAGTTCGTGTTAAGGTTTAATTGTTTAACTTTACCCGTGGCAACCGCATCTGTGAGCCTTTCAGAAGCAAGCACCCCCTTAAACTCATCTGCACCTATTATGTCTATCATTGATTTATAATATTGCGCTTCAGACTGTGCTGTTGACAATATTAAATTTGCTTCTGCATCTATCCGGTTTTTTGCTTGATTAAAATTTTGTTCGGCCTCTATCTTTTTACTCTCATTATCATTTGTAACCTGGCTTTCTCGGGCTCGTTCTTTTTGAACGTCCTGTTTAGCTGATAGAATATCGTTAATGGCCGATTGCACCAATTTTGGGTAACGGAGCTCTCCAATAAAATTGATATACTGAAATTCAAAACCATCGGGGTTCATTTTCTCATTACATATACGAGTAACTTCTTGTCCAATCCAAGTTTTTTTCTCTCTGATCTCGTTAATATTCAACCTTTGGCTTATTTCATTAAAGGTTATCCTAATCAAGGATCTTGCATATGTTCTAATCACATCTTTTACCGATAAATGAAATTTATTATAAATATGAGCTGCTTTATTACCATCTACCATCAGGGACATTGAGATATCAGCTGTTATGGTAGACCCCTCGATACTATCAAATGATATCTCTTCATTTGTAGAGGACTCTTCCCTAGAGTCTGCTGTCCACACATATGTTTGTGCCTTTGTGGGTAATTTATAAATTTCTGTCCAATAAGGGAAATAGAATACTCGTTGTGTTCTCAATATCTCTGTGGTTTTCTCATCAATCTTTCCAAACTCTTTCTGGGATGAACCACCCACAAGATCGACCTTAATACCAACCTCACCTGGTTCGATCGTGGTACAGGCGGTCAAGGTACAACCCTGAAGCATTACAATACATAACAATAAAAATGATAATAAACTTCTTTTTTCTCTCTTATGTTCCATCGTTATTTTCCTCTCTAAATTTTGCTTATTCATGAAAATATTTTTCCTATTGATTATCTTGGCTAAAAAACATTATTTCCCGTTTCCGAGTATCACCTGCTTAGAACCGGCACTCCCGGAGACTATTTCACTCCCAGAAGGATAAACAAAAACTTCAAAATTTGATTCTTTTGGTGCTTTGTTTAAGGTAGCTATAAAATTATCCATTTTTTGTATTAAGGCATATCCATCTTTACCTATGAGCTTCACTTTTAATAAAGCGGCTTCTTTCTTAGCATTACCTAAGGTTGTAACCTCATATTCTTTTGTTTGTGTTATAAATCCTTGAGCTACTTTATCACCCAAAGATTGTAGAGTATCATTCTTTGATTTTACGGTCATAAATTCATTCATCACCAGGGATTTTTGTGTTTTAGCCTTTTGTGATAGTACTTCATCCATCTTTGTCTGCACATTTGGGGGATAACGTAAAGCTGATATAAACCCCAAATATTCAAAAATGAGCCCATCATCCTTAAAAGCATTGGCAACATCAATAAAAACACGTTTATTTATCTCAGATTTATTTGTGAGAATATCTTCTACATTCATCGTGGATGTGACTTTATTAAACGATATACGCATCTGGTTTTTAACTTGTGTGCTTATGATCTCTTTAATTGGTTTATTATATTTATTAAAGAGATGTCCTACCTTTTTAGGGTCTATTGTTAAACCTATGGCTACATCAGCCGAAACCGTAGATCCTTCTTTGGTATCAAATTTTATTTCTTCATTTAATGAGGATTGTTCAGAAGCATCCCGAGTCCACACATAAGTTTGCAAAGATACAGGCATCTTATATAACTTTTCACCAATGCCCACCCAAACTCTCTGTGCTGTGATTACATTATATTCTTTTTCCTTATTCTCTTTCCCAACTTTCTTACTGCTTTCACCCCCGTACAAATCGACGACAATACCAGCTTCTCCAGGTTCAATGAGTTCACAAGAACAGCTGGAAAGAGCAAGAGACAAGATTAAGCCCATCATAACATAAAAAAAGTTTTTCATAGATCATTCTCCTTCACGTTTTTGTTTTAAAATAAGTTTATAATAAATAAAAAAAGGTAAACATCCTACCGGAACAGAAGCCATTAAAGAAAGTATTCCTGCAAAAAAAGAAAGATTGGACCGTATGTTTAAAAGATCAAATCCAAAACTTAACAATGTAAAAATAGTAAAAACACTCCCTGTCAATGCCGACGTTCCAGTGAATACTTTCAAAAATGAATTATTTCTAATCAAAACAATTGCTGTATCAAATTTTTTGACAGTTATTTCATTACCAAACACCTCCTTTTTAATAGGACTACTCATTATCTTTATTAATTTATTATCTACAATTTTTTCAGCTTCTTCTAGAGTAATAGGAGTTTCTGCTTGCTCCATAACAGTTGTGATCAAAGCATCTCTTTGTGTTGAGAAAATATCTTTCATTTTATTTATTTTTTGTCTTTCAATATCTCTCTCAGAAAGATCATGAAAAATATCAGAGGCTACACCCTTTTCTTTTAATATCTTTGAAAATTCAGCATCCATATCATCAAGGGATATATTCTTAAAAGTTGCTTTGCTCATCAAAAACTCCTATTACTCTTAAACTTTCATTTTTTCATAAAATGCTTTTACAGGAATGACCCTTTTACTTCAATAAAAAATGAGAACCTAAACGTTTGGCTAATATATGATAAGGATTACCCAAACGATTTAATATCATGCACATAATATTTATAAAAGGTTTATCCTCTTCTTTTATAGATATTTTATTAACAAGATCAATATCTTGCACAAGTTCATCGAATAAAATGGGCTCTCCGTTCTCAATGTGTTCAAAATTAGATACAAGACTAATAAGTTCTATGATCTCGCTCACCTTTATAGAACCCATCAAATATTCTCTTATCCCCTCAATGAACTCAAATGAAGCCATCTCGTTTTTTTCCCATTTAACAAGATGGCTCAAGAGAACTTCTGCCAGATTAGCTTGAGTAAAATTAAGAGGTATATTATTCTTGATGATCTCTACACTTTTTAAGTTTAAAGGCATTACCGATAAATACCCCGCTAATTTTCGAGCTTGTGGGGATGCTACACGTCTAAAATTATTAAAAATTTTCAAGGTATCATCAGATTTTGCAGATGATTCTATATCTTCTACAGATAATTTATATCCTGTGGGGATGATAACCCCCCTAACTCTAAACTCACGCTCTCTCTTAATAAATTGTTCCAGAAATTCTAAATTTTCTAATTCAACAATAGCCACCGGTATTCCCTCAACAGGTTCTATATATTGAAAATCGGCGAATACCGATTCTCTAACGATAATATCTGTTTTCGTCCCAATTCTAAGTACAGATTCTATTTGTATCCTTTCTAAAACACCGATACCGGTCTGATCCCATAACCGTTGGGGTAACACCTGTAATATCGAAACCTCTCCTTTTTTGGATAAGGCTTCTATCTGTTTATACATTCGGCCATCATACCACATTTTGGAAACGCAATCAGAGATGATCAAGGTTGTCTTGTCGTTATCAAAATTTGATAACACAAATTGTGTATTATCATCCTCATCAGAGAGAGATATTGATTGAGTATCTCCAAAATTTCCGTAAGCTTTCAATTGACCCTTCACCTCAGATATTTTTTCTTTCCATAAGATCATAGATCGAGAATCATCAATTATAAGCAATAAATTTTTCATTATAAACCTTTCTAAAACCTCATCCGCTTGCGGTGGAGATTGATTAAAATAATTAAGATAAATAATGTTTGACATACAATACCTTTTTTTATAATAAATTTGTGGTTAGCCTTCCACATTAACAAAAATGGGTTCTTTAAATAATAAAGAATAAAAATAACCAAAATGCTGAAAAGCTAATTGGGAAAAGGGTATTATAGCTTACCCTATAAAAATAAGGGTTTAAATACCAAACTTCTTACGAAGCCTTTAGGCTTGCCTTAAAGTATGTCATAACTTCGCTTTCCCAAGAATTACTTGAGACTTAAAATACTTCCATAATTGATCAGAAAACATCCAGCTTGATATACAGTTTTCTTCACAATGTTTAATCCAAGTTTCCCACGTAATAGGTTGTGGACAACTTTTCCACAACTTATTCATTCTAGATATTTTGATTTTCATGTTTAAAGCCTATTATTACTTAAAAGTGATATTATTCTCTACAATAAATTTGGCATCTTCTACCATTTTACGCATTGCTTGATTAAGAGGTGTGCCTATTTCAGTATAAAAATCGATCAAGGTACTTGCACCTACCCAATGTTTTTCCATCAGAAGTTTTTCAACTTTGGGGCGTAAAGAATGTGCTACAAGACTTTCAATTTTTGATAAAAGAGCTCTCGTAGACACAATCATATCCTTAAAATTTAGATAATTGTCCTTGTTCAGACTCTCGAAAGTAAACTTAACGAGTTCTTCTTGTATAATAGCTCTAGATTGATCTACAAATTTTTGGTCCATCAAGTTTCTCCTTTATCACTGGATAATTACGATATTTTTCGATAATATCTACAAAGCATCTAGCCTGTTTCGGGTTATCACACTTTCTAGAATCATATATCTTCTTAAATTCTTCATAATCTATCTTGTATTCTACCTCTAAATCATCTTTTAAGGTATTAACCGCATTAAATTGGTCTACAGTTTTAATAAAAAGCAATGTGCCTGTTGAATCTTTTGGATAACTCTTGGTCAAAACAACTCTATCAACCAACCATTCCTCTATGAGATAAAATAAACGTCCATATGTTGTAGATTCCTGAGCATCATGAATAATATGAGATAAATACTTCCTGAGCGAAGAATCATTTAATGTATTTTCTCTCAATAATTTTTTAGCCTCTAAAAAGTTACCTTCATTTATTAAAGAAGATATCTTTTTCTCCAGAAAATTTTTAGCGTCTCGTTCAATTCTAGAAGTCAAGACAGCCAAAGCCTTGAGAAGCTCTTTAAAATTAAGAGTATTATTATCTTCTAAAGGGGGCATTGAAGACCAATGCCACTCTTCTTCCCTTAATGTCCCCTCTAAATCATCAATAAAATCCTGGTTTATAAACTCCTGGTTCATAAAATCCTCCAAATTTTTTGTAATTGTCTTTCAATAAAAAGATTATCTCATAAAAGGTTGGTGAAAAGAAGTGCTAATTTAGAATTTTTAAAATATCTTTGAGATGATGGACAGATCATTATCTATGAATGATAAAATTAAAATAACACATCAAAAACTGTTTCATTCCCGATGAGTTCCATATATTCGTCACATTCTAAAATGTGGCAGTCCAATAAGTCCGAGGAAGATATCATGGCCTTATTGTCTTTATCCCAGCCACATAGGGAAAAACCAAGCTTTCGAGTCAATTTAGCCAATGCTATATCGAGGCTAATTGCAGCAACTAAAGTAATCATTTGACCCACTTTAGGTACACGATATTTTATTTTATAGATAGCTAATGGCTTTTTCATAGACGATTCCTTCTATTTTTCTCTGATTGCTTTAATAATTCAATATATTCAGAAATAGACTTAAAAATAGCATTAAACACTGTCTTAAAAGACTCTAAATATTCTAAAATGGAAAATATTGAGAGTAACATTGCTATTGCAATTATACAACCTGCTCGCTCAATGCCGTGTAGAAACCATAAGGATGTAAACATACAGATCAATACAATAATTAAGAGAAGTCTCATTTTAAACCCACCTCTTCTTCACCCAATCTTGAACCATTTACAAAGGGTGATTCTCGAACCTTTTGATCTACCATATTTTTTATCTGATATAGATCATGTTTTTCTCGTTCATAACTACATATTGCCCTAGAAAAACAAGATAACAGAGAAGTATCCATAAAGACAAGCTCAGAACCATTCTTAAGAAGAGGACTTTCCTTAAAGACAATGGTTATCTTCCACCATAATAATTTTCCTTCAAATACCCTTCTCACAGAAATATGCTCAATGTCACTCCCCACACACATACTATAAAAATAACCTATAAGAAAACCACCGAAAAATACTATAACAGGGTTTTTTGTGATTGTCACCATTAAACATACTGAGACAAAAAGAAAAAGAAATGAACTCAAATGTTTATTCAAAATGACACTCTTAAGTATAGACATCACAGGTTTCATAATCTTTAACTCCTCTTTAATTATCGTTTTTAATAGAGTCTTCTTGCAATATTGTATTGGGGCTCAACAATTCTCTAAAAACATCAATATCTTTCTCATTAGCATTTTTCAAAAAATCTGAAGCTTCTGTAGAAAATTCTCGTTTAGATGAAAATGTATATTTCCCATTAGAAAAATGGTAATGTCTTAAATTACTTAAATTCTCTGAAACATTAACCGATTTTTTTATTAACTTTTTCTCGTTAATAGGTGTTTTAACCATTAGAGACGAAAAAGTTTTTCCTAATAATCCCTCTAAAATATCTACTCCACCATAACCTGCTCCCACCAGTAACAAAAACTCTTTTGGTCCAATAATTTTACCAAAATCGTATAGACATAAAACAAGACAGGCGCTCATAAACCCCAGAAGTATATTAGTCAACATAGATAAAAAAAATAAGGTGGTCTGAAATTTTTCTCCATTTCTTAAAGATTTTTGAACCCCTATTAAAACTCTTGCTAATTGACCGCCAGCACCCAATAAGCCAGCATGTATCATTAGATTATAATCCATCTCATTTCCTTTCTAATTTTTGTAAATTTTTACCTTTAAACTTTTTAAAATGTATTGTCTAAATTGATCATTTTTTAAGAGGTATAAAACCTTTAGAAGCTAATTCAGAAGCGAACCTTGTGGCAAATATTTCTATGATTGTATCCAAGGTGTTTGTGACATATTTTCTTCGAGCAGTTTCAAAGAATTCTGTAAAAAAAGTTTTCCCTAAAGAACCCCCAATCTTATTTAAGACAACAATAACAGGATGATCATAGCTATCACAAGTGTAGGGTGTTATTCTTGATATGATTTCCTCTGCAAAACCACCCCCGATACCTTCACCCAAAACCTTTAATTGTTCTGTGCTTAAATCTTTTAAGCTTAATAAAACATTAGAACTCATCATAACCTCCTAATAATTTATGTTTTTAAATCTTTTTTATCGTTGAGCTTATAAAAAATTGCCCAATCAATTTGATATAACTTATAACGTGCCTTTCTATTAAATCTATACCAAGAACCCTCCTTGTTTCTATTCTTAGGATCATCCTCAATCTTATTCCTCTTCTCAACCAGTTCTCCTATCGAATATTTTTCATATAATTCAAAAGAATTCATCTCACATCTTTTCCATCACACTTTTTACAGATTCACAGATTAATCTTAAATCACAGGCATAAAGACCAGCGCAAGAAAAACCACCGATTTCCATGACTTTATATTCTCCATTACATTCACATATATCTAACGTCCACAATGGATCCGCTTTAAACTCTATGGTATCTAAAATACTCTGTGCATATTTAAAAACAGGAGAATTTTCGGTTTCTGTGATTCTGATTGACTTCCCCTCTTCTTTATACTTACTCCCGGTGATAACCTTATCGTCACAAACAACAAACCTCCATTCTCCATCAATTATTTTATAAGAAGATGCAATGACTAAAGTATTATGGGGTATTTGATGAAAACGGTCAATATCCTCCCAAATTCTCACAGAGTCTTCATAAACAACACTTTTAGGAATGATTGTACCAGTAAATGTCTTTTCTCCGTCGTTTGGACTTACAAAAAGACGATCGGTCTTAAAAAAATCTATAACAGTATTAAATGCCCTCACAAAATCTCCATAGGGATACATCACATAATCTCGATTAACCAAGTATTTTCCAAAAACAGGGTAATAATTTAGGCATTCATAAAATTTAAAGGTGTTAAATATCGAAATATTTCTACCCATAAGTTTTCTAGCCAAATTTATTGAACCATAATATAGAGCATGATCTAAAGATGATTCACCTTCTATCGTTAATTGTTTTCCAAGGTCTGAGAATGGAATATACTTCATTGTACCGTAGGTCATACTTTGTCCCTTGATCTCTCTTATTAAAAGATCGATTCCTTCCTTAAAAATATTGGTTTCTAATATCCAATTGATCTTCATATTTTATCTCCTTTATGTCTAATATCATCGAACAAAACAGAGGACAATACATTAGAAGTATATGTATTACTAAATTTTTGCCTTATAGCATCCAATCTTATTAAATCAATAAGATCGTTCAATCTACAATTTTCAACTTCTTTTTCTGAGGCATTTCCAGACAAAACTTTCAATTGTAATTCCCTCTTTTTCTGTTTAATCTCAGCACTATCATCACAAAACTCAGGAAAAGTTATCTTACCCTCATAGATATCTTTCAAATCTTCATAATCTATGAATTCTGGCTTTTTGTCTAAAAAAACAGTGAGCGGATGGCTTAGCTTCATATCAGGTACACAGTAATTATCGTTTTCCAAAATAACTTCTTGTATAAAGGTGTTGTTTAGATGCTTAATATTAACAGTGATAAAGCCATCTTCTGGATTGTATGTAAATAGAATAAACTCATTATCTGAAGTCAAACCAGAAAATCTTTTTACACCCACTTTTCTAGATAGAAGTTTATAACCAACTTCGCCCTCATTTCCAATACAATCTTGTTGTATGAGCACCAAATGTTGTGTTATCTGAGTTATCTCGATCATATGATTCTCCACATAAATTTGTTATAGAACATAACTAAGCCTCTATAAAACCTATTTATATCTCATCTTTTACGGGAAGTGACTTGTTTAAAAAAATTTTAAGATAAAAAAGGTCATTCCTGTAAATATAAAATCACAAAAGATAAAATCTCGATGCAAACAAAAATTATTAATTCTTAACAGGGAGTAAAAATATGAGATTAAAAAATGCAATTCTTTTCATTATAGATCCCCAAGTTGACTTCTGTGACCCCAACGGTAAACTTTACGTTAAAGGGGCAGAAAAAGACATAAGTCGTCTGAGCAATATGATTGAAAAAAATATGAATGAAATTGATGATATCTTTGTCACCTTAGATAGCCATCATACCATTCACATTGCCCACCCAATTTTTTGGGTAAACCAAAAGGGTGAACATCCCAATCCTTTTACTCTAATAACAGCAGAAGATGTAAAAAAAGGGATATGGCGCGCTTATAATCCAGGATATCAAGCCCGGGCAGAAACCTATGTCAATACCCTGGAAAAGAATGGTCGTTATGTCTTATGCATTTGGCCTCCCCACTGTCTGATTGGAAGTCAAGGGGCCACGATCATGCCTGAATTATTTGCACAACTTGAAAGGTGGGAAAATCAATTTGCTATGGTCAATATGATCACAAAGGGCTCAAACCTTTTTACCGAGCATTATTCGGCGGTAAAAGCTGATGTTATTGATAATAATGATAACAGTACTATGCTCAATGCCAAACTCATCACCACTCTTCAAAAATGTGGGCCCGATCAAAAAATTATCATATCAGGGGAAGCTATGAGTCATTGTGTGGCAAACACAATTAGAGATACCATTCAAGAATTTTCCCCCGAGGAAGCAAAAAAGTTCATCATCCTCGAAGACGCAAGTAGTAATGTCACAGGTTTTGAATATATGGGAAATGATTTTCTCAAAGAAATGGTTAGCAAAGGAGTACAAATCTCCACGACAGACAAAGTTTTTAAATAATCCCAAAATTGCCCTAATATCACAAATACAATAAAAATATAAAAAATATTGGTTAAAAATCAAAGATAAGGAAAAGTAAACATGCCCAAATTATTAAATCAAACTGATGCTGAGACAGGGACAACCCTTCACAATTTTCAGTATTCACATGTATCCATTGATAAGTTGTTGGCCTCTGAATATACCATAGTACAATTGACCATCGACAAATCTTCTTCTGTCTATGCTTTTAAAACTGAATTAGAAAAGACCATCGGTATGGTGCTCGAAGCTTGTAAGAAATCTCCTCGGGTAGAAAATCTTTTACTCCGGGTTGTCACATTTTCAACACAAGGATCACAGGCAAGTATCGAAGAAATTCATGGATTTCAATTATTGAAAAGTATCAGTCCAGATCAATATGTTGGATGTATAAATCCGTGTGGGATGACGCCCCTCAACGATGCTTCCCTTGACTCTTTAGAATCAATGGAAGAACTCGGGAAAACTCTGAATAAAAATAACTATAAAGTAAATGCTGTAGGGTATCTCATTACCGATGGGGCAGAAAACTCCTCCAAGAATTCAATGCAGAATGTAAAAAAACAACTTTCTGCCATGAGAAAATCAGAAGTTCTTGAATCAGTTAAACTTGTTCTAATAGGGGTTAATGATTCAGAGTGTAAAACTGAACTTGAACTCTATAAAAAAGAGACGGGGATCGATCAATACATTTCTATCAATGAAGTAACACCTAAAAAATTAGGTCAACTTGCTGCCTTTATCTCTGAGAGTATCAGTTCAACCTCCACAAATCTTGGAAATCCTGGGAGTAATCAAGTTAATACCAGCACACTTCCGAGTTTATCCCTCTAATCAAGAACAGCTCAAAATCGGTGTCATAACAGTTATTTTGTTAATCTGTGTGACACCGCGGAGAATATTATGAATTTTCAAGTTGATTCCTCTTTTTATAAGGGTGAAGAACATCTTACTTGTCAAGATTATGCTTTGCACGGGATACAAGAAACCCATCTTGAACACAAGGGTATATTTCAACCCATAAAGATACCTTATATTATAATATCAGATGGATGTTCTATGAGCAACAACAGCGATTTTGGTGCAAGAGCACTCTGTTTTATGATAAGAAGTAATCTGCTAAAATATATAAGACAAACGGCATCTACCGAAAAGGCTGAAAACATATTCAATGCTCATCCTAAATATTTTGAAGAAGATATAAAAATTGGTGTCAAAACCCTCATAAATACACTGCAATTAGATCACTCTGTATTTGACGCCACTCTCTTATTTGCTTTTGTCATAAATAAAAAATTGTATGTCTATCAGTATGGAGATGGGGGTTTTATCAGAAAGATAAAGGACGTAAATACCAATCTAGAAAAAATGGAGATTTATAACCGAAAATATTTGAGCGGAGCACCAAATTATGTGACCTATCAAATATACGATAGGTATCGAATATATCAACATAATTACGGAAGATTCAACGTTATCGATCAAATAGAAATGAATGAGGATAAAAACAACATTGGAATTATCGAAATAGAGAAAAAAATTGGAGAAGAAACAAGTTGTTATACATTCGATCTAGAAAAAGAAGACATTACTTTTATCTCCCTCTTTTCTGATGGCACATCCCATTATATGAGAAAATATGTTGATGAATATGATATACCTAGATTAAAACAGGTTCCCTTGAAAGAAATAATAGAACATTCTACAGATTATAAAAACCCTGTGGGAGAATTTGTGAAACGTGGAATGATTGGGATGGATAAATATTGTAAAGCCACAGAATGTTACCCCAATGATGACATAAGCTGGGCTTCTATCCACATATCTAGATAAAGGAATATCATATGAAAGTTGAAGTATTTGTAGACAAAACAAAAAAAATTACTCTAGATCAATCTAATTATAAGGCTAAGGGAGGAGAAGGTACGGTCTTTGTAAAGGGTGACCTTGCCTATAAAATATACCATGAACCATGTAAGATGATCCCTGAGATGAAAATAAAAGAACTTCAACAGGTGCAACTTGATAATGTTCTTGCTCCAATAAATGTACTTTATGATTATCAAGGTATTCCCATAGGATTCTCTATGAAATATGTCAAGGAATGTGATTATCTATGTAAACTATTTACATTAGGGTTCTTGAAAGACAATAACATTACTCATGACACAATCATAAACATTGTAAAAAAACTTCAAGAGACCCTCGCTATAATCCATAAAAGGCAAATACTTGTCGTGGATTATAATGAGCTTAACTTTCTCATCGATAAACAATATACCCCCTACCATATTGATGTTGATTCTTATCAAACGAAGAATTTTCCAGCCACGGCAATCATGGATTCAATCAGGGATCGGCATAACAAAACATTTTCTGAGTTAACTGATTGGTTTTCATGGGCAATTATCACATTCCAACTGTATATGGGGATTCATCCTTATAAAGGAAATCATCCTAAGTATACTGCTAAAGATTTCGATGTAAGGATGAAAAATAATGTTTCTGTCTTTAATCCAGATAGCAAACTTCCTCCTATGTTTAGTGACTTTAATAAAATACCACCCAAACATAAAGAATGGTATCAAAGAGTTTTTGAAAAAGGTGAGAGATCTATTCCACCCCTATTAGATAAGGTTACACATACAATCACAAAAAAGATAACCACAGTTAAGAGCGATCAAGCTTTTGAAGTAAATAAGTTATTCTCAGTCGAATCTGAAATATTAAATGTCTTTATCACACATGGTGATATTTACATAACGACAAGAAATAAACTTTATAAAAATGGGAAAGAAATCTTAAGCTATCCCAATAATCGATCTAATAAAATTCTCTTAGGAGAGTCATCTTCCGGTGATATCATATTAGGGATATACGATAAAAATATCTTACACTTTTATGACCAAAAATACAATTTATTAGGTGATATAAAGACAAATAATTGTATGAGTTATAATAATTGTTTCTACACCCTGAATGACAGCGGCGATGTTATTGAAAATAGTTTTATAAAATTAGGAAAAATAAAACATATCACCAATCAAATATCGTCCGTACCAATTTTATCGAGTAATCTATATGAAGGTGTCATAATTCAAGACATCTTTGGGAATATTAGACTGTCCATACCCTATGAAAAAAGTATGTGCGCTAATATAAATATCCCTGAATTGACTGGCTATAGAATATTAGATGCCAAATATGACAAACTCTTTTGTTTTGTGATAGGTGAAAAGAATAGGAGGTTTGATCTTATCAAATTACATTTCAATAAAGATCATACTTCCTATGATCATTTGATAGAAAAAAATGTGGATTTTAAATCTGTTAATTTTTGTATAAAACAAAACAAGATAGGCATACTCGTCAAAAGTCATCAAACTCTAGAATTATTTTTGAACTTGACCTCAAATAGTAAGGAATTTATTAATTCACCTATAAATATAAATATGCCCGTGTTTGATGGAATTGATAAGAACTTATTCGTAGATGATGATACTCTTTATATGATAAAAAACAAATAATTATCAAACTGTTCCATATATAGAAAATAGACAATTCAGAAAACTGGAATCACAAGTATCTACAGAAATTAAGGCTTCTAATGCATCATGTAAACTTAATGCCAATGTTACTTTATCTGCCGTATTTATCCTGGAATCTGAGGCACTTGTTGTAGCACCCCCTATATAAAAGAATACCCTTCTCGTACCAGAATCATCATAATTATAAACTATATTTGCAGCAGTGTAATAAAGAAGCGAAGAAACTGCATTATTCCAAGCTAAGGCAATAGCATTTCTTCCAACGATTGCTCCAAAAGTTCCTGTTCCAACGGTTAAAATTTCCATTAAAATATAACTTCTTGTTACATCTGTCAAAACAGTCGGGATTCCAGGACCAAATGCAGAAGAATTAGACCTAACACTAAATACACTCGCACCAGAAGTTGTAATTGGTACAGACATTACATTTAAGAAAGTGACTGCATTCAAACAATTTATTATAGCAGTTCGCATCGATGTAAAGTCTGCCCCCTCAAATATTTGATTACCACCGTACTGAACATTGTCTAAAACGATATAAAATTCAGTTGTAGATACGTCTACAATTTTTGAAACTCTTACATATTTATATTCGAGATTAGATAACACATCAAGAGCAGCTTTAAAAGCAACGACAGCATTTTCAAAGGTTGTATTATCGTCCACATCCGCCGAGAATGTTACCTTGAACTCCATACAAGTATTAAATGTTTCACCTCCCACATAATTTCCAGCTTTTTGATCAGACCAGCTGTGCATTATAGGATGATCACTACTACCATAAAAAGTAGAAATACCCATTCTACTTATCACATTATCCATTATAAGATGTGCAGTCATACTAGTGAAGATTGTGCCACCACCTGGAGCAGAAACCCCACCAATATGACAATCAAGTGTCTTAGGTGTAGCACCTAGACTGACAGTAGCTACAGAGCAATCTGTGTAAGTATATGACTGTCCCGCTAATTGAGTTTTAAAACTATCTCGGGCTGATTCCAAGGATGATATACTATCCGAACTTATCGGTGTTGATCCACCCGTTATATTTTTTACAAAAATCTCACAATTTGCTGCCATTTTTTTGTCCTTTATCTAAAATTTTTATTAAAATATTCGTTTCAACCTTCTTTTAAAATAGCTCACCTTATCAATTAACCTCACCAAAAATAGATGGTTGATACTAACACCATTTTATGTTAAACCTGTAAATAAAATATGAATGAAATCTTATAAAAAAGGAAACATTTTTCATGAGAATTAACGAATACTCTAATGATCTTAATCTATCTACAAATGATTTAGCTTCAATAAGAGAAACTTTAGGAAATGAATATATCCTGAAAAATTTTAATGTTATAAATTTAGGTTGGGTCGATATTCTACCGATGACATTATATACCCCAAAGAAAATAGATATGTGTTCTCCTAATATGCTTGTATTAGGGGGATTTCATGGAGATGAGGCAAGCGGTGTTCTGGCCACATTATTTACTATGCTTACACTCAAAAATGACTCGATTAACATCTCTTATATACCCCTGGTAAATCCTTCTGGATACGCTCTAAATAAACGATGTAATTGTTATGATGAGGACCCAAATAGAAGATTTATACACAATGAAGAGGGTAAAAAAATTTCTATGGAAGGAGAAGTCCTTTTTAAAAATATTGATCTCATTAAAAAATTAGGGAGTAATTGTATTTTAACCCTGCATGAAAATGACCGAGATAGTATTTATTTTTATACCTATGAACCGAGCACAAAACCAGGCTCATTCTCTAAAACTCTTTCTTATCTGGGTCAAAAGCATTTTCCTCTCTGTAAAAAAGCTTGGATACATGACCAAGAAAAACCGGTGAAGGTGTCAAATGGTATAATTTATAAACCTATATGTGATGGAACATTTGAGGATAGGATGTATCATGAAGGTATAGAATATATAGCTACAATAGAACTTCCTCAAGATCAATCTATAGATATTGTTATAAATGCGGGGAAAGATATAATAAATGGGGTTTCTGAATTAAGCTGGCTATTTAAAAAGATAGGCAGAAATATATAGAAAAATCAACCAACAAGGTCATTAATAACCTCTACCAGACTTTCACAATAAATCCCTTCAACAGTTTTTACAGTCTTTAATGTTGCACCTCTCAATCTATATAGGGTTATATCATAGGTGTCCATAGAATTAAGAATTATTTCTAATTTACCACCAGTTAATATTTTACTTCCCTTAACTCCAAGAACGACACCGCCACATTTTTTATCAGAGGCCACAACATTTTTTACCCCCCATGAACCAAAAGCCCATTTGTCTAATGATTTTATTTGGGCAATGATTTCTTTAGCGACCTCTTTTGATTCTTCTTCAGAAACTTTTCTTTTAGGCTGTTCAACCTTATCCTGTTTTTCTTGTAAACTCTCTTTTTCTCTTATAATCAATTTTTCTATGGCAATACTGTTGTTTATAAACCAATTCTGAATCCTATTCTTAACTTCAGCAATAAAAGCATCTTTTGGCTCAGATTCTCGAAATTTTACAAAGTCCAATAGACATTCCTGCATTACTCTTTCTAGATAATTTTCTTGTTCTTTAGGTGTTAACAGTATCATCTTGTTTCCTTTCTTAAAAGAGAGTTTAAGGTCTTTATCAATCTTTCTTTCATGATATTTCTTCTCTCGCTATCTCCGACAATAATTTGATAATTCCCTGATTTTTCTTGGAGAATCTTTACCCCTATAACTTCTCCATCTTCTAAATGCATATCAAAAGTCATTCCATGTTGTTTATTGATCTCTCGATAATTGTCTGCTCTCCAGACATGAAAAAAGAGATCATCCATTTCTTCAATCATATTTTTTAAATCTAAGACTTCTTCAGAAGGTGATGGTTCTTCTTTTATCTCTTTATATATGTTCTCAATTGCCGAATGTGTATAATAGTATGCCCTCGTCCCATCCTCAAATTTTGACCTATGAAAAGAAACATGCCAATCTTTATGGAGAGGAACACCATAAGCCAGATTAAGTTCTTTTATTGGTTCTCTCCCAATATGTTTTAAAAAAGTTTTATATGATATCTGAATTGAATGATCTTTTAGAAAATTTACTTCATCAGCTTTCAGATTGACACAACACCCATAATATTCATACATTTTGCAATTCCTTTAAAAATTATTTGTTGTTTGTTTATGGTCTTATAATAGCATAAAACATATAAAAAAGAAGTGTCAAATTTATATATGAATATCAATGAGTTATATTAATAGGTGTTAGTCGTGATATTTTAAAGGTGAGAATTATTGGATGGTCCGGGTGTCAACTTCATTATCATTCACATAAATGTATGTGAAATAAGGTGGGGTTAACTCCTCAATACAGCTATCTATAACATCTTTAGCTACAATCATAGCATCTTCACGAAGATCATAAATATAGAGTTTAATAATTCTTATCTGTTTTTCTGTATTAAATATCTCTATATCTGTAGACCTATCAGGTTCAGACAGAAAGTATAATTTACTCCCAGCAAACTGATCGATCTCATAATAAGGTCCACACTCTTCATCAAACTTTTTAATTAAATGATAAACTCCCAAATAAGCATCTGGAGAAGCTAGATGTTCTTTCTCTTGATCAATGTCATCCAATGTATCTATAGAAAAAGCAGCCATCAATGGTTTAATCAGATCACTGTGTTCATTTTTCATCTCACATAATATACTTTTCATCTCAATGATATCTTCTTCTAAAATATCTATTTTTTTCATCGTATTATTCCTTTCATTCCTATTTAAAATTGCCGTCAAAGTTGTTATTGGAGAATATCCTTCAGACAAAAATTTTAACTGTTCCATTGGGACAATCATATCGTAAATAGAATTCAACTGCTTTGCTATATTATGTAATCCAATCTTTTCCAACTCCAATGAAGCGATATCTATAACGGCGTTTCTGAATAGGAGACAATTCCAATTATGATCATTAATTAAATTTTTTATGTTGTCACGTATCGTTTTTATTTTGTCATACATATTTTTCTCTCTAATCATAATAATCTAAATTTTTATTTCTTTAGTTTGATCATAACACAGGATTCAACTTTGGATATGGATCCATTACTGATGGATAAACATTATTCCAATCCACAGTAATAGCCGGTGCAGAGACTTCTATAACAGTCCTCAATACATCTTGCTGTAATAAAGTTGTCTGAAAACCAGGATAAACAATCGTGAAAGAATCCGGGTCACAAACTTTTTGAACCAGAGTATCTAAGCCCCTTCTTTCTGTCATTCTACTTGATAAAGGTGCTCCTATAAAACCGTCATGAAAAGGGTCTTCTCTGTATATTTTATCTGCATCAACAATACCACTCTCATATCTTGTACTGAGATCACCATTACCTAAAAGTTCTTGTTCTCCCAATAAATATCGAGCACCTAAAGCACCTTTAGGAATAACCTCATTACCCAAAGCATAACCAGCAACATTAAATCTGCCCGTTAATTCTTCTGTAGATGCCCCCGATACTCTTAGGGTATTAAAACAACCTTGTCCCAATATTAAAGACCTTACCGAACAACCTTCACCCAAAAAATCTTCTGTGAATCTGTGCGTATAAAACTCATTACAATATTTAACAATCACCTCTAATTCTGATACTTTTTCAAGTTCATAGATATTACTCAAATTGCTCAGAAATTTTGTGAATACTATCCATTGAGTTATACATATATTTGGAAACCACAGATGAAAACAAGACCCTGAAAAGTTTTGCTGCCAGTTATAAATTGGGCTAGAAATCGGGTCAAAAGAAGAGTCAACCTCATTAACAGCCGGTCTTATTATAGGAGTACTTCCTACAAGAGCAGTTGCAAAATCAAGACCTCCAATATTTCTAGAAGAATCGTTGATCAGAGCCCTCGCTGCCATGCGTAAACAAAGCAGACGGTAAGAATATATTTCTGGAAGATATGGGGCAAATTTAAAGAGATGTTCTATTAAAACCGAAGAGAAGGGGCTTTTTATATTTGATTTGAGATCTTCTATGACCCTATAAACATATTGATAATTTTCTTTAGCAAAGGCAGCTAACAAAGTAGCCTGTGGGGTAGCTACGACCTCTACTTCACAATTACTCCCTGAAGATGACTTTGCCATTATACTGTTTTTACCAGCCCCTAATTGTAAAAGCACAGTTTCTGTCATATTTTCCATTATTACAACATAGGGAGAAGTACTCGCACGACCCAGGGTGATACCCGATCTGAAAATATTGATTGTAACCGCTATACCTATCTCTGTACTTGTGATTATAAAAGGAGTTTGATTAAAAGACAGAGGAACATGATATTCACCAGAAAGATAAAAACTTCCCTCCGGTATTTTACTCAATAAATTCTGAAGGGTATCATCATATTGATAAGTAGCTGGTTTAATTGAAATGGGCATAAATATTTCTCTCTATAATATTCAAACAGTTCTAATAAGCTCATCTCTAAAAGCTAAAAATTTTAAATAATAAGCCTTAGCATATTTAGATGATCTAAAAAAGGAGAGACGACCTTCACCAAAAGGGGTTGAATAAAATTTATCTATCGCTAAAATGTCTCTGGCCTTAATATCCCTTGATATACGAGCTTGTGTATTTGCCGCAACGTATTCAACTTCTTTATCTTCTACAGGAACTTGGAAGATTATCAAAGGCATTGATTTACTATAACCATCCCGAGAAGTTGTTGCCCAAATTAAATCAGGCTCATTAGACACATGGCCTTTGGCCTTACTTAGAGACAGACCTTCTTTAAATATATTATTTGCTGATTCATTTGAAATCGTTGCATGATATAACAACCGATAACCTGAATCTGCTTTAGGAGGAATATAATTCATAAATTCTTTATCATTCATCTCCCAGGGTGGGATAATCCCAGAATTGACTTTATCGTTTTTAAATGAAGACATCCTAACCTCTCCATAAATATCACTCATTTTATTAGTAAGAAAAGAATCTACCATTTCTATTATCTGAGTTTTAAATTCACCGTATTGATCACTTCCTATAAATCTTTTGTTCAACATCTCTGCTTTTTTAACATTAATTGTTTTTTTCATATAATAAATTTTGTTTAAATATTCTTCCTTATGATTCATATTATCCGATATGTCTTGGTATCTTACAAAACTGCTTCCCTTACCTGAAAAGAATTCTTTCCAGATATTCTTAGCACTCTGTGTAACTCTACTTCTATTTGGGATAAGTCCATCTTTACCAACACTCTGTAATCCTAACAAATAAAGTATTGGCCCATAACCTTTTTGAGCATATATACTGTCTATTTCCATACAATTATATTTTTTATTGTATTTTAATTGAAGAACACCTCTAATATAATTTAAGGCATTATCATCTTCATAATTTTCAAGACACTTTCTAAATTCTCTAGAAGGTTCATATAATATATGGAGTGTATCACCCTCGTTTAAATAAGCTAAACCTTCTAAACCTTTCATATCGGCTAATTTTAACATTTTATCACCTTAAAAATTTTTGAGTATTTTTACCTTAAACCCAGTATCTTTACCAATATCTTTAATATAATCAAGATACTCTTTAAATTTCATCCCCTGATATGAAACATCCTTAATAAGTCTACCATTCCAACCAGCCATTTCATCATTCCAATAAGAAGGTTCATCATCCTTAAGATCAACTTCTTTTACATATTTATTCAGAGATTCGATCCATTCTTTCTCTCTAATCGTTCTAACTTCTTTTTCAAATTTATAAAACTCGCTATCTAAATAAACAAAATGTTCAAGAGGAAAGTCATGTAAAAGCTTATCTGAATCTAATATCATTCTAACCTCAGACCAACCCTGTTTTTTACCCTCACCCATTTTCGGGTCTGTAGAAAAAGAAACATATGGGTGCATAAATGGCTTAAGTGCATTACTATCTAAAATAGCAGGTATATTTAACAGTGTTGTAAAATGATATATTTCATCATAATCACCTTTTCTTACCGGTGTAAGGTCTTTACTGATCTTGATCTGTTTTAAAACAGATTTCGTTATTTCAACATAACCTGATCTATAAATATCAGATAAAACCCCTAAAATATTTTTAAATCTATCCACAAAAAATTACCTCCTTGAAATAACTTCACATTCACATTTAGCCTCATTAATGGTTATTCCTGTTAACTGCACCATCGACATACCCAATGAACTTAAATCTGTAGAAGTCAACAAAACCTGGAAAAATCCCTCGAACACACTAGAAGGAGAAGCTCTAAAATAACTATCATCAAAAGGTGTTTTGACAGAAGATGTGTTATTAGCTCGGAGTATTCTACAAGTCAATGTTTCAGGGTCTAAAGTTTTTGGAGCAGGAGAATTATCAACCCCATTAACTCTAATCCATATCCATGTTGGAGTCTTTTGATACACCTGTTGTCTCATTGTCAAAGAATTTGTATTCAAGACATTAAGCACATCAACAACCTCTGCTGGCAATATGACATTCACCGTACCCACATTAATTTTTCCGACGATAAGGGATGTTGCAAGACTCCACCTTAATGGACCCACGACGTTTGTCTCAGTATCATATAATTGTAAATCATATTCACCAGGAAAATTGGTTGAATCTATTTCTACAAATTCTGTGTCCAATGTTAACGTTTTTTCTGCGGGTGATCCCCCATACTTCTGAAGGTATAAGGCTGTAATATTTAATCTAGAAACACCTGTAACAGGAACGCCCAAAGAACTGGTCAATCTGACTCTTATCTTACAATTTGTGTTAGCATCAATGTTCATCTCATCTTCTCCTGTCTGAACAGAAGCCTCATCTGCTTCTGTTGTAAAACTGTATATACTTGAGGTGACGACACCTCCAAGTTGATCTTTGACCGTAACTTTCCAATAATATACTGTAGAACCTGTTAAATCAGGAAGTTGATAATAAGCATTTTCAGAATCACCCTCAACCAAAGGAGGAGGATTTTCTGTTCCAAAATACCAATCATATAAAAGTGCTAGACTTCCATCTATCTTTCTAGCTGTAACACTCAATGAACCCTTACTCTTAGGAAAATCAGTAAGAGCATTCGTAGGATAAAAAGAGACAATTACTGGTGATATAGAAGTTACTGTAGAAAAACTATAAATAGATGAAGTGACCGTACTCCCCATTTGATCTTTTAATACAACCTTCCAATAATAAGTTTCACCTAAAGACAAATCAGGAAGTAAATAATAAGCATTATCTGAATCTTCTAAGACCAATACAGGAGGATTGCTCGACCCAAAATACCAATCATATTTTAAAGAATTGTTTCCTTCAAGCTTTTTAGCGGTTACTGTCAAAGCTACTTTTTTTAAGGGTAGGTCAATAACAGAGTTAGGATATACTGAAACTATTTCAGGGATAATAGCTGGTATCTCTACAGATATTTCATCGGATGAAAACTCTTTTCTTTCCCATTTTCCAGAAGTGATATTATATACAAAATCTTCAACTCTACCACAAGGATCTTCACCAAATATCTTAAAATAATAAGTTTGACCATAATCAAGATCATCGATGGTCATAGAATGTGACGTTACATAACCTGAAAAATTAGGATCATTGGGGTCTACCGTGCCCCCATCTTGACAAGACCAATCATTATTCTGTATTTTTTGTTTGGTATATACCCCAGAAACCTTACCATAATCAATTCGGCTAATAGATAAAATTCCAGTCGTCCATGTAAAAGCTACCGAATTTTCTGTCCTCAGAGAAGTAATAGCTGAAATCGTTAAGGGTTTATTTGGACCGTCTGTTGCCTGTCTAGACAACTTTTTTCCAGGTGATATTATTGAAAGTTCACCAGGATAATTAGAACTTGCCCAACTTGTGACACCGCTTGTTTTATACCACGATGGAGGATTATTCCCAGATTGTGTTACATATACATCTAAAGGACCTGATTCATCAACATTTCCCCATGTGGAAGCATAAGTATAATCTTTAGAATTATCAGTATCTTTTCTCCTGTAATAATTCATTGACGCAGCATGTATATAATCTTCCTCAGACGATATAGCACCTTTATCTGAATATTGCTGATAAAATAAAGATTGTGATATTCCCACAATATCATTATTTAAGAGATTCAAGACATTTGCAGAATACAATGTTCCTGAAGTCCAGCTATAATTTTCAAATAAGTTATAGTAAGGAAAAATTCTGTAAATAACACAATCAGTTACTTCAATTGTAATGATGGGAACGGGTGAAACCAAACCGACCTTAGCATTACCAACACCAGCTTGAATGAGATAATTTCCAGGGTTAATATCATGAAAATAACAGTTATCTAAAATAAGTTTACCTGTTTTCGGTAAAACCCCATCATCATAACCCTTCATGAGAAAACTCGCCTTTGCCCCCGATACTCTTAAATAATAAAATTCTATTAGAGCACCATTAACCAAGTAAGAGCATGTTACTGTGGGAGATGTTGTCCATCCTGGCAGCCAATCACACCTTTCAAAACGAGTTAAAACTTTATAAGAGGTATACATCATAGAACAATCCAAAAATTTACACCCCTTAAATTCAACGTACAAGCCTGTATTGCCAACAGGACCTCCGCTGGCAAGCAAAGTACCACATGTCCTAAAAGTACAAAATTCTGCTAAGCTCTTAGCATTGCTTATTGTAGAGGTAGCTCCTGCAAATATGGCATAACAATTTTGCACCTCACAATATTTTAAATATGCCTTCCCATAGGTGTCTGATTGAAACACACTCCTAAAAGAACCCCAGGCATGTTTGACCTCATTGCTCGCCCCCATAGGTTTAGGATGTGTGACGGGATCTTCTCTAAACAATATCTTATAATCTTTGGTAGCTTCAGCCAAAAGATTATAATTTGGCGAACTTGAAGTATACTTACCTCTTATAGAACAATAATCAATAAATTTTATTTCTTGTACTTGTTTTGATGATCGATCCTCTTCTGAAACTGGTTGGGCTATAGTAACAGTACACCCCGTTATAGTTATATAACCGCCTGTATAAGTTGAAGCCGCTGAGTAAGATATTACAAAATGATTATCTTTCCAATTCCAGGTTTCATTTGATGTAATATTCTTTCCATGTATTATATCTGCCATAGTATTTTAATCCTTCAAGCTACATTGATCACATAATTATCTGTAGCAGAGTTTCCAGCAAAATCTTCTCTGATAATAACAATATTTTTTGCACCCGATGTTGATATTATAGGGCCTATATTAAATGTAATCCGAGCCAGATTTCTCGTTGTAATTGAACCAGATACACCCACAAAACCATCATCCCATGATGAAACAGCATAAGGATCTGATACCAGAGCACCATTGAATAAAACTGTACCTGCCAGGGAGACTGTAATACTACTGACATCAATTAGACTCAACATATCGGTTAAAGAGAACTCTATTGTGAATGGCGAAGAAACAGTATCACCTGGAGAAGGATCACGATCACTTAAAATAGGAGCAATAAAATCATCTAATCTCCAATCATTCAAAGTATCTCTAAAAGATGTCATTAAAGTAGATAAATTATCACCTCGTCTGTTATCAGCCCTAATTTTTTCAGCATCGGTCAACCCATCAGAATCTCGATACCACCCCCTAAATACTCTTATAGAAGATGCTTCCCTTGAAACAACGGACTCTATTAAGGAATTTATCTGAATTGGTGCCATGACGAAGTTAGAGACCTCTGCAACACCATCTGAATTTATCACATGTATATTAGGTTCAGACCATATAATTTCAGGGTCTTCTAATGGTCCCAAGCTTGCTTTGTCCTTAAACCAGGTATTCAACAAAGCTTGTGATGCTGATTCCCCTACAGATATCACTCTATTAGATACTGTAACGATCTCTTCATCACAGACAAAAAGAGCAAAATCTAAATCCTGAGAGATTCCTATTGGATAATAATTATATTCTGCTAAAAGATGTGAGACGACCCCACAGCTTGCTTGCTGTAATGTTTTAGCTCTATAAAAATAAAGGGGCATGATTCACCTTGATGTATTTTGTTAATGTTTTATCTATAATATCTTAATCTCTTATTTAAAGAGAATGACCTAAAAATACAGACTAACGAAAATAAAATTAAGAATTAAATATAATATAGAACAACAATTAAAGGAAAAATATATGAATATTAAAAAAATAGCTTCTCATCTAATAAAAGACGGTTATGGTCATCTCATAATAGCAAAGTCTATTCTAGAATTTCAAAGAGGAAGTCTAGAGGATATTAAAATGATTGAAGATTGGCTAAGCACTCTCAGATTAACAGGAAGAGCCCCTTCTGGTATGAAAAAACATTTTGAGAGTCTGGTGTGGATTAAAGAAAAGCTCAACCAGGCAAAAGAATTAGGATTTGACCCAACCACTCTTATTGCCGATAATATCAGAGCAACATTCAGCTATTGGACTCAAGCCGATATTGACCTCATAAATTCTAAACTCTCTAAGGAAGGAAAAGAGACAGACACCTTAGAAATAAATGGAAATACCTATATAAATAGATCAGTTATGTCATTCAAAGCATTTAAGGAAAAAACCGACGTTGTGGAAAGTGTCTTAAAAAGTCTTAAAGGATTTCATAAGAAGGCAATAAAAAATTTGAAGGTTGTTTTTGTGAAAAAAGAAGAGTCAAAAACAGCCGCTAAATATAAAACTGATAAAGACGCTATATTCATTAGACCAGATAAAACAAAAAAAGAGTCTGGCTATGGATCATTCCCCTATATTTTGGTCCATGAATTGGGTCATAGATATGAACATTATTATACACAAACTGTAGACTTTGAACAAACAGAATGGATTACAACAATTTATTCCAGAAAAGAAGGCTGGGCTGGAAGCAGTGAAAAATTTGCTGAATTATTTGCCCTTTCTAATTGGAAAGAAGAGTATCCACAATACAAAGATAAAATAGAAAAATTTGAGAAAATTATTATTTAGTCACCATTAGATATCCCCTTCAAAAAAATCATTCCTGTAAAATAATAGCATTAAACATTTACTTAAAATAAACCATTCAACAAGGAAATGCAATGCTAGAAGAAACAATTATAACCACACAAGAAGTTACACCTGAAATAGCTAAAAATTATTTAGCAAGAGAAGGAAAAAACGAATCAGTATTCCAAGCCAATGTAGATAAATTCATCTTAGATCTAGGAAAAGATCGTTGGAAACTCGAAAAACGTGGGATTTTACTTGGACATACCGAAAAAGTTATATTTGGCGCAGGAATCTTGGCAAATATTGTAAAAAATGATACCCCTGATTTGATATATATCTTCAAATCTGATATCAATGATTATTTATCCAACAATGTCATAGGTAGATTAAGATCTACCGCCAACTTTATAGTAAAAACATTCTTCAATAACGATATAACCCTCGTAGAGGATATCAGCAAAATCATTGAAGGTAGTGTTGTTAGCCTTTTTGTTGAAGGAAGTCATGAGAATAGAAGAGGTATCGCAATTGCCTCGGTAATTACCGGATTTACCATAGCTTTATACACTTTTTCTGATGCGAGCGATAAAATAATCTGGATGTATGGTCGTCTGGCCTCTGGAAATTACAGTGCATTTGAAAAAATGATACTCGAAAAATTGATGCATCATTTTGAAGATGCTGGGAGTAGAAGAGATAGAACACCCGATATAGATAAAAATATCATCAGAGCCATCATATATGCCACAAATCCTCGACACATTGATAAAGAGTCTATATCGTTCAAAACTGAAGATGTTGAAGTGTGTGATGAAAAAATAAAGGAATTTGTCAATTTTCTCAGAAGAACGAAGAATTTACCAAAATCAGAATATCAACAAACCATCCTAGATAACTCCATTTTAGATAAACTGAAGAAAAAATAATAGAACAGTTTTCCAGGCTAACCGAAAAGGAACACCCCGATGTTTGACTTAATAAAGATTAATTCAATTATAAAAAATTATAATCTTTCTGAAAATCAACTTAATGTGATTAAACAAATAGGTCTGTGGCAAGAAAATAACGAAAAATGTTACCAGTTATATTTACATTATGGATTAACTATAGGTGTTCCCTCTACAGATCAAAAAGTTTTACAAAAAAAGTTTAATGGAAATCTACAAAACTTTCAAAGAGCAATAGAACTTGTGAAAATATTATTGCTACCTAGATATGGTTTTAAAGACAGATTTTTCTGTTTATTGCCCGATCGAATACTTCCTAACACTGATATTAACCTGGATGTCTGTGTAAAAGAAGGAAAAAAGAATGATTTTTTTAATGTCTATAATAAATGGCTAATCTCACCATGTTCTGAAACCGTTTTCAAAGAAGATTTCATTAAAAACTTGCTAGATTGGTGCTTTCTTATTATTTTCGTAGGATAGCTACAGATTTTATTTGAGGTGAAAGATGAAAGAATATTATAAAGATTTTGAGATAACTTATTCTGAAAAAGATGAAGTATGGACTGTGGATAACCCCAAAATAGGTAGAATCGTAGAAAGTCAATTAAAACGGGTAAAATATAGAATAGATGGACATTTGGCTAAAAGAAAAGTCCCTGTGATACTTCGTCCAGATGAATCTACTTATAAAGATCACATTCATAAAGGCGATGTATTAAGAAAGGATTATGATGATTTTGTCTTTGAAAGTAGAAAAAACGGATTGACCTTTAATCTTCATCAACATTGTCTCCTTAAAGACACCCTAAAAAATGAGGTGTTGGCCTCTAGAATAATTGAGCATTATCAAAAAATAAAGTGGCATCATGACGAGATATTTAATTTAAACAACAAATTGATATATTTTGATCCTGATGATTTATTAGAAAATTCTGAGGAGACAAAAAATGGAAGTAGGTGACACAGTATTCTCAAGGAGTTTTAAGAGTGAGACCAAAAAAGGTTGGTCAAGAGAAAAAGCTAACAATGGACACATAATGGTTTTTGTCTATTTTGGGACAGAACCCTTAAATGGAAGTAACCCCTTAAACACAGATGATTTCTTAAAGTCCAGATGGACACCTTATTTGGAATTAAAGGAAAAATTAGAAAAGCTTGAAGAGGAAGTCAAGAAACATTAAAAAAACGGGCAGTTTTTGACTGCCCGGGGCTTATTGATTAAACTCGTTTCACACGGTTTAACAAATGTATTAATGGAAAAACATATACTATATAATATACAGATTCAATTATTAAAGAGACTAACATCCTCAACCTTTTCCAATAAAGATACTTTAGGCCAATATAAATGTCTTGATCTTCTTGGGAGACCATTTCTTTGAAACTCTTGAACTGCTACAATATATGATATATAGTCTCGTGGAATCCCCCCGCTACATTTAGAAGCAAACTTTTCTTGTTTCATCAAAACTTTTTCGTGTAAAAGATAACTCTCCATGACAGGTACAATATACACAATTTCCCCCAATCTGTTTTTTGGATAACCTCTATGAATGAACTTCCATGTTACCATATCATGCAATTTAAACATCTATTCTTCTTCCTCATCCTCATCTTTATCCTTATCTAATAGAGAAAGATCAATTTTTTCAGCAGAACCTTGTAACTTTTCTATATTTTTCCTAATAGAATCTATTTCCTTATACTTTAAAGACAATTTTTTCCATATTTCCCTATTTTCAGGTGTGTCTTTTAAAACAACAGCATTATTAAATTCAAAGATAGAACCATCCTCTGTTCTAAATATGCAAACATATTCAGATTTTAACCTTATAACATTTCCTGAAATAACACCTAAATTATAATTTAATCCATTTGGAGTAATAATCGCAGCTATTTCACTTGTAGGTATGTACTGTCTTATTTCATTTTCTACCTCTTCTAGCTGATGAGCCCTAAACATAGGAATATTATCAGTAGGTTCAGACTCCCAAAACTGCATGTCCTTGACATATTTTATTTTAATACCCTTAAAACTTGTCGATATTTCATCGCCCATGTTCTTATTTCCTTTACATTAAACTTTTTTTAATAAAGACACTTTTGGCCAGTACAAATCTTTAAAGGATCTTGGACTTCCATTTTTCTTGAGAGCTTGTACCGATATGATATACGATTCATGATCTCTAGGATTTCCACCACCCCATTTTGATCTGTATACCCCTTCTTTTTCTCTCATAACTTCTTTTTCTAGAGGAAGATACTTATAATGCGCTGGAACGATTGAAACTATTTCACCTACTTTTTTTGTATCGCTAGAATACCATTCTACAATATCACCGATATTAAATTTATAATCAGACATCATATACCTCAAAATTTAGTATGTTTCCATCCAATAGGATTAGCACAAGGAAGATTCCCGTGCATAACTGTATCGGATATTTTATACCAATTATTCTTCCCCAAATAAATAGCCTCCCCATACTCCACCCTCTCTCTTTTACCCTCTAATAAAGAAGGAATATTACTACTCCATACAACGTCTAACCAAGTATCCTTTGGAGGAGGTGTTGTCTCAACACCCAAATACCTACCCATTCTCTCTAATTCCAATAACAACTGTGCTTTCGATATATCTTTCTCTGTGTGAAAAGTACCCTTATAATTCATATCAATATACCATTGAATAATTTTCTCCCTAGATTCTATATCATTGATATGAAATTTGAACCGAGCATGAATTGGGAGGTGATCTGTATACTCCTTATAATAATGACCATTTGGAAGAGGAATTTCATTATTCATGAAACCCATCACAGCATTTAAACGTTGCTTACCATCTACCAAGATAACTGGTGTATTTTGGCCCCTCATCCAACTTGTACAGTTAAAAAATAGATCTTTCCCGCTTACACCTCCGATCAAAACCCAGTACAAATAAGCTGATTTCTGTTCTTTGCTCCAGACATAACCTCTCTGGAAATCCGGGTCAAGCTCTAATCCCTCTGAATCTTGATAAGATTTAAGAGATGATTTAACCTCTTTCCACCCAACATCAATATAATAATTTGCTGCTTGTAATCTAGGAATATCACAAAATCTCATAGCTATCACCTCAAGAATTTTATAATCTCTGTGACAAAAAACCACGGGGCTTGCCCCGTGTATGAATGTCACCCTTAAATATTATTATATACAAAACTTCCAAAATTAAATATTTTTTTAACATCTTTTACAGCCAAAACCTTTTTTAAGCCTTCGACCTTAACATACTTACCTTTATTTTGAATTCCTATTGTCTTAAATATCTTAGTTCCAATCCACACAATATCTTTCGGCTGTATGTTATATCGCTGTATTCTTATTGAAGGCTTAAACCCCTTTCTATTAAGCTGTAACACCCTATTATTTCTATGTTTTTGTAATATCTCTAAAGGCTTACTTCTTATTTGAAATTTACCACCTGAAATAACAAAAGCATCATTGTAATGTGTCTTTTCTAATTCCAAAGCACATCTATCCACAAAAGTTATATGACCATAAGTAACTTTCATCCCAGGTATATCTCTCCAAAACCTTTTGTTTATTATAGACATAAAAGTCGGAGCTCTGTAGCTTTTAGATGCTTTCAATCTTAAACCTTTTTTGTGTAGCTTCTCATGACATTTTTCATGTAAAAGTGCTAAATTTTTTACCCGATTAGAACCTTGATCCTTTTGTTGTCTTAGATGATGTACATGTGATGGATTT
>Ga0208958_1000249_pt1 | contig 66943 bp, 78 predicted proteins | sample RifOxyB1_FD_184032 | JGI IMG/M metagenome (GOLD analysis project Ga0208958, IMG submission 184032) | Soil microbial communities from Rifle, Colorado - Rifle Oxygen_injection B1 (SPAdes) | ecosystem: Environmental > Terrestrial > Deep subsurface > Rock core/Sediment | place: Rifle, Colorado...
GTGCCACTCTTCCACATCATTAATGCAGGAATAACAGTAACTTCTTTAGGAATAATATCGTTCACAATACCTTTTTGCTTTACATCGTCATAATCTATACCAGATATATTACTAATGTTATATTTCTGTATTTGTTGAAGAATATAATTATTAAGTTTAGAGTTCTTTGAATACAGCAATTCGATACTTACACCAGACATATAGATAAATGTAATAAAATTGATTTATATAATATATATATATATATATATAAATCAGTTAAAAAAAATCATGCTATCAAATATCGAAGTCGATAAAGAAGTTTTTACATTTAACTTCAAAGATTCATATCCTGGTATACTTAATGGTACAGTCAGAATATTAACCGAACCACTACCGATTTATGTTATGCAATTGGAAAAATCTAGTGGATTTACACAATTTTTAAGATTTGAAGAATTAGAATTAATGTTAAGATATATGTATATTAATCATTCCAAATTAAGAACATATATTACAGATAATATATTTAAAATAGAGTTCTCATTAGAAATAGAAGCCACAGATTATATGATGGTGTATTCTAATAAAATTGTATTCCGATTGAATGGAAAAGTTATTGAATCACCGATAAGAAGTGATCTATATATATTAACAATGAGTAAAGATGAAAAGATATCATTCTCGGGAAAACTCGTTAAAAAACCAATTAAGATTATCGCCTCATACGGTTATTCTTATGATAGACAAAAATTAGATGAAGAGAATAAATTTATAGCAAAAGCTTATATGGCAGTATTAGAAATCTATCCATTTAATGATCTTATTATGATAGGATTAGTACACCTTCAAACTCATATAACTAATTTTAAAGATGCAATATCTACCATTAAAACAACCATAATCGCATCTAATATTAAGAAATATATGACTGAAGATTACGATAATTCTATATTCGTATTATTGAGCGATCATATAAATTTAAAGTACAAAACATCGGAATTATGTGCGATATATGATAGACAACATATGTCCGAAAATCTCTATACATTAACTATATCCTCTAAAAAATACAATAATACTGAATTTGATCAACTTTTAATCGATTCTCTATTAGAAATCGTTACTAAGATTAAACTAATTATTATATCTGTTGGCGACCAAATAGATAAACATAAAAATAAAAAAGAATTAACCACAGTTAATGACAATTATTAATAATGTACTCTAATATTTCGTCTGGAGTAATATTATGTAGCTTAATATTACTAAAACCTTTTTTTAACAATTCCAAGTATTCTTTAGTTATATTATCTTCTCTTCCTCTTAATTTAATTCTTTTAAGACAAGTTTCCACATCTGTATCTAAATATAATTTAATATTAGTATATTGACTCATATCTTTCTTAATAATATTCATACCAATAATATAATTATTTAGATCAGATTCATCTTTAATATTATTTTTAGCAAATATTTCGTCCGATTCGAACGATCTTTCCATTATGATATATTTATATCCTTCATCTATATATTTATGAATCAGTTTTAATTTCATTTTAACTAAAGATGTTTGAAATTGTGTAGCATATTTTTTTCGATTCTTCAAATACTTACTAAATATGGGTATTTTATCAAACGGTTCATGTATTATCTTAAATAGTTTATTATCTAATATTTTTTCCAGTCTATTTAATTCGTATGTTTTGCCAGCACCAATCAATCCGTCTAATGTAATTATGATCATGTGTTTAATATAAACTAGTAAAAAAATCGTTTTTATTATTTAGTAAATAAATTATACAAGTATAATACTGATTGTGTTATATTATTTGCATTATTTTTAAGATCACAACCCGTACAATTTGGTTTGACACCTTCCGATAATGATTTCATACTTACTGATATATTTGCATTGCATTTTGTACAATATAAATTGCATTTATCTGAATCAATTATTTTCGTACATAATAATCCTGTATTTGTATATTTATCGTTTAAGAATTTATTAATATTCTCAATTATAGTTTGCATTTTATATTAAATACAATATATAAAATCAAAATTATTTTTTATGCACTGTTAATATAGTATGAATCCAGATAGTATTAATAATGTTATAATATCGGCAATCAAGGATATTAAAATTAGAATGATCGGACAAGATTTGAGACCACTACAACTAGTATTTTTTGAAGGTGATGATCTTATTTCGAATACTTTGGAATTCATTCAAGTTCTTAAAACTGGTTTCACTAAAAAGACTAATTTTTATGATGTCGGAATATTGTTAAATCGAGATATATTGTCTGCTTTGGAAACTGTTGATAATAAACGAAATATTGCTAATTCACTACCATTAGATACAAAACATTTTTATGTATGGAAATGTGGAATAACTATACCAGATGTAGGAATCGAAACCTATTTTCCATATATATCTGAGATGAAAATAGCTGATGCTATAACTGGCAAAAGATTTAATTCTGGACCGATTATAAAAAATCTCGAAGATATGATCAAAGTGGGAAAATGTTCAATTTACACAGCGAAATATGTTAAAGAAAAGAATCCGATGGATAAATATAAGATATCAGATCTTAAATCTATTATTGAGCGTATATATAAAAGATATAGTACAAGCAAAATGGATCTTAATCCGATAAGATTATTAACTATGTTATTTCCATTTTTAACAGGATTAATTGAAAAGAATGCAAAATGCGCGAATTGTATTAAAGATGATTCAGATCTTATATCTAGTGAATTGATTACTATTATTTTAAATGAATTAAAATTGACGAATAAAATTCCTAAAAATACTTTTGCAATAGATATACTTTCTTTATCGGGGGATGAAGATATTATCGATGATCCGATAAAGATTCAGTAAGATTTTTATATATGTGTGTATTTTTTTCATTAACATATTTAGCTGTATAAATTGAACATTTTCCCAGATTATATCTTAATATTAGTTATCTATAACAAACGATAAATCTCGAAATGTTTATATCATATATTTTATTTTTTAAGTACTATTATAATAATGTTATTTACTACCAAATACAAAGACTACTATACATATGTAATAAAAAATTACATATTTATAGCTCTAGCTATATTTATAATTAAGGAAATATTGTTATTTATTTTTGGTATCTTTTTACATTGGTCTATATTATTAATAGCGTTGCTTTTATTACAAGTATATGAGTTTGCCGCAAGAAAAAAAATATTAGATAATGTCGAAAATTTGAGCATTGCATATAATATTCCTAATCTTATTCCTGGTCTTAAATATGTTCATTTATTTGCATATCCTAAATTCGCAGCCGAGTATGATCGTAATAATAATTGATTTTTTTAATGGGAATATTAAAAAAAATGCATAACAATTCTATCGAATCAGATGAAAAATTTAACTACAAACTAAACATTATATACTATATTTGACAAAGATATGCGATTCGGAGAAATTTCCTAAAAGTGTCTTCAAAACATTATTACATATTATTCGTACTGATTAATAGGACATTCCGTGATATCAGAGTATTCTTAAAATAATATTGTAGTGATTGGCATCTTCTAAAAGTACTTGATATTAGTGGGCCCATATTTATTGTAGATAAACAAACTTCTGCGAATATATGAAATTAACTTTTAATTTGGCCGTATAAAAAAATCGTGACACAAATCTTATTTGAACAAGGTATACTATTTATCGCAGATATAGATAGTAAATATTTGTGTAAAATAAATCCATTAACAAAAAGTATATATGATAAAACGAAACAATATTTAATTATTGACACATTTAAAGAATATATAGTTTGCAAGAAGTTTTGCGATCTTACTATATCTAATTTTTTATAATATTGATTTTTTTATTGATATTTTTGAAAATATGCTTATTAAAGATTCTAATCTCTGGTCTTTAAAAGATCTTACTGTTACTCGCGATGAAATAACTGATGCAGTACATAGTATGAATACGACATTATTATCAAAGATATGCATTATCGAAGAGTTTGATGAAATCATATCAAACATAATGTTTGGAATTATTCATAAAGATTATTTAAAATATTGGAATATTCATAATGTGTTCCTAAATTATATATGGTATAATAGTAGAAGAATATATAGTAGCAGACATATGATTGGATGGCATAACAATGAAATAAATATTGCCCTTTATGACATAAATCTGTCCAATATACTTAAATCTGTAAAAGCTGTCGGTTTAAATCGGTTAGATGCTGGATTCTATGAATATATGTGCAATCATTTTGATAATAAAAAACATCTAAATATACTAAGTGACTGTTTTAAAAATAGGGAAACGTTTACATCTGCTGCAAAAAAATACGGGTTAATATTTTCTGCGAATGTTCACAATGAATATTTATGTACGGATTATCAACCAGAAGGATTTAAAACCACGATCAAAGTGTATAATAAATATAAAAGTTGCAAACTATATGATAATATTATAGTTATATGTAAAAAATGAGCAGTACTTTATAAATATCGATTTTTTTATATGATTAGTATTTAAAATGAATAGAATAAAAATTGTTAAAGAAGATAAGAATATATATTTTAATATTATTCGGGAACTATTAAAAGATAAGACATTAGATCCTTTCGATAATGGCAAAGAGTTATTATATTGGATATATAAATATGAATTAGCAGAAATATTTGCTTTATTATATGGATATATAACTAATGACACTGGTCGATATAAATTATCTGTATTTGTAGATAAATTTTTAAAAACTCTTAATGATGAATACAGAGATTATGAACATAAATTAGAAATCATGAAATCTCTATTATCAGAAGGATACGATCCTTCAGACGATAATAACACAGCAATACTTTATGCTGTTATTAATGGTTATATTCCTATGATCGAGTTATTATTAAATGATTCGAGAGTAGATATTTCTGTCGATGATTATGTTATATTCACATTAACTACTAACGAAGATATAATTAGAGTATTATTACAGAAAAGTTATTCTAATGAATATACTGAATCTATAATTATTTCTATTAGACAGGAAAATTATAAAATTATGAAATTATTATTAAAGAAAGATCATAAAAGCGTATTAAAAATTCTACAAAAATATATGATTAGGGAGAAAAAATATGTATATGAATATAAATATTCGACTCGTATATATAATTTATTAAAAAAAATCTAAATACTATATGTTAATTCTGTTTCGTTATTTGATGCTGGTTCATTATATTTCTTTTTTAAACAACAATACGAACTTATAATCGCTATTATTACCAATACAACAGTAGTGATCACAGATGAGACAATAATGATGATTTCTTCAATTATTTCTGGACTACAACATATATCTGTATTATTGAATATCGGATAGAATATAAATATAGTTGAATTGTGTTCTGTAGTTTTATTCATATAAATAATTGTTGTATTGAGTGTTTCGTTATAGATAGCATCGCCAGGAATGACCGTCGTCGTATTCTGATTGACGCATTGATTATGAATAACAGAGTTTAGATTCATTATGAACGATAATCCTAACAATTTTTTATTATCGTAAACTCTTTTAGATCGTATCCAGATTTTATTCTTGAAATACGCATCCCACAAACCATCAGTATCTTTATCAATATATATTTTATCTCTATTATTGTATAAATCTAAATCTATAAATGAATCTATAATATCTGTTGATTTAAATATGAATATTTTCTTCTTATTATTACTGAATTTATAATTATCATTCGAAGACAGTACTGTTATTAATAGATCTTCTCCGATACAATCTGCGCTATTATTTTGATTGATATAGTCTATAACGACAGACATTCCCCCGTTCATGAATAAAAGACGGTGTACTCTGGCTGAATCTATCGTGAACGAGATTTCTCCTATTATTCTTATAATATTAATCGTGTCATGAGTATTCTTTCTGATTTTTAATATTTTATCGTATTCTTCATCGAATGATTGTAAATTATCCAATATATAGTAGTGAGTATATTGTCCATATAATGCTCGATTAAACCATTTCATTCCTAAAGTATTAAAATGGTATTCTGGTGTATTGGAATATCTTCCAGGATATAATCTGACAAACCCTCGAGTATTGATAAATCCTTGTATTGTATTATAAGTCGGATTAATATTAAAGACTTTATCTAGACCTTCCGTCATACAAATATCGTAAAAGCAGTCTTCTTCTAGTGGACACTTATAAGTACTATTATAGTCGAATAATTTCATATCATAGATACACATTCCCTCGAAAACCGTATTCTTGATCTGTATTTTTTTTTCCTTATATATGTTTTCATTTCCTTTATATTTATATCTACACCATTTATCCAGAGATAGATCTTTATATATATTAATAGCTGAATTGCCTATTAGATCTATGTCCGAATGAACAAAAATCAATAATAACGCAAATAGAATACAAATCATTATTATATAATAATGATTTAAAAAATATAGATTTAAATAAAGTATTTATTATTGCGGTGTTTTGATCATGATGTATTTTCGAATTATTTTTTTTATATCTATACTATATAAACAACTATAACAATAATACATAAAAAATGGCAGGCGGAGGAGCAGTACAATTAACACTTGATGGAGTACACAGTATGTACTTAAACATTGGATCGAAATCGGGATTCTTCGATTCTCAACACATTACATATGAATCTTTTGCTATGGAATCGATAGCAGTTGATGCGATGGGGTCGATGGATTTTGGAAGAGGTGCTAAATTCAAATTCACGGGAGCAGCAGAATTAGCAGCTGGAGGATATATCGAAACTACTCTTCCAGAATTAGAGGCACCAGCAGAGATTGAAGCGAGCAAAAGATTCTATATTGCTTGGGTTCATTGTGTGGGAATTTATCTTTATAAATCAATCGAATTTAACGTCAATAATACTAAAGTTGACGCACTTTATCCACAATTTATCGATTTGATGGGAAGATTGACTATTAGTGGAGATAAAAGAGAGGGATATAATGATATGATCGGAGAGGTCAATATTCATACAAGATACAGTCATAATGGTACAGTTCATTCAGGACAAGTAGATCCAGATGCACCGCAAAAGATGGCTTTAATTAAACCAAGAACCACAGTTTATATGCCATTAAATTTCTGGTGGTGTAAAGATTATTCGATGGCACTTCCAATTGGATTGTTATTATTTGCAGATATTTATGTAGCAGTCGAATACTGGGAGGCTACTAAATTGTATTTAATTTATGAGGAAGACATTTCGGCACCAGGAGGAGCAATTACAGTTAATACATCTGCATCACCACAAACCAAACCATCGATTGTTGAATCCAAAATGTACGTCGATTACGTTTATATGAGTAATGCATCAAGAGAAAGAGTTTCTAATCAGTCGATCTTCTATCTTCTTAAACAAGTAAGAGGATCTGGTTCAATTCCAATTTCATCATCAACTTTAAATCATAGATTCTCATTTGTTATGCCAGTTACATCAATTATCTTCGGAGTACAAGAAGATGGTGCAGTTGCTGATACTGTTAAAAGATACGATTGGTGGGATAGATATCATGGTAATCATAATGAATTGAATGAAGTAGATCCAATTCAATCTCAATTACCAGATCCACCATTATTAAGTGTAACTCTTAAAATTCTTAATACAGAAAGATTCTCAAATAGAGGATGGATGTATTGGACAAGACTCACATCATTCAAACCAAGTACTAATACAGTTACTCCAAGCACACGAGGTGTATATGTATATCATTTCGCATTATATCCACAACAACATCTCGCATCGGGAGCAATCAATCTATCTAAATCCGATAATAACTATCTATTATTTGAAACTAACAGAGCAGCTGCAAAAAATCCAACAATTACTTCAGCTTGTGGTATCGGAAGTACTGGAATTACTGGACAGATTTATCTATATGCAGAAAATCACAACTACTTATATTTAGATTCAGGATATATCTCAATTCTTTATAATGTGTAAAAAAAGACTTATAAATTGTTTTCTTTAATGATATCTGAAATAACATCAGTAAATTCTTTATCTTCGGGATACTCACAATAATAATGTAATGTTCTTCCTTTTTTAATCGCTTCTCGTTTTAATAGAGTATATTTGTTAGTTGTGTTAAAGCCAAGAGTATTATCTATATTTTTTAACATCGTATCGATACTCACACATTTATTATATTGATCAATCATTTCTTTTTTAATAGGAATTCCTTTAGATAAACAATCTTTTATATCAGTTACATAACGATTTAGACATTTAATTCTTTTTTCCGAACTATCTGTATATGAGTGTATAAAATTATCAAATTTTAAACAATTGGTTATATTTAAATTATTCATTATTATTATATAATAATTGATATTTATATTTATATATAACAATAATGAATAATTTTATTAAATCTTTATATAAAACTCTTAAATTTTTAGAAGAAGAAGAGGTGATTTTATTATATATAAACGATTGATTTTTTTAGTCATATTTATTATATAATGAGTGATTTTATTAAATCTTTATACAACGACCTTAAAAATGATATTAAATGTTTGGAAGATGAAGAATATGTAATTTTATTAGATGAAATACGATCGAATATTAGAATGAAAAAACAATACACAGTATATAAAATAGATATGTATAAATCTGGATTCCCTGATTGGTGTCCACTTCACGCTTGTTATAATATAATGAAAAAATTGAGATCGGATAAATTAGTTGTTCACTATAAAATGCCAAATATACTCATGATCGAACATCCGAGAATAACAATTAATAGCAAAAATAAAAATGAGAAAGTCATGAATTTTCTTTATAAAGAAAACGCATCAACTATTAGAAATAATAAAAAATAATGGAGAGTACCTCGAAATATTTAGGATGAGTTAATTATTTTGTGCGACAGAAATTTGAAGAATATTCCTCAAAAACAGAGAAATATTATATAAACGAATTAAAAATATCATTGCTATTAATTATGTTCGTCATTTTTAAAATACCGAATTACGAAAAAATAAGTATTTCTGGTAATGTTGGAATACCTTTTATAGAAAAAATTAATTATGATTATTAATAAGTTTATCGCACGACTCGAGTAATATTGCAAATTCATTATTATTTTTAAATTCCAATACTCCCGATGTATATTTACGCCAAATATATCTGTAAGTGTATTCATTTTGAGCACATATAACTCTACAATATTCAAAATGTGTTGGTAGATATTTTCTAACTGTACGGAAATATTTATAAGAAACATTTAATACTTTCATTAAACCACTCTTATACGCCAACATAGTTTCCTTGTTTTCATTATAATCTGGAACATATTTATCTAAAACTAAGATTAAGTAAATACTTTTTTTGATTATATATTTATACATTTTTGTTTAATAATAGTATTAAAAAATCGATAATTATTTAAAAGATGATAGAATAAGGATTTTCCATAAACGGATTTGTTGTCTGTATTTTCTTCATAGTGTCCTCCATCTTGGATAAATATGTTTCATATTTTTTATCATATAATACATCTTGCATATCACAATCTTCAAGGTACCAATATTTTTTCTCTATTCCCGTTATTTCTGGGCAATCAGATAACACATCTAGAGGATGATATGCTTTTTTATCTACTATATAAAACGATCCCTTATATTTTCTCTTATCATCTTCTAAATAACTATCTCTCGATTCATAATATTTAAATAGACACTGCATAAATACCACATTATTAACACCAATTGTATACATTTGTTGTTGCATCTGCCAATAATAATGTGGCTTTTCCTCTAATACAGATTTCTCTATATGTTTAAATGTTTTAGATGGACATTTTATCTCTACTAAAGATACATCTAATAAAAGATTTTGTTGTTTGATTTTAGTATTATCTTTTATCTCTTTTTCATTAGCAATAATTATTTCCTTCAACTTAATAATATCTACCTTCTCACTATATTTAATATCTAAATCGTTCCTAAATTTAAATAATATTCCATCTGGACTCGCCCCTATAAACGGCGATTTTTTAGAGATAATTAATCCAGTTTCATATAAACAAGATTTAAACGGTTTGGTTTCATTATAATGTCTTACTAATATTTGTTGAGCAATCGGTTCGAAATAATGCCCAAATTGAGTATATTCATTTCCTTCAAATGATGATTTACCAGTTAATAAAAATGATGCTTTATCTAATATGAATCCATTTAAAGATTGGCCGAACGGCGGATCTTTCATTATTACTTTAAATGCATCACTAGCAGTAATACAGTTCTTTCTAGAATCCAACCATTCTTTACTTCCCTGAACAATTCCCTTCTTCGAATCGTCAATAATAACATCAATCACATTCATTAAATAATTTTCCATCGTAAAATATTGTATATTATCACTAATAAAATTAGTTATAAACTTATATCCTTCTATCGCATTTTCATCACTTTTAACATTAGTCATATTAATTTTACACGATCTAAAGATCACATACGTAATTGTATTATGAGAAGTGATATAATCAACTTGTAATGATTTATTCTTTGAATTTCCGAATATCGGATTAAGATCATATCTATTTAAACTCTTAATATAATTAAACATTTTAATCTGATCTATTTCTATCAAATCGGTCGATTTAAAATGACACATTTTCATAGCGGTATATCTGTGTTGTGCACGGATTTTGTGAGAAAATATCAATCTTCTAATTGCTACAGACACCATCGTGGCAGATAATAATTCTTTTTTAATAGATTCGTAATAATTGTTATGATGTTCCCTTATATATCCTAAACTAATCATATCCATATCATTGAATATCTTATCAGATGTGATATCAAGTAAGATATGTTTAGATACCAACATATTATCGTTCATTTTCGAGCTCTTAAGTCTGGATCGGACATCATCGATATTTTGTTTCATGATTGTTGAAAATTCTCTATCTATAATATTATAAACCTCATATATTTGTTTAATATCAGAGCATCCTGTTATTTGCACTCTACCATTAGTAGATATTTTGCAATTGGCAACTCTATCATTACTCAATTTGAATTCTATACTAAAGGAATTCACAAAATCCATTCTTTTTTTAATAGTTTTGTTCTTTAAATCAGATATATTATCATTTAATTTTGTCAATCGTACTCGAGAACCGTTATATGAATATTTAATCCCATCTATTATAATATCATTTGTATTTGTTTCGCCGTACCAAGGATTTTTATATATATCGAACCATAATGTCTTATTATCTAACACAATTGGTATATCTAATATAATTGATTTATTTAAGTAAGATATTATCTTAAATTGTTTTTTCTTATATGTTATTTTGTATTCTTTTGTAACGACTGTAGATAAATTTGGAACTTCTTTATCATTGTCTGCTATATACCATGGATTACGATAATATTCTATAAATTCTGTACTGTGTAATAGTTTATTGTTATTAACGAATACAATAGTTTTCTTCTTTTTGGTATTTTTGGATATATGTTTATCACCTTTAAAGATAGCAACAACAAAGTATATGTCGTTATAAATATAATAGACATCTTTATCTTTATAACTAGCAGATACTAAATATTCATTTTTATCAGATTCATACCAAGGATTTTTGTATTTGTTATATTTAGTATGAATATATCTATCATTATATTTAACTTTGATTTTAATCGAATCGATGTATTTAATAAACGATATGTTATGATCATTGCATGAAAGTTCTTCCGCTAGCATAAATATATTTACTCTGTATTCAGATATCCCCGATATATTGCTATTCTTTGTATCGAATAACATTTCATCTCCATATATTGTGCCCACACAAGTCATATTTGATGTTACTAGTTGAGTAAAATTGACCATAGTATTATTAATATATACATATTTAATATTCGATTTTAAAATATTAATTGATGAGTATATATACATATGGATTCTCATGTTTTAATACAATTTGTTGGATTCGCTATATTAGCAATATTAATGTTTGTTATATTGCAGCCAGGAAATTTGTTTACTATACCTGGTGATAAAACATGGATATCATATAAAATATCCGAAACTAATAAATCTGCAGTTATAGTACATACATTACTGTATACTTTGATGATGGGAAGTATAATAATTTTATATGCAAACGTATTTTCCAGGTTAATACAACCATTATTACCAAATCCTCAAATAATCATTAAATAAAAATCGATTTAATATTAGCTTTATTGCTAAATAATGGATATAGTACACAGAAAAATGGTTGTAGTAAATCAAGAATTTCGAAATTGTGATAAAGAATCTTGTTCGTGTGTTAAAGATAGATTAAAATATAGTTTATACTATATTTTATACAATACAAATATAAAAGTTCTTAAAAAAATCAGGAAATTGAAGCTAGATGATAAAGATTTGATTGATACCACAAAGAGTTTGCCCGAGGGTTATGAATGGGATCAATAAATTATTTTTTTTAAAGTAATTGTATTATTACGTAAAAAAATAAAGTTGATTTTAATACAATTAAAATCAAAAATAATATGGAGGACAAATTTATTCCATTATATAACGATACAAAAGAAAATATATCAAATATAGTATATAAAAAAATAGAAAATTATATTAGTAGTAAATATCCTAATACGAAGCAAAGTCTACGAATAGGAGAAACAAATCTTTCATATATTGAATTAATGAATTTAATAGATCCATCATCAAAAACTCACGATAAAGACATTTATTCCAAAATTGATACAGCAATTAAATATAGTCGCCGACTAATTTCCTAAACAATTTATTAATAATGAGAAACATATTATATACTAATTTAATGAATAAAAATGGATTTCGGATCGAAAATATATATGAAGACTCTAAAATATTTTCGATTTTAATATACACAAATTAATAAATATGGAAGACAGTTTTATTAAAACATACAACGACACAAGAGAAAATATCTCAACTATAGTATTAAAGAAAGTACAATTTTATGCGACTAATAAATATTCAGAAACAGATAAAAGTATATTAATACAGATGATCAATATATTATATAGTAATTCTATGATGAAAATAGATCCAGAATCAGAAAGTTATGATAAAGATTATTATTCATCTATCGATATTTTACTTAAAGATGATTTTAAATGTAGTATCTGGAAAGAATTAGATAAAAAAGAAAATAAAAAAATCAGTTATACTAAAGTTAAATCTAATTCAATTGAAATTTGCTTTAAATGTAAAGAGGCAAATGTATATTTATATGATAAACAAACTAGATCTTCGGATGAGGCGGCGACTATATTTTATAGATGTCTCACCTGTAATAATTCCTGGAAAATATAAATTTTTTATTCTAATCCTAATTCATCTTTTTGATATAAAATTATTGAAGGAGTATTTTCTATTACTTCTTTTTTATCATTTACTACTTCTTTCTCTACTATTACTTCTTTTTTATCATTTACTACTTCTTTTTTATCATTTACTACTTCTTTCTCTACTATTACTTCTTTTTTATCATTTACTACTTCTTTATCTACTATTACTTCTTTTTTATCATTTACTACTTCTTTATCTACTATTACTTCTTTATCATTGTTTGTTTCTACTAATTCTTCTTTTTTATTACAACATACATAATATCTATTTATACTAATGGCATTTTTTTGGATATCTTTCACATTACTATTACATTCATATAAACATCGTTCATATGATTCAAATTTTGTACACATTTTCATTCCGATAATAAATAAGGAGATACTAATAATAGTATTTGCTACAGTCCAATGATTTGTGACTTCTTCATTATAAATATGTACGGATGATATTTTTTTCTCTTCTTCTTCTTCCTTTCCCGCAAACATACTGATTATCATTATCAATAATATGATACCCAGTAATAATCCAACAGTAAACATAATAATTTTCCGAATAACAGTTTTGCTAATATTCATTTTTATATATATTAGTAAATAAAAAATAAATTTATTATAATTTAGATACATTAATTTCGTGTTCAGTTGTTGCTTCGGGTTCAATCATAGCAGTTGTTTCTGGTTTTTTCTTAAATAAAGATACTACTATTACAACTAATGAAGGAATTGCGATTGCAGCTATTATTATTACAGCTATTAATGGCCAATATTGTGTGAGGAAATCCATCGCGACTCTCATTCCTACCGCAGTTACGCTCTCGGATCCCATTATCGTATCTAATATACCTGTTTTAGTAGAACTGGATGATGTATCGCTAGAATCTGAGATTTTTACATTCGTTGATAATTTGATCTTCGATATAATATTAGTGATAGAACTCAAAACACATTTAGAAACTAATTTAGAAGTAGTTTCCATATTAATTGCTTTAATGATGACATTATTTCCCGCATCTACATTAATTACCTGAGAATTCAAAATGTTAGATATACACGATGATTTTTTTTCTGTTTTATTTATAGAATGGTATTGATTTTTAATATTATGAACTATATCAACTTCTTCTGATGTCATCGTTTGATTACCACCAGACCAATTTGGCTCAGTTACTCCTTTAGTACTTATATCGATAGATTGTTTAGTTAATGTATCGATCATAGTATTGATGACATCTTCATTATCGATTGTTTCGTTTATCTGAATACTTGTATCCGATGTTAATTCGGAATATATATTCATTTTGATATCCGATATTATAACATTACCAACTGCTTTAGCTATAATACTCTGTATGTTTGTTGATGTACTATTATTATTTTGCATAGTTGTCAATACGTGCTCATTAATGAAACTGTTTAAATAATCTGTTTGTACTTTTTTAATATTCTTAACAGTATTTATATCGCTGCAGTCTCCTATTAGACCAAGTATACATATTCTGGAAGTCATTATAGGATGTGTATCATAAAAATTAAAATTGATTAATATAATAAGAATATTACCAAATGTCAAACAAATTTTCCCATAAGATATATCCTTACGATAAAGAAAATGCTAGAGTAGAATCTGAAATGCAAACTGCTGGAGCCGTCTGCGGTCACAAAGATAATGACGATAATTTGAACATAATTACATTTGCCCCAAATAATAATAAAAAATTTCATGTAATGATATGTAAAGATTACGCAACTACAGATTTTTTAAATAAAGAAGGCAATAGAGTAATTAAAGCTGGACAACCATATGTAAAAGAATCAGTTGCATCTAATTATGACGGAACATATAGCCAAGCATTAAGTATGGAAATGTTCCCCTATACAATTATAAATAGATCGACAGTACTTTATAATAGATGCATTAGAATATTAAATGGCGATAAAGTAAATTTATATCAAGAGAAAGATGTTGGAGATATTGTTATCGATGTTGATATATCGTGTTCTCGATCATTGATAGCAGCAATCATATCTTGTAATTTAAGAGCAGTACACGATATTCTGTATTATTCGAAATATAAAGAAAAGGAAATCAGCGAATATTATAATTTTAAAAACAATATATCGGGCTCATTTTCTCCCAATATTATAGGTATAGTTAATGCATTATTAGAAAGAAATGAATCTATTAAATACGGTTCTACAGATGATAATAGGATTGTTAAATATATACTCGGACACAATACTTTTAATAATTGTGTATATTTATTTATGGAATTGTTATATTCTAAATCCGTTCCTGAGATCATGCATTATAATGTTAAAAAAATCCATCTATCGGCAAATATAAATAGTTATAATATTGTTATTAATTGTTTGGAATAATAAGATAATATTTTTTTATTCTGGGTTCATATAATGAATATAAAAGAAGCTTTTCTATCTGTATTTAATTGGGTTAAAAATTTTATTAAAAGACATCCAATTATATCTGGTTTATTAGTAGTAGTATTTATTTTATTCTGGTTTATTGTTATTATTGTAATTGTTGTTGTTATTGGCATATTATTATTCACCCAAAGTAAAAAGAAAGAAAAAGAGAGATTGGATGCAGAAAAAGCAGCAGCAACATTAAAAGAAAAAGAGAGATTGGAAACGGAGAAGAAGAAAGCGGACGAAAAGAAGATGCCTGGTTTTAAAGCTGAATTAAAAGCAGAAAAAGAGACAAAAAAACAAGAAGAAAAAGCAGAAAAAGAGGCAAAAAAACAAGAAGAAAAATTAAAGAATAACCTGATATCACAGATCGAACAGCATAATATAATAAAAGATTTATTAGTCAGCCGTTCTTTTTTGGGGACAGACAGCACATATTATTATCTTAAGAAAAATTTAAAAAGTCTCGATTACGATAATGGAACATATAGTTTTCATTTTAATAACCGTATTATACGGACAGATCTAAAAACTGATAAGATTTCTCGTATATTATCCTCACAGACAATAAAAAACGATTTAACTAAATCTAAGGTGCCTTCACAGAATATTAACAAATTCGTAAAATATTCAGAGGAATATATAAATAGACTTTATACACTTTTATTAATGTGCATATCATTGAAAAAATATATAATAGATGTAAAATCCAAAGAATCTCTATTCCCTAGTTTAAAGTCTGATGATATAAAATTAACTTTAGTTAAAGAATTAGAAAAACCAAATGAATATGATTTTGGAGTGTTTCCAAAGACTTATGATAATTTAAACAAGGATGGATCGCTAAAATAGAAAAAAGAATAAGTATTATTTCTTTACTATTTTTATATAATGAGTATAAAAGAAATATTTCTATCCGTATAAAATTGGGTTAAAATTCATCCGATTATATCTGCTTTATTAGTAGTAGTATTTATATTATTGGTGTTGTTATTGGTGTATTATTATCCAAATAAAATCGGAAACACTCTCAGGAAATATGAAATTTATGATAAAACAAACAGATATTATTAAAAATAATGATCGGTTATCAAATTCTGAAAAACTTATAAAGAATATAATACACAATATTACGGCAGATGGATACAAAATAGTGTATCACCAAAAAAGCAGATAACTCAGATATGTTTTATCATACATTTAATAGCGAACTAATCGATGAAAGTTTAACAAACATAAAGACAGAACCGATCGACAATAATATTTTCAATTTGACCAAATATTTAAATAATGAAATATATAGAAATTATACCTTTTTATTATTATACATATCGTTGTCTAAAAATGTATTAGGTTCTGATTCTGGATTAGTGAAAATACCTTATTTAACTCCTGATAAGATCGAATTTGCTTCGACTGAAAAAGAACTTAAATTATTATAGGATATTTATCTTGATTTTCATTCGACATTAGGATATTTTCCACACGACTATGCTAATTTAAATAAGGATGGAAAGATAAACTGAAAAAATGCATATTATCACAATACAGTAACAATAATAACAATAATAACAATAATAACAATAAGAAGGTGTAGATATCAAAAAATCCATATTAATCATTCTCCAATACTAATTTCATTTTTATACCCATCACAGACACTAAATACTTAACTATCATAAATACGAATGGTATTTCCACTCTAGAAATTCTTGTATCACCACATCCGTCTTTAAATATATGTTCATCCTCATTTCCTATACATATTTCTCCAGTATCATCAGACACATATACTACAAATCCATCAGAATGATTATATGATTTCTCTCTCATAATTTCTTGAGAACCATGAGCGGCGATCGCCTGAAATTCCATAACTCCTAATTTAAATCCACCATTTCTCTTTTTTCCCTTAACAGGTTGTCTAGTATTAGGAGAACAAAATCCCGTTTCTCTCGAAGATACCTTTTCAGCTACCATATTCTTTAATCTTTGATAATGAAGAGGAGCCACAAATATAGGAACATCCATATATCGTCCAGTCACTCCATTAATCATCGGAACCATTCCCTCTATTTTCCTTTCTTTCATTACATCAATTATATCAGAGTCGATACTTATTTTATTAAACGGTGTTCCATCAATTCTTATTCCTTTATCTATAGCAATCAAACCCAAAGCCATTGTTATCGGAAGTGGTACTGTCATTCGAGTAACGAAACCATGAGGGTTAAATATTATATCAGGTATAAGTCCTTGTTCAGTTCTTGGAAAATCAGATGCATTAAATAATAGTGAATTCGTTCCTTTTTGAGAACTATTTCCACTAAACATACTGTGTCCATTTCTCGATACATATAATGTAGACCATTTAGTAGAACAACAATATACCATTTTATTATAATTCTCTATCACAGTAGATTCATTCTTTTCGATAGAATAATCTCCATCTAAATTTAAGAACGAACCACTCATACCGACAATATCTCTGGCTTTTCTCAATATATAATCTTTACTATTGGTTTCCTTAAATACCATTCTATGATTATCTGTTACTAACATATCGATATATTTATTCTTAAAATGAACCATTTTCTTTCCAATTCCACTATATGAATATATAGCATCAATACAATTATATTGAGTCTTCTTTGTCGACAGATTTAAAGATAATACACAATCATTTAATGTAATTTCTTTAAAAGACAACCATCCACGTAATGTCGATACTTTTGTATCATTAGAATAACATTGTGTAGCTACTTTATCACCCACTTCATATTTTTTTAGTATTCTGATCTTAACCTGTATTATCAAATGTTGAGCACTGTTCCACGATTGCATAACTCTTTCTACTGTTCCTGGCATAATTTCCTTATAAACTTTACTTTTATCTTCATATTCCATTTTATTAAATGAACTCTCAACTTCGCTTTTATTAATCAATCTAACTTTAGAAATCAATACATCGCCATAATTAACTACCTTTCCAACAATAGGCATTCCATCTTTTCCGATAGCATGATATTTATCTATTCCTTTATGAAATTTAGTATTATTGGGATCTCGGAGACCAAATCTCTCTTTATCGGTAGTTAACATATCTGATTTAACTTTATAAATAAATGCATCGAATAATCCATATTCCTTTGATTGATTATTAGCGATTGTCGAATCTTCTATATTAAATCCACTAAATGTTGTTATTGCAACCATAGCATTGTGTCCTCCAGGCATTTCCGCCATATTAGTTATCTTTTCTGCCAAACTAGATACTAAAGGCTTTTGTCCACCACATAAAACATATCCATCAGTATCCATTCTCCAATAATGATTAGGAGAAAATATACCAACTGCTTGTTTACACAAAGAACAACCGAAAGTAACTCTCGGTCCCTGCATTCTATTAACTAACGGACTTGATAAAACAGTCACCGACAACACAGATATATCGCATAATTCACAATGAGTATATATATTATTTCCTCGATTTAAATCATCGAATGAAAATGCGATCCTTAAACTATTCATCTCTTCTGATATATTGACATATTCTATAATACCGTTATCAACTAACCAATTCCAATCAATAAATCCCTTATGCAATTTATTATAGTGTTCCACAGTGAATAATGTTTTCTGTGTAGATTGATCGACTACAAATACGGGTCTAATAAATCTTCCCGAGGTAGTATAAATACGTATTTCCCACTCATTAAAATCCAATTCAATACTAGTATATCGATTAATTTGTCCCTTTCTTCTCGCAGATACAAGTTCATCGTACACATCCCTTAATAACTCAAATTGGACACAATATTTCATATATCCATTAATAAGTATTTTAGATAAACCAATTAATTTATTAGGTAGTATATTTTTACATTCATGAATTGCCATACTATTCATAAGACTGTTAATATATAGTATTAATACATTTGAATCACTGGCTATAGAAATATCACTAAAGATAGTTTTATATTTCTGTTTTCCTATTCCACTAGATGAATCTGGAGTATCGTATGCATCTATATACGCCCACAATGATTGATGTAATTTTCTTACACTATCAGGAGTACGATCATCTTTTCCCTTCTTTTTACTTGTAATAACTATCTTTTGGGTATATGCAATTGTATCCAATCTACTCTTACGCTCCAATAAAGAAGATACACCAGCTTTAGTATTAAAGCCTTTAACTCTACCAGCTGGCCATTCTCCCGAACTTATATGTCGGTCTAATTTATCAAATTTTCTACTATTAAAATTATCTCTCATATAATTCTCATAATTCTTAGTATTGGAGTATTCTTTCATCTGCATTTTGAGAGTTTTCTTAATACCAGAAGCCCCTCCGATAACTTCGTTATTATATACATATCTTATTAATTGACCGAATAGAATTCCTGAAGTAATAATATCTTTATTACCATAATTCAGAGAATCAGTTACTTCTTCCAATCCTAATTTCAATCGGATACAACTCCTAACCATTTTACTCAACAACAAGATCTTTTCTGGTAATTTTTCAATCGTACCTATTTGTGGAAACAATTCTTCATTAAACAATTTGTTGTTGGCGAATATTATTTTCTTATCAACTGTATCGTGTTTTTTACTATATGTATTGTTACAATAAACATTTCCTATAAATAATAATGCGTCTCTCTGAGTCAGTATATCTTCAGAACTAGTAGGAATTTTATCTCCGTTATAAACTATTTTTCTATTTTTATTCTTTCTAGTTCCATATTTTAAGTTTGGATCTTTTCTATCAATAGACACAGATAGAAATTCTGATACATCGGTTTCCGAATCTAAGACAATAGAATCAACTATGTCTTTATCGGTAACAACTCCCATAGCACGATAGAATACAGATAGAGGAAACCTTATTTTATTCTTCTTAGATACAGATACAGATATCCATATCGAATCATTTTTGTCAATCGCAACCTCGGTATAATATGGATACATATATGCATCTGATACTTTAAACGCACCCCACACTTTATGCTCTGTTATCCCCATAAAAGTATCAATGTTCTTATATATTTTATTAGAAATCTTATTTTCCTGAGGTATAATCATATACTCTAATCCATTTATAATAAAATAACCACCAATCTCAAATTTATCTTCATTTTGATCTTGCAATTGATCTTTAGTTAAACCGTATGTATTACATAATTCTGATCCAACCATACAGGGAATAGATCCTAAATCTAATAAATCTTTAGTTTTGTAATCTAATAATGTAGTCGATATACCATTTAATTCAGATACGATTCTAAATGAATATGACGCTTTAATTTTAATAGTGTATGATGTTTTTGTTGCTCTACAATGAGAAGGAAATATATAAGCTACTCGTCCATCGATAATTTGATGAGGATGATCAATAGATATATTGTCGAATTCTATTGTAACTATTAATTTTTTACCATTCGGATCATCTTGCGATACATGAGTAATAGGATTGAATTGTTTTATGATATTACTTAAATCATTTTTAATAACATTATTATATGATTTCAAGTGAGAATTAGCAAAACTATTTCCACAAGATACATAAGATATCAAAAGATCTTCGGTCAAATTATTATACATTTATATATTAGTACTATATATAATTCATTTTTATTTTTTATCTGTATTTAATATAGATTATGGATTTTGATGAGGCGAAATTAAATGAATTTATTAATTTTCCAGGAAATAAACTATCATCTGGTAATGATGAACCTCAAAGAGCACCGCAATTAAAAAAACCAATGAACGGTAATGCCATTTTTACACAGCAATTATCTCAGAATAATAAAAATGTGAATAAGAATACGAAAAAGAAGAAGAAAATGAAAAAAATACTACGGGAAAAAATGACACCGTTTACTCAAACATTTCCTATCATATCAATAATAGTTGACGCTATTATCGGATTTATATTATTGATCATAATTAGAAGTGAATTTACGACAAATCTCATAGGTATGTTTATACAAGGCTATCATACTGTTACTACTAAACATACAGGAAACGAAATACATAACGAAAAAAAAATATCGGCAAAAGGTATTATCATACAATTAATAATGTATGTAGTATTATATTCAGCTGTAAAGTTCTTTATATCTATGAAATAAGTTTATTTTTTACATGTATTTTTGTGATTAATCCAATCTTGATGTTGGCATAATTTATCGCAATATCTTACTTGTTTACATTTAACACATTGTTTTAAATTAACACCATCATATCGACCGAATCCACAATATGAACATACATCTGTATGAGTATATTTTTGTAATTCCGTTTTCAATTGAATGATTGTATTCTTTAATTTAGTTATTTCTTCTGCCTCCATTATATTAATAATAATGTTATATAAATATATATTAATATATGATGTCTGAAGATTATATAGATATAAATGTTTATCATAATAAATTATCGCAAGATTATATTAAATTCGATAAGGAAAAAATATACACATCACAAGATTTAGTTAATAAAAAACAATTATTAACCACTCAATTAATGAAAAATATAAATGCTAATAATATAGCCGATATACAATTGCAAATCTATAATCTGGAAGAAGAAATCAAAAAATTAAACAGTAGTAATGATTCATACAATAATTACATTAATAATACATTACAATCTGTATCAATATGTAATTCTAAAACCAATAGTATTAAGTTTAAAAAGAAACACAGCGACAATTTTATTCTTGTTGTAGATAAAGAAAGATATATTAATAATATTAAGAGTACAGATCGAATAATTAATTGTAAAATGTGTTATTCTAAAGAAAATATCGTGTATATACGACCGGGAGTATACAGATGTAATAAATGTATGTATATATTAACAGATGTGACTGAAAATATTCTTGTCTCTGATTCCGATCCGAGCAATATTAACAATAAAATCAATATTCATAAGAAAAAAACATACTTTACCGATAAACTGAAGATATTACAAATGACAAAACTCCCAAAAGATTGTGACTCTATATTAGAATTGATTAAGGAATATGCAAAAGATAATGGTATTTATACATTTAATATTTCTATTATCAATAAAATCTTAAAAGGTCTAAAATTGAATAATTATTATAAATTCGCATCTATATTCTTATGTAAAATTAATGGCAAACATGTACCAAATGCTATCGGTTCCGAAGATATAAAAAAATTAATGGATATGTTTTCTGAAGTTGATCAAGTATGGACTGTTCTTAAATCAAATAATAGCGAATATAATAATAAATCATTTTTCGGATTTCCATACGTTTTAAGAAAATTAATCGAACTTTTGTCTGATTACGATGATTATTTACCACTAATTAAGATAAGCAATTCTATTGGAAATATTAATAAGAATGATCAAATATGGGAAATTATATGTAAAGAATTGAATTACGAATATATCAAAACATATTAATTTTTTCATTCAGTCATATATATTTATATGGGTATTGTCAGTAATTTTTGGGGACCACATTTGTGGATATTTTTACACTCTGTTTCTATGAATTATAGTGATAAACCATCATCATTAGAAATAACCAATATGTTTAATTTTATCATATCACTTGAAAATATAATTCCGTGTAAAATATGTAGAGGTCATTATAGTAAATTAATAAGAGAAGGTGCTAAAGGAATACCACCTTTATCTATTAATGTACTTAATAATAGAAAAACATTTGTCAAGTATATTTATGATATACATAATTATATTAATAAATTCAAACCATTAGAAGGAAATCAGATACGATTTGAACCACCTTCATTAAAGTCAGTCGCATTATTTTATAATAGTAAATTATCAGTTGGAAGCAAAAAGTTAAATATTTAAAATTATTTCTTTTTTTACTACAGAATATATAGTTATGTATAAATCATTTCCAGGTTCAATTAAAGGTATATTACCCAATACTATTAATAGTGTTTCCGATACAGATAGAAAACACTATCATTATCTAATCAGTAATCAAGGCTGGCGGCCACAACCACTTCGGTATGAAAAAGGAGTCGATAATGACTTTTCCACAATAACTCCCTTAGAAATCAATAATAATTTCATGACTGAAAAAATAGCTAAAGAAAATCTATCTTTAAGAGCAGAAAAAAATAGACCTCTTCGAAAAGATATTGGTCTCCATCAAATAGAAATACCACGATACGGGGGAAGTTCTGGTCTAAAAGCACCAGAAATGAGAAATCCAACAGCATTCTGGAATAAAATATTAAAAACACCAGAAGAATTATGCTTTAAAACCTTTCTCTCATATGCAAATAAATCGAGTCATATCAAATCTAACAAATACTTATCGGAGTATTTAAATGGTGGGTTGAAAAAACGAGTGAGTCGAAATCCAAATCCTTCATACGAACATCTGACTCAGGATTTTAAGACCAGAGATCCATTTCACACCGATCATTTTAACGGAACCACATATATACCTCTCATTCTTAATAAAGAATCTACTAGTAGTACTAAATTCGCAGAATTAGGAGAAAACAGATATATAAGAGGACTATTAGATTATAATAATCCTGGTGTTAATGTTGGTCGTAAACAAACAATATCAGAAATTACTAATATAAAGAATGACGAAAGCCATATGACTCTTATTCCTGAAGAATTTATAGTATCCGAACAAAAATTACCAGATAGAGCTAATTATAATGAAGTGAAACATTTATCTCCATATTATAATGATATTATAGCCGATTTACAAGTAAAACGAGGTGGTTTATTAGATAATATGCTACCGTCTAATAAATCAACAATCAAAATAGGAGCAAATGCTATGAATAGAGAAATCGACCTTAAAAATGATTTAGGAAAGCATTATTTACCCGAAAGAATTAGTCAAAATATTAATAACAATACAAAAATCAATATGAAATTCCATAATCGAGAAATATCTATACAAGCGTAATTTCTGTCTAATTTATTATTATATTTATTATTATATTCATTATTATATAATCGAAATATATTATGATGAATTCTATTGTGAAATTTTGTAAGGAAAATATTGTAGCTGTTATTGTTATTGCTGTAATGATAATTGTCTGTATTGTATTAATTTTTAACAAATTTTATTATGGTTGTTGGATAGTAACTGAAGCAAAATATAAAACAATATTATCGGAAAGAAGAAACGCTGAATTAGCTAAAAAAAATGAAGTACCTGTACAAATACCTCCTCAATATGTACAGACACAACAAATACCTAATCAAGTACAGACACCACAAATACCTAATCAAGTAGAAACACAACAAATACCTAATCAATATGTGCAGACACAACAAATACCTAATCAATATGTACAACCTCAAGTAGTAACACAACAAATACCTAATCAATATGTACAACCTCAAGTAGTAACACAACAAATACCTAATCAATATGTACAACAAAGAGTAGTTCCTCAAACAGAAACACAACAATATGTACAACAAAGAGTAATTCCTCAAACAGAAATACAACAATATGTACAATCACCACAGAATTATTCCGAAAATAATAAACCGATCGATAATAAACTTATTATTAATGATTTAGATGAAGATACAAAGTAAAAAATTAATCAGCTTCAATTTCTTCTTCTACTTCTTCTTCATCAGTTACGGGAATTAATTTTTTTCCTGTATATAATTCTGCTCTTAAACTTATTTCTGTATTCCATTCATCCGATGCGAAATCAAATTTATCTATTTCTAATTTTTCTTCAGGAGTTAAATTATAATATATGTTAATTCTCTCTTCTCTCAATTCTTGTTCTTTAATTCGTTTATTTTCTATAGAAATGATACTTATATCGAAGTATTTAGTCATATCTATATAATGATTTATATAATCGTAAACATCCTCCGCCGTTTCTGTATCAACTATATAATCATCCAGTACTTTATATATATCTATGTTAGTATTTTCTATAGTTCCGTGTAACATTTCCCATTCTCGTTTCATCACATTTAAGATAAATAACTTATATTCTCTGGTATCTAAAATATTTATATTATCCTCGATCTGTCTTTTATTTAAGTATCCTATTCCTTCCATTTTTTTAGATAATTGATCGATATCTTTATTATGAATTCTTATTTTCAATTTATTTATAATACTATAAATATATTCGTTTGAATTGTTTGTATCTTGTATAGTTATGAATTGTGGTTCTTCACTTTTTATGTATTCGTATTTATTTTTTAACTCGTTTTTGGGACCGATATACATTTCATCATAATATATATTTTTATTAATATTTCTATTCAAATTATAGTTAAATATTACACCTCTATCGGAAATATGATTATAGGGATATAGACTTCTATTATTTCCATCAAATAATGAATATTTTCCATTACTGAATATATTTAATAATTTAAAACTGATTTCTCCCTTAACTGGCAGTACTATTTTATCTTCCGTTATTACGGGTTTAATATTATGAACAACCGAATCAATATTACGTTTATATTCCTTGTATACACCATCTATTATTTTATCTATCTTAATCTTATTATCGTGCATTATTTTGAAATCCTCATCAAATAATGATTCAAATATATATAATAAATACTGTTTCACATATCCATATTTATTTATACTTTTAACGACCAAACTATTCTTAAATTTTAAGTAAATATTACTATGAGTATTAATTTTATATTCGTTTAGAGTAAAGATTTTAATTATTAATACTATCAATAATGCAAACGACGAAAATACGTTATATATTATATTATATGATTCTGTGTCCAATCCATCTATATATTTATTCAATTGTATTTTAATTGTTTCCACCAATGATATCAATTTATTTATTTCGTACATATTATCTATATCTCTATTGTTATAAAATATGTTGGAGTTGATCACTATTATGATATTATGTAAATGAGTTCTATCATCTACAACAATATTCGATGAACTAAATTCATCAACATCATATTCTTTATTTTGATCAAATGTTACTTCTGCATGTTCAAATCCTTGAGCCTCTTCCAAAGACAATTGTTTATAATTACTGTATTGTATATCGAAAATCGGCACTTCTTGATCTAATTTAAGTAATTCACTTTTCATTATAAAATCATCAGTTAGTTCGATCAAATTATTATTTATTATTTCGTATTTTAATAATTCGTATACATCTCTTATAAATGTTGCAGTACTCATTATATAAATGTATTCTGACGATCTGAGTATATTTGCCGATGACTTAAATTTATTCTTTTTAGGTATTAATATACCAGAGATATAAACAATACCATTTAGTTTCCTAAACACTCTACTTTCTTTATCATATATTAAGTGTAAATTACTTATATTGACTTCTATATTATTAATGCTAGCTATCGTCTCGATAATTGGTATAATTAATGGATATGTTTCTATCAAAATATTAAAAATGTAATTATTATTGTTCGAATTTATATCTTTAATTAATTTATCATATGACTCAAAACATTTAGAATAATTTTCTAAATATGATTTATATAACTCAGATAAATATACAATCATATCATCATCCACTGGTTTATTATATAATTCCGACAGTTTCAGTCTTCTTTCATCGTTAGATAAACGATTCCATCTATCAAATTTTTTTCTTATTTTAACGCTTTTGGCAAGCATATTAATACTTATATATAATATACAATATAATTTAATAATATTAGAAAAATACATATGATCTCATTAATAAATAAAATTAAAACAGCCAATCCATTCAATTACATTCAGATACAAAAAATCCTTAAAAAAACACACTTAGTAAGTCGAGATAATGAAATGTTAAATATTATCTATATTAATGAACTCAATACAAAATATCGAGATTTTATGTTAGATATAGAAGATATTGATAACATAAAATTAATATGTGGAAATATGGATATTGTTAATAAATTTCCCCTAATCGATGGCATATATATAAGAATCTACTATTATGGAAATGAATACAAATATATAACCAATAATCATATACCCGATTCAAGTAATGTGAACAAATATGCGAAATTATTAGATACTAAAATCGAATCGTTTGTCCATAATATCATTAAAACACAGCCAGATATCTGGTTCACACATATTTATCTTCTTCAATGTAAAAATATCAATATATTGACCAATATAAGACATAATCGGATAATACCACTTGGAATTGTTAATAATAATATTAATAATTATAAGTTTCGTGTATATAAATCATATACAGAATTATGTAGCAGAGATATAATAATATCTTGTATAAATTTAGATGGAAAAGTATATGATTCTAAAGAAGGTGTTATAAGAAAACGAATAATCGGTAATCGAGAAGATGTATTTAATATAGCGATATTAAACAGTAACAATAAACAAACGATAAAAGAGTTTAATATGTATTTTCCATATTGGTCAAAAATAATGGATATTGTATTAGCCAAAAAAAGAGTTTTATACTTTAAATTATTGAATAATATTGATAATCCATCTATTATGATTGTATTACTTAATATCATTAAACATAAATATGGTAATAAAAAAATACAATTGCATGATATCGAATTATTATTCAACAATAATTATTATAGTGATCTCATATATTTTACCTTATTTTATACCCCTCCTGATAAAAGGGTTATCTGAAAATCCTCCATCTTTATATATTGGTGATTTTTCTTTATTGCTATATATCGAATCATCTATCGATGTTTTTTCTTTATTATATAGCAGTTCATTTTGTGTAAATGATTTTTCTTCTCGATGTATTGTTCCATCTGTTGACGATTCTTCTATTAATTTTAATAGTTTGTATTCCGGAATTGATATATTTGTGCCGTTTGAAATATTTATGTGTTTCATATCAGTCATTCTTTCTCTACTAAGATTATTAACAAATACATTCATAAAAGTATCTGATATAGATTTTTTAATACTTTTTTTAATTATATTAATAGATTTCTTCACTTGCATTATCTTTTCTGATGAACTTTTAGTATTAGTATCAAACAAATGTCGATTACGATATAATTCTCTGGTCGTATACATTATTATACTTAAAAATAGTTCTTCTTGTGATATTTTTTGAAAGATCATATCTTTACTTGTATATGTTTTGGGAAATATTTTCTTATGAAGAAAATCAAGATTACTCACACATTTATCCAATAATAAAGGATCTTCAAATCCTGTTTTAAATTTAGCGTAAAAACTCTCTGTGTTTTTTTTGACCACGTCGACCATGCTTTGTAGACTAGATTTAAAGTATTCCATTTCATTCTGCTCTTCAGAAGAAACACACTTCTTAATTAAATTATATATATTCGTATAATATAACTCAGATAATAGTGAAATAATCCTTTTATAGAAATACGAAGAGTCTTCCGATGAAATATTGATCATATTAACTAAATAAATATATATAGTAATTTTAAAAATAAAAAAAGTATTAAAAATATTTGTCCATTAATACAAAGTATAACATATTTATAGGTATTGCTCGTATATAATTTAACCAAAACCCCGCATATAGTGGTCTGTGAAATGAACTGCGTAAATTACTATCACTCTTCATCGATCTCATTCTCGTTCTTATAACTTTATAAGGATATGTTAAGACTACCGCCATAGTTTTAGATATAAACGCTGCTTCTGATGGTGTATATTTTTTATTATCTTTAAGATAAGTATATATATTAAACGTTATCATTTTATCAACAATACCAAATAACGATACAGATAATCCTTTAGTATACATAGTCGGATTTTTAAAACAATACTTTAATGTACTAAAAGTAGAACCATATAAACCTATATTAGTGCCCGTAACAAAGAAACAGTTAGTTAGTGCTATAGTTATTGCAGACGAGCCTATAGAAGCTGCTGTATTTACTAATGGATTATAGTTTTCTCCACAGAACTTTTTATATAGAGGATAATTAATCGTCTTCATAAAAATAGCTCCCAAAACTGTTGGAAAAACTCCTCCGAAATTAGATTTATTAATATTTTTTAAAGACATACCCATTTGTTTTCTAGATACTAACAATCCGATTGGATATTCTATACAAGTTAATAATGTACTTGATACTAAAGATTTATAGAATTCGTTCTTCATTTTTAATAATATGATTGATATTAATTCGATTTTATTTTTATTCTAGTATTAACTTATAAACATGAAAGCGGCAATTAACGATTTGGGAAATAAAAAATATCAATATTATGCTATGATGAATCAGAGAAGAAACCAAGAATTTAATGACAATTCTAGAGTAATCGATCATTATGTAAATGGATTACAACCATATAAATTCCCCAATATAAACTCCATTTTATCTAAAATGGGAGGTGAAAAAGAAAGTGTTGTATACGAATTTGATTTGAGTAAAAAAAGTTGTCTTCGATCTGGTATAGATTCTTCCAGAGATCCTAATATTATTTCAAAGGGAATAATAAATAGAATTTTAGCAAACAGACATAACAATCACTAACATATTTATATAGAGCGTATGTATATATAATTATTATTAATGAAGAAAAAAGGAAGACCAAAGAAAAATAAAAATCTTAATATTAATGATGCCATCCACGATATAAATACTAGTAATTTATATCCACCAAACATAATAATTTCAACAAAAATGGCTAATAAAATAATTAATACTAAAGAAATAGAACATACAGTTCGTGTATCGTGTGATAAACCGTCTATGTTTGCTACTTTATTAGATTGTATTAAAGGTAAAGATAAATATATTAATATAATGTTTGATAAAACTGGTTTTTCATTTACACAAACAGATAATATTCATAAAGATATGATTCGATATGAATGTAAGATATTTCCTGATAAATTATCTGCTTATGATTTATCAGTTGATAGAGAAGTGATTAAAATAGAACTAGAATTATTAATCAAAACATTAAAATCTATCCCAAAAGATCATATAGTAACCTTTTTAGTATATAGTGGTGATAATAAACGTTTCTTTAGAATATTGAGTAATGATAGAGATAAAAAGATAAAATCATACGTCGACACAATAATTAATATTAATGGTACTATCGGATACAGTCCAATAACTCTTAAAAACAAAGACACGAAGTATGAGACAATTTATAAACAAGAATCAGTAGATTTTCATAAAAATTGTGTTAAAATAAACTCGTTTACTAATGTGTTCAACATTATGTGTAGTGAATTAACTAAAGGAGAAATTGTTATAGATTATAGTTATGAAGTAGGAAATCTGTGTTCTTCTATAAGAAATCCTCAAAGTTTTAATTTTGTATTTATATCGACTCCATCAAGTATGGTTAAAAGTACGTTTAATGTTGGTGCCTTATTAAAACTATCTAAATTACATAAAATATCACCAGTCATTAAGATATATCTATCAAATTCCGAACCTTTAATAATAGAATATACTATTGGTGATGGAATGGGTTTAATGCAGATATTTTGTAGTCAACAGAATAAAATTTGATTTATTTTTTTCACCATTAATAAAACTGATTTATTATTCGCTTTATATGCCCAAATACTAAAATCAATTTTTTTACCCATTAATAAAATTGATTTATTATTTATACTTATTTATAAATGGGCACACCACAATTAACCACATATATTAAAAATCAGGGATATTCGGGAGTGAATATACAATTAAAAGATATGAAATCTAAAACAATAGCTATAGATTTTAGTATCTGGGCATATAAAGCGAATTATGCGAGATCAACCGATAATCCTCATCCAATGTATGCATATTTTATTAAAATGATTAAAAATTTTATAATAAATGAGATCAAATTTATATTTGTATTCGATGGAACCCCACCACCACTTAAAAAAGATACAATATTATCTAGAGACGATCAAACGAATAAATATAAAGAACAATTTACTAAATTAAAAGCTGAATATGAATTAATAGTAGTCGGGGACGACGACATTATGAGGAAAATAAATATAACAAATGAGATGCATAAACTAAATGTCAAAATAAACATTGCGCCCAGAAAAGAAGAAATAACTTATATGAAAGATCTATTTACACTAATGAATATTCCTCACATAACTATTGATGAGCACGATGCAGAAGCATTTTGTGGTTATTTAAATAAAATGGGATACATTGACTACGTTTTAACCTCCGATTCCGATGGTTTAATATTCGGATGCAATAATATTGTATATGATTATAAACACAACGATTCTACATTACGTATTAAATATCTATATCATGTATTAGATTTATTGAAATTTCCTATAGATGGCACAGGATTAACTAAATTGATCAATTTTGCATATTGTTGTGGAACAGATTATAATAAACATATATATAAACGCAGAATTGCTAATGATCATTGTAGTATAATTAATAGTAAAAATTTTGGATTTGATGTTATCATTAATAATATTAAAAAAAGTTTTAAAATTGAAGACGTTCAAACCGTATACGATAATTATCTAAAAATATATGATGCGTTCACGTTCGATTATTCAAAATTGTTCAACGATATATCTCCATTTGACTTCAGTAAAAAGGATTTCGGCAATTTTGTCGAGGGTATAAGAAGTTCGATCAAATTGCTTAAAGATAATGACTTATTAAAAAATCTATCAATTGAAGCTGTGTATTTGATCAAGAATATCTAATTTTTTTGTTAATTAAAAATAAAATCGATTTTTAATATAGAATTTAACAACATACATAATTAGATTATTTATAAACATGAACACAACATTAGATGGAAAATTAGACGCATTATTGGAAGAAGTAAAAAAATGTCACACAGACATTATATATATGAGATCTCAATTATCTTTATTCGAAGAGAAGTTGAAAACCTCAATTACGACTGCCAGTACATTATCTGCTAATTCGATCACATCAAATACTTCACCAAAAACAAGAAAACTTAAAAAACCACTCGGATTACCAAATGCAGGAAAAAATCCTTTTCAAACATATCAAACAGTGTGTAGAGAATCAATTTTCGATGGAATGGTTGCGAAATATAAATCTATGATGCAATTAAAAAAGAAACCAACAGGAACCTCAAATTCAGGTATTTATAAAACCACATTTACCAGAACCGATATGCAAAATAAACCATTAACTAATAAAGATCCAAATAAACCAGAAGAGATTTATCAAGATCCTATTACTGGAGTACCTGGATTTAAATGGGGAATTCAACAAGAAATGGGAGAAGCATGGTTACATCTTAAAGAAACAAATAAATCAGAACACGACAAATATATTCTATTATCTGCTCAAGATATTCAATCAGCTAATGAAAAACGTGATGCTTGGGGTAAATCAAATCCAGAAGAATATGCAAAATACTGTGAGAAGAAACCAAAAGGTAAAAAAACATATAAACCAACAACTATAATCCCAACAGTTTCATTAATAGCTAATCAACCACCACCAATTGGAATGCCAAATATGATACCAATGAAAATTAATCCATCATTTACTCAAGCATTTAATAATACATTACCATTACCGATGCAGAATTCCTTAACTGGAACAAGAAATCTTATTAATACATCTTTTTAAAAAGACATATAATACAATTTATTTTTTTTAATTCGAATAAAATCGATTAACTATTTATTAAAAAATTATTAATCTATATTAACTATATATAATGAACGATCATAAAAAAAATATTGCATTGTTTGACGAATTCGTTGATAACAATAAATCTCAAGGAGAATTTACTCATATGTCTGTTCAAGGTGGCAAGTATAATTTTATTGGATCAAATTATGATATGTTTATTAATAGATATGCGATAGCTCTTGATTCGATTAAGAAATTATCACATATCGATGAATATAAAAACAAATTTTATTCATTTGTTCAGAAGAATCCTGATATCAAGCCAGTTATAATAGACATAGACGTCAAACGTCCACACAAATCATCATTGGATAGGATCATGACACCAGATGTTCTTGCAGAAATATGCAAAACCTACTGTTTCATCTTAAATAATTTATATTCCTTCAAGAAACATCCAACTATATATGTGTTTAATAGAAAAACATATTCGATATTGGATACTGATAAGGGCAAATTTTATAAAGATGGTGTGCATATTATCATTCCCGAGATTACAGTTAACAATACTACTATGAAATATATATGCGATGAAGCAGATAACATATTATGTAAACATCCGAACGGAGTGTTATTTAATTATCCAGATGCAATCGATAGATGCGTGATAAGTGGTCCTTGGTTAATGTATGGGTCCAGCAAAGATGGATCACATACATACGATATAACTCATTATTATTCAGACAATCAATTAATTACTTTAAACGGACCCCCTGAGTGGGAAACGCTTCAACTTATTAAGACATTTTCTATACAAGGTCGTAAAGATGTGTCTATAATTCAAAATAACAATTTGATAGTACACACTATACCAATCAGTAAAAATATAACCGATAAACAATCAAATAAGAATATAACACCAGATGATATTGATCGAATAGACAAAATATTAGATAATTATAATTCCGACAGATATGATTCTTTTCAGAAATGGAAGTGTGTAGTATTATGTATTGCATCTGCTTCTGATAAAGATTATCGATTATTCAAATCTGTTAAAAAGTTTTCTAAAAAATCAAAAAAATACGATCGTAATAAATTAGTTGAATTATGGGAAATAGCTCTCACATCAAAAACAGCATCTCCAACAGATAAATATTATAAATCATTCAATCAATTAAATACATGGTTATATGACGATTTAGTATTATCTCAAACTAATGAATTATCGAAAAAAATAGGTCAAACAATCTATTACGAAATCATAAATGCGAGTCTTATGAAAAAAATTAGTAATCATTTAAATAAATGGACAGATTCTGATTTTGGAGATTTATTAAAAATAACTATTGGCGATGTGTATAAATCTGTTATTGTTGATACCAAATCTCATCTATTTGTATTTGAGAATCATATATGGAAACCAATGAAAAATGATGGACGTATTAGAGATTATATCGAGATAGACTTAGTAAACATTTTCGGTCAATGTATGCTAAATATTACTAAACAAAAGTTCGATTGTATAGCTAATTCGATAGAGACTGTAGTTGATGTAAAACCATATGAATCTAAACTTAATAAAATAACAAATGCTATGCACAGATTAAAAACTGTTAAAGACCAAAATACTTATATTAAATCGTTCACTAATAAAATAAGAGATGACGAATTCCATAGTAAAATAAATTTAAATATGAATCTATTTGCTTTTAAGAATGGTATATTCGATTTAGATAAATTAGAATTCAGAAACGGAAAACAAAATGACTATATTACAGTACAAACCGCCGTTAATTATATCGGATATAAATTGGAAGAACTTAATAATACACAATTAAAGATATATGATGAGATCGATGTATACTTTGATAATCTATTTAGTGATAAAACTATTAAAAAATATATGGTTGATCTTCTGAGTAGATGTTTGATGGGAAATAAAACAGATCAAGTACTAATATTATGTATTGGTGGTGGTAGAAATGGTAAAAGTAAACTCTTTGAATTAATTAGCAAGAATTTTGATATATCTGCATATTATAGTGCTTTAGATATAACAGCTTTAACTGGATCGAGACCAGAAGTAGGAAAACCTAAACCATATTTCAACGCATTTAAATCATCGCGTATAGTAGTTACGAGCGAACCAAGTAACGGAGTAACTTTTAATATGGGGATTGTTAAAGAATTAACTGGAGGAGATCCAATTAAATTCAGAGGATTATATGAGAATGAAGAAGTGACTGTTACTCCTCAATCACATCTATTCGTTCTCGCAAATAATCCTCCTAAATTAAACGATATAACATATGCTGTGAAAGCAAGACTAAGATATGTTCCATTTACAACATTATTTATCGAACCAGGAGAAAAAATGGAAAAATATGAGAACCGATATGCTCATATAATTTATATGGATAAACACATAGATAAGAAAATATCCAATTGGACAACCTCGGGAGTGTTTATGTTCTACTTACTTAAGAATTATGCAGATAGTATTCATAATAATGACATCGTATATTATCCTGATTCAATTAAAGACGAAACAGAACAATATGTTAATAGATATGACACAATTAAAGATTTCATTGATCAAGAATTAGTTGTTAAAATAGGAAACGAATTATTAATACAGACGTTATATAGTAGATATATATCATTTATTAAGGAACGTGGTGTATATAAAACAGGCATAGATATTAAAGCTCTTATTGATTATTTAACGATCGAATTGGGTAGTAGATCAATAAAAAATAATAGTGTACTGATCGGATATGAATTATCTTATGGAAATAAAATAGAGATTAAAGTATAAATATTTTTTTATCAAATTCAGTATACAATATGACTCAAAATTTAATCGAATGGACAAAATGCGATAATACTGATATTGTCGATGTTTTTATTCTTGATTTGATAGAATTATATCATGATTCGAAGATCAAAAAAATGTGCTGCGATCGTAAAATCTATATTAAAGATAATAGATTAATGATTTCATCAATCGGCAAAATTAAAATGCTTAAAAGTAACATTCTCAAAACAATATTCAGGAAAATTATAAATACATGCGATTATGATGTATATGATTATATCTTGACTAAATATATTAGAAAAAAAATAGATATTGATGTAATACACGAAGTAATTAATATAGATATAAATATTAAGAAAATACGCGAGGTCTCATTCTAGCTCTTTCTTCACGGTGTCTATGAGAAAGATGGGGACCAGCATACATATGTGTGTACGGAATCCTTCTATCATTGATTATATATTTTACATCGTCCTCTTTTTTCGAATTAAACATAATATATACTAACAATATAATTACGAGTATAAATAATAGATATTTTTCCATATATAATAGTTTAAAATTATTATTTATTAATAATTGTAGATTTTTTATAGTATTGTGTTCAACAACACGATGAATAAACTCAATACTAATTATAAAATGATAAATAGAGATTATCTAAGATTTAAATACACCGAACTTATATTAAAAAAATATGTAGATTATGATAATAATATAGAATTAATACTGTCGAAAATTATATTTCCAAGAATCAATTGATAATCTCGATAAAATGTACTCAGATGTATTTGATGAAACAGATATAAAAATTATGTATATACTACTTTAAACCTTTTTTTATTATTTATCGATAATAACAAACGGACAAACGAACATCGGAACTAATGTTTTTCCCATTTCAACATATACGAGATCTGTATATCCGATTACTTTTGCTGGTTCATCTGTCTGAATAAACGATCTTTTTGGTATATTTGCATATTTAGCTGTCGGTGATTCCAATAGTATATATTTTTTTATTTCTGGTATATATCCTGCTTTATTCTTGTAATAACATGTAGAGAATATATGGTTAATAGTTTTATACATTTCATCGGTTCCCCCCGATATTTTATTATATTTAATAGTTTCGACATATATTTTATGATGTCCTATTTTATCTTTAACTGTTTTGGTTATTTCCAACACATTAGTAATCACATCCTTCATTCTATAAAAATTTAATCCATATTCGGCACACCACATATATAATTGATCATAATATAACATCGGGGATCCAGTTAAAGCGTTATCTTCGCCACTTATATAATATGAAATTTTCTTATGCGAAGATTCGATCAAGTTTACATTTGACTTAATAAATGTATCAGACAATAATTCATATATATGAAGAAACGCAATTATATCGCCGTATGGATTTTTAATCGTATTATATAACATCATTCTATTTTCGCTAGTCGAATCATCTAATACCGATCGAACTCCTTCGTTTTTAGCTGATAATAACATAGCTACGATGGGTATAATATGATTCTGAATTCCATATCGAAAAGATTCTATTATTAATAATGAGTACTCCATATTTATACCCATATTATGTATCGAGATCCCTTTCTCGGATAATGTATTATTAGCAATAATACCATGATGATATAATTCATCCATAGCAGATGAGATCAATTTTGTTGAAATGTGATCAGGAAGGTTTTTTATATAGATTAATGCTAATTCGAGATCAGCCGTATAGTATACCATCTTAATAATTAGATCGTGTATTTTAGATTTGTATATTTCGGGCGTGATATTTTTCTCTAATTTATTTTTATAAAAATTCTCCGTGTACAATCGTATACAGACTCCTGGTGCAGTTCTTCCTGCTCTTCCACACCTTTGAATAGAACTTGCTTGATTAACTTTATCGATTTTGATTATCTGTCGATCAGTAAACCCATCATAAAATACAGATTGCATCAGACCAGTTTCGATCACAAATTTTATTCCTTGTATTGTTATACCAGTTTCTACTATCGGTGTCGAAAATACAACTCGTCTCACATAATGATCTAATAAATATGATTCCTCAGGACTGGCAATTATATAATTTCGATCGCGCGGTTTGGTAGCTCGAGATAAAGATGTAAAGAATACTTTTTCTTTATTATATTTTTTATAGTTATCGGTCAATTTTGTCAACCAAGTTTCATTCGGACAAAATACAAGAATATCTCCTTTAATTGAATCTTTTATACCCGTATCATTATCTTTCGAGTTATGTTTTTTCATATATTCATTAGATAATAATGAATCAACAGTCTCAATTATCTTATCGATTACTTTATTATTATCTCCTTCTATTTTTTTATATTCGTTTTCTAATAAATATGTCACATAAATAGGCTGACTGACTCCCGGTACTTTCATATGAGATACTCTCGCCACAGCAGAATAATATTTAACAAATTTACTGACATCGAGTGTAGCAGAAAGAAGAATTAATTTCTTTTTTTCTATATCAGGATTCTCTTCGACATTAAAGAATTTATAGTACATTTTCATTATAGACATAAATATATCCATATCAGCCTTTCTTTCATGTACTTCATCAACAATAAATATGTCGTAATCAACTCTTGATTTTCTTATTCCAGTCTTTTTAATTTCTTCCTCCTCCTCATGAACATTAAACAATTTAGTTAAAAAGAAATCAGTTACTATATGAACGAATGTATTTTTTGCCTCTACATGTCCACCACTGTATTGATATCCTATATAATCGCCCACATTAAGATCTAATTGTTGAGATATTATACTAGCGGTACTTTCTACTGTAACTGTGCGTGGTTGAGATAGTAATATTCTCTTCTTATAATCGTATATTCGTAATAACATAGGAGCCGTAGTAACACTTTTTCCCGCTCCAGTAGCACATTCTATAATTAATACATCTGAATTCTCTATTTTAGTCTTTAATTCATTATATACAGCTTCTGTTAACATCGGTAATCGATCATGAAACTTTTTATTGATGGTGTAATAGTTTTTACTATACTTTCTTCCAGTAACAGGATTTATTGTCATTTTCATCGGATTAATGTATTCCATATATATACATATAGTAATAAAAAAATTACATATTGTATTGTTTATTTATGACATCTAACATTTCGTTCTCACATATATAACAAATATCGAAATAATGTTTATTATCGATGATGGAGTGTTTCATCACTAATTTCATTAAAGAAATATTATTATATTTAACACAATAATAGTATAATTCCTTTTTATATTTCTCAACATCTAAATACTCGTATTCTATTAATTTTTTTAATACGCTGTCGTTTCTATTCATTAAATACTTGATCAATATTTTATACGTGACAAAATACTTGATTGAATCTATTTTTTCTTCTTCGAATAAGTATTCACATCTTTCATTTTCAATCATTAATGTCAAACATATATCATCATATATTCTTATACTGTACATTGATAAGAAGTACTTCATTATTTCACTCTTCGCACCACGACAAGCATAACATAATAAGTAATCTTTATTCAAATTTGGATATTTTAATAGTATATCTTTGATTATTTGTATATTTCCAGCGAAAATGGCATGTAAAATATTATTCGTTGTAGGTTTTATTCTCGTCGCGAGATAAGATACCATATTCCATTTTCTTAAATAAGAAGCATACTCGATTATATTACTAATACCACCAGTAAATTCATGCTTAATACCAGGTATACCTATATCCATTATACAATTAGTTTTATCCAATTCACTTGGTGTTATTTTCGGTATAAATCGGTTAGTTAATTTAAAAGCATTCTTAACACATTCAATTGATCCACTACATGCGAAACATATCACATCATAATTTTTTATACCGACAATCACTTTATCATTTTTAAGAAGATATTTTGCCATAGAATAGTTATCAGTTAACAGAGATAATATTAAAGCTAAGTTTCTATATTTCGCAGGATTAAATTTTCTCTCATTAATCAAATATTCTACTATTTTGATCTGTCCAGATATACAAGCCATATAAAATGGATGACGAGTTGCTGGTATTTTATTTAAATCAATATTACTCAGAATTAGTAGTCTCTTAAAGGAAAAAATCTTTCCATATTTACACGCTAATAATAGATAAATATTATTCTCTCCAGTAGCACTCATTCTAAAATTAACTACACATTTAGTTATATTATTTATATCGTTTGTCCATATACAATTGCACAAAGCATCTTCTATATTCTTATACTTATTTATATCTGATATTTGTCGAAGATCTGCAATAAACTTAAGATAATAGAATTCATCATGTTTATCGATAGACATTTATATATTTAATAATAATATAAAATCAACAATTATTTACGTTTACTCCAATATAGTTTAGCTTTTTTTTCCATTTTTTCCAATCGCTCATAATAATCTGGAAATTCCATTAAATGTGCTAGTGCTATTTTAACAGTTTTAAGAGAATTATCTCGCGTAATGTTAGTTAACTTATTTTCTGATCCATGTTCTAATTCGACTTTAGCACCTTTTATAATATCTGATATTGAATATTTCTCATCATCAATATTTATCTTTAATTTTTTAAGTATTCTATTTACTGATGTTTTATTAAACTTAGATTTCATATAGATAGAATACAATTAAAAAAATACTAATGTCGAATAAAAAGTATATTCGATCAACAAATAATTATTGATTATTATATTCGATACTAATATATGTCCGAAGAAATACTAGAAATTAGCGATTTAATTAATACAAAAAATATAGCTAGATTATTATTCAGAATTAAAAAATATAAGATAAACACAATAATTATCTTAATAAACAGAAAAATATTTTCTCATCCACTTATACAAGAAGAAATATATAAAAGAACAGATGATCTTTATGAAATAGTAGTTTTACATAAAAATGACATAGATAGTTATAAATATATGATAAATGCTCCCGAAGGTATCTTAAATAAAAAACACAAATACTATCATTATAATCTTATTATATCGACATTTATGAATAAATTTAAAAGATATTTAAGAATAATGTATAATATGGTACAAAATAATATTAATTATGAATTCGACATCATGTTATATTTCTTGTCTGGAAACAAATATGCTCGAAGAATGCATAAATTAATGTCAGAATATCCGATTGTGATGCGCGAACCAATAGTAAGAAATTATAGAAATATCGCTAAATGGATTCAAGTATATGATGCTCTCGAACAGAGATTAGTTAGTAATGATTTGAATATACTGTTTACTATTCCGTATAAAGGATACATTAATTTTATTCCTAGTAAAGCTATCAAATGGGCTTGTAAAAATGGAAAAATAGTTCTCGTTAAAAAATTATTAGCATATCATAAATTAATTAGACCCGATTTCGATGATCTTGTATTAGCTTGTGAGAATAAATATATAGAACTGATTAAATTACTCCTTCAATTAAAGTATATTGATCCAGGAAAAGATAATAATATGTTGATTAAGAAATATTGCTGTTCATATGATATTATTAAGATTCTTCTATTAAGTACTAGAATCGATCCAACTGTTAATGATAATTATGCTTTGAGATATGCTGGTAGATCTAATCATTTCGATATAGTAGATCTTTTATTAAAAGATAAACGAATTCGAGAAAAAGGTACAGAAAATGCAATGAAATATGCTATTAAGTATGATCATAAAAAAATGATTGAGATATTGTCATCACATCAATAAAATAAAATATATGATCTCGATTTTTTTAAATTATAACATATACAATTAAGTTTTCGGACTCATCGAAATATAATACATATGAATATTTTACACTTGATATCGAAAAAATGAAGCTTTATAATATATAATTATTTTTAAAACATTTTGTAAAAATACGATCATAAAAAATTAATAGAATACAATAGTAATATCATGATATTTTTTACACTTTACATATTTATAAGATGGTTTATCTATAACTGGTAAAGAACCTGTTTGATTCAAATATTTATTATAACTTGGGTATAACACATATCCCCGATTTCTAATAACAGTTGTAAATGCTTGTCTCTTCCAAAAACAAATCATTAAAAATTCATGATAAAGAAAGAAGTCGTGGTCAGAATTGTTCATCATATATTCACAAAATTCATGTACTAAATTACCAAAACCAACAGGTTTCATCAATTTAAGTTTACTCAACACATATTCATCACAAAACTTATATCTTTCCTCAAACATCCACTTTATTGGTCTTTTATACCAATCATAATTCTTAAATACAGTATGAATATTCCAAAATTTCAAATAATCACTATTAAAAATTATATCTATAGTTTTATTGACAATTCTATTGAAATTGGGTGTATTACACATTGTTGACAAATATATTGGGTCAATTTCATTTACTGCTCGAATTATGTCTATTTCTTCACTCATATTATTATAAAATATCAATAAAAATCGATTATTATATCAGATTTAAAAAATATGGTTCAAGCAGTACATCAAAAGTATACGATATTATAATTGTGTGTCAATAAATATTGATTTTTTATTAATATTCTATAAAAACATGAGTAAAGAAATAAACATAATTCAGGCTGTATATAACATCAACCCAATATATTTGTCGACAATGTGTAATACACCCAATTTCAATAAAATTGTCGAGAAAACAATAGATAAAATTATTTACAGTGATTATTTGAAATATTGGAATATTCATAATGTGTTTAAGAAATATGATTGGTATAATGATAAATTATATGTCGTGAAGGAAGATGGTTATATTACAAATAATTATGAAATTAATATTATTCTCTCCGATAAATATTGTTTAAATATGCTTAAATTGAAGAGACTCAATATTGATAATATCGTTTATATGTTTGCAAATCATATATGGCTCAATTCTAACTACAATTTTGATATTTGTTATGATATAATCAAGGAGTGTTTAATAAATAAAAAATCATTTACGACAGTTGTGAAAAAAATTGAAAATCCTGTTTATAATAGATACTTATGTACTAAATATCCATCGAGAATATCTGAAAATATTATTAAGGTATTTAATGAAACATGTGATATGTATAATGATGTGGTAATTGTGTGTCAATAAATATTGATTTTTTTATGATGTTTATATAAACATGGACAAGACTTGTATATTATATGATTATATTAATGAAACTTTCAAAAATTATGAGTGGTATCATAATAATATCGATGAAATAATGTCTGCTATTGAAGATTATGTTTGTGAAAAATGTTCGGAGGATATAGATTTCATGAAAGGATTTTTACGTGGTTTTACAATCGATTGCGAGGATGAAGACTCTCTCGGACTATATTTTCGCATAGTAAATCCATATATAGAAACTGAACTAAAGTTATTGAAGATATTACAAAAAAAAGGTATACCATTCGGTACAGATATTAAGCACAAGAATCTAATTTCAGAAATACCTGGGTTGAAATCAATCGGTGATCTCAACACAATTAATAATATACCCAATATCGAAAGTGATAATAATGTAAAAAAATATATATAATTTACATTAATTTTTTTATTATATAATTAAAGAATGTTAAATCTAATTACCACAATATATATTTTTTTTGTAATAAAATCGATTAATATATTCACTCTCATAAAAGAATTACATCAAAAATGTTTATAATAGATATTTATTTCATACTTGATGTCATAATTATGTGTAAATGAAACAAAAAAACTTATTCTGTGTATATTATTTATGCATCGTATATACATGGAATGATTCTTCTAATCCTTTGATCTTAATCCCCAGAATTGTGTTATATCCACTGATATATACTTCTTTTAATCCTTTAATAATTGGTGCTACTGATATTGTATTGTTTCCACTAATATGTAATTTTTTTAATCCTGGCATATCTGGTATGACCGAAATTGTATTATTTCCGCCAATATGTAATTTTTCTAATTCCTTGTTTATTTGTATCTCTAAAATAGGACCACCTAGAGTCATCTGTTTTCTTTCTAATCCTGGAATAGTTGAAATAGTATTATTACCACCGATATATAATTTTTCTAATCCTGGCATATTTGAAATACTAGAGATTGTATTATTACCGCGAATACTTAATACTTTTAATCCTGTTATAAACTGTATATATTGTATTGTATTTTTTCCATCGATATATAATTTTCTTAATCCTGGAATATCTGGCATATATGTAATTATATCGTTGGTATACATATATATTGTATGTAAATCAGCTACATTTGTTTGTGTTAGTAATCCATCTCCCATAAATATTTTTCCTGCCGATATACATCTTTTTGCACATACTAAATCTCCGATATATAAATTTTGTAATTTCTTTGCCAAAGATAATATTGAAATATTATTTTTGCCTATAAATAATCCAATATCTGATTTCATTGTTTAAGTATTTGAATAATATTAAAATCGATTTTATGGGTGTATTTATTGATGATATTACGAAAATTAATTTCAAAAATGTGCGCCAGATAATCATGTAAAAAATATATATAAAATCTCAAATTTTTTATTAAAAGATAATAGAATTAATCATTCGCATGCTATGAAAATGGTTCGTCGCTACTCTAATAGAAAAATGTGTGACTCATTACTTAAAGATATTAGAACGTATTCATCAGAAGATTTTATCACGAGTAATTATGGGGGGTTTAATAACTTAGATATTAAATACTTACTAAAAGATATTATAATTAGACCTTCTTATCTTCTAGAATTTGTTTGTTGTTTTCCCAATAAAAAAATGTTCGAATCATTGATTAATGATGTTAGAATGTACCTGTCGAAAGATTTTATTGATAGTATTGGTAAAAAAGAAATATGCTCAAGCACTTTCGGTAAATATTTATTAAAATACAATAAAGAAGATATTGACTACGTGATAATCGCCGAGTCAAATATAGAAGGAATACGCGATGCTTTATTTAGTTTATTAAAAGATATAAGAATAACTATACCTATAGATAAAATCCATTTTTATAAGAGGGAGGATGATATCTTCGGAAATTATTATTAAAAGATATAAGAGTAAATAATTCTTACAGATAAAACCCATTTTTATGAGAAAATAATTAAAATCGATTAAAATATCTACTTTTATAACATGTACTACAATTATATACTATGTAACTGTGTTATACACAGATATTATAAATTATCAAATTTTTTACTAAAAGATAATAGAATTAATCATTCATTGGCTATAAAAATGTTCTGCGGCACTAATAAAAAAATGATCGAATCATTAATTAGTGATATCAGAACATATCCCACGATAGATATGCTCGACAATATGAATAGAATAGATTCAGATAATATTATCAAATACTTAGTAAACGAGATTAGAATTCTACCTTCATCTATTATGGAGTTGATTTGTGTGTTCCCCAATAAAAAAATGTTAAAATTATTAATCAATGATATTAGAATATACTCATCGAAAGATTTTCTTAATAATATTGAAATAGAATTAATCTGCACAAAGAATTTCGGCAAATACTTATTAAAATACAATAAAGGAGATATTGATTATGGTACAGACATGTTAATGATCGAATTAAATGAAGATCGCGATTCTTTATTGATTTTGTTAAAAGATATACCTATAAATATACCTATAAAGAAAATCTATTTTAAGGATATACATCTTATGATTACTCAGATACTAAAAAAGATATCCTAGACCTTCATATATTATGGAATTAGTTTGTTCCGACCTCAAAAAATATTTAATAAGACAAACATTTAATATATAAATAGATAAATAACCCATATATTAATGTATTACGATTGTATATTATCAAGGTGTATTGGCTATAAATATAACGAATATACTAATTTTTTACTCATAGATAACAGGATTACTTATTCAAAAATTATAAATGCGTGTTATGATATTAGTGATGATATATTGATATCATTAATGACCGATATTAGAGCACATCTATTAAATTATATAGATAAAATTGATTTCAATAGTAATGAGATGGACGGTGATGTATATCTTATAAGATTTGCACTTAATCATGAACAATACTAACCATTAGAAGATATTTATTGATGATATTACGAAAATTAATTTCAAAAATGTGCGCCAGATAATCATGTAAAAAATATATATAATCTACATTGATTTTTTATTATATAACTAAAGAATGTTAACTCTCACAAAATCAATCGCGATATATTTTTTTGTAATAAACTCAATATATTCAATTTCATAAAAAATATGTATTATAATTACTGTTTATCTAAATGTGCTCGTTATCGGAATTGTTATAAATTATATTTTAATGATTACCGAGTTGATAAGAACTTATTGTTGTCGAGTTTTTTAACTATGATACATCACAACGATAACAATTCGCTTAACAAAATTAAAAAATATATATTTAATGACATCAGAATATTACCTATTAAATTAGATGATAATACAGATTTTTGTATAGACAATTCGTGTGGCTTCATAAAAAAAATATTAAAAAATACAAGTTTATGTTTAAACGACAATAATCATTATTTTGCAAAAGTGTGCAGACAGGGTGACTCAGAAATCGTTAAATTCATCATATAATGAAGACAAATCTATTAGAATATCAAGCAAAAAAGGTCATTTAAAAATAATTACACTTTTATTAAAAGATACTAGAATTAAAATAGATATATCGGCTCTTAAATGTTTGCGGGGTACTTTTTTACCAAATCATAAAGATGTATTACAATTATATATTATTTAAGTGTGCTGCAAGTAAATATTATAGATATATAAATCTTTTACTAAAAGATAATAGAATTAGTCTTTCAAAAGCTATAGATTATAGTTATTATTATCCCGAAACGTTAAATTTATTGATTAATGATGTTAGAACATATCCATCAGAAGATTTTCTTAATAGTATAGATAAAGAAATTATATGTTCAAGTACTTTTGCCAAATACTTACTAAAATACGATAATATTGATTACAATATACCTTTTATAATTGATGAACAACGTGATGCTTTATTTACTTTATTGAAAGATATAAGAACAAATATACCCAGTTATATAGATAAAATTCATTTTTATGACATTGATGACGATATATACCTTATTAAATTTTTAATGGAGGATATAAGAACAATTATTCCACATAATTCTAAATCATTTAAGAAATATTTACATAAAGATGTAAGATGGTCAATGATATTTAAATAAAATCGATTAAAATATTTACTTGTGTAATATGTATTACGATTATCTATTCTCGGAATGTATTTTCCACAGATATTATAAATTATCAAATTATTTACTGAAAGATAGTAGAATTAATCATTTATATACTAGATATAAAATGGATTACTTCGACAAAAAAATGATCGAATCGTTGGTTACTGATATTAGGATGTATCCATCAGTAAATTGTATTAGTTTTCTTTATAGAAGAGATTTAAATAATCTTGCTAAATACTTATTAAAGGACATTAGAATTATACCATCGGCTATTAGAGAATTAATTTGTTGTTATCGTAATAATAAAAAAACATCAAAATTACAATTTACCGATATTAGACAGCGTCCTTCAGAAGAACTACTTAGTGATATGGAGATAGAAGAAATATGCACAAAGGATTTTGGTAAATATTTATTGAAATACAATAAAAAAGATATTAATTATTGTATACCCGTAATAATTTCTGCATCAAATGAAGCAGGAGCTGAACGCACAGTTTTCTATACTTTATTGAAAGATATAAGAATAAATATATCGATTTATATAGACAAATTTAATTTTGGTGATCTGGATAACGATATGTATCTTATGGAGTTATTAATGAACGATTCCAGAACAAATCTTCCACAAAACACCGAACCATTTGATATGTGTATACTTGATGATGTTAGATTTGCACTTAATCATGAACAATATTAGATATTTTTTTACTTATTAGAAGATATTTATTTTGATATTTGTTATTACAAAAGACGGTTGAGCTCCCACACTTGTATCTGCATTAAATACAAATACTAATCTATAGGTATTACCTTTAATCGCATTAATAACAGTACTATTACAATGAATAATTTCTGATTGTGTATTTAATGAATTCGAATATTCGACTGCGCCTATTTTAAAATGAGTTGCATCTTCTGTTGGATAAACATCTACTACTGGTGTATCTGGTATTAACCAAACAGTTCCGTAATCATATGTTATTTCTGCATATCCTCTCCAATCAAATGTTACTTTCATTCCTGTCATAGATGATGGATATGTTGATTCTTGATAAATATGTGATACTGTTGCAACATTAATATCATATGTTGGATACGCATCATCATTAGATACATATATAGAATAAGTAGTCCATACATCTCCTCCAGTTCCTATCATCCATTTATTAGTCGCGTTATTAATCATAGCCCAATTAGTAAGAAGACCAGTAGAGAAATCCTCGAAGAAGAAATAATCATCAACAGCAAGATAAGATCCATCTTGCCATTTTTTATACTCTAAATTTATATTAGTGACATTTACTGTTCCTGTAAAAGTATCAGATACATCTGCCCCCAAACGCCGAACCATAATAAATAACATATCACCTGGTGTATTATCAGATATATCCATTCTTAAATCGTGATCTAAATTTCTTATCTTGTATCTTGTATCAGTTGCTCTAAAATTCAGAGAATATTGTTTATATACTTCTGCATTAAGAGCATCGTATCTTCCATATCTAGAAACGACACAAGTATATACTTGAACGATAGCATATGTATTTCCAGATGGAGCCAATGTTGTCTGATATTGAACAGTTATTTTCAATCCACAAGCAGTATCCATATCTTCAGTTAATACATATTTAAAATATACAGCACTTGTAACTGTTGCTGATAAAGATCCTTCTCTTATTGCTATTGCGATTGACGGAGATATACTTATAGTTACTATCCCCGCAGTTCCAGCCACATCCGATGTAATCGCTGGGACGATTACATTAGATCTGGCTTCTCCGTGATAAGATCTCGTTCCATTATTTCTTATAGAAGTATAATTCCCTTTCAATCTTACATTTTGTACAACAAACGATCTAGTTATAGTAGTAGATATTCTAATTCTAATCCAATAAGCAGTGACAGAATCTATTGCTATCATAGACCATCCTTTAGCAGACATAGAACTTTCTTTTACTCCGCTAATTACACAATCATCAAATCTAATAGTATAGATATTATCAGCAACTCCTGTAAACGCAGTACCTCTATTAGAAGTAGAACTTTGATTTAATGTTTCGGCAATATTGAATGATAACCATGATGAAGTACCAGAATCATAATATTCCCATACAATACTTCCATTTATAAACTCCTTCATAGAAAATGATATACCATAAAAAGGAATCATATGAGTAGTTCCTATATATATTGCCGTATTTACACTAGTATTGGGAAGACTAATTAAATCTCCATACACTTTAGTTACGTATGAGCTTCCATCATATGTTTTTATCGACATATGTCCAACATAAGAACCCCCATCACCAAATGAAGATGTATTACCTAAATCGTGTCTTCCGATAGCTAAATTAGACATAATTCTGTATGTCGGATTCATATAAATATCATTGTCCAGACCAGCTGTATTAACTTGAGCTCCCTCGACAATAGATAAACGATCCAAAGATATATCTACTGCTTGAGCATTTATTATTCCAGTAGCAGATTCCACCAATAAATCATAATCATCTGAGAATGATATTTTTAATCCATAAATATCTATTTGTGTATTACTACCCGTACTTCCAATTCGTACAGCATTTGTCGATCCAGCTATAAAACTACTTAACACATATATATGTGCTCCAGCATCGGCGTGTATAGTGTTTACAATATTAGTAGAAACTGCTATAACGGTTGAACAGATAATAGAAGCAGTGGTACCAATTGCACAAACAAGACTATCAACAATTACACTAGTATCAACAAATACTAAAGCAATATTCAAACTTCCAGCAGTACAGTTTATAAATTTATCTAATGTACCAGAAGCAATTACAGTAGTTCCCACCACAGTACTCAAAGCATTATTACATGTAAAACCATATAGACAACTATCGATAGTAATGTTTTGAAAAGTAAAGATTCCCGCCACTCCCATATAAATTGCACTACCACCAGCTGAACCGACAAAGGTCAATCCTATTATTCCAGACTTATCAGCAGCAGTTATAATATCAGATCCTGGATTCGCAGCATATACGATAGCACTCATATTTCCAATAGAAATCAATGCTACATTTGATTTTAATTGTATTGGATTATCTTCTACATAAACTCCCATATTTATCATTAAACTATATGGTTTAGATTCCGATGCATCTGTGATCATACTCAATGAATATTTTATTGTTGCATATGGTTTATTTATACTGCCATTTCCTGTAGTATTACTACCATTTAAAGCAACATATACTGTATTCGTATCTGTTAAATCCTTCCACAATAAATCTCCCGTTCCACCATTCATTAATAAATTATCTACTTCTCCTACATCATCTGGAAGAGTCAACGAATAGTCATTCACCACAGATTCGGGAATAGTAACTGTCACTTTATTACTGCCGTTTGTCGTATTTTCATATAATTCTATTAAACCCGAGCTAGTTGTACTATTAGATAATAATAGTTTATTTGGTATTTCCACACCAGATCCACCAGTTAATTCTTTAATTTTATTAGCACCAATTTCACTACTCATTATTTTTATATAGAGTATATTTCTAAATTTAAATAGTAAAAAAATCATACTTTAGCTACACAAATTCCATTAATAAAATGACCCGATTCTGTAGGAGTTCCATCTTTATCATAGCAACAATAAGGGCCTTCTATTATTCCATCTTTATATGTTATTGATTTGGAATATTCTTTTCCAATTGTTATTTGTTTAATATTAACTACTCCATTTACATATCCATCCTTAATAGTTAGTTCTACTTTTAAATTATTTTCAAGTAATACAGTATAGCTTCCGTCTTGTATCTTTTTTTCCGACATATAAGTATACACGAAAAAATATAATTTATATAGTGTAATTAATTTCAAACGTATTAGATAAAAAACATATCTTTTTTTAATCGGTGTGTTTTAATTAACAATTCTTTTAGAATTTCTACTATAATTGATATATTATTTATTTCCATATGAATTTTGGACAGAACTTAATTTATATTTTAACTCTGATTCTTACGAACATTAAACTATGAATTATTTATTCTAAATAATTCGTTAAAAAAATAAGACTATCATTTATTACAAATAATTCTTTAAAAAACTAAGACTATCATTCATTATAAAAAAACATATCATCATTTATTCACATATTAATTTTTAGTCACTATGATTTCAAAGGTATTGCACACAGATAATTCCTTTCCAGAAAGAGTATCTCTATACTTGTGATCAAACATAAATTTAGATCGTATACTGGTGACATATTTCCCTTTCTTTAATATCTCATATGCATCGTATTTCTCCCGATGATCCATATCAAGTATAAAATTTAACTTATTTGCTCTCTTATCTCCGTTTTTGATCAATTTATCGCGCATAATTTTCAACGAATCATAATCCCATATAGGAATAGTAATGTGTATAGTTACATTATGCAAATCTTCAATACTATCAGTAACCTTTTGTGCGGCTATAGTCATTATTTTATCTACATAAGGAGGATTCATAGTGTATTTTTTATTCGATTCTAACTTATATTTATAAAATGAGCCTAATGATCCCTTATAATTACTATCAACATCAGGATACAATGAACAAAACTTATTGAGTGTTCTATTAAACGGACTCGCGAATAATTCGACATCATATTTCCGAAGTTTTTTATCATATATGATTGCTAATTGATGATTGATACTCATTAAATTAAAGTTATATCGTAATAATGTGATAAATATTATTTCATTCGTATATTGTTTATCAATAATCCACAACATCAATTTATTATATACTGCTCGAATACAACTCACTCTTAATCTCGTCTCAATTGAATTAGTAAATATGATTTTACTATTATACATTTTTACAGTAATCTTCGGTCTTTGTGTATATAGTACTTCCTTATTAATATACTTATCAAAGATGGATTTTATTTGTTCAATTTCATCATCGAATGTATCCGATGCGTATTTTTTATCACTCATATACTTTAACTTATTTATTGCCACTTCTTTCCACGAATTTATATCTGTTGGATAGAATTCATTATCATCTCCTTTAAAAAATAATATCGAACTGATTAGATCATTTGTTTCTTTAATTTTATTATTTTTTCCTCTAGAATCAAATTTATTCCACTTGGAAAAATATTCGATTGCTGACTTTCTTATTTTAGTCATAGTATTGTATATAGTCAATTCTTTTAATATAGCCGATTGCATCGTGATTTTTAAACAGTTATCTATATTAAATCAATTTTTATTTATATATTAGATTGAATTAATTTTAAATTATTTTTTTTGTGTATAGTAGATATATATATCAAATGTCACCAGCATTATCTACTAAAAAAACTCGTAAAGTCAAATCAAAAGCAAAAGGAACTGTAAAGTCCAAAAAGCCTAAAACTAAAAGATCTAAAGTTGGAAGACCTAAAGTTAAAAAAACTAAAAAAAGCGGTTGTGCTTGTTAATTTACTGAATAAATAACATATTATTATATATGTCGTCGTTTGAAGTTATTTTTTTTCCCACAACATAAATAGCAGACAAATCGCTCTCAACAGATTTAATTCCGCGTGGAAAATTTGTACTTTCTACCGATACGGGTCTATCATAATCTAATATATGTCCATGATAAGGAACTGATATTTCTTTTTTAAGCAATTCTGTAATATCTGATTTAACTGCGATTCTCCAATATAAACCGTAATGTTCATTAACATCTTTGATTGTCTGTTCTAAATATCTCTTTTCATGTATATATGGATTTCCCTTTCCACCATTACTATATAACATGACTATATTAGTATCTATTACCTTAGTATTGTCTGGTTTCTTCAATACAAACAATACCATTAAAATTGACATCGCCAATAATATCACTGCAGCCAGTATAATTGTTATCACGATATAAATATTCATTATAATTATATATCTATCAGATAAAAAAAATCTCGTTATATTACATTATAACTTTTCATAATAGATGAAATTAAATCTTCACCACACTTATCTAAAAGTGTGGTGATCGAAACGATATATTGAGTTATATCATAATCATAAATAATGTATTTATGACTACTGCGAAGATAAACATATATATCTTGAGTTACATTTTTTCTATATATAGTTCCAGTTATTCCCAATATATTCCATTTTTTACCATCATGCAAAATAATAGCTAATATATTTCGAATTACTCGCGGTCCCTTATTATTAACTAATATGATGTTTTTAAGAGGAAAATCTTTCATCAAAATATATCTATCTATTATTTCTCCCTTATAAGAAACATATATATGTTCCTCTATAAATTTCTCTCCATTTGACAATATTCTTTTAAAACATTTAGACCTTTTATACACATAATGTATTCTCGGATCTTTATTATATAATTGTTTATTATATTTCAATTTTGCCAAATCAATGGTTAAATGTCCCTCATCAATATGGTATTTCTTCTTATAACATATATATTTATCATCAAACACCATATATTTAATATCTTTATTCGCGTATTTCCGGAAATATGTTTTATATTTATGAACACTTCTATTATAAAATGTCTTTTTCATCAATCTGTTGCAATAATTAAAATATCGATAGTAACTTGAAGACAAAGACATAATAATCGGATACATTTTCTCATCGGAAGCATATTCGAATATATTAGCTACAATTGTCCATGAAAAATTAGAGTACATATATTCAGTTTTATTAAGAATTATATAAAAAATCGATAATTATCGATCTATCATGATATTGTGTGAAGATTATAATAAAACATTCAAAAATTATCGAATCGTTGATTCAAAATATTTCATGTACAATGATCAATTACTATTAGAACTTGAGAATGATATAGAGTTGAAAACCATTCCTCCACACAAGGTTAGTAAATGTCGACAGATATATGGCACATTTCACGGACTATCATATCTATATATTAAAAACTGATAATGGTAAAGTGTATTAGATATAGATATTTCTTATCCATAAAATTTCAAAAATCAATATATCGGACTGACAGTAGTTTATCTAATTCAGATATGTTTATATTCGTGCTAACTGATAAATTGTTTTGTGGGTCATAATAGTAAAACTAATCTTGTATTAATAGGAGAAGGATATGATATACTTGAAAAAAATACTAAACTGTTGATAGAATACACTCGAGATGAAAATAATAAATTAAAGATACCAATATAAGTACAGAATTGCAATTAATATGTGACGGCCGATTGTGCACATACAATTATATTAGTGGTAAACATTGTCTATACCTAATTATTCGATGTTTTTTTGTTAAGGAAATTAAGCTCATAATTATCGAATATTATATGTATTTTTTATTGATGAGTATGTATTATACAACTATTTTGTTTAGATCTTATCACTGCAACTATTTTAACATAATAAAATTGTTAATAAAAGATAATAGAGTCAATCTATTAGATAGTAGACAGAATATAGTTTTTCCACTCACAGATGAGTATTATAATAAAGAGATACTCGAAATATTATTAAGAGATATTAGAATAAACCCACATAATGTTTGCATTGATTCGTTTGCCGTGGATATTCACGATCAATCCATAGTAAAATTATTGTCAACAGATATCAGAGTAATACATATCGAAGACCTTTCTCTCGAATCTTCGTTTAAACTTACAAATGTGTATATTGCAAAATTATTATTCGGTGATACTCGCCTAGTAAAGATTGAAGTGATGGAAAGATGATAATATTTTTTTTAATAAAATTGAATATAGAATACACTCGAGATGAAAATAATAAATTAAAGATACCATTACAGCCTAATATGTGTGCGTATTAGTGGTAAACATTGTCTATATAAATCCAATCATTCGATATTACATGTATTTTTTATTAATTAGTATGTATTATACATATATTTTGTTTAGATCTTGTGACCATGGCTATTTTAAGATAATGAAATTGTTATTAAAAGACGCCATCATATCCAACTGCATATGAGTATTATAATAAGGAGATCGTCGAAATATTATTAAAAGACATTAGAATAAATCCATATATTGATTCGTTTTTTTCGCGAATCTTCAGAACCCATAATAAAATTACTGTCAAAAGATATCAGAGTATTATATATCCTCGAAGCTCAATTGTACTTAAAGATGTATATATGACAAAATTATTCGGTGATACTCGCCTATTAAAGTGATGGAAAAATGATAATAAAATTGAATATAGAATACAATTTTACTAAAAAATCATGGAACAGAAATTTATTAAGGAAGTTAAAGCCAATGATGTCAAATATATTCAATATATACTCAATAAAACTCCAAATTATGTGTCAATAAAAAACAATTTTGCTATCAGACACACATGCAAATACAATCTTATAGATATCTGCAAAAGATAATTACAGTTTGTGGTGCGTCAATAATAATCTAGATATAGTTAAAATATTATTGATTCACGATAGATTAACTACTAAAGACAATAATCTATTAAAAATATCGTGTTATCATTACGAAATTATACAATTACTATTAAAAGATGGACGTTTAGATCCTTCTTATCAAAATAATGATCTTATCAAAAAAGCAAGTAAAAAAGGATATGTAGAAATTGTAAAATTGTTATTAAATGATTCGAGGATCCAACAGCAAATAATAATAGATATACCGAAATTGTAAAATTAATATCCGAAGATAATAGATTCAAAAAATATAATACATCGTTCTTCAATAACTAAAAACACACACGATTAAATAATTCGTCTGTGTATTTTTCATAGTGTTGAACATATCTTCTCGATTCATATTCAGTCATTATCTCTTTTAGATTATTATGCGAATTGCATTCTTCTATTGTTTTCTTAATTTTGACAAAAATATCGGTAGCAATCGACCAAACATTCAATTTATTCATTTTCTCCATATTATACCAGTCATACCAATACATAACACCATATAAATAGAATTTTTTAGAGATCATATTAAATCTTAACTTTACAGCGGTACGATCATCAAATCTTATCAAGACCGTATAGCCATTTATACATTCTTGTATAGAATTATAATATAATTTAGTACCTAAAGATTTCCTATAAATTATTTCGAGACGTCGAATAATTATATATCTATACGAATCCATATAATCTATAACTTGTTTAGATAATAACTGTATATTAACAAATCTTTTTTTAGAATTGATATAATATTCAAATATTATTCCGACGACGTCTACAGATAATCCACAAAAAATTAAAATATGCTTCTTTTCTTTTCTACACTCATTAATAATTGATACTATTGAATCTATATTCGACATGGTATTAATGATCACAATACGTTGATTATTAGATAATTACATTCAATATAATAATCGATTTTATATTAGTCAATTTTTCTTAAAGATGGACACTATAATAGATTTATCTATATTACCTATAGAATTAGTAAATATTATAATCGAATATTATAGTTCAACGGTCGAAGACTTAGCTAATGTCTATTTATTGTCTAAAGAAATAAATAAGTATATAGATGTATCTATGATACTACATCGTATATACTTATCTAGAATAAATACCATTTCGGAGATACCTTGTATTGCACAAATATATATAAAGGGTAAGAATACGATTACAAAAATACCTTTTATCGACAAATTACGAGAAATAACAATTAAAGGTAAGAATACGATTACAAAAATACCTTTTATCGACAAATTACGAGAAATAACAATTAAAGGTAAGAATACGATTACAAAAATACCTATTATAACATTTTTTATTTATTCGAATAGATAATCAATCATTAAATGCGTTGGATTTTTTATAGAATTATGTAAAATATCGATAGATGTATTTTTTATATCTTCAATTTCGAAACTAATCAATAATATCTATATGTTCATTATTACACACAGCTTTAAGAGTACACGATTGACGAAATACACTATTATAATTAATATTTCTACCATTTCATAATTACCGTCAGTAACAATTTGTTCAAGATGATCGTTTACTTTTTCTTTTCTTAATATGTCTATTATCTGTTCATCTTTTAATAATAATTGCGTTTCCTCGATATTATTCTCATCAATCGCAGATATAAGAGTATCTGATACTTCACAATAACATGGTGGACTAAATATCAGAGTTCCATCTGACTAATTTTGATATACGACATTTTGACAATAATTTATTCATCTTTATATAAAAATTATATATTAAATCGAATAAAAAACTATTATACAGTATCCTTTAATTGGAAAAAAATACGAACATATTTTTTTCGGTACTTGAATCAACTTTAATCACTTGTATAAATTGTCACATTTTCTGAACACAATTCTTTCGGTACTTGAATCAACTTTAATCGCTTGTATAAATTGTCACATTACACAACTTTGTCATTTTCTGAACACAATTCTTATTAAAGGTAAGATAATCATGATTATCTCGATCTATTTTGTTGATCGACACTTTTTTCTGAATTTGAACCACATAACTGAACAGTTTGTTTTTCGCACGATCATCTGTATAATGATAATAATCTGTCTCATCTGATAGATAATATTTATCTATAATCTTCAACATCATATAACATATTTCTTCTCGATGACGTTTTAATCCAGATATCTCCATTATTTTCTTATATACTTGTTTAAATATGTGATATTCGGGAGGCAACCTATTTGTTTCTAATGTTGCCAGCTTTAGTATTATCTCTATCGCCATACTATCTAATTTTTTTGTTTTCGTTTCGATCATTTTTATCTAACATTCAAATAAAAAATCGACCGGTATTTAGCAGTAATAATATTGATTTTTTATCTAATCTTTTGGAATATAATGCTGGAAATAAAACATCTAAAGATATACCCGACGATATAAATGGTGTTTATTTGATATCTAACAAATTTATACTGCCTAAACATTTTCACAATTTTGATATTGATGAATCAATTGACAAAATACCAGATATGCATATATTATATACTAGAAGAAACACAATTTCGATAATACCCAATATTACAGGATTACGTAAATTAACTATTCACGGTATGAATACCATTTCGATAATACCCAATTGCGTACATTAGATATTGCTGGCAGTAATACTATTTCGATAATACCTAATATTACAGGATTACATACATTAGATATTAAGGGTTTTAACACTATTTCCGATATATCAAACTACAAATAATAGGTATTCGGGGGAAAAATTTCGGAAATACCAATCATTACAACAAATATATGTTCATAATCTTATCAAGATTACCGAAAAAACTTTTCGGACTACAAGATATATGTATCTCCATAGATCGATAGAATGTTAACTAAAAAAAATACACATCAATAACCAACGGTATTAAAATGATCATAATCTTCCTCTTCATCATTATATTCATTTAATTCTTCGCGTAAATAATCGAGCATTAAATGAGCAATTTCTATTTCCTGCATAGAAATTGCGCGATGCACAATCTTTATAGATGTATTCCGTTTATCTTTAATCTTATAATTCATCAATAATTTAACAATATCTATATGTCTACCATAACAAGCAGCATTAATTGGATCCGATTGACTAAATACACTATTATAATTTGTATCTTTAATTAATAAATCAACCATATCATAATTACCATTAACAATTGTCTTTTCAAGACATTTAATATGATCAAAATCTACTTTTTTACTTAATAGATCTATTATTCGATCATCACATAATAATAATTTTGTTTCCTCAATATTATTACTACTAATAGCTGATATAAGTGCATCTGATGGGTTTACATTTTTATCTTCTAACAATAGTTTAACTATGTTAATATGATTATTTTTAGAAGCTAGATTCATTGCTTTAGATTTATAATGAAAACATTTTGGATTATCGATGAATTTTTTAACTACATCAATATTTCCATCTTCGCATGATTTTAGAAAGATATTACTTGTCCAATGAAGCATGTTTTTGTAATAATTAAGCATCAACCCAATCATATCCATATCGTGTGTTTCACTAGCTTTCTCGAAAAAACTAAAACGACTATTTTTTGGTGAATCAATGAATAATAGTTTAATTATTTTGTGTTTTTGCTTTATTGCAATGTGTACATCATTAATATAATCATCAGATTTAATTTTATAACGTTTTGATAGTAACATAAATAAATCTACATTATCTTTTGTAATTGCACTACATACAGCATATTTAATCGTATCTACTTTATTATTATCTGATCTATCTAGTAAAAATTCAACAATCTTAAGATTATTATTATCAACTGCCGAATAAAATACGTGTTTATCAAATAAACAGTTGGCGATGACATAATCTTTTAATTCTTCCATATCTTTTACTATTTTATTATATAAAATCGATTTTTACCTTTATGAAATTAATAAGAAAATGTATTATAATTACCTTTTATGCTTATCCAGTAGATATAATTATTTCGAGATACTTAAATTACTATTAACAGATATTAGAGTACATCCCGATATGGAAGTTTTTTCTAACACATGTTATGTAGGTAATAAAAAAATATTAAATGATATTAAGATACATTATAATCATAATGTTTTCCCAGACAATAATAAAACAATAAAATTATTATTTAACAATATCGAGATAAATAATGCTGTTGCAAGACAGGAGATAATGAAATTATTGTTAGAAAATATCGGAATTGTTCACGAAAATATCTATTATCGTCAATTACCACTAATTTCAAAAATATACATCAATAATACTAATGTTATCATCATAACATTAATATTATTAGAAGATAGATATACCTAATTTCATAAATAATTATCGAAATATTTAGTATATTAATATAATAATTATGGTTTATGAACATACTATTTTTGTAGGAAAGAATTATCTTAAACATATTGGAGTCACATCTAGAGGAGTTTATATTAGAGATACCTTATATCCGTTCGATATATCTCCATCTAAATGTAATTACACAGTTTATAGTCAATTAACCAAAAATACCGATACTATTGATAATAAAGTTATCAAAAAAACAACTATTTATATAAGAACGAGAGTCTTCTTTATATTCCATATTGATAATGAAGGAATAATGAATATTATATCTGTTCGTGATAATAGAATTGATCGATATCATATTAATGTTGGTAAAGATACTGACTGTTTTATGCTTAATAATCAGACTCTGTGTGCACTATCTAACGATCGTGTTATGTTTATAAAGACACATGCTTTACATAAAGTACATAGATACTTCGAATCCTATCATTTATATAGAGATATTGTATTGATGAAAGATTGTGTTATTTTATATAATGGTAAAATTAACATCGTGTACAAATACGATACCAATATCATTATATCATTTATAATCTGTAAAAAAACAGATTTACCAGATTTTTATAAATATTCAGATAATACGAAGACAATAAGAAATAAAAAATGTCATTTATGTGGATCAATTGATACCAATTATAATATGAATTATAAAGATTACACATTTCATTCTTGCGAATCTTGTACTCACGCAACAATTGAGGAATACGTTGATCAATATAAGAATTCCATTATTTCAATTTAGAAATATTGTATACATATTGATCATCAATAATTTTTTTGACCTCATAGTTCTAAATTCTTCCAAACTATTGTCTATTTTTAACCACGTCCGATCACAATATACGCAAGTATAAAAATGCTCATTTCCAGACATTACATATAGCTTTGACATTATCTATTAAATGATATTTACACGTTTCTATATCTTTTGTTGGTTTATTATCTATTCCTTCACCGAGAAATTTTTTTCCTTATGTACTTTCACAGCACGGTATTAATAATACAGCAATTATTCTATGATAAACTCAATATTATTATATAGATAGTATCATTTATTTCGATTAAAATGTCATTTATGTGATCACCACCAATATTATACACATTCGTGTACTCAGCAATATAAGAATTCCGTTTATGTTATATTATAAACATATGCTTTTATGTGTTTATCGTTGATACTTTTTTGGACCTCGGAAATATCAATACTTTTGAAGTCTTGATAATCTTTGTCTATTCTTAACCATGAATTCGTTATATCACAATATACATATGTGTAATAATGGTTACGATCGTGAATACATATAGCTTTAACATTATCAAAATTATCTATTAAATGATATTTACACATTTCTATATCTTTAACTTTTTTATCCGAATGTTCATTAACAAATAATGTGTGTCCTCTAACATCCGAAGCAGGTACATATTTTGAGAAATACTCGATTTGATTAAACAAATATGCATTATTTTCAGACGGATATAAACCACCACTCGAAATACGAAATATTGGTTGATCAAACATACTTAATTCAAGATTGTAGTACAAATTATATATAATCTCAATAATCTCAATAACATCTTCTTGTCTCTTTTCTACAATTTTCTTATTTTTTAATAAATACTGATAAAACTTTAAATATGATTCCTTATTATATCTCATTTTATGATTAGAATAATACATAAATATATCGTTTAAAGTATTCTGCATTTCGTTTCCTTGAATCTTTGTGGCGGTTGGATATATCCACATAAAAAACATTACAATAGCCGAATTTAAATAACAATCTTGAGAACGACCACGTGCAATATTTTCGGATTCATTGTCTATTCCTCTCCCGAGAAAATTATAACCAATCTGTTTTGGTAATTGAAGATTTTTACTATCTTTCTTCGAATTATAATTTTGATACTCTAACATTGTTTCACCTTCTGTTATTACAGTCAACGTATCTTGATCAACACCACCAACCAATACGAGTGGAAAATCATTATCAGTATTATACCGAATAATTTTCTCTTTTCCTAATTTATCTCGATATATATATTCATGTTTTCCTTGTATTCCTTCAGATTTTTGTATTCCTTCAGATTTTTGTATTCCTTCAGATTTTTGTATTCCTGGTAACTGTTTTTTTTTACGCGGTGTTAATAATACAATAATTATTGCACCAGTTAATATTATTAGTATAGATCCTGTTATTATTATTAATATTATTGTTGCTATTGCTATATATTTATGTTCTTTTACAAAATTATATATGTTCATAATATATAACGCAATACAAAAAAATATACAACAATATTAAATTTGACTAAATATTATTATTAAACGAATTATCTCTGCTATAATATCTTTTTTCTTCTTCGATATAATATTATCTTCTTTTACATCCGAGATTATATTCTCTTCTTTTTTATCCGATATAATCTTAGATATAATTTCAGATATAATCTTAGATATATCTTCTTTTATATCCGAGATTATATTATCTTCTTTTATATCCGAGATTATATTATCTTCTTTTATATCCGATATTATATTATCTTCTTTTATATCCGAGATTATATTCTCTTCTTTTACAATATTTTTCACCTCTGGAATTATATTATTTGTTAATATAATCATTGTGGTTCTTTGATTGAGCGATGATATTAATTTATGAATATCTAAATTATCATCTATAATTAATAGTCTACCTCTATTATAATTTTTTAACATCATAAATGATTCACTAATAGCAATCTTCACTACTAATCTCTCGTATCCCGATAATTCGTCCACACTAAAACCATTGAACGAGATTGACAATTTATTTTGAAATACATCTATTTTTACCTTATATTTGATAAACTTATCTAAAATAATGTTTATATTATCTTTAAATATTGATATATCTTCCATTAAATATTTAATACTATTAAAAATTACTAGTTTGTCTTTATCGGATCTATTAATAAAATGGCGACCACTATTATCTATAATATTGAACGCACTTATAATAGAATAATCAGCTATTAAATTTCTTATCAGTTTAATAGTCTGGGGACTAGTTAAATTATCATATTTATTACTCTCTGTATTATATGTTTGTATAGATACACTGTAATTATATGCGTCATTTATTTTTTGTATATTTCTCATAATCGAATACACTACATTATTAATTGATAAATATATATTAACATATCCAAAATTCGAATCTCTGTTAAGTATATTTTCATAATGAATATTTTGTTTGGCCGTCTTACCAGTTAAAGCAAATATTATAATATTAGCTATAGACGTCTTTCCAGATTCATCTACTGGATGTACATTATTAATACCAAGTGAAAAACTTATAGTATTAACGATATCTTTATCATAGTAAAATAGGTTCTTGAATTGTATTTTTAATATATACCATTCATTATAATGAATTGATGGATTATCAACTACTTCTAACATTGTTAATTTTTTATATACCAATCCTTCTTTTTTAATAATCTTTCCTGTATTAGGATTCATGATATATTTATCGGGTATAATTTCATCTCTAGCAAGAACTAATTTGCCATTTATTTCTTTATAACCACATTCTAATAATCGTACGTATGCTCTTCCGTTAATTTTTATCTTTTTGTTAGTTTTAGGATTGGTTATCATATTTTTAAAAGTAGGAATATCAAAATCAATTTTATATAAAATTGATTTTGATATAAATATTATATCAAAAATGTCATTCTTTATCCCCCAAACGATAGTTGATCAACTACTCCAAAAATCTATTAAATTATCTAGTATTCAAGTATATAACTATGCGATTAAACGTATCTTTATCAATGTATTTCACGATGATATATACGATAAAAATAAACTTATTAATAATAGTGGCGAAGTTATGAAATATCTTTCAATGCAAACAATCACGGTAGAAAAGAGTTTACTTAATAGTATCCGAAATATGTTATCAATCGAGGAATTCGGGCCATATAATAAAAGATGGACTAATATTAAAAGAGAATATAGAGAAGAGAAGGATTATTCTATCGATGAAAAAAAATTAGATCAATATATTCCATTAGAAGATTTATCTACAATTGTTAGTAATATTAAGAATAAAAACACAGTTAAATACTTTATAGGTCTAATATATATAACCATGCCTACTATCAGAGGTCAAGATTTATACAATCTAAAAATATCTTCGATAGATATCCCAGAGAACTATTTGGATGTAAAAACCATGAAATTATATATCAAAGATCACAAAACAGTTAAACAACAAGGAATTAAAATCATAGCATTTCCTAAAGTATTGCATTCTATTATTAAAGAACATATATCGGGGTCATATTTATTATTAAATAATAGAGGAGGAAAATATACTAAAGGTACATTCGCCCAGATAATTAAAAGAATGTTTGGATTTGGTATAGATATACTTAGAAGAATATATATTACCGAAATGCTTCATTACTTATATAGTGAAGAAGATAAAAAGAAAGCAACTGAATGGAGAAAGAAATTAGCTCATATATTCGGTCATTCTTTAAGCTCTCAAGAATTTGATTATAAATTATGGAATGACGAAAAATTAAAATACTCTTCTACTAAATTCATGAAGAATATGTATGAAAATTTAAAACAATCATATGTATAATAATCGTTTTTTATTTGATATAAAATCGATTATTAATGTCTGGTTATTTATAATGGATATAGTATCTATATCGGTAGTATTTATGGTTGTAATAAGCTCACTTGCAACAATATCTTGTATTACCATAATTGCGACATATACTATTAAACAAATCTGTAAAAAAAGAAGAATCGTATATCCAATTTTTATAGATAATACTTTACATGGAAATATGGAATTTATCGGAAGTATTTCTTCATTGGAATAATTATTCTTTTTTTAAATTAATTTATACAAATCCGAATTAATTACTCTCAGATCATTTAAAAGTAATAATAGTACATCTGTGTGTCCATAATATGCAGCATAATGTAATGCATAGTGATCATTATCACAAGGATTTACTTTATTGTTCTTTAATAGTAGTTTAACTATTTTTTTATGTCCATATTCACTTGCTAATCCTATCGCAATATTATTATCTGCTGTGGGGTCTACCCTCGGATCGTTTAATAATAATCGTACTGTACTTGTATGTCCTTGCTGACAAGCTATCTGAAATAGTATCTGTGGATCGAATCTTATATCACATAATAATAATTCGATTAATTCATCTATTTTTTTCTCATCAGTTTCAAGCCAATAATTCTCATCCATCGGACACATTCTTATATCTTTTAACATTAGCTTTAAAATATGTCGGTTATAAAACACACATATAGGAGTTACTCTTAAATCAGTTAATAATAGTTTTACAATAGAATATCTATTATATCGAATTGCCAAATTCATACACGAACCATCTTTTAGACTAACTCTATCATCACTTAATAGAAGTTTCACAGCATTATATTTATTGAAATAAATACACACAACAATAAGACTTTCATAATACATTATATTCAATTCATCTAAATATTAACTTAATAAAATCGATTATATTTATTCCTGATCAAACAAACTCGATTATATATACATTTTTTTAAACTTACACTATGCAATTATATCTAAATTACAAAAATAACATTATCGGCACAGAAACTGATTATCACTTTCAATTCTTTAAAGCTCCCGAAAAAATAATTATCTACAATAAAAATCGATTTTATTTACTAATGTAATATTAAAATGAATTTATCTGATTTACCAGAAGATGTTATAATATACGAAATATTTGAGTACGTAATTCTTAATAAATTTACAATATGTCGATATTTTCATAATTATATTATTTATGATTCGATTGAATTCATACCATATACTCCAAATATCTTAAATTTACGTATTTATGGAAATAATACTATTTCTGTTATACCCAATATTATTGGATTAAAAAAATTACGTATTTATGGATATAATACTATTTCTGTTATACCCAATATTATTGGATTACAAAAATTATATATTGATGGATATAATACTATTTCTGTTATACCCAATATTATTGGATTAAAAAAATTACGTATTGATGGAAATAATACTATTTCTGTTATACCCAATATTATCGGATTAAAAAAATTATGTATTTATGGATATAATACTATTTCTGTTATACCCAATATTATTGGATTACAAGAATTATATATTTATGGGGATAATACTATTTCTGTTATACCCAATATTATTGGATTGCAAGAATTATATATTGATGGAGATAATACTATTTCTGTTATACCCAATATTATTGGATTAAAAAAATTATATATTTATGGGGATAATACTATTTCTGTTATACCCAATATTATTGGATTACAAGAATTATGTATTTATGGATATAATACTATTTCTGTTATACCCAATATTATTGGATTAAAAAAATTATATATTGATGGATATAATACTATTTCTGTTATACCCAATATTATTGGATTAAAAAATTTACATATTTATGGGAATAATACTATTTCTGTTAT
>Ga0208958_1000251_pt1 | contig 66667 bp, 61 predicted proteins | sample RifOxyB1_FD_184032 | JGI IMG/M metagenome (GOLD analysis project Ga0208958, IMG submission 184032) | Soil microbial communities from Rifle, Colorado - Rifle Oxygen_injection B1 (SPAdes) | ecosystem: Environmental > Terrestrial > Deep subsurface > Rock core/Sediment | place: Rifle, Colorado...
AGCGTATTTTGTAGGTTGCATGGCTGGCAAATTTTGTTTCCATGCATCTATTCTAACATATTCCCAGCCGCAGCAAGCTGCGGGGTATTATTACTTCGTAATAAAACTCAAAACTCAAAGTTAAAAACGCAAAACTACAGCTAAAAACTTAAAACTAGTTTAGTTTTTCGCTTTACGTTGTTGTTTTACAATTTGCGTTTTACACTTTGAGTTTTTTTGATTTTTTACCTCAAACGCTATAATATACTCTCATGAGTACCACTCTATATAGGAAATACCGCCCGGCGACTTTTTCTGAAGTTATCGGGCAAAAGCATGTTGTAAAAACCTTACAAAACGCCATCAAATCCGGCCGGATCGGGCAGGCTTATCTTTTTGCAGGCCCGCGGGGAACCGGAAAAACTTCCATTGCCAGAATATTCGCCAAAACTATTAACTGCGCCCATTTGAAATCAGGGGAACCCTGCCTCAAATGTGATTCCTGCAAAACTATCCTTGACGGCCGCGCACTTGATATCATCGAAATTGACGCCGCTTCTCACACCGGCGTGGACAATATTCGGGAGCTGAAAGAAACGGTCCAGCTTCCGCCGAGCGCATTGAAATACAAAATATATATCATCGACGAAGTCCATATGCTTTCCGGCGGTGCTTTCAACGCGCTTCTCAAAACCCTCGAAGAGCCGCCAGAGCATGTGATTTTCATTCTGGCCACGACCGAAGTCCACAAAATCCCGGAAACCATTCTTTCCCGCGTCCAGCGTTTTGATTTCACCCGGCTCACTGTTGAAGAAATAATCAAAAGGCTTGAAGAAATTTCCAAGCTCGAAAAAGTGAAAGTGGACCGCGAAGCCCTTGAAATCATCGCCACGAGCTCCGAAGGCGGGATGCGAAACGCCGAGAGTCTCCTCGGCCAAATCATTGCCCTCGAAGACAAAAGGATTACAACAAAAGAAGTGGAGTTTCTTCTGGGGACAATTTCTGAAAAAGAGCTCGTGGATTTTGTCGGCGCGATTATTGAAAAAAATATTCCCGCCGCTTTTTCCAAAATCGGCGCCCTTCGTGAAGCCGGTGTTGATTTCAAAAATTTTGGAAAATCTTTGCTCAATTATCTTCGCCAAATGCTCGTTCTCAAAATAAACCCGGAACTTGGGAAAAAATTGTCATATGAACTCACAAAAGAAAGGCTCGAACAAATAAATGATCAAATCAATAACATAGAACTTGCCGAGATTTTGGATCTGATCAATATTCTTCAGGAAAATATCGAAAAATTTCGCAACAGCCCCATTCCCCAATTATTTTTGGAAGTAAGCCTCGCCAAAACAATCCGCAGCAAACCTGCTGAATTTAGAGATCCGACCCCTAAAAGAGAAATTGCGCAAACCGCGCTTCCGAAGGTTGAACCTTCGGCAAAGAAAAAAACGGATATTTCAGGAAAGCAAGAGGTGAAAGAAACGGCTGCGAAATCTGAAAATAAAAGTCCTGGAAATTCAAGCGAGGATTTCAATCTCATTGTTTCCCAATGGACGGAAATTATCGAGTCTCTCAAAAGCTACAACCATTCCCTTTCCTCAGTCCTCAAAATGTCCCAGCCGGCTCTGATTGACGGAAAATATCTCATTCTCAAAACGAAATACTCTTTTTATAACGACAAAATTTCCGACACCCAGAACCGGTTGACAATAGAGAAAGCGATTGATAAGATAACGGGCGTTAATTTGCGGTTGAAAGCCGTCACTGAAAAAGATTTTTCCGCCCAATATCCCGATTTCAAAGAGAAAAAAAGCCTTCTGCAGGAAGCCGTCGACATTTTCGGTGGCAAGATTGTGAAGGAGTAAACACTGGGGCGTAGCCAAGCGGTAAGGCAGTGGCCTTTGAAGCCACCATTGCGTAGGTTCGAATCCTACCGCCCCAGCTGCAACATTTTATGAAATCAAAAATATCAAAATTTGATAAAGAGTGTCTACAAAAAGCTATCGATTTTGCGTCTGAAGTATTCAAGAAAGGTACCAATTATCCTGTCGGAGCCGTTTTGTCTATTGACGGCAAAATTGTTGATGCAACCGGAAGCAATATGTTTGGGCATAAATCGCGGGTTATGCATGCGGAGAATACTTTGATTATTAGAAACGGAAAAAAATTATTCAAAGCTTTTGATGCTGGCAAATCTTCGACCTTATATACAACTCTCGAACCTTGTATTCAATGCTTGGGATCCTGTGTGACAAATAATGTGAGCAAAATTATATACATCCAAAAGGATCCGAACGGCGGAGCCTGCGATATGAAGCATGATAAAATCGGTCTACACTACCGCGAAGTTTGGCCCGAGATAATTCACGCGCCAATTTCCGAAAAACCAAAAAAATTAATGATCGCCTTTTTCAAGTCGGAAGTAAAAAGGGGAAATATTGAATGGCCAAATAAAATGCTTAAGTTATTAGCGAGTGGATAAACTTGATATTAAATAAATTCGAAGTTCGTCCCATAGCCCCAGCAATAATTGACAAAAAATTTTCCAGCTTATACTATACAAAGCCAACCATTTTGGTTGAGTTTTTATTTAAGGAGGAAAAAAACGTGGCAGAAAAAAACTACGCGAGACTAAGGAAGGCGAAGGAAAAGTTCGAAAAGGCAGTTGCGGCCGCCATCGAGGAGTATGAGCAGGCCGGGGCAACACCTATCGCTTCAATCGTTCCCAAGCGGCGCGAGGGCAAGGTTGCCGAAATCCGCGTCAACTGAAAATATCAAGAGTCTCATGGCTCTTCTCCCCCATCGGTTCGCCGGTGGGGTTCTTTTTTATAAATATTTCGAAAAATAAAAAAGCCCGGGGCGATATTTTGCCTCCGGGCGATCACTTTTCGCAAGAATTGTGATTATGTTTAGTCAGAATTTGCCCGAAAGTGTGGACTTCATGTATGTCATTTTCGAGATGCACAGTGATGATTTCAGTATCTTCTCTCATCTCCAACATTGCGGAGAGAAATGTCCGGCAATTTCCGCAGGGTTCGAGAGTCAGTGTAATGAGACCGCTCTTATGATCTTCTTGAGGCTCACCGGCAATTACAATTCCGACAATCAATTCGTAACCGGCATGCCTGGCCGCCTGCGCCGCAACAGCTTCGGCACACATATTAGGACCGTGCGCCAGCGGTTTCATGTTTGATCCCCTGAAGATTTTATAAAAATCTTCTATGTAATGGGGTTTTGAATTGAAGGCATAAAGAGCGCATCCCACACAAATTTCCTGTAAGACATCGCGCAAGTTTGCGCTATCCTGCGAGCCTCGACAACGAGGTACGGAACAATTTGCCAAAATGAGGGAAGGTGAAGCTGCAACATTTCCGCGGCCTTTCCTTCTTCAGTGAGTTCCCTCCATTCCATGCGCCTTTGAAGAAGTTTTTTATAGGCTTCGATATCTGGTCCAAACAATTTCTCCTCACCTCCTTTTTTTGGAATAGATAAATTTATACCACAAAACAGCAATTGTCAAGACCTTCAAAAAAAATGCTATAATATAGGAAATAAATTGCCAACTGATGGAAGCTGCACAAACAAATCGCAAATTAAACAGCTATCAAATTGTTTTTCTGCTGATTCTTGCCATTTATCTCATTTTCAACTTTTCGGCGATGAGGAATTTTGGCATCACCTGGGACGAGCCATCACAGCATTTTATCGGCCAGGCTTATTCCGACCTTTTGCGTGGGAAAATCGACCGCATTGACTTCCCCGCTGGCAACGATCTCCAATATTACGGCCCTTTTTTCGAAATGGTGAACTACAGCTTCAGCTCGGCAATGATCGAAGTCTTTCGGATGGATCCGGTAATTGCCTTCCACCTGTTGCTGATTATCACAGCCGCGACCGGCCTCTACTTCTTCTTCAAGCTGGCTTCCCTGCTTTTCAACGAACGTGCCGCTCTCCTCGCCTCTTCCTTTTGGATTCTCCATCCGATTTTATCCGCTCACAGCCAGTATAATTCCAAAGACATTCCAGTTATCGCTGGATTTATCACCACCCTTTATTTTCTTTTACGTGGTTTTTTTGATAGAAAATGCAAGTTTGTTATTGTATCCGGTGCAATTTTCGGCCTTTGTCTCGCTACAAGAATTGACGTGATGTTTCTGCTGCCGATTTTTTTCCCCGCATACGCCATTTATATAATCTTTGAGCACAAAACCTCTTCACAAGAAGAGTTTGTCGCGAGAATAAAAAAAGATTTCTTGTATTCCCTTCTCTTTGTTGGCATATTTGCGTCGTTTTTTTACCTGGCTTGGCCGGCTCTCTGGAGAAATCCCGCTTTCTTATTTTCAGCCATCGGATATTTTTTTCACCATAGCTTTCCCGGCCATGTTCTTTATTTCGGGGACCTATACTCTGGCAGCGCCCTTCCTTGGCATTACGCCATTTTTCATGTCTTGGCCACTACTTCCGCGCTGGTCCTGCTTTTTGCTTTTTGGGGTTTTATTTCTGCTGCCAGAAACATGCTCTCCGGCAAAAAAATATTCTTTTTTTCGCTTATTTCCCTCTGGATATTCTTGCGGCTCGCTTTTGGCCTTTTCCCAAAATCAGTAAAATACGACGGTGTCCGGCATTTCATGCTCGTGATTCCGCCCATCTTGATTCTCGCCGGAATTGGATTTGATATCTTCTTAAAATATCTTGATAAAAAGTTTAATCTCGCCAACGAAGGCCGGATCAAGCTGCTGAGCACTGCGATTGGCCTTGCTTTTCTTTGGCTCCTCGTCGAGTTTTTCTGGATTTACCCTTTCGGAGGGTCGTATTATAATGAAACTGCGAGGCTGATGCTTGGATCGCAAATTGAAAAGCGCTTTGACTTTGAGTATTGGGGTCCCAGCTACCGCCAGGGTATGGATTGGCTGAACCAATACGCTGACCCCGATTCCAGTTTTTGCGTTCCTATAGCTGGCCATCTGGTGGGCTGCTATCCTGTCCGGGCTGATCTCTCTTTCGACTGCACTGAAAACGCGAATTATCTCATGTCCATTACCCGCTGGGCTTATACACCTGAAAATATGGAGGAAATTTTCAAATATGAACAAAAAGAGCCATTTTACAAAATATCAAGATACGAGTCGGATCTTTTGGTTATTTACAAGCTTAAATAAGTGTTTCCTGAAGAAATAAAATAATTTATTAATTCTATAAACTATTGCCAGAGCAACATTTTATAGTCACCAAAATTTATGGACCAAGACTTGTTGGAAAACCAGCCCAAGACTGATCCGCCTAAGGCGGAGCTTGAAGAAATGAGCCAAAAAATAGATGAAATCAACAGGATCACAAACCGGACTTATAAGATAATCCTCTGGACAGCGATTGCCACGGCCGTGTTGTTCATTCTTCCTCTTATTGCTCTCGCCTTCGTTATCCCTTATTTCCTGAAAACACTGACAAGCATCACGGGATTATAGAATAAAAAATACTCTATATGCCATACTTTAACTCACTTGATAATTCGGCGATTCTTTGGTGATAGTCACGTCATGGACATGACTTTCTTTGAGCCCCGCATTGGAAATTTCCACAAATTTCGCTTTCTCCCGAAGTTCTTTGATATTTTCTGCGCCGCAGTATCCCATTCCCGAACGAATGCCCCCGACCAGCTGATGAAGACTGTTCGCGAGCGGCCCTTTGGCAGGAACGCGCCCTTCAATCCCCTCTGGTATCAATTTCGAGGCTTCGACTTTCCCCTGTCCGTACCGGTCGGCCGACCCGTCAAGCATCGCTCCGAGCGACCCCATTCCACGATAGAGCTTATAGTTTCTCCCCTGGAATAAAATAGTTTCGCCCGGCGCTTCATCCGTTCCGGCGAAAAGACTGCCGATCATGACCGCATTCGCCCCGGCTGCGAGAGCTTTAGCGATATCGCCCGAAAATTTGATACCTCCGTCGGCAATCACCGGAATTTTGTGTTTCGCTGCTATTTTCACAACATCGAAAACAGCTGTAAGCTGGGGCATGCCTGCTCCGGAAACTATCCGAGTCGTGCAAATTGATCCAGGACCGACTCCGACTTTTAGAGCGTCCGCGCCGGCTTTGATGAGATCCTCCGCTCCTTCGGCCGTCACAATATTTCCCGCCGTCACCGGAATGTCAAAATTTTTCTTGACTTCGCGCAAAGTTCGGAGCACCGCTTCCGAATGCCCATGCGCCCGGTCGATGGAAACCAAATCCGCGCCCGCTTTCACAAGAAGTTCCACCCGTTCCAAAATATCAGCGCTTGTTCCGATGGCTCCCCCGACTCGCAACCTACCAAGGCTATCCTTAGCGGCGCTCGGATATTTTCTCTTTTTTTCAATGTCTTTGATAGTAATCAGCCCTTTGAGAATATACTGTTTGTCAACAATGGGAAGTTTTTCGATTTTATATTTATGGAGCAGCTTTTTGGCCTGCTCAAGAGTTGTCTTTTCCGCCGCCGTCACTAGCTTGTTTTTCGTCATCACGTTTCTCACCAGCCTTTTCATATCGGTTTCAAACCGCATATCGCGATTGGTGATGATTCCGATCAGCTTGTTTTTTTTGTCCGTCACCGGAATTCCGGAAATACGGTAGTGTTCCATCAGCTTTTTTACCTCCCCGATAGTCGCGCTCGGCCGCACCGTCACCGGATCAACAATCATTCCGCTTTCCGATTTTTTCACTTTTTCCACCTCGGCCGCCTGCTGCTTGGGAGATAGGTTGCGGTGAATAATTCCAATTCCTCCTTCCTGCGCGAGAGCAATGGCGAGCCGCGATTCAGTCACCGTATCCATCGCCGCGGAGAGAATGGGAATATTCAGCTTGATATCTTTGGTTATATAGGTGCTCACATCCGTGTTCCTCGCCGAAACCCCCGATTTTTGCGGGACGAGAAGAACATCATCGAAAGTAAGGCCTTTTTTAATATCGTCTTTTGCTGGCATAAAATATTAGCTTAAGTATTATTTAACGGGGTAAAAAATAAAGTCCCCAAAAAGAGAACTTGTTCCTTTTTATAACTATAGTGTTTTTTAAAATTTGTGTCAAAAAAAACAAAATGCTAGAATTTTATCGTAATCATTTAGATAATATATTATGCATCTTACGCCTCTCGAGTTTATTCTTATCGCCTCTACTCTCTTGGAATTTAATCCTCTCTTTCAAGCTGTTAAAAGCATAAAAAGAAAGAGTGCTAAAGACGTTTCACTGTTCACTTTCTTATCTATTTTGACTATCGGTGCCCTTTGGCTATTTTATGGAATTTCAATAAAAAATATCCCCTTGATTATTGGAAACGCAATCAAATTGTTCACAAGCTTGTCGGTTGTCTTTATTTATTTTATTTTCCGGAATAAGTCCCAAGGAGAAAAGCTTTCTTTATGAAAAAAAACTCTTCCGACCCATCAGCATCAAAAACTATCAGTTTGTTTAAGCGAAATAGAATCGGTGTGATCCCAACTGACACCATCTATGGCGTTGCGGCTTCGGCATGGTCAAAAAAAACGGTCGAACGGGCATACAAAATCATGAAGCGCAATCCGAAGAAGCCTTTTATCATCCTTATTTCTTCAACAAGGGATTTGACTTTGTTTAGTATAAAAATAGATAGCACTGCAAAAAATATTCTCAAAAAAATCTGGCCTGGAAAAGTGAGTGTTATTTTGCCGATTAAGACCAAGAAATTTGAGTATCTCCACCGTGGGACAAAAACATTAGCTTTTAGAGTTCCGAAAAAGAAAAGCCTGATAAATTTAATCAAAAAAACCGGTCCGCTTATCTCTTCGAGCGCCAACCCGGAAAGCATTAAATCGGCTGAAACAATTGCCGAAGCAAAAAAATACTTTGGCAACAAAGTTGATTTTTACACGGGCGGTGGTAAAATGAAATCGCTCCCTTCCTCTCTGGTTGAAATAAAAAGCGGCCGCGTGAGTATAATGAGAGAGGGATCCGGGAAGATCCCAAAAAAATTGTTAGAAAATAATCAATAATTTTTTCATACAATGAGAAAGGTATCAAATTGCGGAAAGCCGCATGATGAAGAAAAAGACGAGCCCAAAGGTGACGAAGGATGCGACTGCTCGCATTGCGGCCATCACTGCGGCTAGTTGTTGCCGTGATTTAATGTAAAAATCAGCCAAAGTGGCTGGTTTTTTCATATTCGCCTAAATCAGTTTAATTTGATAGTATAAAATAAACGTAAAAATACATTCGCAATTCATTGATTAGCATGAGATTCGCGGATTATTTTAGTATTTCGAAAGGAGGTGATACAAAAATGAAGACAAAAGGGCTCTTGGGCATGATCGCTTTCATCCTTCTTATCGTCGGAGGCTTGAATTGGGGATTGGTTGGATTTTTTAATTTTGACCTTGTAGCCGCTATTTTTGGAGACATGACTGCGCTTTCCCGGATTATCTACGACTTGGTCGGTCTGTCCGCCCTCTTTATGGTGGTGAAGAAATTCACGATGATGGGGGAAGAAAAAGCCGGTTAGGCAAAAAACATTTTTTTCGCGAGCTTTGTCAACAACTAAAGCGTTGGTTTTGTTTCTATGAAAAAACCAGAGGAAGAAATTCCAAAGGAAATTTTTATTTCAAGGATTTCGATACGATAATCCGGCATGAACTCCAGGGAAAAGATGCAATGTAATTTTGCTTTATTCAAAAGATATCGAGGCCTTCTGGTTTTGTTCTCGCAAAAAACAGACGGGTCAATGAAATTCCAGAATAATAATTCTGTTTTGATGAAAAAAAATCTGAGGAACAGGAAGAAATTTTTGAATATTTTTGGCATCTTTCCCAAAGATGTTTCCAGCGGAGAATTATGCCACGGAAATCGAGTTGAATATGTATCCGCAAAAAATAAAGGAGAAAGATTCACAGGTACAGACGGCTTAGTCACCGATCAAAAAAACATTTTTTTATCAGTTACAGCCGCCGATTGTCTGCCGATTTTCTTGTTTGATCCGAAAAAAGAGATAGTCGGGATGGTTCATGCCGGCTGGCGAAGCTTAGAAAGAAATGTTTTAGAAAACGCAGTCGGGAAAATAAAAGAATCGGGAGGTAAGTCACAAAATATTTTAGTTGGCATCGGCCCGGCGATTTGCCAAAAACACTATGAAATCGGTCTGGAAGTGGCGAAAAAATTCGCAAAATATCCGGAGGCGATAAAAAGAAAAGGCAATAAAATTTTTTTGGACATAAAAAAAGTCGCCGAATTGCAGCTTCTATCTTTGGGTATATATAGCAAAAATATAGAAATCAGCTCCGAATGCACTTTTGAGCTACTTGGAAAATATTTCTCGGCAAGAAGGGATAAACCCAAAGAAGTCGAAGCAATGATAGCGGTGATTGGGATAAAGAATTTATAATCTGTGCCCTCGACAGGCACGCCGACACTCTCACTTTGGCGGGTAAAAATCGAACCTAAAAATTGCGTCCTTGGCAGGACTCGAACCTGCGATCTTTGGTTCCCTGCCCGTTTTTTTTTGCGCCCTTGATAGGAATCGAACCTATATTTCAAGTTCCGGAAACTTGCGTCCTATCCATTGAACGACAAGGGCAAAAGCGCAAGCAGGCGGCCGGAAACCAACACTCCCCGCCCGACTCGCTTCGCGACTCGAAGCGGGCAGGTATCCAGTTGAGCTACAAGGACATATCCATTGCCTGCCCCGTAGTTAAATGCGAAGCATTTATACTTCGGGGGACGACAAGGACATTCGGTATAGTATACTGTATTACTGTACTAGATATGCTTATCTACTTTTCCAATTTTTCTGTCGTAATTTCTTGTGATAACTGATCGCAAAGCGATGGGCTTCGTTGCGAATTCTCTCGATTAGCTTCGCATCACTCAATATACTGTTATACCTCTCCCTTATTTCCTCATTTCGACCAAGATATGTCAAGAGGTATTTTGACTGGTAGATATCGATTTTTTTTCGTGTCGGCCCTTTGGCAGCAGCAATGATCGGGATTTCGAGTTTCAATTCCTCCATTATTTTCTGGGCCATATTGAGATGGCCCTTCCCCCCGTCGAGGAGAATCAGGTCCGGTTTCGGCCAATTATTCCTAAAACGCCGAGCTAAAACTTCTTTCATCATACCAACATCGTCAACACCAATGACTGTTTTGATTTTGAATTTACGATATTCGTTTTTATCCGCTTTGCTGTTCGTGAAAACGACCATCGAACCAACCGCATAATCACCGCCGATATTGGAAATATCATAGGCCTCGATCCTTCCCCAAGACTTAGTCTTGGAATTTTCCAAGACTAAGTCTTGGTTTATCAATGCAACATCCCTGATATGTTCGAGCGCGAAAATTCGGTTGCGGGCTTCGGCGGCCTTTTCGAATTCGTGGTTCTTCGCGCAATTTTTCATTTCTTTTTTAAGCGAGCTGACGAGCCGCTTTTTTTCGCCTCGGAGTATCATCTCGATATTGCGGATATTTTTGAGATAATCTTTTTTCGTAATAGCTCCCACGTACGGTCCGGGACACCGGCCGATTTGGAAATCAAGGCACCCTTTTTCGGTTTGCTGCTTGTTGGAATGAAACGGAAAAATTCGGCGAATCAGTTTCAGAGCAATATTCATTTGATATTTTGATAGATACGGCCCGTATATTTTTTTTGCCGGCACTTTCCCCAGCTCCGTTTTCCAGAAAATCACCACTCGCGGAAATTTTTCTTTGGTGATCACAAAATAGCCAAAACTCTTGTCATCTTTCGCCATCACATTATATTTCGGCTGGTACTTTTTGATGAGATTCGATTCCAAAATCAAGGCTTCGAGAACCGAATCGGTTTCATGGATTTTTACTTCTGTAGCTCGCGAGACCATTTCAACAATCCGTGGCCCTCTCTCAAGACTAAGTTTTGTGGTTTTCCAAGACTTAGTCTTGGAAAAATTTCCGAAATAGCTCCCCACCCTGCTCTTAAGACTCGTTGCTTTCCCAATATAAAGAATTTTCCCTTGCTTATCGCGAAATTCGTATACACCGGGAGATTTGGGGAGATTGGAGATTTTAGATTTTATGGTTTGCATTGACATACAAATCTTAATGCTATATGTTTATACGAAAACCAAAAAGCAACAAGATCTTTAACTCCAAGGAGGAATGGAAAAAGTGGATATCATTGGAATCGCTTTGTGCTTCGTTGCACTGGTGTTGTCAGGTTTGTATCTTATAGGCAAGCGTCTGGACGTTCCCCCTCCTCTGGGAGAGATGTATAAAAAATTACCCTTAATCCCTCTCGGCGAAATGGAACCCTGGCGACTCTTCGAACTGGGCTGGCCAAATAACGGCGGCGTAAAATTTGTCGTCGTGCGACCGATGGAAAATCCGGGGCGGGATATCATCCCAATCTTAGGACCTGGCGACAATTATTACGAACTTCACCAATCGACGCCAGTGACCCCGATCGAGCCAATCAGCTAAGGAGGCCGGCCATGATAATGGTTTACGAGGTACGGATTAAATTCAAAGGCAGCGAGTACGAAGCCCTGGTTACTCAAGATGGAAGGCGCGCACTGGATCGAGCTTTCACTGGCGCCACGGATGATCTCGTCTTGTCTGAGTTCTTGAATTACCTTGAGAATCAGGCCTGCGCGGAAAAAATCATTTCTGTGGGAACCAGTACGGACATGCAGAACACCATGGACCAGCGAGTCCGTGTTATCACGAGATCTTAACTTAAATTCTCCTGATATTAATAATCTGAGGTGCTGAGGGCCAGCCTAGAAAACTGGTCCTTTTTCTTTTGTAAAATTATTTTACTACTATATATAGTAGTAAAACTCACTACAACTAGTTGTAGTGAAAATTATCCCAATTACAAATTACGATTTACGAATTACGTCGCGAAGAAATTTTGCGGTATAACTTTCTTGATGATACTTCACCACTTCTTCCGGCGGGCCGGTGACCACCACGCGTCCGCCATTGTCCCCGCCTTCCGGTCCAAGGTCAATGATCCAATCGGCCGTTTTGATAACATCCATATTGTGCTCAACCACAATAACAGTATTTCCCGCCTCCACCAAGCGATGGAGAACGTTCAATAATTTTTTCACGTCGTCGAAATGCAGTCCTGTTGTCGGCTCATCAAGAATGTATAATGTATTTCCGGTCATCCGCCGCGAAAGTTCCGAGGCCAGTTTGATTCTCTGCGCTTCCCCGCCCGAGAGCGTTGTCGCCGCCTGGCCAAGATTGATGTATCCCAGCCCGACCTCCTCGAGGACTTTGAGCGGCGCATATATCCGTGGATAATTTTCAAAAAAAACTTTTCCTTCCGAAACCGTCATCGCGAGAATATCGGCGATATTTTTTCCTTTATATTTCACTTCGAGCGTTTCCCGGTTGTATCTTTTTCCGCGACAGACATCACACGGCAAAAATACATCCGGCATAAACTGCATTTCAACTTTCAAAAATCCTTCCCCGCGGCAATTGTCGCAACGCCCCCCATTCACGTTGAAAGAAAACCTTCCCGGACCATAACCATGCCGCTTCGCATCTTTTGTCATCGCAAAAAGTTCTCGAATCAGTGTGAAAAATCCCACATATGTCGCCGGGTTCGATCGCGGCGTCCTCCCGATCGGCGACTGGTTGATATGGATCACTTTGTCCACATACTGCGTACCGAGAATTTCCTTGTGCCGGCCTGGCCGCTCCAGCGAACGCATGATTTTTGCTGAAAGTCCTTTTCCAAGAATGTCTTCGACGAGTGTTGATTTTCCCGACCCCGAAACGCCCGTCACGCACGTCAAAGTTTTCAAAGGAAATTCAACCGTCACGTTTTTGAGATTATGCTCTGTCGCTCCTTTCACGGTCAGCCATTTTTTGTTTCGCACTGGCCGGCGACCCTTTGGGATTGAAATTTCAAGTTCTCCCCGTAAGTATTTGCCAGTGACAGAATTCTTAGCAGTTTCGATATCTTTAATTTTTCCTTCAGCCACAATCTCCCCGCCAAGCCTTCCCGCACCCGGCCCGATGTCAACCAGATGATCGGCACTCCGGATAGTTTCCTCGTCATGTTCGATAATAATCACTGTGTTGCCAATGTCTCTCAACTTAAGCAGCGTATCAAGAAGCTTCGCATTGTCACGTGCATGAAGACCAACAGACGGTTCGTCGAGAATGTATAGGACTCCGACCAGTTGCGAACCGATTTGAGAAGCAAGACGAATTCGCTGTGTTTCTCCGCCTGCCAGAGTATTGGCTGAACGGGCCAGGGTCAAATAGCCCAACCCGACATCATCCAAAAATTTCAGGCGGCTTTTCACTTCGTTCAAGATTTTTCCCGCGATTATTTTTTCCCGCTCGTTCAGTTTCAAACTCTCAAAAAATTTCAGCGTTTCATTTACGCTTATTTTTGAAACTTGGGCAATATTACGACTTCCAACTGTTATTAACAGCGCTTCCGGCTTGTATCGTGAACCTTTGCAGGCGCTGCACGGACTTTGGGACATATATTTTTCAATGTCCTGCCGCACCGCTTCCGATTCGGTCTTGAAATAGCGGTCGCGCATAAAGCCCAAAATTCCGTTCCAGGTGACGTCAAAGCGCCAAACTGCTCCGGTTTTTGTCTTCAGCCGCACTTCAATATCCTCTGGTTCCTCATCCCCATACAATAAAATATTTTGCTGTTTTTCGCTCAAATCCCGGAAACGGACGTTGTCGGGAATATGATAATAGTTCGTCACCGCCCGCAAAATCGAGCCTTGGTAGTTGTTCGGCTTGTAGCTCCAGGGCATGATCGCCCCTTCGGCAATCGTTCGGGTTTTGTCGGGAATGATGAGGCTCGGATCAATTTCTTTTTTCGTTCCCAATCCTTCGCAGTCAGGACAAGCCCCCTGCGGACTATTGAAAGAGAACAGCCTCGGCTCGAGTTCTGGGAAAACCACGTCCTCATGATCCGGACAAGCCATATTTTGGTTGAAAATAATCCCTTCCCCTCGCGTGTCGTGTTTCGTGTTATGCGTTTCGGGAATAACTTTCACCAATCCCTTAGACAACTTGAGCGCCGACTCAACACTTTCAAATATCCGGCTAATATTTTTATCGCTGATTTCAACCGTATCAATCAAAATATCAATGCTGTGTTTTTTGTATCTGGCGAGTATTTTTCCTTTTTTCGCTTCATCTTCGAGGACCACTTTTTTTCCATCCACGTAGGCCTCCGCGAATCCCCTTTTCCACATCTCCGCAAGAAGCGTGGCATAATCACCTTTCCGCTCGCGGACTACCGGTGAAAGAATTTCTAAAACATTCAATGTTCCCGGAGCATTGAATGTTAGTATCCGATCCACAATTTCATCAATTGAAAGTTTCGAAATTTCTTTTCCACATACCGGGCAGTGCGGCCGTCCGATTTTGGCATAGAGAAGCCGCAGATAGTCTTGGATTTCCGTCACTGTCCCGACTGTCGAGCGCGGATTGTGCGATGAGGCTTTCTGGTCAATCGAAATCGCAGGGCTCAAACCTTCGATTGAATCCACATCCGGTTTTTCCATTTGTCCCAAAAACTGCCGGGCATAACTCGACAAACTTTCAAGATACCGCCTTTGCCCTTCGGCAAAAATGGTGTCGAATGCGAGTGTACTTTTTCCCGACCCGCTGATTCCCGTGAACACGATAAACTTCCCCCGCGGAAGTTCAAGGTCGATGTTTTTGAGATTATGTTCTCTAGCACCTTTTATAATGATCTTATTCATATCAAATTGCTTGCCCCGTAGTTAACGCGAAGCGTTATACTTCGGGGTGCTCGCGAGCTCCGCGAATGATTATTTTATCCATATTTTCCCCTAAAGCTAAACTTTAGGCGCTCCTAAAGTTTAGCTTTAGGATTCTCCGCGCTAAATTCATATCCCTAACACAAAAATCCCCCATTTAAGGCTTGCCCCGTACCAAATATCATCGAGAATAAGTTTCTGATTTCGCAAATACAAAAACTTACCCCAAATTGGCATATATACAAACCAGCAAAAATTTGGTGCGGGGGTTTCACTAATATAATACTATTAAGTTAATAAATCAATTTCAAATTGCATAAAAAAAGTCCCGCAGCAAGCCGCGGGAGTAAAGGGTTTAATTTCCACCTGTATTACAGGTATTTTTTGATATTGTGTAAAATGACACCGCCTTCTGCCGCACCAGTGATGTCGTGAACATGTCTCATGTCCTTAATAAACACAGTGGTAGGTATAGCAAGGACACTGTATTCTCCGGCTATGGCAATATTCCCGGCGTTTTTTAGCTTATCCTTGTCGACGTCGACTTTGCAAATAACTACCCGACTGTCGACCTCTTCTATTACATAAGGAAGGTATTTTGCTTCCTGAAGCATTCTCCGGCACGGCCCACACCACATGGCATAAAAAAAGACCAATACGAGTTTGCCGCGAAGAGCCTTTAATTTTTGTTCGAATTCCCCGACAGCCGCCTTTCCACGTTTACATGCAAAGAACTCTATCACTTCTGCAGGCATGCCAATTCCCTCCTTTTCCCTGATATTTGTTTTGCCTAAAGCTAGCATAAGCAAACAATATGTCAATACGCCGTATAGCTTTTTACCCCATCTGCAATTTCCTGAGCTGGATGATTTCGTCCCGAATCACCGCCGCTTTTTCGAATTCCATATTTCGGGCGGCGGATTTCATTTCGGCTTCTTTTTGTTTCACATATCCGGCAATATCCTCGAGCGATTCGAGTTTCACGAATTCCCGCGGAATTTCCGGCTTCAGCTCGTGATCGACGATAGATTCGATTTTTTTCTTGATGGTTGTCGGCGTGATACGATGTTTTTTGTTGTATTTTGTCTGCGTGGCGCGCCGACGGTTCGTTTCATTGATCGCCCGCTTCATCGAGCCGGTGACTTTGTCGGCATAAAGTATAACTCTCCCGGAAATGTTCCTCGCCGCGCGTCCGATTGTTTGCACGAGCGAAGTTTCGGAGCGCAAAAAGCCTTCTTTGTCCGCGTCGAGTATTGCGACGAGCGAAACTTCAGGGAGATCCAAACCTTCTCGCAAAAGATTAACTCCCACAAGCACGTCAAATTTTCCCCTTCTCAAATTTTCGAGAATTCTCACTCGCTCCATCGTATCCACTCCCGAATGCAAATATTCGGATTTTATTTCGTTTTCTTTCAAAAATTCCGCGAGGTCTTCGGCCATTTTTTTGGTGAGCGTCGTCACGAGCACCCGCTCTTTCTTCGCCACCACATTCTTTATTTCTTCAATTATATCCTTCACTTGTCCTTTGGCTGGCTTAATTACTAATTCAGGATCCACTAACCCAGTAGGCCTGATAATCTGTTCCACAATTCCACTTGTGTTATGTGCTACGTGTTGCGAGTTACGTGTTTCGTATCCTCCCGGAGTTGCCGAAGTGAAAATCACTTGATTTATTTTTTTCTCAAACTCGCTGAATTTAAGCGGCCGGTTGTCATAGGCGCTCGGGAGACGGAAACCGTTGTCGATCAAAGATTTCTTGCGGGCGTGGTCGCCGTTATACATTCCGTTGAGCTGGGGCACGGTCACATGCGATTCGTCTATCACCATGAGAAAATTTTTGCCGAAATAGTCCACCAGCGTATACGGCGCTTCTCCCGGAGCGCGGCCGGTGAGATAACGGGAATAATTTTCAATTCCGTTGCAATATCCGATTTCCCGCATCATTTCCAGATCCTGCTTGGTCCGCCGGTATATCCTTTCCGCTTCCAATAATTTATTATTCTTCTTGAAATAATTCACCCTGTCTCTCAATTCTTTTTCTATCTCATGAAGCGCTTCTTCCATCACCGGCTCCGGAACGACAAAATGCTTGGCAGGATAGACTAAAACTTTTTCCAATTTTCCCAGCGCCTCGCCGGTGAGAAAATCATATTCGCTTATAGTTCTCACTCTCCCATCTCTCAATTCTATTCTGGTGACAATTTCCCGCGACGGAGCCATCACTTCAATCGTATCTCCATGAGAGCGAAACCTCCCGCGAGACAGATATTCACTGCGAAGGAAGTGCATTTCCGTGAGATCCTGAATCAGTTTTTCCCGATCAATTGCCTCCCCCACTTTGAAGCTAAGAGAAATCTCTTCATAGAATTCGGGTGATCCGAGACCATAGATACACGACACTGACGCGACAATGACCACATCATGCCGCGACATAACCGCTACCGTCGCCGCGTGCCGCAGTCGGTCAATTTCGTCGTTTATCTGGGATTCTTTTTCAATGTAGGTATCCGAGGACGCAATATATGCTTCCGGCTGGTAGTAGTCATAGTAGGAAACGAAATATTCCACCGCGTTTTTTGGAAAAAAAGTCCGGAATTCCTGGGCGAGCTGGGCTGCAAGCGTTTTGTTCGGCGCGATCACGAGAGTTGGTTTTTGCTCATTTTCGATGACATTCGCCATCGTGAAAGTCTTCCCTGACCCCGTCACACCAAGAAGGGTTTGGAATTTCATGCCATCCTTAAGACCAGCCGTCAGCTGCTTAATTGCTTTCGGTTGGTCACCGTCGGGGTGAAATTTTGAATTTATCTTGAACTTCGACATACTTAGATTAAATTTTGCCTGCCCAGTTGAATTTGCGCAGCAAATATTCAACCGCGGAATTTCATGTTCAATTATTATATAGGTAAAAAATAGATACGTCCATATAGATACTACCACAAATTATAATATAGTGATATAGTGATATCATGTTTAAGCGTGGAATTGCTACATTTACCCTTGATTACGGCAAGTGTCCGAAATGGCTCTTTGAGCGGATGGTGAAGCTGGGACGAGAGATGGCGCGGGTCATTGTCGCCGAATACGGACCGGATGAATTTGTGAAAAGGATTTCCGATCCGGTCTGGTTTCAAGCGCTCGGAACGGTTCTCGCTTTTGACTGGAACGCGTCGGGACTGACGACGATTTTGACCGCTGCTCTCAAAGAAGCCATTCGGGGCGAAGAAAAGGACTTGGGAATATATATTTGCGGCGGGAAAGGAAAAACTTCCCTCAAGACTCCGGAACAAATTTCTCTTTTTGGCGCGCGAGCCGAACTCTCGCAAGAGAAAATAAATTCGCTCGAGTATAATTCCCGCATGGCCGCCAAAGTTGATTCCTCACTCATTCAAGACGGATTTCAAATCTATCATCACTGTTTTTTCTTTTCGGTACCCCCATACCAATCCTCATGGAAGAAAAAGATAAAAAACGAAAAAAATAAATCCAATAATTCCGGAGATTGGTGTGGGGGCGAGAACGGCGCCTGGGCAGTCGTCCAGCAAGGCATGAACGAAAGAGAGGTCACAGCGCGGAGATATCACTGGTTTTCGGACTCTACTAATAACATGGTTATTGAACCACATGCTGGTATAATTTCGGATGGAAAAAATACCGGACTAAATATGACCGCCAAAGAAAGCGAGAATGCGCAAAAAATCAGCACAGAACTCGTGCAAGGGAGTTATAATACTTTGATGAAAGATCTCAAACTGCTGCGAAAATATTCCACGCCCCAAAGTGAAGTAATGTCTGTTGGCAACAAACACCAGGTGCTGACGAAAGTTAATTTAACCAATCTCGATTTCAAAACCCACCCTGTGATATTTGAAGATTTTTCAAAAAGTAAATATCTCGAAAAGATTTTATATGAAGTTTCCGAAATAAAACCAAAAAGTTACGAACAGCTTTTATCCTTGAAAGGCGTCGGCCCAAAGACCATTCGAGCGTTGGCTCTCACAGCCGAAGTGATTTATGGCGCGAAAGCCTCGTATGAAGACCCGGCCCGCTATTCTTTCGCCCATGGAGGAAAGGATTTCATCCCCTACCCCGTCGACCGGCCGACTTATGACCAAACAATCCAAACCATGCAAAAACTTGTCGAGAAAATGAAAATCGGATATTCTGAAAGAAATAAGATAATGAATCGCATAATATGAGCAAGGGAGATATTGAAAACCCGTTCCGGAAAAAAGGAGGAGACCCGCAAATGGGAAAGAAAAAAGAGAGGATTTTCACCGACGAGGAGGTTTCACTTCTCAACGAAATGGTGAAAATAGCCGTGCGCATCCTGAGAAACAAGGAGGTCGGTGTCGAACACCCCGAATTTCAAGAACGCAAGAAAGAAGTTATCGGAATTGTTTTTGGAATCACGGGAATAAGCTCCAAGGAGGAACAGGACCGTTTCTGGGGAAGTTTGGCCAGACGTATTGAAAATACAATATCCATCCCGCCGGAAGAGCACTTCCGTCGGAAGCGGGCAAAAGAGCTGAAAGATTCTTTCGGACAGCCGGAAAACGAAAGGACCCGAGAACAGTTGGACAAGGCAAGAAGTATCGTCCTTGAAAAAAGGGGTAAAGGAAGAAAAAAGGCAAAAGTTGACGCGGCCATAATTCGGGACGCTGTATATTCAGTCCTGAAAGATTATAAATTTTCGGGCATAAAAATGAGAGAAGCCGCTGCCAACGTATTGAAATACTACCTCTGTGTCGATTATATGATTCCAACCAACGATCCAAATTTGAGAAGCTTGTCGGATCCGGCCCGGCAAAGAGACCTTTTCTAAGGGCAAAATAACTGCAGAACCGACCGCTTGGGCATTCGCCAAGCGGTTTTCTTTTCCAAACAAAAAAGCCTGTCGTTCTCGACTGGCTTTTTTGATGAGTAATTTTTGAAAAATAATTACTCGGCTTTCGGAGCTTCTTCCGCTGGAGGCATTTCCGGAGTCGGTTCCACTGGAGAAGCCATCGGAGCTTCCGGAGCAGCCGGAGCATCCGTTGCCGGAGCATCCGTCATCGGAGTTGTAGTTTCGTCGGTCATAACGATATAAATTAAAAATTAAAAGCGAAAAACTAAAGGCTAAGGATTCGCTTCGCGATATTAATTTATAAAAAAAACGAGCGAAGCGAGTACCGAAACTTTTACTTATTCATTTTTACTTTTTTATTCACAAAGGCTTTTCTCCCATATCAAACGCGTCGGCCGTCGGAGCAGCGGCGACAAATGCCGCCTTTTTCATGATCTCCTCATTCACTATATCACGGTTCCTGCCATATTTCAACTTGGAAAGCTCTTTGATGGCTTCGGCAATCTTCGGATTGCCGACAGTCGGTGGATAAGTTTTCATATTGAACGGCGGCGCCACCTGGCTCGCGATCAAAAGTTTCATGAAGCAATTCCGGTTATCAACATTCATGAGGTCGTTGGCGTCAAAAACCGGCTCGAACTGCTTCTGGACAAACTCGGCATCTTCGGCCCCGATGCGAAATGAGCAGATTGAACCAACGTTTCCGAAAACAGCCTTCGAAATTTCCTCCTTGAGCTGGGCAATGAACTGGTGGGCTATGATAAGTGATAAGCGGTATTTGCGGGCTTCGGAAAGAATCTGGGCGATTGAATCGGTCGTGAAATTTTGGAATTCGTCGATATAGAGATAGAAATCTTTGCGCCCTTCTTCGTGCGTGTCCACCCGTGAAAGAGCCGCGATCAAAATTTTTCCGACAATAATCATACCCAAAAGGTTGGCGTTTATTTCTCCGATTTTTCCTTTGGAAAGATTGACAAGAACTATCCGCCGGTCATCCATTGCCCGCCGAAAATTGATGGTGCTTTTTTCCTGGGCGATGATCGGGCGCATCATGTCGTTCGAAATGAACTGGGTGAGTTTTGAAGTGATATAGGGAACCATGTTGGCCAGCGCCGCTTCGCCCCCCGCTTTTTCAGCTTCTTTTTCCCAGAAATTCTTGACGACCGGGTTTGTGCAATGGGAAAGTTTCATATGACGGAATTCTTCGTCGGCGAGAACGCGCGGAATTTCCATTAGTGTTGCGCCGGATTCGGAGTGTTCCATGACAAGAAGAGCGGCATTGCGCATATACTGCTCGAACATCGGCCCACCTGTCTGGCGGAGGTCATAGAGCTTGTCAAAAATGTTGATCATCTCATTAATAACAAAAGTCTTTTGCTCCGGTTTGGCATGGTCGAATTCAAGCATATTGAGCCCGAATGGCCTCTCTATATCGGCCGGGTCAAAATAAATGACGTCCTCCGCCCGCTCTTTGGGAATGGATTCAATGATGTGGTCAACCAGATCGCCGTGCGGATCGATCACGCAGACCCCCTCACCGTTTTTGATGTCCTGCTTCACTATTTCCTGGATCATGGTCGATTTTCCGGTTCCGGTTTGACCAATGATATAGAAATGGCGGCGACGATCGTCAGCGTTGTGCCGGATGACCGTTTCCACTCCGCGATAGTCATTGTAGCCAATTTTGATTCCTTCCTTGGAAATATTCGAAGGCGGAGAGGCCGTGCGGGACTTGAGCCAGGAAATTTTCGGCGTTTCTGTCGAAGAAAGAGGGAAATGGAATATGCTGGCCACTTCTTCGGAGGAAAGAATCATTCCCTGGTCGTCTTTGAAATTCCGGAAAATGAAATCGAAAGCGATGTTTTTTTTGCGTATTTTGTCTTCCCTCAACACCCGAAATCGGTTCAGCCCGGGATTTTCGTATTGAATGAAAGCGTTTTCAAGTTCGGCCAGCACCTGCTCGGAACGTTCCTGGGTGAGGGCCGAAGCCACGAGGCGGATGTTGACCAAAAATCCGGGCTTGTTCGACTTTCCCTCGATTTTTTTTATGATTTCCTGTTCTTCAGGTGTCAGCTGCACCGGATCTTTATCACTTTTCAGAATATCTTTTTTCTGACTGTCATCTTTTTTCACGGCTATTTTGAAGAATCCTCGAAACAGTTCTCGAAAAAAACTGTCTTTTTTCACGTCCGAAAGTTGCCTCCCCTGCTGCATTTTATGAGCTACTTCCCGCCCTTTGGTCCTCCAATCGCCACGAGCTGGTTTTATCAGAAGCTGGATCGCCGCTCCTTCTTTTTTTTCATCAAATTTTCCAAGGACATTGGTGATATTGTTGAGCGGATCGGACTCCAAAGACAGATAGGTGCGGATCGGAAAATGATTTTTTTGACTGAGCTTGAGGTACGATGCCGCCGTGAAGCTTCCCGGATTGAAAATATTGTAATCTTTTACCCTTTCGATGGCTGCTTTGGGATAAAAGCTATGAATCTGGCGTTCGACTATATTGATAAATTTTTTTGGCGCCCCGACAAAAAAACAAATCTCATCTCCGCTCGCCGGATTGGCGATTTCAAGGGATATAACCGCATCGCCATAGATCAGCCGATGGAAAATTCCGGTTTTTTCCTTGATATTCCCGAGGCTCGCGAAAAGATGTTCCGTTACGGAAATAAGCTCTTTGTCATTTTTCGGCTGCTGCTGCTGCGCCTGCGGATTCTGGGCTTTGAGTGACCGCGAAACTTTGACAATGTCAATATCCATATTAAGCGACCGGGTGATTTCAGCGCGAAAAGAAACAAAGCTTTTGAAAATCATCAAAAACGCCGAACCAAAGCTTAGCGCGGCCAAAAGAAAAGCAAGGGGATACATTATCAAGTTCAAATTATATACATCCATCTAAATATGTTTTTGTTTTTATTTTAAGAAGAATATTCTGATATACAATTTTGAATTTCCAATTTTTAATTTTGAAATAATGTTCCAATGCTTTAATGTTTCAAAATTATATCATTTGAAATTATTTCGAAATTCTAAATTAAAAATTTATAATTCTTTTAATAGTCCTTTCTGAATAAGTTGTTTTCGAAGACTCTCTTCCAAAAGACGGTCGTGGATTTCATCGAGGGTATAGTTATCCGCCTGGCTGGGAGACTTTCCTTTGTCCATGTGCCGCGCGACTTTGATCGCGTGCTCCGGGCCTTTTTGGAGCGCCATTTCGACCAGTTTTTCCACTTTTTTTTCATATTCTGTGATTTGCGAAACTGTTCCCGCGTCCGAAGCCACGCTCGCCCCGGCCGTCGGTTTTTGGGTTTGGATCGATTTCCGGACGGTTTCAATTTTTTCGGAAACTTCCTCGGCCTTTTTTTCTCCTCCCATTTCAGATTCAACTCCCGTGGCTTTTTCAGCCTCCGGCACCGGTACTTCCGGAATTTCAGTAATTTCCGTTTTTTTCGTTTCCACATTTTCTGGTACTTTTCCTGCGCCCGCGGCTGGAATATCACTTTTTAACTTTTTCGCCAAATCCAAATCCTCCTTTTCGATAGGCTCCTGATATAATTGTTGTGCCATAAAAGATCCGTAAATATTTATTTATGCAATATCACCGTAAATAAACTTCCCGTCAAAATTCCAATATTTAACATCTAATTTCTAATAAAAATCTAAATGCCCAATTACAAAAATTTTAATTTTTAATATTGGACATTTTATTGGAAATTGGGTATCAGAAATTAGAAATTACGCCAAAAGCGTCGCTATTTCCATATCAACTTTCAGCTCTTTGTCGCTTCCTCCGCATTTCCAAAGCCGGCGATGTCTTCTTTCAGCTCGTCTTTCAGGTCGCTCACCACTTTTTTCACAAATTCGTCATAATCGCTAATTTTCTCGCGAAGGAATTTTTCAATTCTGTCCGGTTCCCCTTTTTCATCAATTATTTTCATCAGTTCCTTTTGGTCTTCCGGCGACAGTTTGTCCATTGTCTCCATATAAAGGCGCTTCAAAACCAACTCCAGGAGATTCACCAGAACTTTGGATTTTTGCTCTTCAGGCAAATCCGTGAGTCCCAATTCTTCAACGATTGTTTCCTGCATGATTGTGTTTTTTGTTGTCATTGTTTTGTTTTCTAAATATTAAAGTCTGTTTTTTATGCTCAAGGCCTTGAAAAGGTTGAAACTGGTTCGCGACATCCGTTCTAGATATTGCTGCATCGTTTCCCGAGCATTGAGAGGCGGAAATTTTTGAAAAGTTTCCTGTGTGAAATTGACCGCACTTGCCCTTTGAGTCATTTCCTCGGCAGTTGGCGCAAGCGGCATGTCACTTGTGATTCCCGGACTAAAACGGCCGATAGCTTCTTGAATTTGAGAAGCCGGCGTGTTGAGCTTGAAACCTCCCAGATTTTCAAGCCAGCTGTTCCAAAGCCGCGCGTTGGCGCTGGTAAGGCCCGCAACAGCCTGTTCATTCAAGGCTTGAGCCTCCGCTCCGAGCCGCGCAACTTCACTCCTGCCAAAAGCTTCCGCCGCTGCTCCACGTTCCCGAGCATCTTCTATTCTCCGATCGAATTCGCTCGTATCAACTGCTCCTCTGCCGCCCCGTCCATGATGTTCCGCTGCCGTAGCCGCCTTTCCAGCGCTATGAGTTGGCTCGTGATGAACGGCTCCGGCCTTGATCTGCGAAATGTCCTCTACAAACAATTTTCCTTTGTCGTCCAGAGTAACCGTACAGCCTTCTCTGACCGCTGACGGCAATTTTCCTCCGTGATGGGACTTATACCATTCCATCGCATTGGCGGTTTTGTTTTCCGCGAGGATTTTTATTTTTTCGGCGTCTGACAAATCATTGAAATTTTCGGCATTAATCCCCATCCGGCCCAAGAAACCCTGTTTTTTGAGTGAATGGAACAGATTTTTGATTTTCGGATCATCCGGCTTAAGATCATATTCCTTCGCGTGCTCTATATACATCTCCCTCGTCACTTTCCAGACATTTTCACCGGATTTGATCCTGTGCGAATCGCCCAAAAACGGCCCTCCTGTCTTTTCCGGAACAACCGCATCAGAAACCGGACTGTGCGACGATTCATAGAAACCGGTTTTCCCGTCACCAAATGAATTTGTTATTTTTTCCCAAGTTTGACCGAATATTCCTCTGGCATGAGGCATAATATAATGGCTTGCAAGAGCTCCGGCAACTACAGTCCCCGAACCGATGGCCAAAGCATATCTTTTGTGCTTGGCGTCCACATCTGCGAATTTGTGCTCTTCTCCCTCTAATATGCCTTTTAATTTTTTCTCACTAGTCATTTCCAAACCTTCAATATAACCCTTCCATTGTTCATCAGTTTTATTTTTCATCGATTCAACCGCATCCAAAACTCTTCTCTCAACATCTTTTTTGGTCTTTTCGAAAAATCCAGCTTCCATTCGCTTTTTGGCGGCATAGCCAGCTCCGACGCCTCCAAAAATCCGCATGCCCCAAGCGGTCGTCCCAGCAGCGCCGACAGCGGCAATCCCCAAGGCCGGCAAGGCTGCGCCCAAAGCCGTCGCGATAGCTATGGACACTGAAGCTGCAATCGCTGTTCCCTTGAAAATTCCTTTGGCGCTCAACTTCCCTTTCTCATTGAGAAATTGTTTGCCTATGAACTCCCTATAATTTTTGCTGACGTTCGCGAATTTGACAAAGGCCTTGTCATACCATTTTGCATTTCCCGCTCTGGTATCCATCTCCCAGGTCCTGGTTCTGACAGCAATCATACTTTTGTCATATTCAGTCAAAAAATTCTGAAGATCTTCGTTTTTGCCTCTAAACGCGTTTACTCCGGATACCCTCAAAGCCTTATAAAGAGCTCCTCTTCTCTCAAGATATTCCTTGACATCATCGCCTTCATCAACCGGCCTCTTAATCAAGCCCAATGCTTCGCCAATTGTTCTCCATCTTTTGAAATTTTTCGCCCTCGCTTCGGCTATTTTCTTTTCATTCTCATCAAATTCTTTCTGTATTCTATTAAGGTCCTCGCGGTTTTTTCTTTCGGTTTCGGATTCCGGAGCTGGAGGAGCAACCGGCTCGCCTGCCGGTTTTTTGGAAGGAGTTTCAGGAACATCAGCAGACGCTGCAACGGAATCGGCTTCGGGAGTGGCAGGTGTCGCTGGCTCACCTGCCGGTTCCCCGGAAGACACTTCGAGATTGACCGTGGGTATTTCTGCGCTCTGCTCCGCATTTATATCCCGTGATTGATCCTGGGATTTTGGATCCGGATCGGGAGATTGAGACTGCCGAGGAGGTGCTACTTTCCCTGTTTCTAAAACTTTGTATTTGAGCCCCATAAAATTTATTTTTTATTTGGTAAACCTTAGATCCGTTATTTTGAAAAATAAGTTGACAACTTGTTTTGCTTCATCCTTATTATAGCCTCTTTTTTCCAAAAAATCACGCGATGCTTTTTTGACTACATTGCCAAATCTTTCTCTTTTTCCCGGATCTGTTTCCTTGTCCCTCAAACTGGCATATTGTTCAAAGTTTTTCTCTCCCAAGACGCTCGCCAAAAAATATTCGACATCCTTCACTGATACAGCGCCCGCAATCTTCCGCGCAAGCGTTTTTGTTTCTTCCAGAAGCCTGAATTTCGCCTCGGCTTTCTTTTTTTCTTCGCCTGAAAGGGCGGAAATATCTTCGGGCATTCCTGCTTCAATCGCCCCGATTTTCAACCCATCAAAGAGAAGATTCACTCTTTTTTCTGTTTCTTCAATTTCTTTTTTCTCTTTTTCCAGAGCTTCTTTGAGACCGGCTTCCATCTGATAATCCGGATTGCCACTCAATTTTTTGAGTATTTCCTCCAGATTCACCTCCAATTTCCTGTCTCCTGTGAAAAGCCAATACCGCTTGCTAACTTCCATTCCCTGACCAAATTCAAAGTCCATGTCTTTCACGGTTTGGACGGAAAAATATTTGCCTTCTTCGTCAAAAACCACATAGGCTCCAAATCCCTCGCTTCTCGCTGCATCATAACCCAAGCCGATTTTTCTTCTCCGGACTCCCTGCGCGTCGAGCCTTCCGGAGTCAATCAAAACTTTTCCAAAACGCCCGTCGCCCGTGTCAATGAAGAATCCCTTGCTCTCCGAATCGCTGATCGATTCCAAAGAATATTTTTTGGAATTATGGAGTTTTTTCGAAACCTGCTCGAATTTCATCGGTTCGCCCGTTGCCGGATCGCGATAGGAAAGATTTTCCAGATATATGCCCGGCAAAGCCATATATGGGTTGAAATATTTTTTTTCCTTTACCTGTTCTTCAAAAACCCGAAGCAAGTCCTCGTCCGTCAAGAATCTGCGCAGTCCCGCCAGATTTTTGGGATAATGGTCAATGATTTGCTTCGCTTCGTGGTCGGTGTAGTCTTTGTTGTCTTCTTTTGTCACAAATTCGACAAATTTTTCAAGAGCCTTCATTTCCTCTTTTCCAATCTGGTCAAGCAGGCCAAAATTTTTGAGCCCCTCGAAGATAAACTTGGCCGAACTGTCTTTTCCGGATTCTTTGTTTGAATCGTTGGTGATGAGAACCCGGCCTCCGTCTTTCAGGACATAGCCGTGCTCCTTGGTTATGTCAAATGCCCAGCCCGATTCCGGCTCCTCGCCCTGTTTCACGTATTTCAATTTGTCCAAATTGAAGCCCGCTTTTTTGAGAAGCAGCACGCAAGCCTGTCCGTCCAGATCAGACCGCGGCAAAATTTGGCGCTCTCCTGTTTCCGGATCGGGGGGACCGAGCATCCCGTGCGTCGTGAAATCATCCAAAAACTTGCGCATATTTTCTTTGAGCCGTTGCAAAGCTTCTTCTTTAGAAGGACTTTTTCCCAGCATTTCATCCAAATTCGGCGTTTTGGCGCTATATAGCCCGTGTTCGGCAATCAACCTCTCGGGAGTGGCATTGGGATCCGCCCTGTTGTCCATTTCGGATTTTTCTGTCCCGCCCACAGTTTTTGGAAACGCTTTTCCGAAGGCCTTCCGGAGATTTTCGTCACCCTTATGGCTGAAAGCGGAGTTCGTGAAATAGTTCGTCCAAAAAACAATTTGTTCGGGATCTTGAGGCAGTGGTCCCGCTTCAGAACCTTTTTGGAATCTTTCCAGACAATGTTCGATAATTTTCTGTTTCTCCTTTTCTAAGAAAGATTTCTTTTCTGCTTCGAGAGCGTCCGGATCCACTCCACTTTTTCGCAACCCGTCTTGATCCAGCCCGTCCATGGCTTGCATAATTTTTTGAATTTTTTCCTCGACAGCTGCTTCTATTTTTTCTTTCAGCTCTTTTTGGTCCACGGCTTCTGACAGGACTTCTGCCGCTGATTTCAAAACAACATCTGAGTGTTTCTCAAGGTTCATCCGGTCAAAATTCCGGCCTTGTTTTTCACTCAATTCATTCTGGCTGTTCAAAAATTTGCAATAATATTCTCCCGTCTGTTTTTCCATTTCAGCTTCAAAAAATTCGCTTGCAAGGTTTCCGTTTCCAAGAATTTCTTGCTTCAATTTTTGCGTCCCATATTCTTCTTCCAAATATGACAGCAGGGCGCCCTGAAGATCACCCATATTGTTCAAAACAAATATTCTGAATTCTTCTCCGTCTGTATCTGTCACATCGAAACCCTTTTGCCGCAAAAGTTTGGCAAAATCGTATTTTCCGGAAAGAATTTGGATGTCTTGGGCGATTTTTCTTTCCTCTTCTTTGGTCAACTTGAGCTCTTTTTTTTCTGGATTTTCAACTTGCCTAGCTGGTCCAGTTGGCGATATTGTACCAACTTCAATTCTCCCGCCCGTTTGTGATGGTTTTTTGTTTACCATGGAAAAAATTTTCTTTTCTTTTCCAGAATTATACCACAAAAACTTTCTGGAGAGAACAACATCCGGCGGTGTGGATAACCCCGCACCAATTTTTCTGCCGTATCAGCAGCTTGTTAGAAGATAATTTTAATTTGCCTGCGATGTTTGGTGTATATTGCGCAGAATTGGTACGGGGCAAGGTTTTTTCTATAAAAAAAGCCCCGGCGCTGCCCCGCGTGGAATCCACGCAGTTTGGCACCGGAAGCTTAAAAATTTGGACACCCATTCAATTCGCCCTGACTTTCAGTTCAAAAGAATGGGGCTGGCTATGATTATACTCGATCGAAATTCGGCTCTCTCCTTTTTTGTCGCCGATGGAAACATTGGGCGTGATTATCTTAAGCGCTTCTCCCTCAATCCTGATTTTTTCACAGGTCGTGATCCTGTCGGTCCGGATCAGTATTATGCCCTGGCCAACTGGTATATTTATGGTCGAGCCGTTGGCAAGGGCACCTCGATCCATTGTGATTACCTTTTTTTTGCGGCGGATAATTTCCCCCAGCCGAGCAGATATTTTTCCGTCACTCATATTGAAGGAAATGACATATCCGCCGGCATAGAGAAGAAGATTTTTACCCACAATTTCATCTTTGAAAATAACTTTTCCATCTTCGAGCTCTATGACCGTGGACCTCAAGCTTGACCATTCGATCAGGCGTCCACCTTCGACCGTGAGGGAGCCGCATTCCAGAAACCGTTCCGGGAAAACTTTTTCCAGTTTTCTGGCATATGGATAGAAACAGAAGAAAGAATAACTCAAATTTCCAGAACTCCCCTCTCTCCGGGCAAAAACGATGCCATCATCGCCATTGAAAAAATCTTTGGCGATAAGAATGGAGTTGGCTTCAATTTCTCCGGAACAGAAAACTTCTTCTTTTTCTTGGTCACCGATGAGTGAATACTTTGAGATCTCAAACTTGACTTTTCCGCTGTCAGCCCATTGGTGCCAAAGCACATACTCCTGATACAGACGATCAAAGTGCAGAGCTTCCCACACGCCCTGCCGGTCAGCGGCAAAGGCATTCGTGCTAAATATCAAAGAAAAAAAGAAAAAAATCCGAAAAATCCACAATTTTTTTACCATTTCCTTTCCCCTCCCGCCTGAAATTTAAGCGCCTGACATTGCAAAACGCCTTGTATATCTGCCTTCTGCTTACTACGAAAAAATGATATTGTCAAGCCTCGGGGTTTTGATGTATAATATGATCATCGGAATAACTTCTAAAACAGAAATGAAAAGTAAAACAAAAAAGCAAAAAAAACCTGCCCTCAAGGACAGAATAGCTGCTGTTTGGAAAGATAACTCTTTTCTCCAACATCGATTTTTCTATTTGACAGTCGCGGCTTCGATTTTTGCGATTGCTATTCTGGCAAGGACATATCATATCACGACGTTGCCTCCCGGAGTTTATCCGGATGAGGCTGTCAATGGGACCGACGCCATCAACGCTCTCGAAACCGGCCAATTTCAGTGGTTCTATCCCAATAACTATGGGCGTGAGGGACTTTTCATGAATCTCATTGCTTTGGGATTCAAATTCTTCGGCGTCAGCATCATTACTCTCAAAATGTGGTCGGTCTTTTTCGGCGCATTGACAGTGGCCGGGATGATGCTTCTTGCCCGCGAGCTTTTCGGCACCTACCGGACCGGACTGGTCGCCGGTTTTCTATACGCCACTTCTTTTTGGGCCATCAATTTCAACCGCATTTCTTTTCGCGCCAACATGCTGCCGTTCGTCCTTGTTTTTGCCTTTTATTTTCTTTTCAAGGGCCTGCGCGAGAAAAAAGCTTGCCCCGCATCAATTTCCCGAAGACAAAAAAGTTTGGGAGAAAAATTAGGATCTTTTTTTAATATAAAAAATTGGTGCGGGGTCTATGATTATATTTTGGCCGGCGTGTTTTTCGGCCTTGGAATCCACGGTTACATCGCCTTCCGGATCGCCCCGGCGATTCTCGTTGCCCTTTTCATCGCTTTCCTCATTTCAAAGAAAAAGTTCCTCCGCGAACACTGGAGGCCGATTCTGGCTTTCTTTTCAGCTGCTTTTTTTGTCGCCCTTCCGATGCTTCTCACTTTTTGGCTGCATCCCGAATATTTTGAAACCCGATCCGAATCTGTTTCTGTCCTTTCGCCAAAAGTTAACCAGGGCCATCTTCTGCCGGCTCTTTGGGAAAGTACCAGCAAGACTTTTGGAATGTTCAATGTGAAAGGTGACCAGAACTGGCGGCATAATTTTCCCTCCCAGCCAGAGCTTCAGTCATGGACGGGAATATTTTTCCTGATTGGGATAATCATTTTGATTTACCATTTCTTCTATTGGCTTTATCAGAGAATCAGGTTTAGGAAAAGAAGCCAGGAATTTGTGGTCTCTGTCCTTCTCCTTTCCTGGCTTGTGGCCATGCTTCTGCCGGGACTTCTCACCTACGAAGGCCTTCCCCACGCTCTTCGGACCATTGGAGCCCTCCCGGCTGCTATTCTCATTGCCGCTTTTGCCGTGGAAATGATTTTCCGGTTTCTCGACCATATGAAAACCAGAAATTTCCGGCTTCCTGCCGCCCAGCTCGGCCGCGCCGCGCTGATCATTCTCATTGCCTGGTCTGGATTTGCCGCCATCAAAACATATTTCATCGACTGGGCCAGCGCCCCTGACATTCACGCCGCTTTTTCCCAAAATTTCAAAAATATGGCCCTTTATCTCAATAATCTTCCGCCCAACGTGAATAAATACGTCATTGCCAATGCCGGGGGCCAGATCATGGACGATGGCCTGCCTGTCTCGGCCGAAGCGATAAAAGTTCTAACGCATTATCCGACTCCGGAAATTGCCTATTTCCGTCCCGTCGACTTCGACCCGAAAACCGTCAAGGCGCCGGCCAAGATAGTTCTTATGTATTATGACGGCGAAATCATCGCCAAAACAAAATCAATTTTCCCGGGAGCCTATGTCCAAAAGCTCGATCCCCAGCCCGGAAATGGGACGGATTATTATGTTATAAACGTAAATTAATTTTTGATTTTTAAATCATTTTTAATGATCTAATTTTAAAACATTAAAAATTTGGACATTATTTAAAAATTATAAAATTAAAAATTCGAAATCATGCTCGAAAAATACCAAAAGTATATCGTTGCTGCGATTTTGGCAATCATGCTTGCCATTTCTATTGGCACAGCGCTTGGCGACGCGGCCATTATGGATGAAGTAGCCCATATTCCGTCGGGATACTCATATATTAAATATCACGACTATCGCCTCAATCCGGAGCATCCCCCCATTCTCAAGGACCTGGCCGGCATCCCGCTCCAATTCCTGAACGTCACTTTTCCGACCGATGAACAGTTCTGGGCAACTGACGCCAACGGACAATGGAACGCTGGCTGGCGCTTTATGTATCTGCCCGGAAACGATACGGAAAAAATAATTTTTTGGTCGAGATTTCCGATTGTCCTGCTTTCTCTTCTTTTAGGATTTTTCATTTTCAAATGGGCCAAGGAGCTTTTTGGCGTCAAAGCGGGACTTCTGGCACTCGTTCTTTACGCCTTTGACCCCAATATTTTGGGCCACGACCACTATGTGACAACCGATCTCGGAATTGCCGCTTTTTCTGTTTTCGCCTTTTATTTTTTCGTCAAATATCTCAAAGATCCAAGCTGGAAGATGACAGCGCTGGCTGGAGTTTTTTTGGGCCTCGCCCAGCTGGCCAAATTTTCGGCCGTGCTTCTTTTCCCCATTTTTGGATTATCGCTTCTTATTTGCATATTTTTCCGAAAAGACAAGCTGAAATATTCTTTTTGGGGCATCAGCAAGATCAAGAAGTTCTGGCTCCAGAAATTTTGCCACTACGCCGCCACCTTTGCAGTCATTGTGATCGTTTGTTTTGCCATGATCTGGGTTGTGTATGAAGCCAATATATATAAAATGCCGGCGGAAAAAGTCCACCAACTTATTGACACGCAGCTTTATGGCGGAACGCAAAACATCGCGGCGCCTTATCTTCACAAAATGGCAGACAGCCCCGTCTTGAGGCCTCTGGCCCAATACTTCACCGGATTTTTCATGGTCTTTGGGCGCGTTGCCGGGGGGAACACGACCTATTTCTTCGGCCAAGTGACAAACCAGAGTTTCCGCGAATACTTTCCGCTTGTCTTTCTCATCAAAGAGCCTTTGCCAATTCTTATCTTGCTTCTTAGCGCGCTCGCTATCTCTATCTATTTCATCCTGCGCAACAACTTGGCTGATTTTCCGCGGCATATTTGGAAAAACGCCAAAAATTATCTGGATGGCCACATCGCCGAAACCGCCATGCTCCTTTTTGTCGCCCTCTATGCCTATGTGAGCATCACCGGAAATCTCAATATTGGCTTTCGGCACCTTTTTCCGATCCTGCCGTTCATGTATATTCTTATTTCCAAAGAAATTATTTTTCTTTGGGCGAGGTTGCGGGGAAAAACGAGGAAAATTTATTCAGCGGTTGTGGCTGTTCTTTTGCTCTGGCTAGTCGCCGAAACCGCCTTTGCCTATCCCTATTATCTCGCCTATTTCAACGAAACCATCGGCGGATCAAAAAACGGCTACAAATACGTAACCGATTCCAATGTTGACTGGGGCCAGGATTTGAAGCGCCTCAAAAGTTTCGTGGACGAAAACAACATCGACAAAATCCGGGTTGACTATTTTGGCGGCGGAGATGTTGTCCACTATCTCGGTTCAAAAGCCGTCATCTGGCACGCCGATTCAGGACAAGAACCCGGCTGGTATGCTATTTCGGCGACTTTCATCCAGAATTCACTCTACTACAAAATCACAGAAGGAAAACCGGACTACGAGTGGCTGCGGGAACGGGAACCTTATGCCACGATTGGATACTCAATTTTAATATACAAAATAGAATAATTTCTATATTATCTTGAACTTTGGAGCAATAATAAGTCATTGGTAACTAGGTCATTGGTAATGGGGCAGGTCACCGGTCTTGGGTCATGGGAAACTAATAACTAATGGCCCACGGCTAGACCCACCGCCCACCGCTTGTTTCTTATGACCTAAGTTTATAATACACCTTACCCTTCACCCTCAAATCCAAATATTCCAATCGGATCCTTTTGTCCCCCGATAGATCCTTCTCGAAAACCGTTTCGAGAATTTTTTTTGTCTCCCCGGGGGAAATCAAGCTGGAAAGCTTCAGCGTCCAGCCTTCACCCTCTTTGATTTTCACAATGATTTCCTGCGAAGAAAGGGCGGGGGTATGGTATTTTCCGTCAATTGAAAACCCGAGGTCATTTACAAGAACCGCGTCAATCTCTTTGAGATATTGGATGAAGTTTTCGCCGAGAGTATTTTTTCCTATTTCAACCGGCCGGGCGTTGTCATCAATCGCGACCAGAAAACGTTCTTTGTTTATCTGTTCGTCTGTCGCGTTGGCTCCGGAATAGATCAGGCCGTTTTTGTCAGCCAGATAGCAGACTCCCCCGCTGCACCAGACAAGCTCCGGCTGGCGCTCCTTGACTTTGATAAAAATTGTCCGGGGAAACTTTTTTTCGATTGAAGAAATTTCGAGCCGGTTGAAGCTGCTTTTCAGCTGACTATTTATGGCATTCTTGCTGACAAGGAGAAAATTACGTTTCGAAAGATAGCCCCAATATTTTCCTTCTATTGCGCCGTTCGCTTTTTCGACTATTTGCTCCGACGGTATTTCTTTGTTTCCATCGACAGCTATGGAGTCCACATCCAAAAAAGGCGAGAAAAAAAGAAGGTATCCACATACTCCCAAAAATCCCAAAAGCAAGATCCAAAAAAGGAATCGACTGAAGCGGCCCTTTTTTTCTTGTTTTTCCCTTTTCGGCACACCGGAATATATTTTTGTTTTCTTGCGCTTCCAACTTTTGTTTTTTTCTTTTTTGCGGAAAAAAGCCATATTTTTTTCCTAAGATCCGATCTTAGGAATTACGCTTTCACAAAATATTTTTCACCACTTTTGCTGCCATCCAGGCATATATGTTCGTCCGGCCGTATTTTTTTATCCGGACAAACTCTTTTTTGCCCTGAAAAACAAAACCGAATGTCTGGCCCTGGGCGTCGGTTTTCAAATTTTCCGCCCGGGCATCCGCATTCTCGGAAAATCCATAGGTGAACGTTTTCGCTTTCGTGTGTTTTTTAAGCCCATTCACCCGCTCGTCATCAGCATTGAGAAGAATATATCCATCCTTGGGAATATTTTCCGCCATAATCTTCATTTCTTCAAAAATTTTTTCAAGGCCTGAATTTGAGTAGGTATAGCTCCCTTCAATATTGGTGACGATAGCTACGTTCGGCCGAACCATTTCAAGAAGATATTTCATATCCCCTTTTTCCTCCACGCCAAACTCAAGCACCAGTTTTTTAGGGAATTTTCGTCCGAACAGGGCCCGTATTTTGGCCTGGACAAGAATTTTCAGCCAGCGCAGCGCCGAGGATTCGCCGGAATTAAGATAAAGGATCGCCAGAGGCAGTCCGATTTCGGTATTGTAGGATTTCGGGTTTCCCCGGACCTCTTTTTCTCCGTATTTTTCCCGCAGAAATTTGAGAATGTAGTCTTTGGTCGTGGTCTTGTTCGTACTTCCGGCCACAGCTACAATGAACGGCTTGTGCCGCCAAAGAATGATTTTGGTAAATAATTTCAGATAATGCTGAATTATTTTCTTAAATAAATTTTTCATACTTACCTAGATAATGATCAATGATCAAAGAACAACGAACAAAAAATTATTGATCGTTGATCTTTGTTCCTTGTTCATTGAAATATTTTTCCATCCTGTCAAAGGCCAAATTAATATCTTCTTCGCTCCTTCCAAAACACATCCGGATATGGTTTTCGCCGTTGGGACCGAAAGCCGAACCGGGGACTGTAGCCACTTTGGCTTTCTCCAATAATTCTATCGCAAACTGCCAGGAACCGCCATCAGGGGCAATTTTTTGCAGAATATCCTTTTTTATCCGGGGAAACACAAAATAGGCGCTGTCCGGTTTCTGATATTCAAAAACGTGGCTGAGTTTGTCCAGTCTTTTGCAGATGAGGTCCCGTCTTTTCCGGAAATAATTTCTAAAACGCATGACCTCCTTATCGGCCATCTCAAGCGCCGCCTGGGCCGCGAATTGGGAAATGACCGGCGCGCAGGTGACCAGCGCGTCATGAACCGCCAGAATGCGCGCGGATAGATCCTGATGCGTGGCGAGATATGCTATCCGCCAGCCGGTCATGGCATAGGCTTTGGAAAAGGAATATATGTAGACGAGTCGGTCACGGATGCCGCGAAGTTCGGCAAGAGAATATAATTTTTCCCCGGAATCAAAGACGAAATCCTTATAAACTTCGTCGCTCAAAATGTATAAATTGTGCTTGATGGCCAGTTGCGCCAGCGCGTGCAGCTGGTTGCGAGCAAATACGGTTCCAGTCGGATTGTTGGGATTGCAAAAAAGAAAAGCTCTCGTCCGCGGTGTGATGAGTTTTTCGAATTTCTCAATGTCGAGTGCCCAATGATTTTTTTCATCGAGCGGAACAAAAACGGGAACTCCCCGGGCAACTTTGATAGCCGACTGGTATGAAGTGTAAGTCGGATCCGGAATCAGAACTTCGTCACCCGGTTCGATAATCGCCAGAAGTGTCGCCGTGATTGCCTCGATGGATCCGGCAGTGGCGATGACTTCCTTCTCAAAGTCAAAAAATTTGTTTTCCTTTTCCAGATGCTGGGCAATTGCTTCCCGGAATTCAAGAGTTCCCGGCGCCAGAGAATATTTGGCCACCTTCCCCTTCTCAATCGCTTCAATGGCCGCGCTTTTCACTGTTTCCGGAGTGTCAAAAGACGGCACGCCCTGCGCCAGCGAAACAACTCCGGGAATGCGAGACGCCCGGAGTTCCATTTCTTTTATAGGTGATAAGTCTATTTTTTCAGACATTTAGCATAGATTTTCTTGTTGTACCATGGCCATTTTGCTAATTAGTTGTTCTTATTCTTAAATGTGAATTATAGGCCTGCTTCAGCCGATTATATGATTCGTCTATTTCCCCTATCGCGCGATAAAGTTCTTCACTTTTTGCATTGTGAGTCTCCTCGTCAATCTCTCCTTTTTTAAATGAAATATCCAGATCATTTAGCTTTTGAATTATTTCTTTTTCCAATTCTTGAAGCCCATCATACCATTCTTTCAAGGTCATGCCCTTTTCCCTGGAGTCTTTATCTGCTTGCTGAAGCTTCACAATTCCATCCGGGCCATATTTTTTTTCGTCTTCCATTTTATTTTCTGTTAATTGTTTTCATCCCTCCCGGCATCCATTTGCGAAGCACTTCCGGAATGACAACCGAACCATCGGCCTGCTGACAATTCTCGATTATTGCAATCAAAGCCCGGGATGTGGCAATGGCAGTGCCGTTGAGCATATGCAGAAATTCTTTTTGGCCGCCCTCGCGTTTCACTTTCACGTTGAGCCGTCTCGCTTGGTAGTCCGTCGTATCGGAAGTGGAAGTCACTTCTCCCCACCCGTCGCGGCTCGTCATCCAGGCCTCGAGATCGTATTTCCGGTAAGCCGGTCCGCCAAGGTCGCCCGTGCAGATGTCCACCACCCGAAAAGGCACACCCAGCCCTTTGAAAATTTTCACTTCCATATCCTTGAAATAAGTGTGCATTTCCTCCGAGTTTTCCGGAAGCGTATAGGCAAACATTTCCACCTTCGTGAACTGGTGCACCCGGAAAAGGCCGGCGCTGTGTCGGCCATAGGAACCGGCTTCGGTGCGAAAGCAATGGGAAAGCGCCACGTATTTGAGCGGCAGATCCTTCTCGTCTATTGCTTCGTCTTTGTGATAGCCGCCCATCGTGATTTCCGCCGTCCCGACTAGATTGAGATCCGTTTTTTCAATGGAATAAACCTGTGTCTCTTCGCCTCGGGGATTATATCCGATTCCCAGCAAAACCTCGTCTTTGGCCAAATCCGGAGTCACAAACGGCGAAAATCCTTCCTGGCGGCAAACTTCGAGTGCGTAGTTCACTAAAGCCTGCTCCAAAAAAACGGCCTCGTTTTTGAGAAAATAGAATTTCGCCCCGGCCACTTTCGCCCCCCTTTCGAAATCAATAAGGTCCAGATTTTTCATTAGTTCCTCGTGCCCTTTCGGCGTAAATGCAAATTCTGGCGGTTCGCCGTATCTTTCAATTTCTTTATTCTCGCTGTCGTCTTTCCCAATCGGCGCGTCCGGATGGGTCATATTGGGAATTTTGATAACCAGTTTTTTCCATTCTTTTTCCGTTTCTTCGAATTCCGGAACAGCTTCTTCAAGTTTTTTCTTTATAATCTTTCCTTTTTCGACAATAACTTTTTTATCCGCAGATTTTTTAATTTCTTCGTTCAGCTTGTTTTTTTCATTTTTCAGCTTTTCCATCCTCTGGATCATTTCCCGCCTTTTTTCATCCAATTCCAAAAGCCGGTCAACATCTACCTCAAAATTGCGCAGCCGGCAATTCTCTTTTACTTTTTCTTTATTTTCCCGGATAAATTTTAGGTCGAGCATAGAAAATTAAGAAATATTTTTCGGTTCTTTTGGTTGAATAATACCGCTCAATTCGCCGGTTTTTTTCACTACATCATCCATCAGGCTTTCGATCTGGGCTGCTGTCATCCTAGCTCGCTTGGCTCTTTCGTCTGAATCTTTCAGAAAAGCCAGAGCTTCTTCCGAATTATCTTCTTGATTATCTTCTTGTAACAGCTTCAAGACCTCGCCGTATTTCTGTTGCTGATAATCCTGCAAGTCATCAAGTAACTTTTTGAGTTCGCCCCCGGTTGTGCCAGCCCTTTGAATGATATCCTGAATAATTTCAAACAAGCCCATAATTTCTCTTTTTCTTTTTTCGGCTTCAAGGGCGGGATCTTGAATTGGAGATCCTTCAACGCCTGGACTTTCTTCTTGTTTTATCGGCATTTTTGGTCCGTCTTCGATACCCATATTTTTTTATTAATTATTACTTTACTTCTCCTTCATCGGCGGGAAAATGATCGTTTCTCGCACCGACTTTCCCATGAGAAACGCGAAGAGTCGTTCGCTGATTCCAAGGCCGAAAGCGGGAGGCATTCCATATTCGAGCGCTTCCACAAAATCCTCGTCGAGCATTTGAGCCTCTTTGTCTCCGGCCTCGCGAAGTTTCATTTGCGCTTCAAAACGGGCTCGCTGGTCAATCGGGTCATTGAGCTCGGAAAAACCGTTGGCAAGTTCCGTTCCGCCGGCAATTACTTGCACTCGCAAAACTTTTTTCGGATTTTTCGGGTCTTTTTTCGCCAGCGGTGAAACTTCAATTGGATGGCCGACTAAAAAACAAGGATTCGTCAATTTCGGCCGGATCTTTTTTTTGAAAAGAAGATCAACCATTCGGCCCTTCCCATATTCCGGCCTGTATTCAATCCGGAGTTCGACCGCTTTTTTCTTGAGATCTTCCACGGAGATTTCCTTTCCAAGGTCGATCTCCGTCTCCTCTTTGAATAATTTGAAATAGTCTTTTGTTTCCCATTTTCCGAGCCAGTTTATCATATTCCCTTCGTATTCAGTTTCTGCTTTCCCGGATTTTTTCACAATTTCCTGGAATATTTTTTTCGTCAGTTTCATCCCCTCTTTGAGGTTTGTATAAGCCGAATATAGCTCGACCATGTCGTATTCCTGAAGATGCTCGCGGTCAATTCCTTCATTTCGGAAAACCCGCCCGATTTCAAAAATCTTTTCGTATCCGCCGACCAGCATTTTTTTGAGCGGCAACTCCAAGGATATTCTCATGAAATAGTCCCTTCCGAGGGCGTTGTGGCGCGTGACAAAAGGCTCCGCGTCGGCGCCGCCGGGAATATTTTCAAAAACGGGAGTCTGAACTTCGAGAAAGCCGTGTTTAGCAAGGAAATTTCGCACCGTCTGCCAGAAGATATTTTTTTGGCGGAAAATTTCGCGCGTTTCCGCGTTCATCATAAGATCCAAGTATCTCCGGCGCAAAAGTTCTTCCGTGTCTTTGAGCCCGAAATATTCAGTCGGAACGGGAGCTAGACTCTTGGAGAGCATTTTCCAATCCCGAATTTGAAGAGTTGTTTCTCCAGTCTGGGTTTTGAAAAGTTTCCCGCCGGCTTCGATGAAATCCCCAAGCTCGACATTGTCTGTGAATAATTTGTATTTCTCTTCACCAATATTATCTTTATTCAGAAAAATCTGGATTTTTCCCGACTCGTCTTCGATATTGGCAAAAGCCGAACCGCCCATGGGACGAAGCGACCGGATTCTGCCGACAAGGCTCAATTCTTTTTCCTGGAGCGCCTCAAAACCGGCCAGTGCTTTTTGGTTGGTCATCGACCGTTCCGTTTTTTCCGGATAGGCTTCCATACCGGACTGACGCAGGTTTATGAGTTTTTTGAGCTTTATTTCTTTGATTTCGTCGAGCATAAATTTGGCTGTGAGTAACGAAGCAGTGGGCAGTGGGACTAGTCATGATTCATTGGCTGTGGGAATTGAGCCCCCAAAGACCCATGACCAAAGACCTAACTCACTGCTCACAACCTTGTTCCCAATGACTATATATTATCTTTTCCCCCACAAAAAAACAAGCCCGGACTTTCATCCAGTGCTTGTTGTAATATAACTCGTTAACCCATTAGCTCTCCGATAAAACAATAGAAATATTATTTCACCTCAATAATCTCATACTCTTTCTCCCCGCTTGGCGTGCCGGCTTTCACTTTGTCTCCGGCTTTTTTCCCGAGAAGAACTTTGCCAATCGGCGATTCGTTGGAAATTTTCCAGACCATCGGATCAGCTTCGTTCGAGCCGACAATTTCAAAAACCTGCTCTTCGCCGTTGAATTTCACTTTCACTTTTGAGCCCATCTGGACCACGTTAGAACCCTTCACAAAATTGGCCACTTCCGAAGTGCGGATCTGGCTTTCCAGCTCCATAATCCGCCTTTCGTTGTCAGCCTGCTGGCGCTTGGCTTCGGTATATTCCGCGTTTTCAGAAAGATCTCCCTGTTCCTTGGCTTCCTTGATAATGGCGGCAATTTTCTGCCTCATTTCTGTTTTTCGCATGCCAAGCTCTTCTTCCAGCTTTTTGAAGCCCTCGGGAGTAAGAAGTTTTGTCATAGTATTGGGTTCACCCCGCACCAATCCCAGCCAAGGTCCATAGTTAGACTGAGCTAGAGAGTGAAGCGGCTTCGCCTCTCTGTCGTGAATAATTGACGCGCGTTGTTAGGATTGGTGCGGGGTGAATTTAAAAGCACTCGTTCGCGAGCACTGGAAACTTATTATATTGAACAGTATGAATTATATAAAAAAGAGAAATTCTGTCAACCCACTTCCGATTAAACAGGCAAGATATAAATTAATCTATATGTTCCAGCAAATAGATAAATTCCATTTACTTTGTTCCATTGTCCCGCCGGGAAAAATACCAATCGAGAGTTTCTCTTGTCACCGGCACCGCCGTCGAGTGCCCTTCTCCTCCGCCTTCAACCAAAACTGCCATGGCAATTTCCGGATTGTCGTAAGGCGCGAAAGAAACAAACCAGCCATGCGTTTTGTTCTCGCCCCCGAATTGAGCTGTTCCGGTTTTCCCGGCCACTTCAACCGGCAAGTCTTTGAGCGACTGCGCTGTTCCGGAAAAAACTGTCTGGCGCATGCCCTCTCTCACCACTTCCATATTAGAAGACGAAACAAAATTTTTGCTCAAAATTTCGGGTTTTATTTTTTCTTCCGTTCCGTCATTTTTCTTGACGTAGCTCAGAAGATGAGGGCGATAGACCGTTCCCCCGTTTGCAACCGCCGCAATATAGTTCGCGAGCTGGAGCGGAGTCGCGGTGTCAAATCCCTGTCCGATAGCTGAGTGGTAGTCATCTCCCAAAAACCATCGCTCCCCGATCTTTTCCTGCTTCCAGGATTGGGTTGGCATGAGTCCGCTAGTTTCTCCGGGAATGTCAATCCCCAAAATTTTTCCGAGGCCGAAAAGGTCGGCATATTTTTTTATCCGGTCAATTCCGAGCGGTGGAATATTTTGCCATCCACCGCCGACAGAATAGAAAAAAACGTCGCAACTTTCGGCAATGGCTTTTCGAACATCGGTCTCTCCATGAGTTTTCCAGTCGGGAAAATTATAACTGCCAATTCTGATGCCGCCGCTGCAACCAATGGTTGTATCCGGAGAAATTGTTTTTTCCTGAAGCGCCGCGGCAGCCACCAGTGGCTTCAGTGTCGAGCCTGGCGGATATTCCCCTGAAATCGCCCGGTTGAACATCGGCTTTTCTGCGTCGCCGAGAAGTTTTTCGTAGTCTTCGGACGTTATTCCCTGCGAAAAAAGATTATTGTCAAAGCCGGGCAGACTCACCAGCGCCAAAACTTCCCCGTTTTGAGGGTTGATAGCAACCGCCGCGGCCGTTTTTGTCCCGGTTTGCTCAAACATTTTCTGAAGGCTTTCTTCGATTTTTTCTTGAAGGCCGGCGTCAAGTCCCAGATGCAAATCGTTCCCGTTGGTCGGATTTTCCGTCCCCAGATTTTTCTTGATGTTTCCCGCTGAATCAACCTCGACTTTTTGCTTCCCATTTATTCCGCGCAAATATTTCTCATAGCTCTCTTCCAAGCCCATTTTTCCGATATAGTCCGTCAGCGGATAATCCGGATATTTCTTAAGCTCTTCACGGTTTATTTTTCCCGTATATCCCATGACTGCCGAAAAAACGGCTCCGTTTTCATACTGCCTGACCGCCGTCTTGTCCAGCTGGAAACCTCCGAAATCTTTCTTTCTTTCTGAAAGGACAAGAGCTTCTTCTTCGCTGATGTTGCTTTTCACGAGAACCGGATTCAGCGAATCGGCATCTTGGGAATTTGTGATAGCAGCCATGTTTTGGTCGTTCATATTGAGAAGCTCGGCCATGCCCCTTATGTCCCTGTTTTTTTCAGAAGCATCTCTGGAAAAATCAGCCGGGATAAAAATAACATCAAAACTGGGTATGTTTCTCACCAATTCCCGCCCATTGCGGTCATAAATCAGGCCTCTCGGGGCTTTGATATCCACGTAGCGCATTCTGTTTTCCTTCGCCAGTCCGCCATAATAATCTCCTCTCATAACTTGAAGATAAAAAACCCTGAAGGCAAGCATCAAAAAAATAGAAATCGCCAAAAAACGGAAAAATTGAAAGCCCCGGCTGTCAATCGGTTCGCTGATCAGCATTTCTCTTTGAGGGCTATTCTCGCGGAAGCTGGTCACGTCTTCAATTTCAATGCCTTTCCCCTGCCGCCTATTTTTGAAATATTTTTTGAAAAACATCTATTATTTCAATTAGCTTTGATTGGGATTATGTACTTCATTTTCTGGCCAAAATAATATTAGAACGCTTGGGTATCTTACGGACAAAAAAATATACAGCGATGACCGAAAGAGCCGTATAGGCCGTCTTTAAAGTATAGTCTGTCCCGAAAGACAAATTCAAAGATGCGGAAGAAACTCCCAGAGAAAAAAGTTTTTCAGCCTTGAGAATAAGCTCGATCGAAATATCGAAAGCAACGCTCGAAACACCCGTAGTCAGAAAAAGAAGGAAAGCAAACAAATATCGCTTCGAGCGAAATTCAGCAATGGCTTTTACCTTGTCAATCAGCCAAAGAATGATCACCAGAGCCAAAATTCCCGAACCAAAAAGCCAGGTTGATCCGGCATCCGAAAGAAATCCGGCGAAAACGACCCATGGCAGAGATTTTTCAAAACCGAAAATTATCGCCAGGCTCACCACCAGCGCCACAAACAAATTGGGAATACGGCCGCTCTGGAAGAATACCCCCAGAATGGAAAATTGGAAAATGAAAAGGACCAAGATAAGCAAAAAAAGGTTGAAGTTCTTCATACTCGAAATTTGGCTTAGAAACTTTTCACAATAAAAACAACTTTGAGGGAGGAAAAATTGGCTGACGGAAAAATTGTGGCTTGCTGGAAAAGTTTGTCTTCTGATTGTTCGACTTGCCCGATTTTTCCAATAAGCAATCCTCTCGGAATACCTCCTCTCAAACCTGATGTGATGGCCGTATCTCCTTCTTTGACAACTTCAGCCTGAGAAATCATATCCATCATGGTCCCGAGCCCGTATGTTCCTCTGATTATACCCTTCGCTCCCGATTCCAAAACTTCACCGGCTATAGCGCTTTCCCGGTCGGAAATAAGAACCACTTTTGATGTATCCGGAAAAACCTGATTTATTTTCCCGACCAGAATACCATTTGAAACAATGACCGCCATACCTTCTCTGATTCCCTTATTTTCTCCCTTATCTATGAAAATCGAACTTCCCGAGCCCAGTGCGTCTTGCCCGATCACAAAACTTGCTTCAAGGTCATATTTTGCCTTTGGGATAAGGCTCATTTCTGATCTCAAAACCTTGTTCTCCTCCGCCGTGTCCTTGAGCCTTGCGATTTCCGCCGAAAGGTTCTGATTCTCATTCAGCAGTTTTTCATTATCTTCTTTGAGCTCGCCAATTGATCCGAGAAAGTGAAAAAAGCCCTGGACGCCTCCGGAAAAAATGCGGAAAGTCTTCATAAACGGGCTGATCAGCCAGAGAGTCGTTCCCTTGACCGGATTATCCGCCCCGCGGAAAGAAAGAAAAACAATGAATAGCAGAAGAACAACCGTGAATATGAATTTTGTGTTTTTGCGGGAAAAAAATGTCATGACTTGTATTTGGTATCTGTTATTTAGTATTTAGTATTTTATTTTATTGATATCAAAAAAAATATACCAGATACCATATACTAGCTACCAGCTACTAAAAAGATACCTTATCGTACTGCGTTTCCGTCAAAATATCTTTCAACTCGTCAATGTGTTCAAGAATTATTCCCGTTCCCCGGACAACCGCCGTCAGAGGATCATCCATTACCCGGACAGGCATATCAGTTTGCTCGGAAATAAGCCTTTCGATCCCCCGAATGAGGCTCCCGCCGCCGGCCAGGATTATTCCCCTTTGCATTATATCAGAAAGAAGCTCCGGAGGAGTTTCTTCAATAGTTGACTTGATATTGTTGACGATAATCTTTATCGACCGGAAAATAGCTTCCCGGATTTGGGCATCGTTCACAATTACTTCTTTAGGAAGGCCCGTCACGAGATCTCTTCCGCGCATCGGCATTTCCAGAACTTCATTGAGCTCATAGGCGCTCCCGATGGCAATTTTGATATCTTCAGCTGTTTTTTCCCCAAGAAGAAGGTTGAATTCGTCCCGGGCGAAGCGGATAATGTCTTCGTTCATTTCGTCCCCCGCAATACGGAGACTCCGGCAAACAACCACTCCACCAAGCGATATCACCGCAATTTCCGTCGTGCCGCCTCCAATGTCAACTATCATATTCCCTGAAGCCTCCTGGACTGGAAGCCGGGCACCGATAGCCGCCGCCATAGGCTCGTCGACAAGATAGGCTTTTCGCGCTCCGGCACTGACTGCCGCGTCGACCACCGCTCTTTTTTCCACTTCAGTCACTCCCGATGGAATTCCGATCACCACTTGGGGGCGGGAAAAAAAGGCCGAACTTCCTTGATGGACTTTTTCGATGAAATAGCGAAGCATCTGTTCCGTAACTTCAAAATCAGAAACAACTCCATCAACGAGAGGCCGCGTGGCAACAATATGCGAAGGAGTTTTCCCGACCATTTTTTTGGCCTCGGAGCCGATAGCCAGGATCTGTCCCGTTTTTTGGTTGACGGCCACCACCGAGGGCTCGTTGATGACGATTCCCTTGTCACGGACATAAACCAAAGTGTTGGCCGTTCCAAGGTCAATCCCGATATCTTTTGAAAATTTCCCGAATATTTTTGAAAGCATTTATTCGTGTAATGTTTTTTTTATCAATCGAAACACGAGAATCAGAAAAAAATAAAAAAGTATTTCAGCGATGTGTGAATTTCAGGCTATTTTTATATTTATTTTCTATTCCTAGTACCTAATATTACCCCAGCCAAAGAATTGTGTCAAAGTTGCCCAAGACCAAGATTTTTACAAAATAAAAAAAGCTTAAGTCAACCCAACAAACAATTTTTCCCATTAAAATAAATTTATAGCCTTCTCCACCAAATCAAATTTCATGAAATCCCTCACGGTGACGAAAACCATTAGGGAGATTAAAAGAGCAAATCCCAGGCTGTGCGCGCGCTGCTCAAATTTTTGAGAAATCGGCGAGCCTTTAAGCCTTTCGATCAGTATGAAGAGAATCCGACCGCCGTCAAGCGCGGGGATCGGGAGAATGTTGATAATAGCGAGATTGACAGACAGCATCGCCGTGAAACGGATGAGATAGTCGAAACCCAGCTGCGCCACTTGCCCGGTCAGCACCGCGATCCCCACCGGCCCGGAAACATCCAGTCCCGCCGGCTGGCCGACAATGAGCCGCCAAATGAGCAACCCCAAAAATGAAATGAAAGTGATTGTCAGATCGAAAGTATACTGGAATCCCTTGGCAATTGCCCGATACCACGGATATTTCGCGACAACTATTTTCGCAAGGCCAATCCCTAGCGGCCCTTCGCCTTCCGGAAAATCAGCTCTCGGTGTGCCGAAAATTTCCAATTTTTCCTTCCCCCTTTGAATTTCCAGAATTACTTGGCTGCCTTTATTTTCTCCTATAAAGTTCTGCACTTCCTCAACTGAAGAAAATTTCACCAGATTATTTTCCTTCATCGCCCCCAAAATTTCGTCCCCGGCGCGGATACCCATTGCCTCAGCCGGCGTTCCTTTCCCGACATCTACAATCTGAATCTTCTCATTTCCCACTTTCCCATTTTTCACTTCTTCCGCAGGTTGCGGAACTCCCAGCCAAAAACCGAAAGAAAACAGTGCGGCCGCCAAAAGAAAATTCATGACCACGCCCGCCGCGAGGATTCTAACCCGGGTAAATGGCGGCTTCGAAGCAAAACTTTTCGGATTTCCCTTCTTCTCGCCGTCTTCGCCCGTGATTTTCACAAAACCCCCGAGCGGAATCCAATTGAACGAATAAACAGTTTTTTCTTCGCCGATTTTTCTCGCTTCTCGAACTTCTTCAATTTCTTTCGATCCCCAGATTATTCTTCTTTTCCCCTCCCAGTTCCAATAAACCCCGAATATTCTCGGCGGAAAACCAAAACCGAATTCTTCAACCTCAACGCCGTTCCTTCGCGCAACCAAAAAATGTCCCAGTTCGTGAACAAAGACCAGAAGACCCAGGATGAAGATAAAAATTAAAACTGTAATCATAAAAAGCTGTGGGTAACAAGACTGTGAGTAGCGGGAATAGCCGTGAGTCGTTAGTCACTGGAAAAATTTTATCATGACCCACTGCCCACAACCAGTCTCACCGCCCACTGCTATGTTACTAAAACTATATTTCCATAATTTCCTTCTCTTTCTTCCCCCTCACTTCTTCTACTTTCCCGTTATATTCATCAATCAATTTCTGGAGCTGTTCCTTTCCTTTGAATTTCGCGTCTTCGCCCAATTTTCCATTTTTCACCATATCCTGTATTTCATCCCAAGCCTCTTCACGCGCCTGCCGAATTAATACGCGCGCCTCCTCGGAATATTTTCCCAAAACTTTCACAAGCTCCGTCCGGCGCTCCTCGTTGAGAGGCGGAATGGCAATCCGGACGACTTGTCCGTCATTGGTCGGGTTCAGCCCCAGCCCCGATTCGCTCACGGCTTTTTCGATGTCAACCAAATTGTCCTTGTTCCAGGGAGTGATGACAACGAGCCGCGGTTCGGGAACAGTGATGCTCGCCACCTGTTTTAGGGGGCTTTTGGCGCCGTAATAGTCAACTGGCAGATTTTCCACCATCGCCGGATTGGCCCGGCCTGTGCGAAGTTTCGCGATTTCCTCCCTGAACCTCTCAACCGCCTTCTCCATTTCCGGCTTTGATTTTTGGATGATTTGGTCAAGCATAAAGTTAGGAATAATTATTAAAAGCGGAAAATTAATCTTTCGAAAATATCGCGTTCTTGTTTGCCATGCTTGCAAGGCAAACAAGGTTAGCCTATTTAAGAAAGTTTAATTTTTCGCTTAAAAACATGAAGTGAACTTTACCGTTTATTCAGTCCCACAAAAACCTGCCCCGGGTTTTGGGGGTTATATTCGGCCACTTCGAGAGTCCGGCTCGTGTCAAACTGAACCGGCAGCCAATTCACTCCCCCGTCAACGGACTTATACAGCGCCTGCGCCACGGTGCAAATTATTTCATCCGAATTTTGCGGATTGACGGCGATCGAGCGGATATTGAGTTCGTTTGGATTGCTAAGAGTTTTCACGATTTCCCAGTTATCGCCCCCGTCCTTGCTCCTCAAGAGCCCTTCGGATGTTCCTGCGTATACCCATCCTCCGCGCATTGGATCCGTCTCAAATGAAACCGCCCCACCAAGCCCGCTTCCAAAAGAAAAAGTTCGATCGTCTTTTTTCCAGCTTAGCGCTTCGAAATTTTTCCCTTCGTCAGTTGTTCTTATGATTCCTTTTTCAAACAGGACGAAATAGGCCGAATCCGGATTGGCATTGTCAAAGACAATTTTTGAGACCGCTGCTTTTCCTTCCGTCCAATAAGCGCTCCTCCATGTTTCTCCCGAATCTTCGGAAAAAATTATCTGTCCCTGGTCCGTCCCGGCAAAAATATCTGATGGTTTTTGCGGATTCAAAGCAACCGAAAGAACAAGCGACCCGTCAGACGGCTCCGAATAGGTGTCCTTCCAAGTTTCTCCGGTATCGGTTGATTTCATGATTTTCCCTCTTTTGCCAATGGCTGCAACGGCATAAAGGGTGTTGGGATTCATCGGGTCAATCGCCAAAGAATAGACTTTTGCCGGAGTAAGCCGGGAAACTCCCAGTTGCTTCCAAAGCTCGCCTCCGTCAGTTGATTTGAAAATGCCGCTCGCTTTCGAGCCTGCGTATATCTCGTTTCCGTTTTGAGGATTAACCGCAAGACTCAAAATGTCGACTCCGCTGATAGTCCGATTGTTTTCGGCCTTGTCTTTGGACGCGAATGTCTTTCCGCCGTCGTCCGAACGAAAAATGCCCCCATCATTCCCGCCGCCGGTTAGAGAACAAGCAGAGAGGAATATCATTGTCGGTAATAATAATAAAATTTTTGAAGTATGCTTCATATTGCGAATTATAGCATATATTTTAGTCATTAGTAACATGGCTGTGGGCTGTGAGCCAGGTCATTAGCAGTGAGTTATAGGATTTTTTTCTCACAACTCAAGACACACGGCCAATCCCACTGCTCACTGCCTCGTTACCCACTACTCATTTCCAACATCAATTTCTCCCCCACTGCCCTCGCACTCGCGTTTGTGCGCTCCAGTTGATCGATAGCTTCCCTGATATTCTCAAGCAAGACCGCAACTTTTTTCATTTTCCCCAAATTGTTCCCGCCTCCCTGGTCTCCTGTCGCAAGTTTTCGCATCCCTTCCGCCGCCACTGCTTCCCAATCTTTGAGAATCCCGGAAAATTCATTTTTGTCGCGGGAAATTTTTTCAATATAATCGAATTTTTCAAAGATTTCTTCCTTGAAAATATTTCGGAACTTCTCGCGGTTTTCTTCGTTCCAAACGGGAAGCTCTGTCCTGGGAAACCTCAAGACAGCGCAGCGCGAAGAAATTGTCGGCAAAACCGAATCGGTGTCGCCTGCCAGAAGGATAAAAAAAGTGCTTTTTGTCGGCTCCTCGAGAATTTTGAGAAGCGCGTTCGAAGCTTCGGCATTCATTCGCTGGGATTTTTTGATAAGGCAGAACTTTTTTTCAAGCTCATAAGGAAAAAATTTCAGCCTTTGGCACGCCTCTCGGATTTGCGAAGCTGTGATTTCTTTTTCCCGGATCCTGCCCTTTTTGTCTTCGACAGTTTCTGGCTCGATCACAACCACATCCGGATGGACTTTTCCCCTGAACCTTCGTAAAAATTCCGCATCTCCCGTTTTTTGGGCCAGTTTCGAAACAAAATATTCCGCCGCTTCCGCTTTCCCCGTTCGCTGCGCCCCGGCAAACAAAAAGGAATTCGGCCGCTTGGGTGAGGCCGCCAGCCGGTCGAGATAGGTTTTTATTTTTGGAGAAAAATCATTTTGCATAAACTAAAATCCAAATTCACTATAAAATACACCCTTCGAAATATTTTTTAGAACAAGTTTAATGTATGGAATCGTATTTTTTGGAATTTTTTTTAGAGGAAACCAGCTTAAGTCGTCACATTTATGAGGTTCCACATTTTTTATCTCTCCTTTCCATTTTTTCGCAGCAATAAAAATATCAATTCTTTCTCTCAACCCAACATCGTGAAACGTAGTTCTCCGATGCATGACATGAACAATTTCCAGATCATTTTCATTTAGTATTATATTTGCTTCTTCTTTGGCTTCTCTAACCAGGCATTTACGAAAAGACTCATTGCCCTCTAAATGACCGGCAACGAGACTATAATTCCCATCCTCATATCCCGTATTGAACCTTCGAAGCATTAGCACTTTTTTCTTTTTGGCTAAAACCAGGTATGCTGCTGGAACAATTTTAAACTTCTTCTTTTTCATAGATATTTTTCATTTTGCATTTCAATCGCGTATTTGTATTATTTTTTCAATTTCCTCCAAAAAATGCTCCCGAAATTTTTCTTTTGAAAACTTTTGCGCCTGATGCTGGATTTTTTCCGGGTCATAATTTTTTTCATTTTCCTGGAACCGGCGCACCGCGTCGGCCAGAACTTCAATTGTTGGCTCGTTAAAAAATTCTCCCGTTTCTCCTTCGACAACCGTTTCCATGGCTCCTCCCCGCCGGAAAGCAATCACCGGCTTTCCAAAAGACATGGCTTCAACCGGTGCGATTCCAAAATCATCTTCTCCCGGAAAAATGAAGGCTCGGCATCCGAAAAAATATTTTTTTATCATTTCATCCGGTAGGAATCCCAGAAATTTCGTTTTCGGCCCCGCGATTGATTTCAGGTATTTCACGTATTTCGGAGAACCTTCTCCAATTACCAAGAGCGGAAGATTCAATTTGTTCATGGCTTCCACGGCGATTTCAACTTTCTTGTATGGCGATAGCCGGGAAACAATCAAAAAGTAACCCCGTTTTTCCAAGACTAAGTCTTGGAAATCGCTCCCAGATTTAGTCTTGGAAGAAATATCCACTGGCGGATAAACGACCGCACTTTCGCAGCCATAGTATTTTTTTATTCTCTCCCTGGTATATTTTGAATTGGCGATGAAAAAATCCACCCGGTCCGCCGCCACTTTGTCCCACATCCGGACATAATTGAGAAGAAGCCGCGCCAGGATCCGTCTTTTCGTGCCCAGCCCCTGCTCGTCGAGATATTTTTCGTTCCAATCCCAGGCGTATCTCATGGGGCTGTGGCAGTAGCAGATGTGAATTGTTTTTGGTTTGACTATTATTCCCTTGGCGAAAGCGCTCGAAGAAGAAATCACCAGATCAAAATCCCGAAGGTTGAAAGTCTCCGGCGCAGTCGGCATAAGAGGCAAAAGCCACTTATGTCGCTTTTTCAAAAACTTCGGAAATTTTTGAAGGAACGACGGCCGAACGTCGGCGTCCTTGAATTTCCCCCGCATTTTTTGAGGGTCATAAAGCAAAGTATAAATCGGCGCTTCGGTAAATATCTCGTGCAACGCCAAAAGCACCCTCTCCGCCCCGCCGTGTTGGTTCAGAAAATCGTGGACAAGAGCCACTTTGAATCCTTGACGAAGTTTATTAGTTGTGATAGAGTGATTCGAAATCATTTGATTAAAATAATAGAACTCTAGGAGGAGCCATGAAAAAAGGAGAGCACCTTGCAAAACTCCGATTTTGTCCAGCTAAATCCAGGTTCATTGTCGCGAGTGAAGTTCATCAAATTTTATCTAACGCTCGCCAATTCCACCCAGATGGCAATAAACTTAGGATCTGTCAACGGATCGATGAATTCGCTCTATACTTGGGCGAAGAAAGAACCAGGGAGCTGATGGACAATAATATCGCAGTACTGGATTTGGCTACGGGTAAGCTTCAATTCCTGCCCCCTGAAACAGAAATTATTGAGGTTATGTTGTAGCTAACCAAAATATTGAAAAAATCCCCCCGGGCCCGCTCACAATTTTCATCTGTGAACCGGTCCGGTTTTTTTATCCAAATATATTTCCCTCGTTTTCAAATAACTTTTAACTTTTTCACTACGATATATCGTAGTGCGCACACTCTCATATATGCACATATGCATATATGAGAGTATTCAAAATATCCAAATTACAAATTCACAAATTACGAATTACATCCGCGATTTCGCGGCTGCATTTTTCCCACGAAAATCTTTTCACGTTCGCAAGGCCTTTTTCTATTATATCATTTTTATAGCTTTCGTCCGAGACGAGCTTATAAATCGCTTCCGCAATCGCGCCCGGATCTTTCGGGTCAACCAAAACCGCCCCATCCCCTGCCACTTCCGGCATTGAAGAAACATTCGAAGTGACGACCGGCGTGCCGACCTTCTGCGCTTCGAGAATCGGCAGTCCAAACCCTTCATAAAATGTCGGGAACAAAAACATACCCGCGCTTTTCAGCAAATAATATTTATCCTCTTCGCTCACGTATCCTGTCAAAATAATGTCGTTTTTGTATTCGCTTTTATATATTTTTTCTTTTATTTTATCCCCTCCATAGCCAAACTTGCCAACCAGGATCAATTTATGCGCAATTTTGTATTTCTCTTTCAGAATTTCAAAGGCCTCAACTATACCATTGATGTTCTTTCTATTCTCGAGGCGCCCTATGAATAAGATGTAACCTCTATAATTTGAAATTTTATTATTTGGACTCGATTTAAAATTTGAAATTGGAAATTGAAAATTATACTCGCTGTAGCCCTCGTATATTACTTTTATTTTTTTTTCATCAACATTATATTTTGATATTAAGTCAGACTTCGTATTCTCGCTCACTGCGATTATTTTTTTCGCCCAACGGCAGGAATTTTTGATCACGAAGCGCATATAAAATCTTTGCCAAGGCGAATAGGCTTTCGGGCAAAATTCAAATTCAAGGCCGTGGACAGTGACAATTGTATTTTTGGGATGGATGAGCGGCACCGTATGCGCTGGCACGAATAACACGTCCACGGGATGAAACAGCATTTCAAGCGACAGCCTTGCCTGCGTCCAAAAAATCGGCGCGCGCAAATTTTTCACCTGCCAATTTTCGGGAAAGCTAAAATCCGGTTTTATATTTATCGCCGGATTGCAATATAAAATCACTTGATCGCCCTTAAAAAAATCGCGCAGGAGCTTGATAACCTGATAGGAATACTCTTCAATCCCGGTTTTGTTTTTTTGAAACGCGCGACTGGCGTCAATTCCAATAGTCATATAACTCATAACACATAGCACATAACTCTATACTCCGAACTAAATAATAACTCGCCTAATTCATTTCTTTTTGTGTTACGTGTTTCGTGATTTATTTCGACATCATTATAGTTCTCTTATACATCTCCAGATGTTCGAGAGCAATTCCCGTTCCTTTTGCGACGCAAAGAAGCGGATCATCCGCGACATAGCACGGAACACCGGTTGTCTTTGTGATAAGCTGATCGAGATTCCGGAGCAGCGCTCCGCCTCCCGAAAGAATCATTCCCTTGTCAATTACGTCCGCTGCCAATTCAGGTGGCGTTTCCTGAAGAACCCTTTTGATCGCGTTTATGATTTCCCGAAGCTCGTCTTGGATGGCTTCCGTCATTTCATTCGCTGAAACACGGATTGTTTTCGGAAGTCCCGCGATGAGATCGCGTCCTCGCACTTCGACATATTCATCTTTTGTCTGCGGCATGGCGCTCCCGATCGCGATTTTTATTTCCTCGGCTGTCCGTTCCCCGACGGCGAGGCCATGCTTCTTTTTTATGAAATCGGCAATTGCCTGGTCTATCTTGTTTCCCCCCACCCGCGCGCTGTGAGCCGCCACAATTCCTCCGAGAGATATGATTGCCACTTCGCTCGTTCCTCCTCCAATATCAACAATCATATTTCCCGCCGCACTGTTGATGGGAATCCCCGCTCCAATCGCCGCCAGAACCGGCTCTTTGACGACATAGGCCGTTTTGGCGCCAGCTTTTACCGCTGCGTCAATAACCGCCCGGCGCTCTGTCGACGTGACTCCGGCCGGAATCGAAATCATAACCTCGGGTCGCACTAGCCGAAAACCGCCGCTTACTTTGTTTATAAAGTAGCGAAGCATAGCTTCTGTAATCCGATAATCCGCAATTACACCGTCTTTCAGGGGTCTTTGGGCGGTGATGGATTCGGGCGTTCTCCCCATCATTTCCTTGGCTTCGTTACCGACCGCCAGAATCTTATTGTCAATGAGGGAAATAGCCACAACAGACGGCTCATTGACAACAATCCCCTTGCCCGGAAGAAAGACAAGGGTGTTGGCGGTTCCCAAATCAATGCCGATTTTTTTGATAAACATAAAATAAAAAATCCTAAGCACTAAGCACTAAATCCTAAACAAATTCAAATTCAAAAATACAAATTTTCAAAACGGTTTTGAATTTTTATAATTTGAATTTTGATATTGTTTAGAGTTTAGGATTTAGGATTTAGGATTTTATTTTTATTTCTCGATTCGCTTGATATCTGCTCCCAACTTTTGCAGCCTCTCCTCAATCCTTTCATATCCCCTGTCAATCTGATAAATATTCTCAACGGTCGTTTTCCCTTTCGCGATGAGTCCGGAAAGAAGAAGTGTAATCCCCGCCCGAAGATCAGGGCTCGCAATTTTTCTCCCTCGCAGTTTCGTCGGCCCTTGAACCGTCGCCCGATGCGGATCATTGAGAACAATATTCGCTCCCATCGAATTCAAAATATCCGTGAAAAGCAGTCTCCCTTCAAAAATAGGATCGTGAATTTGGCTTGTCCCCCTGGCCCGCGTCATGAGCAGCGTGAAAGGCGGCTGAAGATCAGTCGCAAATCCTGGATATTCGTGGGTTGACACGTTGACCGGATTTATTTTTTCCGCTCCCCAAACGACAAGCTCGTTATTTTCTTCCTCGATCCGGACACCCGCTTTTTGAATATTCGCAAGGAATGCTCTGATATGGTCCGGATTGCAGTTCTTGATTTTTATTTTTCCTCCGCAAAGCGCCGCGAGTATGACAAATGTCCCTGTTTCGATCCGGTCCGGAATAATTTTCATCCGGCCGCCTCCGATTTTTTTCACCCCTTTTATTCTGATGGTCGGCGTTCCGGCGCCTGATATTTTTGAGCCAGAGCGATTGAGAAATTCCGCCAGAGCCGGAATTTCCGGTTCCATGGCAGCGTTCTCAAGAATCGTCTCTCCTTCCGCTACAACCGCCGTGATCATCATGGCTTCTGTTCCCGTCACGGTTATTTTTGGAAAAAATATTTTCGCGCCTTTTAGTTTTTTGGCGGACAAACTGAAATGGTCATCCTGCCATTTCACTTTGGCTCCCATTTTCTGGAATCCGGCGAGGAACAAATCAATGGGGCGCTTGCCGATCACGCACCCTCCCGGATAAGGCATGGAAACTTTTCCCGTTCGCGCCAGAACCGGTCCGGCCAGGATTATCGAAGCCCGTAGTTTTCCGGCCAGTCTCTCGCTTAAACGGCTTTTTTTGATGTTTTTGGCTTGAATTTCAACTTTATTTTTGCTTCTTTTTGCTTCCGCGCCCAAATCTTCCACCATTTCCAAAATCCGGCTTATATCCTCGATTTGCGGGAGATTGGTAATTGTCCATTTTTCACGCGACAAAAGAGCCGACGCTACGGCTTTCAAGGCCGCGTTCTTGGCGCCTTTCACTTCGATCTCTCCATTCAATTTTCTTCCCCCGATTATTTCAAAATATGACATAACTCCAAGTTTTTTAGCATTGTTATTATATTTCAAAATTCAAAGATAATCAAATCTGAAAAAAATATTCGCAATTCGCTGATTTGCATTTATTTGTAGATTAGCATCGCATATAACAAAAACCCGCCTTTGCGAAGACCTCGCGAAGACGGGCATATTGTCATTCACGCCAATTGGCGAAAAGTAAGGACACTTACCTTTTTGCTTGCCCCGCTCCAATTTTGCCGCTGAACATCACGCGCGGCGCGTCGAGCGAGTAACTCGACCCTCTTTCATCCAGCGACGCGCGACAACAATATTCATCGAGCATGAAAAGAAATATTTGGAATATTTTCACCAGCAAAATTGGAGCGGGGGTTTTTCACCTCTACTTATATCATAATTGATATACGCTTTTTTATTTTTATTTTAAGGAACTTTCTTTTTGTTTTTTCTATGTCACATCATTATATTTTAATTATTATTTATTTCCTCCTTTGTCCCTCACCACTTTTTTCGATAGTTCGGAAAAATTCGTGAAAATGATTCTTACATTATTTTTGATTATCATCTGCTAATTGTGGAAAGTGGTGAGAGACAAGGCCCAAATTTTGCGCAAGCATCTTTCTTCCTGAATCATCCGAAAGGGCGGTTCGGGGTGAGAAAGAAAGTGCCAGATTGTCAAAAATGCCTTTTTTGCTTCCGGCAAAATAATTCGCGAGGACAATTTGTTTTTTTGTTTTGTTTCCAGCCTGATCCGATACTATGGCCACAATTGACGACTGGCGGGTCTCAACGGAAAAAGTTGCCACGCCTGTGGAGCTCTTTGGCGACTTTTTCCCTCCCAGTTCGAAATAGCAATTCTTTTTATTTGAAAATACACGGACGATATATTTGCCATCCTGGCTGTCGGCATACAAATGGTAGTTTAGCGAAGGCTTTTCGCGGTCAACCCGAAACGATATTTTATCGGATATCCGGATTTCTTTTCTTCCTGCAGCAACACTTTCCGCCGTAGCCATCAAATCGTGGCTGCCTTCGGAGGCATCTTTGATCTCCAGCCTGAACCAGCCTTGGGCATCGGAAATAATGTCCCCTACAGCCGTCCCATTGTCAAAAACTGTCACCGCGCTGTGAGGATTGGCCCGTCCGACAATATTTATATTTTTGTTATTTAGTGTCTCGGCATTTCGCGGGGAAGTAATCAAGGGACTGGCAAGTGATAATTTGTCTGCTCTCTCGCCGCTGGCCGGCAAGAAAGGAACAAGGTTTCCCTGATCGGCGACTGTCTCTTTTTCTGATGGCTCGCCTGCCTCCTCTTCCTTGGGAGCGCTTTTGTCCCCGGAGCCAAACATCTGGACAATAATGGTTGTCGCATGCCCGTTTATAAATCCGTCTTTTGCCGCTACGCCAATTTCTTTGTATTTTTCATTCAAAATGTTGGCGCGATGGGTTGGGCTCGCCAACCAAGCCTCGTTCATTTTTTCGGCCGAGGTAAAATCCATTGCCAAATTTTCCCCGGCATAACTGTATTCATAACCGGTTTTTTCAATCCAGCGCCAGGGTGTCAATCCTTCAGGAGAAGTATGGGAAAAATAATTGTTGACTATCATGTCCTCGGCTTTGCTTGCGGCAGCTTGCGAAAGCTTCTCGTTTTCTTTGAGTTCCTCAACTCCCTTTTCCCTTCTGTCCGCGTTCGCCAGTTCAATAACTTTATTTTTTGTGATGGAAGATGCCCAAGCCGTATTTATCAATATGACAAACAGGAAGAAAGCAGCCGAGAGGGCTACCGTGCCAAAAAGAAACAGCCCGTCAGAAAGCCGAGGAAGAGAAATTTTTCCAACATCAAAATTGGCCGAATCTTCCGCCAGTATTCTTTTTGAGCTCACCCTATTCACATGACTCACCCGTTTCACCCGATAAAGGAATTCTGCCATCAAGCGTTTGAGCTCACCCCACTCCAAAAGTTATATGAATTATTATTATTTTTTAGTAATCAAAAAAGCGATTTACACCCATGTAAATCACCCTTCTCGCCCCGTGAAATTGCCGCGAAGCGGCGCTTTTTCGCCGGGGCGCAAATCCCCCGTTATTGGATTCTACGCTATTATTATATAACTATTTTTGCAATTCGTCAATCGAACCTGCGTAAATTTCTGACAAAAAACTTGACAAAAATAGTCCCCATTTTCCAATCAATATTTTTTCATTATTTTTTTGAACCCGTCCGCGTAATAAAGAACCCTGTCTGAATACCAGGAATACTTTTCCCAGTTAGAACCCGCGAGATACATTCCCGCCGCTTTTGCCCAAGCTTTCCTATCCCCCGCTTTCACTCCTTCAACTGACCCGAGTTTCAAACCCATGGCCACAAGAGAATCTTCGACGTCCCATGGGTTGGCCGGAGAGCGGCCCGTGGTTTTTTCGATTTGGCTCTTATATCCCATCCAGGTCGAAGGCATAAATTGAGCTGGACCCATCGCCCCTCCCCATCCACCGCATCCGTCACTCGCCTCACTGTTGTAGCAAGCCCGGCGGGAAACGGGAGTTTTGTCCGGATCGAGCCCAAGCTCTTTGCAAATTTTTTTAAAAGTATCCCACTGAGACGGATTCATGTCCGATTTGTATTTTCCGCCGCCGACGTTCGTTCCCAGTCCCGATTCAACCCGAAGCACCCCTAGCAAAAATTCAGGCGCCACGTCCGTGAGATCCGCAGCGTATTTCGCCGCCTTTACCGCTTCTTCCAAATTGATTGGCTCGCCAAGCGACTGGAGCTCGCTTAGTTCCGCTTGGAGCCTGCCTACATTTTTTTCCAGAGCCTGCCTTTCATTTCTGACTTGGGAAATCAATAGTGTCTCCATTTGTTTTTCGCGCTCTAGTGATCTTTCCTGGTCATTCTGCATACCTCTCAAATTTTCCTTGTCTATTTTTTTGTCCACCAAATTTTCTTTCTCGCCTTTGAGCACATTCCGCGAAGCTTCCAATTGGTCGTGTGTCTCTTTGATCTGGTCTTCAAAACTTTCAAGGCTCTCGATTTTGGAGAAATAATCCGAAAAGCTTTGCCCACTGAATACAATCTCAGATGTTTCTCCCCCGCCCTTTTCATAAAGCTCCTGCAAAAATTTCGCCAGCATCTCTTTCTTTGCCTCAAGCTGCTTTTGCATTTTTTCAATTTCAATTTCTTTCTGAGTTATTTCTCCCTCAAGGGCGTCAATTTGAAGATTTGTTTCCTGAATTTGAAGCTCAATCTTTTTTATGTCGGCTTCAAGGATTTCAATATCATTTGAAAGCGACTCTTCCTTGTGGTTTTTTTCCTCAATATTTTTTTGATATATTTCTATTTGCTTGCGGAGGTCATCGATTCTGGTTTTGATAATTTCCTTCTGGGACGGCACCGCCGCCCCTGTTCCCATTTTCCCAAAAAGAAGAACAGCTAAAAATACTACTCCGATATTTGCTGAATATATGGGAAATAATTTTACTTTAGAAAATATTTTTTTCATTTTGGTTCTTGGCAAATCATTTTGGATGAAGCATTCTTGCGAACGCGCTTCCTTGTTTTCCTAGATTATATCATAATTTACCCCGTACCGCAGAATACGCCACGGCGATTTTCGCTTCCAGCAGGATATAATTTTAAAAGCATGTGAAGCAAAACGCAAAAGGCATGGTGCGGGGCTCTAAAAAAACCGCCCCGATGGACTCGGGGCGGATGCATATTTCAGAAATTATTTTTTCTTTTCTTCATTATTTTCTCCGATTTTGCCCGCCGACTTATCCTCCGAAGATTCATCGGAGGAGGACTTCTCCTCCTTCACGACTCCTTCGACCTTCGTCACGTCTTCTTTCACTTCGGTTTCGAGTTCTGCCAGCTCTTCTTCGGAGCGAGGCTCTGTCACCATCGCCACAACATTTTCCGAATCAGCCAAAAGCTCAACCTTGTCTGAAACAGGCAAGTCTTTGACATATATATAGTCTTCGAAATTTTTTATTCGGCTGATGTCAACTTCTATCTTAGGCGGTAGATCTCCCGGCAGACACTTTACCTCAATCTCATCCATGTTTTTTATCAAAATTCCACCGAGCTCTTTCACGGCCGGAGATTCTCCAACAAACTCCAGTTCCACTTTTGCTTCTATTTCCTCATCCATCCGAACCTGATAAAAATCTATGTGGGTTGGCTTCCCATTCAAAATATCCCTTTGGATTTCTTTTATGAGGACATTTCTTTCTTCGCCGTTTTCAAGTTTCACTTTGAAAACAGTGCTCTCTCCTGCCTGCTCACGAATGCGATTGAATTCCCTTCGATTCACCCAAAGCATCACGTTTTCAATTCCTCGCCCATATAAAATAGCCGGAATGGCGCCTATCGGCGCGTCCTTCTTTTTCCCTTCTTTCTTTCTTGTCTCGGCTTTTAGTGTCAAACTCGACGTCATTTCCTTTTTTCAAAAATAAAAAACCACTATAAGAAGATAACATTATTATGATTCTTTGGCAAGCCCGGTAGTAGAAATTCGGCCTAAAAAAATCTGGGATAAATTTCGAGCTGGATAGCTGGGTAAATAAGCTCCTTACCAATTATCTCTATTTGTTATCAGCTAAATTTTCACTACCGGGCAAGCCCAGCCCCATGTTCAGTTTCGATTTATCCGGCAGACGCTTTCCGCCATACCAGCAGCGGCCATCAGGGTAATGAGAGAACTTCCACCATAACTCAAAAAAGGAAGGGGTATGCCTGTCACCGGCATAACTCCGATATTCATTCCGATGTTGATAAACGAGTGAACAAAAATCACACTGGCTGTTCCGCCGACAAGAAGTTTTCCAAAATTATCCCGGCTGCTCAGCGCAATTTTTATGAGTCTCGAAATAACAACAGCAAGCAGGACAATCACAAAAGCCGCTCCGCCAAAGCCAAGTTCTTCAGCCACAACCGCGAATATGAAATCCGTATGCTTTTCGGGCAAAAAATTGAGTTGGCTTTGAGAACCATGGCCAAGGCCTTTTCCCAAAAATCCTCCCGACCCAACCGCGACTGTGGACTGGATAACATTATATCCGGCGCCTAGCGGATCAGAAGTGGGATTAAAAAGTGTTGTTATTCTTTCTTTTTGATATCCTTTGAGAAAAAAATTCCATCCTAAAAGAGCAAAGATCAAAATGACCAAAAAGAGGACAAAGAGATGTTTTTTATTTATTCCACTCATAACGAGAACCGAGATCCAGAGAAAAAAAATAACAAAAGCCGATCCGAAATCAGGCTGCTTGATTACCAAAAAAATTGATGCAGCCACCGGAACAAGAGAAACAAGAATATGCTTGTAGTCTCCGATGCTCCTTGAATGAAGTGAAAAATATTTTGCAAGCAGTATCGCAGCAACAATTTTGAATGGTTCGACCGGCTGAAGATGGACCCCACTGATCCCGAGCCAACCGGTCGTCCCTCGAACCACCTTCCCGAATATAAGAACGAGCAGCAGCAACAAAAAACCTAAAGCGTACAAAACCGTCGAATAATTCTTAAGACTCCGATAATCAAAAAAAGCAAAAACAAAAAAAACGGTCAGCCCAATGACCGCAAAAATTGTCTGTCTCAAAAAATGGCTTTCATCTGGAATTTCTTTTTCTCCTGAATAGCTGATCGGAAAAAGCACAGCCAGGCTAAGAAACAGAAGGAGAACAAGCGCTGAGAATAAAACCCAATCAAATTTGTATAAAGATCTAATCATTTGAAACTTTAATTCGATTCATAACTTTCATATTGGTCGGGTGTTCCATATTTCTTCATGAAATTATCGTCGCTGAAAACATTCGCCTCCTCATCAACTTCGATATTTTGCACATCAATATCCTGAGAAAACGGCTCGCTCCACTGGAAAATAACCTCTCTTTCTTCATTTATACGTACGTCGTTATTGTATGTTTCGTTTATAGCGACCGGGTTCCCCTGGCGGTCTCGCAGAACCGCTTTGGTTGATATTTTTTTGAAGTCATATCCGCTTTTGTTTTGAATTTTCAGCTTCAACTGAGCAAACCCGGGTCCGCCACTGATGAAGCTGAATTCTTTCTGGTAGGAAGCAATATTCGGCTCTTCATAATCCGAAAATTTTTGCCACCTATACGACTTTATACGAAAGTCGACAGAATCCGGCTTTTCCGCAAGATCCATGTTGAAAACAAAAATGTATTTCGTTTCAACCGGAAGAAGAAAGATCGCTCCCTCTTTTTGGCCAATAACTTTTCCGCTGGCATCCAAGAAATTGAAAGTATACCCAAGATCTTCAATTCCAAAAAGTGAATTTGGATTTTTGATTTTTACCAAGGCATCATATCTGTTTGCGCCTGACGGGACCAGTCTTTTTTCCAAAATTTCGGCATTTTCTATTTTAGGAATTTCCTCGCATTTTTGGCAGGGGCCACCGCAATCAGCTTTTTCTTCGCCCTGGTTAAGTTTGCCGTCATCGCAAGTCGGCTCCGTGCGAAAAAGAAAAAAAGCGCCCGTTCCGATTCCGGAGAAAATTATTATATAAACCAGTATTATAATTGCTCTTTTTATCGAGCGCTGTAAAGAAGTCATATTCTTATTGTATCTCACTCACGAAACCTTGCAAGTAAGCCGATTTGATATTACTATAAAATCGTAACTATTTATTAAAAATATGGAAAAAATCAAAAAAATAGAAATTGCCCGCCACTCTCTTGCTCATGTCCTGGCTGCAGCGGTTTATGAAATGTTTCCTGATGCACGCTTTGGTATTGGACCGGCAGTCGAAAATGGTTTTTATTATGACTTTGATTTGCCCCGGACATTGATTCCCGAGGATCTAGAGATACTTGAGAACAAGATGAGAAAAATAATCAAAGCAAACCATAGTTTCGAAAAGGTCACCATCCCGGCCAAAGAAGCAACGGAAAGATTCAAAAAAAGCAAGCAGTTATACAAAATTGAATTGATTAAAGACTTACAAAAAGAAGTAAAAAGCAAAAAAATGTTGCGGGTTACATGTTACGCGTTACGCGATTTTGTCGATCTGTGCTCGGGTCCGCACCTCGATTCCACCGGTGAAATAAATTCAAAAGCTTTCAAGCTCACCAGAATTTCCGGCGCCTATTGGAAAGGTGATGAAAAAAATAAAATGCTCCAGAGAATTTATGGCGTGGCGTTCGCAACGGAAAAAGAACTCAAAAACTATCTTGCTGCGCTTGCCGAAGCGGAAAAGCGCGACCACAAAAAAATTGGGCGCGACCTTGGTCTCTTTTCTTTCCACGCCGAATCTCCCGGTTCCGCTTTTTGGCACCCCAAAGGAATGGCGATTTGGAACGAAATGGAAAAATATGGAAAGGAACTGCGCAGAAAATATGGATTTCAGGAAATCCAGACACCGCTTATCGCCAAAAATATCCTCTGGAAACAATCCGGCCATTGGGACCACTACAAGGATAGTATGTTCTCCATTAAATCAGAAAATGAAACCTACTGCCTGAAACCCATGGACTGCCCTTTCAATATCTTAATCTACAAAGAAACAACCAGGTCTTACCGTGATCTTCCCATCCGCTTTTCTGAAATCGGACGCATTATGCGAAATGAAAAATCGGGAGAGCTCAACGGCCTTCTCCGTGTGCGTTATCTCACCCAGGACGATTCCCATATCTTCTGTCTTCCAAACCAAGTCGAAAAAGAAATTTCAAGCCTCATCAAAATGGTGAAAGAATATTATCCCGCTTTTGGAATTGAGCCTAACTTTTATCTCTCTACGCGCCCGGATGATTTTATGGGCAAAAAATCGGAATGGGACAAGGCGGAAAAAAATCTCGCAAACGCTCTTAAAAAAGAAAAAGTTAAATACGAAATCAAAGAAAAAGACGGGGCTTTTTATGGCCCGAAAATCGACATTGAAATCAAAGACGCACTGGGGCGAAGCTGGCAGCTGGCAACTATCCAGCTTGACTTCCAAATGCCGCAGAGATTTGGTTTGGAATATATAGACAAAAAAGGCAAACCAGCTGTCCCGGTCATGATTCACGCCGCTGTTTTTGGCTCATTTGAGCGCTTTATCGGAATTTTAACAGAAAATTACGCGGGTTCTTTTCCGCTCTGGCTTTCTCCTGTTCAAGTTGAAGTTATCCCGGTTTCTGATAAATTTGCAAAATACGGCGAGGACATAAATTCATTCTTACATTCGCATAATATTCGTTCCCTAATTCGTGAGTCCTCTGAATCTCTTGGAAAAAGGATTCGCACCGCCCAAAATGAAAAAATCAATTATATGCTGATTGTTGGAGAGAAAGAAGTGAAATCCAAAACCGTTGCCGTCCGCGACCGCGAAAAAGGAGACCTTGGCGCAATGAAGCTCGATAAATTTTTAGCCAAGATAAACAAAGAAATCGCAGATAAGCCATAGGTTTTATTGCCTATTGGTTTTTCTGATAACCAGGAACTAACGACTCTTCCAGCCGCTAATAACCATTGTTACCGATGACCTACTATATCAAAATCTTCGGTTGTCAAATGAACTATTCCGACGCCGAAAGGATTGAAACCATCTTAAAAAAATATAAGCTGAAAAAATCCGCCTCGCTAGAAGAGGCGGACTTTGTCATATTTGTCACCTGCGGAGTTCGCCAATCAGCTGAAGACCGGGTTTACGGGCAAATTAACAATATCCGAAAAAAATATCCGAAGAAATTTATCATTCTCACCGGCTGCCTTGCCCACCGCAAAGACGTCCAGAGAAGACTTAAAGAAAAAGCTGATCTATTTGTAACTATTAAAGTTTTTCCAAAAGAAATTGAAAAAATACTAAATACTAAATACCAGATACTAAATATAAAAACCTTGCCATGCAATAATTATCTCCAAATAACACCGAAATATTCAAACAACTATACCGCCTATGTTCCCATCATGACCGGCTGCAACAATTTCTGCTCCTACTGCGTCGTCCCCTACGCCCGCGGCCGGGAGTATTCGCGGCCGGCGGAAGATATTTTAGAAGAAATCAAAGGTTTAGTTCAAAAAGGATATAAAGAAATTATTTTACTTGGACAAAATGTAAATTCCTATAGATCAAAGATACAAAATACCAGATACAAAATACCAGATACAAAAAAGAAAACTATTAGCTTTGCCGATTTGTTAGAGTCAATAGACGCTATACGGGGAAAGTTTTGGTTATCTTTTCTCACCTCCCATCCCAAAGATATGTCCGACGAGCTGATTGAAACAATTGTCAAATCAAAAAATATTTGCGAGTATATTTCTCTCCCCGCCCAATCGGGAGACAATGAAATTTTGCGCAAAATGAACCGGCGTTATACGGTTGCCCATTATAAAAATCTCATCAAAAAAATCCGCCAAACTTATCAAATCCGAAAGCTCAACTTTCGGAAATTTCCGAAAGTTGAGCTTTCGGACACAGCGCCAGCCGTTTCCACCGACATCATCGTCGGCTTCCCCGGCGAAACCAAAAAACAATTTGAAAACACGGTAAAATTATTTCGTGAAATGAAATTCGATATGGCTTACATTTCCCAATATTCCCCCCGCTCCGAGACCGCCGCTTGGAAGCTGAAAAATAATATTTCGAAAAAAGAAAAGGTTCGCCGCGAAAAAATACTCACAAATATCCTCGCGCGCACCGCACTCGTAAATAATAAAAAATACATCGGTAGGGTTGTCGAGGTTTTAGTCGATAAAAAACTAAGCGAAAGCTTGGCTTTGAGAAATTCCAAGAGCTTAGCTCTTGGAAGGGAAAAGCCGAGCTTTAATCCAAAAAGCTTAGCTTTGGAAAATGATTCGAAAATGTATAAATATTTATCCCATACCCGCACCCAAAAAAAAGTTATATTATTTTCCAACAAAAAAATCACCAATGGGAATTTTCAAATAGTAAAGATCACAAAAGCTAAAGCTTTTGGATTAGAAGGAACGACAATATGAAAAAGATTTTAGTTATATTGGGATCAACTTCTTCAGGAAAATCAGATATTGCCATTAAACTCGCCAAGAAATTTAATGGTGAAATAATTTCCGCCGACAGCCGGCAGATTTATCGCGGGATGGACGTCGGCACTGGCAAGGTACCGAAGTCAAAAGTTAAAAGTAAAAAGTTAAAAGATATATATATTAGTCATGGCATACCGCATCATATGATTGATATTGTGAGTCCACGAACCGACTTCAACGTCGCCAAATTCAAAAAACAATCCGAAAATTTTATTGAAGATATTTTGCAGCGCGGCAAAATCCCCATCATCTGTGGCGGGACGGGATTTTGGATTCAGGCAATTGTTGATAACCTAAATTTCCCGGAGGTTAAGCCCGATTGGAAGCTTCGCAAAAAGCTCGAAAAATATTCGGCTGAAAAACTGTTTGCAATGCTCAAAAAATTAGACCCCGTGCGAACAAAAACAATTGATCCAAAAAATAAGGTTAGATTGATAAGAGCAATTGAAATATGCAAAAAAATAAAAAAAGTCCCAACAAAAAATACTCGATGCTCGATGCTCGATGCTCGATGCAATTTTTTGCAGATTGGGTTGCGGCTGCCAAAAGATAAATTATATTCAAATATCGAAAAACGTGTGAAGCAAAGATTCCAGCAAGGCATGATCGCTGAAGTTGAAAAATTGCATCAGCAGGGATTGTCCTGGAAAAAAATTCAATCCTTCGGCCTCACCTACTTTTGGATTCCCCTATATCTGCAAAAAAAGCTAACTAAGACTGAACTCATCGAAAAAGTGATCCAAGCGGAAAAAAAATATGCCAAGCGGCAAATGACCTGGTTCAAAAGGGATAAAAGAATAAAGTGGTTAAAAAACTATCAGCAAATAGAAAAATCAGTAAAGAAATTTCTCAAATAATATATTGCAGGTATACTAGTATACTGCAAAAAAAGTTTTGAGCTCCGCCATAAAGGTCGGAGCTCGTTTAATGATGCGAAAATTAAGGCGTATTGAACCTGTTGATTTGGAGCATGCTAAATCTTTTCGGACAGGTTTCGCCCGTTTTGGGTACGTTTCCGTGTCCGTTCAGAGTGCCGCATGTCCCGCAACGGATGGATAGTCCTTCGACGATAAATCCATCCTGCATCAGTAACCGTGAAATTTCTTCAAAGGCCCCGATGTTATTGCACGCCTGGACAGTGCTCTCATGGATCCAGGGACACCGCACTAATCGACAGGCTCCATTCGCAAAGGGACAATAGATTGCTCCGACATCGCCATTTTCCGCTAAATTTCCCTGATTCATAATCCCTCCTTACCTCCTCAAATGAATTACCCAGCCGCAGCAAGCTGCGGGGTATCCTGTTAAAATTTAAACAGCCTGAGTTGATTTGATTGAACTTTTTCCTGATGGTCGCCCTGCTCTCGGATATATTTTTTCACGACTTCCGCG
>Ga0208958_1000259_pt1 | contig 65253 bp, 79 predicted proteins | sample RifOxyB1_FD_184032 | JGI IMG/M metagenome (GOLD analysis project Ga0208958, IMG submission 184032) | Soil microbial communities from Rifle, Colorado - Rifle Oxygen_injection B1 (SPAdes) | ecosystem: Environmental > Terrestrial > Deep subsurface > Rock core/Sediment | place: Rifle, Colorado...
TTCGGATCTTCGCCTCTGACGGAATTTGATGCAATATGCTATTATTCATATTGGAACAAGTGTTAAGATTTGTTAAAGTTTGACCTTTAATCTATCTTACCTTGTTCCATTTCGTTTAGTATACCCTCATTAAATCTATTGACATAATAGCATATCTATGCTATTATTTGATTAGAACAATCTATTGAAACCTAATCAGAAAGGAACAAACATGGCCGTGAAAGAAAGCGTTGGTGAGGGAATGTCTAATAGAGGTGCCGCAGAAATCCAAATGAAACTTGCCGAAGAGGGCATCCCTTCCACAATCACCGAATATGAGAGTCAGTATTGGGTCCTCGTTCGACCGGAAGATAAGGAACGAGCAATGAGAGCTGCGGGTCTCTGATCCTTAAGATGTTCGACATTCGATGTCAAGCACCTTACGAGCCGACTGATTCAAAGGTCGGCTTTTTTGTTTTCAACGCGGCGTTCACAAACTCCCTGAACAAAGGATGGGGCTTCAACGGCCTTGATTTGAATTCGGGATGAAACTGCGAGGCAACAAAAAACGGGTGGTCTTTTATTTCTATAATCTCAACAAGATCTCTCTCTGGGTTTACTCCCGCAATCGTAAGCCCATTTTCTTCCAGCTGTTTTCTATATTTATTATTAAACTCGTATCTGTGCCTATGGCGCTCTGATATCATTTCTTCTCCATAGGCCTCATAGCTTTTGGTTCCTCTCAATAATTTGCAACTGTAAGCGCCCAGGCGCATAGTCCCTCCGTATTTTTTTTCTTCAATCAGCGCTTTCTGCTCTTCCATTACATCTATTATGTTTTCTGTATTCTTCTGTTCAAATTCTGCCGAAGAAGCGTTTTTTATTCCGGCAACATTTCTTGCGAATTCAATGGTTGCTAGCTGCATTCCCAAGCAAAGCCCCAAAAATGGTATATTGTTTTCTCTGCAAAACTTTATCGCTTGTATTTTTCCCTCTATTCCCCTATTCCCAAATCCGCCAGGCACAATTATCCCGTCATAGCTTTTCAATTCATTTAAAGATTCGGGATTTTTCTCGTACTCATCCGCATTCAGCCATTCTATAACCGGCTTTTGGTCCCAGAAATAAGAAGCGTGTTTTATTGATTCTAAAACTGAAATATATGAATCGGTCAAAATAAAATCCCCGCTGCCAAAATATTTTCCGACAATGCCGATTTTAACTTTGCCCTTCGGATTCCTTATCTTGCTGACAAGATCTTGCCAGTCTTTCAAATCTTTGTTCTTCGCCCTTAGCGAAAGCTTCTTTAAAATTCTCTCACTAATGTTGTCTTTTTCAAAATTAATAGGCACTTCGTAAATACTTTCTACATTTGGAGCAGAGATGACATCTCCCTCTTGAAGGCCACACATAAATTCAAGCTTTTCTTTTCTCTTTTGGTCCAACGGCACGCTAGCCCTGGCTAAAATAATATCAGGGTGCAGGCCGGCCGATTCCAAACTTCTTGCCGCATATTGTGTCGGCTTAGTTTTTAACTCTGTTCCTCCGGCACCCAAAGAGGGCACATAGCTTACCAAAGCTAATGCAACATCTTCCGGCTTTTTTAGTTTCAAAATACGGATAGCTTCCAAAAAGAGGATGTTTTGATATTCGCCTACAGTTCCGCCCACTTCAATAATAGCAATGTCAGCTTTATTTGCTTTTATCGCCTTATCAATCCGGCTTATAACCTCCAAGGGTATCTGGGGCACAACCTCCACACATTTTCCTCCGTATTCCATTGCCCTTTCTTTATTTATAACCGAAAGGTAAACGCTGCCAGTTGTCATATAATTAGCGCTTGAGAGGCTTGTGTCTAAGAATCTTTCATAATTACCCATATCTTGGTCGCATTCCATTCCGTCATCCAAAACAAAAACCTCACCATGTTCGGTGGGGTTCATTGTTCCGGCATCAACGTTTACGTAAGGATCAATTTTAATAGCAGTGACACTGAAACCGCTGGATTGGAGAATCTTGGCAATTGAAGATGTTGCCACTCCCTTTCCCACTCCGGACATTACACCCCCAACCACAAAGATATATTTAGGCATTTTCTTCTGTTACAATTACTGTGATTTCGGTCTCTAAATTATGATCAAACCTTAGTTTAATAGGATATTCTCCTGCCTGGTCTATGGGATTTTCCGCTATTACCTGGCTCTTTTTTACTTCAAACCCCATTTCTTTCAGCTTTTCTGAAATTTTCTGGGCTCCTATCTTTTCAAAAAGCTGCTCCTTTTCCCCCACTTTCGCGGAAATATGCACCTCCAATCCGTCCATTTGAGAAGCCATCTCCTGGGCTTTTTTGAGCTCTTCTTCTGCAGATTTTTCTTTTGCTTCCATCTGAAGTTCAGCCCACTTTACGACTTCTTTGGTTGCAATCTTAGCCAGCCCTTCGGGTATAAGATGATTTCTGGCATAGCCGTCCTTGACCTCCTTTATTTGAAATTTCTTTCCGATGCTCTCAACATCTTCTAATAATACTACTTTCATATTAGTAAAATTTTCAATTTATAATTTTCAATTTTTATTAAATTTATATTTGATTAATTTTTAATTAGAAATTAATCTATTTACTATATTAATTCATTTTGCCCGCAATTTCAAGCGCTTTTTCAAGCTGGGGATCTCTTTTGTTCTCATAATCATCTTCTGTCATCTCTATTTTAGCATCCGGCTCCAACCCCTTTCCTGAAATGTGGCTTCTTAAAGGAGTAAGCCATCTGGCCACTGTTACCTTAAGACTTGATCCGTCAGAAAGACTTTCCATTTTCTGGACAGAGCCCTTTCCAAAAGAAATTTCCCCTACAAGATTTATATCCCTGTTGTCTCTCAAAGCGGCCGCTAATATTTCAGAAGCTGAAGCCGTCCCCTGGTTTATAATCACCACGACCGGATAATTTAAAAATCTGGAATTTCCCTTTGCCTCATAAACTGTTTCCTCTTTGCCCTCTCCAAAATCTTCTATAACAACCATATCTCCTTTTTCTAAGAACCACCCTGCAATATCTTGGGCCACCTCAAGATATCCTCCAGGATTTCCTCTTAGATCCAAAACTATATTCTCTGCAGAGCTCTTCAGTATTTCAGACGCAATATTATTAAAGTCTCTATTAAGGGTTTCTGAAAATTGATAAATTTTAATATAGGCAGTGTTTTGCTTCAGCTCCCATTCTGCGGAGGGAACTTTTATTATGTCTCTGATTATTTTTATCTCTTTTGGCGAACTCCAATCGTCTCTTAAAATCGTGAGGACTACTTCTGTCCCCTTCGGCCCCCTTATAATGCTAACCGCCTCTTCCACGGCAATGTCTGCAGAAAATGTTTCCCCTATCTTGATTATCTTGTCTCCCGGCCTTAATCCCGCTCTTTCCGCCGGAGTGCCCTTTATCGGGGCAACCACCTGGAGCTGTCCGTTCTTAATTCCTATTTCCATTCCGACACCCTGAAATTCTCCCGAAACATCTTCTAGGAATCTTTCTGCTTCTTCGGGAGTGAAAAAAACAGTATAAGGATCTCCAGCAGCCCCTATCATTCCCTTGGTCGCTCCATAAACCATTTCTTTTTCGTTAAGCTCTTCAGGATTTACGTAAGCCTCTTTAAGCTTGTGCCAGGCCTCCCACATTATAGAAAAATCAACGTCTTCCGGCGGACAGAAAGGGCAAGTTTTAAATTCTCCTCCCGCCCAGAATCCGGCCCCAAAAACCGCAACGAGTCCGATTATTAAAAGTGTTTTCTTAAACATACGCTATTATTATACAGGAAAAGATTTTAGAGTAAAGTATATATATCTCCGGCTCCCATAAGTATAAGAATCTCTTTCCCTGCAATATTCTTTTTAAGATAAGAAATAATATTCTCTTTCTTTAAATAGATAACATTCTCTTTCCCTATGCTTTTTACAAGCTTCCTTGAGCTTACTTTTCTTTTTATTTCTTTTTTCTCCCTTCCGGCAACGTCGTATATGTCTGTGATAATAACCCTGTCTATCCCAGAAGAAGAAAAAACTTTGACAAAATCATTAAAAAGATAATGCGTTCTCTGATGCTGATGGGGCTGGAAAACGCACCATATCTTTTTTTTGGGAAATTTCTGCAGGGCGGCATCCAAAGTGGCTTTTATTTCCGTAGGATGATGGCCATAGTCCGAAACTAAAGTAAGGTTTTTTATTCCTAACTTCAGTCTTTTTTCCTGAAACCTCCTCCAAGAGCCCTTAAAGGAGGATAATGCCTCAAACGCTTTCTCGTCTGGTATCCCCAGTTGCCTGGAAACCGAAAGAGCAGCCAGGGCATTTGAAACATTGTGTTCTCCGGGCACCTTCAAAATACTTCTCACCTTTGCCGCATCCTCTTGATTCAGAGAATATTTTTGAATTTTGACCTGTTCTCCTATTTTTAAATTTGCGATATTAAGATCATCTCCATTTGCTACAAGGACACCTTCCAAAGAAAGATGCTCTATATATTTTCCGTAAGTATCCATAATATCTTCCATATCTTTATACGTATCCATATGTTCTTTTTCAATTGATGTAAGAACGATTATTCTAGGCCAATAATTTAAAAAAGATCTGTTCCATTCGTCCGCCTCTATAACGAGATATTTGCTGTTTCCGGCTCTGAAGTTAGTGTTTCCGAATTCTTTTAGTTTTGTGCCTATTATTACAGAGGGATCCAAACCTGCATTTATCATTATAAGGGCTACCATTGAAGTAGTAGTGCTCTTTCCGTGGGTGCCAGAAACTGCCACCGTAAAATACTGTTTTGTAAGTTCTCCCAATGCTTCAGGATAGCTCATTATCTCTATGCCCCTGCTCATAGCATCGGTAAGTTTAGAGTCTGAAGGAGAGATAGCTGAAGTGTGGATTATAAGATTGGTGTCGTTTGGAATATCTTTTTTAAAAGAAACCCCCTTTTTCTTCAAATAATCTGTTATTTCAGAAGACGCAAAGTCAAACCCGGTTACCTCGTGGCCTTTTTCCAAATAGTATTGAGCCAAAGCAGAAACGCCTATTCCGCCTATTCCGATAAAGTGGATTTTCATTGATTATATATTACTACAATAAAGGATAGGATTCCAATATCCTGTACTCTGGGCCTCCCCTTTTAAGAAAGCTTTCCATTACCTCTATTGAATTGGCTTTAAGCTTAAGATCAATATTCTGTTCAATTTCCGGCCTGTCATCCGATTCTATCCTTTTCCACTGCCACTGCCTTATTCTGGCTAAAGTAATGTGATATTTGCCTCCTGTGGCAAAAATATACTTTGGCAGTAGGTTATCCGGAAAATATCCAACCTTGCCCAGAATTACTTCAAATGCCTTAGTCTTTTTTGCAAAATCCTCTGCTTTTTTAAAAATATTTTCAAGTTCTTTATCTGAAACACTGCCTACAAATTCTAGCGTAATATGCAGATTTTCTTTCTTTGTCCGCCTAGCCCAGTCAAAATCAAATTTATCTTGAATTTTTGAAAGCTCCTCCTTTATTTCCTCGGGCAGATTAATAGCTATGAATATCCTATGCATAGAAAAATTTCTAATTTTTAATTTCTATTTTCTAATGAATTTCTAATGAATCAATTTTTAATGTTTGGAAATTGCCTAATTGAAAATTTATTGAAAATTGAAAATTAAGAATTGAAAATTATTTTATTATTAATATTGACATCTTTTTCCAGAAATGTAAAATAGGGGGCAGTTCTAAACCAATATTCTATTTTTGTGGAGGCAGTATCATGGATATTCACGTAGGAACGCTAGGTACAATCAATGGAACATTGGCTCTTGTGACAGAGGTTGAATCTGGCTTGGTCTATTTTCAGACAAGAAATTCTAGTACCCCGCAGAAAGACAATCTTCGTTTATTTCACCCTATTCTGCAGACGCAGGGATGTGCCACCTTCGATCAGGCCATGAGAAGGCATGGAGACAACCTCATCGTGAAGGCATTTGAATCTATCCGCAATCTCGAGGATAGTCTCGGTCAGCTCATGTCTGAAATTACCAGATTGAAGAAATCGTGTCTACCCGCTTCACCAGATTTTGATATGGGATCTCAAGAGCCGATTATTGATGGATGACCCCATCTAGTCGAAAAATCGCGTTATATGGGCCCGACATAGTTTCGGGCTTCTTTTTTTCTTCAAAAGTGATAACATTCAATAATGACATTTAATATCTCTGATCCGGGCGGAAGCGTTATAACCCTGTTGAGAAGGGCTGGTTATTTGTTTATGCACGAAGACGAAAAAACAAAGCAAGCTGTTTTTGCCAGGCCCCTGGAGAGGTCAGGATACCCAAGATTCCATTTGTATATAAAGAAAGAGAAGGGGGAACTTGTAATTAATCTGCATTTGGATCAGAAAAGGCCCGTATACAAGGGCTCCACTGCCCATTCGGGAGAATATGATTCTCCTATTGTCCAGCAGGAGGCAGAAAGAATAAAGCAGATTTTATGAAAAACAAGGAATTGTCAGAGGCATTTCGTGAAATCGCAAAGCTTTTAGATATAAAGGGAGAAAACTTATTTAAAATAAAATCCTATAACAAAGCAGCCGAATCTTTAGAAAGTTTTAATGAAGACGTCGCTATAATATATAAAAAAGAGGGAAAGAAAGGACTGACAAAGATAGAAGGAATAGGAGAAGAAACAGCAAAGAAAATAGAGGAGTATCTAAAAAAGGGAAAGATGAAACGTTTGGAAGAATTAAAAGAAGAAACTAAAATCAGGCAGATTGTCACCCATTTTTTTGAAAGCAAGGGGGTGGACTTAAAAGAATTAAAGCAAAGCGCAAGAAAAAGAAAGATAATCTACTCAAGATATACCAGGCCAGCTAAAGAGCTTTTGGAACTTGCAGGATCTCTGGATAAAGCAAAACAGGCAATAACCAAGGTTGCAGATTGGGCAAATTCAAGAAAATTGGATTACACAATAGAAACAGTGTTCAAAAAGTGGCTGGAACTAGACAGATTAAAACCAAAAGAAATAGTCAAAAAACCGTATTACAATAGCAGGCCTATGGTATGGTCTGAAGCCAAAAAGAAATGGTATGTTATTTCAAAAGACGGCGAATGGCTTGAATTTGCTGATAAAGAAAACAAAATAGAATGGAAAACAGAGCAATGATGCCCAAAATAGTATTTATAGGAACACCGGAATTCGGAGCGATAATACTTGAAAAACTCATAGCCAATCTTTATGAGCCGGTTTTGGTTATAACCTCCCCCGATAAGCCAGTCGGCCGAAGGCAAGAAATGACGCCCCCTCCCGTCAAAATAACTGCCCAAAAATATAACATTCCAGTTGAACAGCCCATAAAAATATCAAGTATTTTGTATAAAGTATTAAGCATAAAGCCAGATATTATTATTACAGCGGCGTATGGGCAAATAATCCCAAAGAATATCCTGGATATTCCAAAATACGGGTCATTAAATGTCCATCCGTCGTTGCTTCCAAAATACAGAGGATCTTCCCCTATCCAGTCTGCGATATTAGAAGGAGAAAGAGAAACAGGTGTCTCTATAATGCTTATGGATGAAAAAATGGATCACGGAAAAATAGTATCAAGCGTAAAGTATCAAGTATCAAGCATAGATACATGCAAATCATTGTCTGAAAAATTGGCTAACGCCGGAGCTAATTTGCTTTTAAAAACAATCCCGAGCTGGATCAAGGGGGAGATAAAAGCCAAAGATCAAAACCACGAAGAAGCGACTTTTACCAAGATTCTTAAAAAAGAAGACGGAGAAATTGACTGGAATGAAAGTCCTGAAAAAATAGATAGGAAAATAAGGGCGTACAATCCATGGCCGGGAGCGTTTACTTTTGTCCAGAAAAATGGTAAAGTGTTAAGAGTTAAAATATTAAAAGCAGAACTTTCTGAAGGAAACCTTACAATCAAAAAAGTGCAGCCTGAAGGAAAGAAAGAAATGGATTACGAGGAATATTTAAAAGGACATTCGAAATTTTTCTAAATTCTACCGGATAAATGCTTTGCGAGACCTTTCGCAGCGCGACGGCGCGAGATAGAGCAATTTTTCAGCAGAAAAATATGCGTGTCAAGCAAAGCGTTTTCCGAGAAAGAATTTTACAAATATGATTTCACATTCGGAATTAAGAAAAGGAATAAGGATTATAATAGACGGGCAACCCTACGAGGTTTTATGGTCCATGCCTATGAAAAAAGCCCAAAGGAGAGTTGTCATTCAAACAAAGATAAAGAATCTGGTGACAGGAAATGTATTTGAAAGAAATTTCCATCAGGGAGATATTTTTGAAGAAGCCGAACTTGAGAGAACGGTTATAAAGTTTATATATTCAAATAAAGATAAATATGTGTTCTGCTACCCTGACAAACCCTCCGAAAGGTTTGAACTGTCAAAAGAACAGATAGGGAGCGCTTTTAAATTCTTAAAATCTAATATTGAAGTGGACGGACTAGTTTATGAAGACAGAATCATCAGCATATCAACTCCGATCAAAATGGAGCTTGCGGTGAAAGAAGCTCCTCCGGGAATAAAAGGAGACAGGGCGCAAGGCGGAACAAAGACCGTTAAATTAGAAACAGGAGCTGAAATACAGGTTCCTCTCTTTATAGAAGAGGGCGATACTATAGAAATAAATACGGAAAAGGAAGAATACGTAAGAAGGATAGAAAAGAAATAAAAAAGAGCCCCTAAGAATAAGAGGCTCTTTTTGCCTGCACCCCCTTACAGGCTAATTGGAGCCGGCGGGATTCGAACCCACGACCTCAAGCCTCACTCATCTTGATTCAAATTTTCATTTGAACCAGCGCTTGCAAGCTTGGTTAGCGAGAATGAGCTCACCTTGTGCTCTACCAACTGAGCTACGGCCCCAAAAACGTGCTATTTACATTATATTCAATTATTCCGGTAAAGCAAGGATTAAAAAATCCCTCACAATTAGTGCGGATATTTTTAATTTGATTATAACCTGTTATTTTGATATAATAAAAAATATGAAGCAAAGAAAACAAACAATCTATAACTTTGAGGTAGTTTTTGAAAATAACGGCCAAGGATATACAGTAACTGTCCCAAAACTCCCCGGTCTTGTAACAGAGGGAAACAACCTTAAAGAGGCGAAAGAAATGGCAAAAGATGCTATTCGGTGTTATCTTGAAGCTTTACTTAAAGATAAAATGCTGAAAAGCGCCAAAAAGAAAGGAACAGTTAATGTAAGCATCTAGTTGTGCCCAAGCTTCCTCGGATACCATCTGCCTTGACAATCAAGGCCTTAAAAAAAGCTGGTTTTTTTGAATATCATCAATCGGGAAGCCATGTTCAATTAAGGCATCCCGATAATTTAAATTTAAGAGTCACTATCCCTTATCACAATAGAGACCTTGCGCCAAAAACTTTAAAATCAATCATTCTGCAAGCAGGCCTCACGATAGACGAATTTATAGATTTACTCTAATTATGTCGGATTTCTATTCAATACACCCTGCACTTGGGTTTTATGTCCAACTATTGACAAATAGTGTATTATAATATACAATATGGGTAGCAAGGTTGATATATTCAACCGCTTAAAAACCGAATTTTTCCGAACAGAAGGAGAATAAGTATGAAGATTACTAGTGAACAAGATGCAAACGAAGCGCTGAAGGGTATTGCCGTAGGCAATATTATCCGAATAACTTTCAAAGCCGATGTTGGAGAAAAGTTCCAGCAACGTACATTTCTGCGGCTCCAGCACAGACTGGAATTTGATACGATGTGGCTCGCGGTCGCTCACAACCAACTTGCGGTTTATGGAATTTGGGGAAGCGTCCCTCGCATTCAAGACTTCAAAGTCAGGCAGATAAACGATGTTCAAAAAGAAGTCTTCGCGCACGAATTTACGCCGCTCGCGGAATCCATCGAGATTCTTTAGTGCAAAACCTCGCGTGATGTAAACACAAAACATCACCCGAGGTTTTCTTTTGCTTAAGATTTATTATTTCCACAAATTCTATGTTTGCCAATGGGCTCAACCGTGGCGTATTTCAATCACGTCACCGTCAGCGACGATATACTCTTTGCCTTCGGTGCGGATAAGGCCTTTCTCTCTAGCTTGAGCAAATCCTCCTGCATTCAAAAGATCCCTCCAGTTTATAACATCGGCACGGATAAAGTTCTTTTCAAAATCCGAGTGTATTACTCCCCCGGCCTGCGGGGCTTTTTTGTTCTTCTCCAAAGTCCATGCCCTGGTCTCATCGGGCCCCGTTGTCAAAAAGGTTATAAGCCCCAGAGTCTGATATGCTTTCTTGATTAAAATATCCAGTTCTGATTCTTCTGCAAATCCCAGTTCTTTTCTCTCCTCTCTGTTCAGTCCTGCCACTTCAAACTCAGCCAAAATATCTGCTATCAAAAAATGCCAGTTGCGGGTTTTAAATTCGGCTATGATTTCTTTTGGAACCTCCTCGTCTTTTCCGTTCAAAAGGTATAATCTTGGCTTTAAAGTCAAAAGCTGGTACTGCTTTAGAATATTTAACTCTTCCTCATCAAAATCTTGTCCATACAAAATCTTTCCTTCGTCTAAAAACTGCTTGGCTTTTCTGACGGCATCATGCTCCTTTATCGCCTCTTTATTTCCTGACCTCATATCTCTTTCCAGGCCGGACAATCTTTTTTCCAATGTTTCTAGATCTTTTAAGATAAGCTCTGTGTCCAGAATTTCCTTTTCGGACAAGGGATCTATCTTATTCTGAGTCGTTATCACATTTTTATCAGAAAAGGCGCGCAATACATATACTATTGCGTCTGTTTCTCTGATATTTGCAAGAAACTTATTTCCCAGCCCCTCTCCCTTATTAGCTCCTTTTACAAGCCCTGCTATATCCCAGAATTCAATAGTAGTATATATTTTCTTTTTAGAGCTTGTAAGGTTGGCCAGTTTATCTACTCTTTCATCGGGAACGGCAACAACTCCCAGATTGGGCTCTATGGTGCAAAAAGGATAGTTTGCTATATCCACCTGTTTCTTTGTAATTGTCTGGAACAATGTGGACTTGCCTACGTTTGGCAACCCAACTATCCCAATGCTTAATGGCATATTTCAAATTTACTAAATTTATGCACTTTAGTCAAAAAGAAAAAGGCCCGCGAAATGCGTTTCCGCAAATCGCAGGCCATGATACTAACTCAATAACTCCTTCATACCTATCTGTTCCATCAGCTTCTCGATTCCGCCCCTCCCGACACCGGGAGAAATGCGGTGATCCAGATCAAAGGTGAAGCATTGCGCGCCAAGTCTTTCTTGAGCATGCTTTGCCAAATCGATGATCTGGGTGCTAAATATGACACTGCAGCCGGATCCGGAAAGTTTCCCGAGGAACACTTTTCCGAAGTCGAGGCCGTCCACTTCCTGGGTACCCGTGCCAACCTCGTCAACAACCAAGAGTGTTCCGCTTTGCTCCTTGCCGTCCAGAACTTCCAGGATTGCCTTGGATTTTGCCAGAAGAAGTTGCAGCGTGGAACCGCTGCCTCTTTCGAGAAAGCTCATGCCAACTCTGGTTTTGACGTTCAAACTGACATCCTTCCCGAAAACAGGTAGCCCGGACTGTGCCAAATAAACGGCGTTGACGATGGTTTCCATGGTCGTCGATTTACCGCCTGCGTTCTGGCCAGTCAAGCCGATCATCTGTCCGTTGAGCTTGGGCAGAGAATTGATTGGGACGAGCTTGACCCGCTTCTTCGGATCTTCCGATTGTCCGACAAGATGAACCGGAACAAGCGAATCGAAAGACACGAGATGGTTGCCATCTTCGAGGATAGTCGGGAAACACAGCGGTTTCCGCCACTTCCTGGAACGATCTTTCAACGCCTGAATAGCTTCGGCGATCTCTCTGAAAATCTGGAAGTGATAGCCGAAATACTCGTGATAGAGACAAGTCCGCTCATAAACATCCCTGAACTCGTGGCTGCAGAGAACGGGAACGCAGTCCCATCTGTATTTCAGATCTGTAATGGGAGATTCCACCGGAACGAACGATTTGACTATCTCCGGCGCAACCTCTCTGATTTTGGCCAAAACTCTGGCCAGGAAAAGTTGCTCTTCCGATCCGGATATCCGATTCAGAACCATACGGTTGGTTCTGGAGATCCGGAAACGGTCCATCGTGCTGTAGCCAGAGAATCCCCTGCCGATTCGGTTTTCGGCCTCCTTTTTCTCACTTCTGCCTGATTCATCTTCCCGATCAATCCCGACCAATTGGGCCTGTAATCCCTGGTCAGAATACCTGAAGAGAACCTTCAGGGTGACAGGGCGGCGGTAGTCGTAGAACTCTCCCAGGCATTCGCCCACCTGCTTCTTCAAGAAAAAACAGATGTCGTTCAGCGCAGGATATGGCATCTGCCGGATTCTCAGAGGGGCATAAAAAATCCTCCCGTTGATCCAGCTTATCACCGCCTGGCAGATTTCTGCGAGCTTGGACAACACGCAATTCTCGAAAGGAGAATCGACTTCCCGCAGAATTCTTGAAAGCGTGTAGGAGTACCTCCTGAAACCGTAGAAAACCGTTTTCTTCCGATCGAGAGAGAGTCCTCCATTGGAGTCGGAGAGTTTGAAACTGGCCACTCCCTCAAAATACGTGGCTCTCTGGAGTCTTTCACCGATCTCTCGGGCCATCTCCGTTTCGGCCTTTTCCATTTCAGGCCGTGTCTGAGACAAAAATTCCGCCAGAGATTCCAGCTCCGGAGGAACATTTTGGCAGGAAGGCAGTATTTCTGCGAACACTCCCATAACCCGCCAAAACGGGTTGTGTTCTTTTCTGGGATTGTAGTAGTCCAGAAAAACCTGGCCTTCTGTCGGAACAGAGAAAGGAAACTCTGTCCCCATGAAAAAACTGGCCATTGCGGGATTGTCGAAGATGAACTTGGCAATCCTTTGCCTTCTCATCACCTCCTCCCTGTCGATGACGCCGAAACTCTCTGCCAGAGGGCTCGTTGCCAAGCCCAAAACTTCCAGCAAAGATTCTCTCCGGAAATCACTGGGGTTGATGAAGGTGATTTTGGGCGTTCTCTTGTCCTTGTCCCAGAGAACAATCTCGGGAAACCTTAGTTGAGCTGTCTGCTCTGCCATAGAAATTCTCCTTTCTCGTATGCATAAATAGAGTTATTGAGTTTACAATGAGCAATTCAATATATTATAAAAGATAATTGAATATGTCAAGTTTCAGGCCACAGATAAAAAGCTTTTGCTTTGGAGCCGTTGAGCATAAAATCCTCCCCTGCTCGTTTCGGTTTGTGATAATCATTAGACAGTTTTCTTATATCTCGTGCTACGTCCCTGGCCGATGCGACTAATCAATTTCAAAACAACCAAGCGGGATAATGCTTGCTTTATGGTTGATTGTGGTATTTTGTTTTTTAGGAGTTTATCTATGTCTGCGACGGCTAGTTCTTTATCTCCCTCGAAAAGATCATAGATTAACATTTGTTTTTCAGAAAGCAATTTTTCCGGTTGGTCTTCTTCCATTATTTTTTTAGCCCTGATCGTTTGTTCCATTAAGGCATCTATAAAATAATCAACCCATGGCGTAATGTCTTCCTTATCTGTTTTATGATTTTTTTGAGTTGCTCGAAGCGCCAAATAATAATCTGCTTTTGTTTCTTCAATGATTTCATCAAGTGACACATACGGAATATAGCCATATCCTGATTTTAGAAGTAAAAGATTTGTTAACGCACGGCTGATTCTTCCATTGCCATCCTTAAAAGGATGAATAGCTAAAAATTCAAAAATAAAATTTGCAACAATAAGAAGCGGATGTATTTCTTTCTTTTCTAACTCTTCATTCGCCCATTCAATCGCAATCTGCATTTCTGGTTTTACTAAATATGGAGGCGTCGGGTTAAATAATATCACTTGTTCTCCTTTGCTATTTGTCATTACCACTGTATTCGGAGCGCTTTTATACTTACCTTTATGTATTTGATCTTTATCAGAAAAATGAAGAAGAATATCGTGAAATTGCAATATCCAATTTTCGGATAATTTAACAGTTTTCCAATTATCAAAAATTCTTCCAATTAAATCAGCATATCCGGCAACTTCTTGTTCGTCTCGATTTTTTGGGTGTTTAGAGTTTAATCCACGTAAAAAACGAGCGATTTCCTCATCTGTCATTTTTGCTCCTTCTATACGAGTAGAAGCGCCAGTTGAAGTTATAATCACCCACAATTTAAGACGGCCCAATATCTGCGGACTGATTCTTAAACTCCCTTGCCAGAGACCTTTAAATTCATCTATTTTGCCTATCTTTGCAAGAATCTCCTGGGTAAGTTTTATTCTTTTATTAAATCTATTTTGATCCATAATCGTCTATATTTTAACTATATCCGATTATATACGATTATATCCAATAAATCAACTGCTAACTGTGGATAATTCTGCATTTCTTAAAAGTTTTATCTTAAAATTGAAAGGTATTAAATTAGGTCGAGTTGCGTCCCTACCGTTCCGATGCTTAATGGCATATTTCAAATTTGCCAATTTTCTCTGCTTTAGTCAAAAAGAAAAGCCCGGCTGTAAAGCGCGGGCCTTTGTTTTACTCCTTCAGATCACCCAATGATCTCCTATCCTGACCCTTTTGACCTGCGGAAATTCAAGACGAACTTCGGATTGAGAAACTTCAGTAGGAGAAAGCCTTAGGACTCCGGCGGGATTCTTGGATATGAGCCACCCTATCTCTTGAGGGCTGAACCCCATATCAATAAGATTCCCGATCATATCCAGCATAGATGCCACTGATCCCGCAAGAATGTCAGTTCTCCCTTTGGGAGAAGCTTTTCCTCCGCTGACAACGATATCTTTCCCGGCCAGCTGGAATGCGCCCTCTCCTATGCCAGCAGCAGATATGCTATCTGTGACGATCGCACTGGCTCCTATTCCCTTTCCTTGCCTTATATATGATTTTAAGACATGCGAGGGAATATGGAAGCCATCCGCAATAAAAGTAGCTCCCAGGCCAGCAAGAAAAAGCTGGCTGTTTATGGGATTATCATTTCTTGGGAGAACAGCGGGTATCCCGTTCCCAAGATGAGTGGACAGGGATGCTCCGGCAAACCATGCCCCTCTAATGGTCTCGTAATCAGCTAGAGTGTGGCCAAGAGCAATGACAATTCCATTGGCTATTGCCTGCTTGATGAATCCTATGGCTCCCTCAAGTTCGGGAGCCAGAGTGATTATCCTTACCATCCTGGACAATTCGCCCAAACCCTCGATGAAGCTCCAATCGGGATTTTGCAAGTAATTCGGGTTATGGCATCCTATTGCTCCGAGGGCGGGATATATCTCCAGATGAACCCCCGGAATAGACAGACCAATAAGCTCGTCGAACATCGCTTCTTTGATTCTTGAAAGGACTCCGATAATAACATCTTTTGGATTGCTGACTATTGTGGGAAGAAATTTCACCGTTCCCGTCCTCCATTGGTATTCACACGCCTTCCTAACTTCCTCCACCGTAATGTCAGGGTTGTTAAAATCAACTCCGCAACAACCGTTTACCTGCAGATCAATAGCCCCGGCAAATACATGTTCCATCTCAAAGTCTCCTAACCAAAGTTATTACGTTGTTTGAAGAACTGATTTATTTCTACATCAAATTGCAATGGCCTTCAATACTCCCCTATTTTGTCTATCTTTTCCAGCTCATCTTCTGAAAGTTCTACGCTAAGACTTTCTAAATTCTCTTTTATGTGGTCCTTATTCTTAGAGGAAGGTATAGCAGCCCTGTTTCTCTGGATATGCCAGGCAAGTATCGCATTTGATGGCTCAACATCATGCTTTTCAGCTATCTCTTCAACCGCTTTTATACTAAGATCTTTTCCCTGCCCCAAAGGAGAATAGGCCGTGACAACCACCCTGTTTGCAGAACAGAAATTCTGCAATTCTCTTTCGTTTAGACTGGGATGAAATTCTATTTGATTGTTTGAAATCTCAAATCCCAAATGAAGGGCTTCGTTAAGCTGTTCTATACTAAAATTAGAAACTCCTATAGAATTTGAATTTTCTGCAGGCCTGTGGAGAAGAAGGAGGTCTATATATGTCGTCCGAAGCTCTCTTAAGAATCTATCAAGCGAATCTTTTACGTTTTCTGACAAAGAATCGTGATATTTTGTGGTTATGAAAATATCCCTCCTGCTCAAAAGAGATTCTTTTATTGCTCGGCCTATTTCTCTATGGTTTTCATAAATATCAGCCGTATCTATGTGCCTATATCCTGCCTCCAACGCAAATTTAACGCTGGAAAAAGCATCTTCTCCCTTCAAACTTCCTGTTCCAAAGCCAATTATCGGCATTGCCGATCGGTTGTTAAGCTTGAAAAAAGGTATTTCCTTTTGCTTTAACATGTTTTAATTCTAACTCTTTATCTGTAAAAAATATGTGAAATAAAAAGCTGTCCCCGATGAGCAGGGACAGCCTGTTTCCTATTTTCTTCTTCTCCTCCTTCCTCCCGGATTATTTCTGTATTTTTGCTTCTTTTCCTTTCCACCTCTCTTCTCTGCCATGCAAACTCCTGAATAAAATTAGGGCTGAAAAAGAGCGTCTTCCGGACTGAATTTCACCTCCTTTACTTCCTCAAACTGCTTTGCTGTTTTTGATATTTGGGACCATAGAGCTCCAACTCTGCAAGCGCCTCCCACCGTTTTATTGTTTGGATCCCTGAAAACTAAAGTAAGCTTTCCGTCTTCAAGAACAAAACTTTCAATCTCAAGACCTTCTAGAGGAAACTCTGTGGCAACTCCCCTCTCTTTCTCTTGTTCGGTAATATACCCCGATAGAAGAAGATCTAAAGTTTCTTCTATTTTATTCTCTTCGGACACTTCTCTGAAAACAGGCATAAGCCCCTCTTCAGAGCATACATCTTCGTTCTTAGCATTTTTGTCTCGGTAATAAACTATAACCTGTATTGTTTCTTCAAGAATTTTTATTTCGTGGACCGATACAATATTTTCCGAAAGAAATCCTTTTACCTCAACTTTCTGACTCTGCAAAAACTCAATATCAGCACAGCTCTTTTCTGCAGAATTCTCATAGCACACAGCGCTTTGTTTTATATCCAACTTAGCAACAAGAGCCGGTTGCCCCGGTTCCTCGTAAATAAAATACCAGGTATTCTCATCCATCCCCGGATTATTTATAGCTAGTCTTCCGGTTTTATTAAAGTTAATTTCCTCTTGAGAGATTTCTTCTTTTGCAAAGAAAGCATAGTACAATCCTACCCCCAAGATTATCAAGACTAATATGATTATTATGGCTAAATTTTTCTTATTCATTGCATTTTAAACATCATTTCGGCTGCAGCTTTTTGGATCTGCTTCATGGCCTCATTGATGCATTCTTTTATTATTTGCCCCTGCCTCAAAGAATCAAGCTCGGGATTCAGAGTAATCTCCAAAACCTCCATTTTTCCGTTTACTTTAACTTTAACTCCCTCTTTTTCAACTTCCCGGCTTTCTTTTTCAAGCTCGTTTTTCAACTGCCTTATTTGATTTAGCTGTTTCAATTTATCAAACATAATGCTTTTATTTTAACAAATTTCATTTAATAATCAAGCTTAATACAAAAGGGCGTCTTGCGTTCAAGCCGCCCTTTATGCCTTATGCGATATAGACAATCCTCAAGAGTCCTTTCCATTCAAAAATGTGAATAACCGTGTGTTCTTCGATAAAGCGGGCAATATCGTCCTCTCTTGCCGCTCTATCAAATGATTCCATCTTTAACGCTCTCTTCTGTTCAGACATAGGATTCTCCATATTTAGATTGGCTCGACGAACTTCTTGCTTTTTATCTTAAGATTAATGCTTTGTCAACGGGCTAACGCCCTCATTTTGCAATATTGGCAATCAGGGTCATCGCATCTTTTGTCCCAAAAATCAAGATTTATTATTTCTTGAGAAATCTGAATTATTTCTTCCTTTAGAATATCTGCATCTTCTTTTTTTATATCAAAAGCTTCCTTATGATACCTTCCTTTTTGATCGGGCTCTATGAAATCTATTTCTCCTGTCTTTACATTATACCTGCCGTGCCCATCCAAAAGAAGCTTGTAAAAAATAAGCTGTCTTTTGTAGTTTCCGTCGCTATCTTTGGTTTTGCCCTCAATGCAGTTTTTAGTCTTCGGCTTTCCCGTTTTATAATCTACGACGTTAACATTGTTGGCCGAATCATTTATTTCTATTTTATCTATCTTTCCTGCAATAATTATATTTTTGGCCAGCTCCACTCCCCTGACTCCGTATTCAGATAAAATATTCCTTTTCCACCCTAAAGAATGCTCTTTATGATACCCTGCTAAAGCATTTGTTCCTTTTTCAAGAATCTCATCATACTCATTTTTCTGCAATGGCTGGCTATTAAGTGATTTCTCAAAAAACATTATCAAATTTTTTGCGCCAGGATTTTCACCCGCTGAATATTTATCAAAAAAACTCTTTAAGGCGCTGTGCGTAGCAGTTCCAAACATCAGATGCTTGTTAGGAGATTCAGGAATTCTTATTAGACTTCTGTAAAAATACTTCCACGGGCATTCCAAATAATTGTTTAGAGCGGTTGCAGAAAGCCCATATTTTAAAAACAGCTCATTTAAGATGCTCTTTTCTTTTGCGTCTTTTAAGATAGGAGGAGGGGCAAATTCTTCTTTAAGCTCAAATTTATTTAAATTAGATTCTCTTTTTATATATTTTTCCGGAATTAACTCCAAAAAGCTTGCAGGATACTGGGCTTTGCCTTCGGTATTTTGATTGGAGTAAGAAATAATCAGCTTTTTTCTGGCTCGGGTAAGGGCAACATAAAACAAATTCTTTTCTTCGTCTTCTTCTGCCCCCAAGACTTCTTCTGGCAACTTAATATAGCTTCTCCTGATGTTCTGCTTTGAAATGGCGTTAATTAAATAAACAATATCAAATTCCAGCCCTTTTGATTTATGTATAGTCATTAATCTAACCTTATCCTGGGAAGGTATGTGGTTTGATTTAAGAAAGATATTCTGCTCCCTTAAAACATCAATGTGGTAAAAGTAGTCATCCAAAGTATAGTTTTTATTTCTCGCCAGTTCATTTTTTAGAGAGGCAAAAAGAGCGTGGAGCTTTTTTATCTTTTCTGCAGAGCCGGGCTTTGAAAGCAAATATCCCAAGAAGCCGGAATCTCTGACAATATCTTCAAATATTGTTGGCGCATTCTCATTCATTGAGCTTTTCTTCCATTCGGCAAGATCGTTGTATGCTTTTTTGACAGCATCAGAGCATCTTCCTTCTTTTGCTGATTTATATGGAGATCTGGAGATTTCATAAATATCAATTGCCGGAATATTCAAAAAGCTTAAGTGCAGGAAGAATATAAAATCCTTGTCCGATCCAAAGTTTTGAATTGCCTTTAGGATAATAAGAAGTTTTTTGATGTCCTCGTCTTCTAGCGCGTCTTGATCGGATTCTATTGAGAAGGATACGCCTTTCTTTTCTAATACTCTGGCAATAGAGAGAGCTTCTTTGTTCTCGCGGAAAAGAACAGCAACTTTCTCATCTTTGTGTTTCAATATATCTTCGGCCAGATTAAAAAGCTCTTCTTCCGTAGAATCAAAAACCATCAAAGAAATGGGATCCTCCGGCCTCTTTGATTCTGATTTTAGTTTTCCTCCTAAAGAATCAACGCTGAAGGCAGCATCCAAAATTATCTGGGGAGACCTGTAGTTTGATCTCAAACTAATGACTTTTACGCCTTTGTAGAGTTTTTTAAAGTAATTGAAATTTTCCTTAGAAGCCCCCTGAAAGCGGAATATGGCCTGTTTTTCATCTCCCACAATAAAGAGATTGGGGCTTTCAAAATAACTGGCCAAAAGCTCTAATATCCTATTCTGGGCTGAATTGGTGTCCTGATGCTCGTCCACCAGAATATATTGGTATTGCTCCTGCAGAATCAAAAGCAATTCTTTGTTTTTCTGCAAAACTTCGGCTGTTCTCATCACCATATCTCCATAGTCATAAAGCTTTTTCTTTTTCAGTTCTTGCTGGTATTTTTCATATATCACAGCCAAATCTTTATTCCTGTTTATGTATTTCTGATCCTTTAGATACCTGCCTTTCATCTGCTCTTTGTATTTTCCTGATTCGTAATAAAGATCTTTTATTTTAAGAAACTCTGCCTCCTTTTTTTCTGCAAGTTTTTTGAAAGCAATGTAGTCAAATCCCTGGCGCTTTAATTCGGATATTGCAGAAACAACAGCCCAAAGAAAAAAGCAGGGATCTGAAAAAGTCTTTAAGTGCTTGAGGTTTGTGTTTTCTAGGATCTGTTTCAGTAATTTGATTTGCTCCACGTCTGAAATATTGTCAGAGCCCGTTATATCCAAAAACTCATCGGGATAGTCTTTTATAATCTTGTTGCAAAAGCCGTGAAACGTATATATTTCAACCCTGTATGCCAAAGAGCCAATTATAGAAGAAAGCTTTTTTCTCATGGCCGAGACTCCGGACTCTGTAAAGGTCAAAGCCAAAACAGACTCTGGCAAAGCGTCTGTTTTATCCAGGATATTGGCGATTCTCATGGTCAAGAGATGGGTTTTGCCCGTCCCCGGGCCTGCAATAACCATCACAGGCCCCTCAATCGCGTCCACCGCCTCTTTCTGCTCCCTATTCAACTGCCCGTATAGCTCTTTGAACATAGCACAGTTATTTTAAGCTAGATAATTTATCAAGTCCTGCGGATCTTTAGCAATATATTCAAAAAAAGCCTTGCCCCAATCGCTCAATTCTCTTGTTTCCTCCACAATCAGTCCGATCATTCTTTTATCCAAAGCTTTGGCATAACCTGCTTCGAGATAAACTCCTCTAGTATTTGACAAAGCGACTATGATTCCCTCACTCCTTCTTATAACCTCCAATTCTTTTTCTAACAGATCTTTGCCCGATAAGGATTGATCCGCATCCCTGTAGGGCAGGAATATTTCAAGACCAGCTTCTTCTAAAAGCTTTGCTAACTGCTCATTTCTGTCCAATTTGTTGTGATCCAGCTCGTTTATTTTTACTTCAACATTAGTATGGGGCGTTGCGAAATACCACATATAATTATTTTTGACAGATATAGAAAACAGAGGGATGTTTTCTAACATCTTCTTTAGATATTTGAAATAATCCGTTTATTTCAAGAATTTTGAATTTTGTTTTTTCAATTTCACGCTTGGTCTCTCTCACCGAAGAAATATGAATATATTGCTTTGTCTTATATGTTTTCTGGGTATCACTAGACTCTCTGCTAAAAAACCTGTCTCCGAAATCAAGTTCAGCAATATTAAAGCCCAGTGGCTTTAAGATATAGAAGCGGACCCACTGCCAGAGCCAGAAGAAACAATATTTTCCTACCCAAACTCGGGGGTGAGCGGTGAATATAAATATTCCCCCGTCTTTTAAAACTCTCCATGCTTCGTTCAGAACACAAAGCCTGTTTTTGCTTCCAGGTATTTGCGTCCATCCTTGATTTGAAAAAAGAGCATAATCAAAACTGTTGTCTTGAAAGTTAAGATTTGTAGCATCGCCAATTCTGTAATCCATATTTAAATTCTTGCTGTGGGCAATCTTCTTTGCGTTTTCAATCATGGCTGAAACTAGATCAATTCCTATTACATTAAAACCCATTTTATGCAAAGGAATAGTTGTTCTGCCAGTTCCGCATCCAATATCCAAAACCCTAGCTCCCTTTTGAATAAAGTATTTTTTAATAAAATGCTGTTCTGAAATCCAAAGACCTTCCTCTGCTTTTTTAACATATTGCAGTTGGGCATTTACCCCTGAAAACTCTTCAATCACAAGTTTTTTTAGGTCTTTTTCCATATATTTTTATTCGGTTGCAACGGGTATGTGTCCGCAACGGCTTTCGGCTGATTCGGCCAAATTCAGGATATCGTCTATTTTAGGCTCAAAGGCCGTTATTCTCCGGCCGTCTTTCAAGTCAGCCGAAACTATCAGACTGTGCGCCTGAAAAACTCTTTCCACCTTGCAATCATTAATTGCCTCCGATACAAAAGGCCACGCTTCTGCCATTAACTGCTGGCAAGTTTCATGGCTTTTTATATCGCTTAACGGCAAGCATTGGTCTATTTTTCGCATAATTTCATTCAAAGAGACTGTCGGTTTTTCTTCTATTTGAGGCGTGTGGCGATCCAATTCTCCAAATCCCTTTCCCAAATAAAAAGCAATGGCAAAGACGCATAAAAAGATAACTGCTGCCGCTAGCTTAGAATACCACGTAACTTTGTTGAATTCTATTTTCATATTATTTTACTTTAACACAAAAACTGCTTTCTGAGCAGTCTCCTAAAGTAAGCTTACTTTTTTTGAATCCTTTGGCTACAATATAGAATTCTTTGCTTTTCCTCAAAACCGCTTTCGGCCTGAATCTTTTTATCATCTTAAATGAAGGTCCAATTGATTTTATAAAATCAGAGGATTCCTGGCTCTCAAAAATCTTGCAGACAAAGTCTCCCCCTTCTTTCAAAACCTTTTTTGCAATAAAAAAAGCCCTCTCTGAAAGCTCCAGAGAGAGTCCGGAGTCCAAAAACCTGATTCCCGTTGTCTTAGGAGAAAGATCAGCGACAACAGAATCAAATTTCAGGCCCCTAATCATATCCAATACGCTCTCGTCATTTATATCCTTTCTGATAAAAACAATATTGTCTCCCCCAATCTCCGTTTCGTTCTCGTCTATCCCATAAACCTTGCCTGCTTTTTTAGAAATGTAAGAAAGCCAGGAGCCGGGAGCAGACCCCAAATCCAGCACCAGATCTCCTTCTTTTATAACCCCGAATGTTTCGTCTATTTCTTTCAGTTTATAAACAGACCTGGCAGGATAGCCTTCCTTTTTCGCCTTTTTAGTATAATATTCTTCTTTCCTATCTTTTCTGTACATTATTTTTAAAAACACGCTCCCATTCGCTGGGCATGTTTATAGAAAGCTCTACTTTTTCTCCCCCAACCGCTTTTTTAAAAGAAATCCCCGAAGCCACAAGGGCAATGCTCCTGTTCTTAAAAAACAGCTTCCCTCCATATTTTAAATCGTCCAGAATGGGGTTTCCCATATTAGAAAGCTGGGCCCTTATCTGGTGAAACCTTCCTGTTTTAGGAGTTAACTCAAGAAGCGAATATTCCCCGTTGGATTTCAAAACCTTATAGCAAAGTATTGATTCTTTTCCCTTAACCGAAATAATGGCTTTTCCGCCTCTTTTTTCAAGTAAATTCTTCAGGCATCCTTCAGAATCTTTGGGCAAACCCGAAACCAAGACAAGATAAGTCTTTTGGATTTCTCCGGCCCTGAATTGGGCTGAAATCCTTGATGCCCCTTTGGTGGTTTTTGCAAAAAGCACAATTCCAGAAACAGGCCTATCTATTCTGTGCAAGACACCAAGAAAAACATTGCCTTTCTTTCCGTATTTTTGTTTTAAAAAACCCTTAACTTGCTTCTGCAAGCTTTCGTCTCCGGAAGAATCTTCTTGGACTAAAACTCCTGCGGGCTTAAAAACAGCAATAATGTGGTTATCTTCATAAAGCGCATCCATTACTGTATTTATAGCAGAAATGCAGAACTTTTCAAAAATACTTCCTGAATACGACCGTTCCCTTGCAATCAAATTTATCGGGACCGTCATTAAGCATTAAGATATCCGGCTTTAGTTTTTTTAGAATATTTTTATCGCAGAAATCGCCGGGAGCAATAAAAACAAAGTCCACAAACTTAATCGCCGAAATAGCTGCCGCTCTTTTTTTGGCGTTAAAAAAGCTTTTTCCTTCGGTTATATGGACTGCCAAGGTGTCCCCGAGAGATTTGGCTTTTTTGAAATAATTAATATGGCCTATATGGATAACATCAAAAATACCGCCTGCCAAAACAAGTCTTTTCATCTTATGCCTATTGTCAGCCAAATACTTTATGCTTGCCATAAATCAATGAGGAAACATATAAAAAAGATCCGGCTTTATTTTTTCCATAATACTTTTGCTTCCTATATCCTTATTAGAAATGAAAACAATATCCACGTGCTTTATGGCCGAAACAAGCTCCGCTCTTTTTCTGGACCTTAAGATTCCCTTCTTTTCTCCGGCTACATGCACCGCCAGGGTATCCCCCAGTTTTTTTGCTTTCTCAAAAAACTCAATTTGTTCAGCATACAGGGCGTTAAATATTCCTCCGATTAAGACAAGTTTTTTCATCTTTTCCCTATTTTTTGAAAAATAGTCCAGTGAATTCAAAATCATATCCTAAAAATACATAGAATCGTATTAACTTATGATTAATAATTCTAAAAAGATCTTATATATTCTATCGCTTTTAGCTGGTCTTCAATGCTATTTTCAAGTTCTATGGCTAAGATTCCAGAAAAATAATCTTTATACCCCCTAAGATAATCAAGCTCTTTCAATTCTCCCATTTGATGGCTGTCATATCTTAGGAAATTTCTATGGTCAAGCCTGGGCTTTTTCTTCACGCAGCTTATATGGCAGCATCCTATTGGAAAATTTTTAATGACAGAAAGATTGCGCTGATATTTTTCTTTTTCAAGAATCCTGTCATTCTCAAGATGGGCAAAATCAAGGCATATCCCCCCGAACTCCTTCAGCTCCTTTTCGTCCAAAGGGAAATAAATATTTTCTATGAAAATGCTTTTTTTAAATTCGGAAAGGTCTTTTTCCAGGGGATGTTCTCTAAGAGTATGTATGTTGAATATTTTTGATCCAAAGTTATTTTTAAGAAGCTCTATCTCGTCAGCGCCCATATCGCTTCTTAGGTGGACAAAGGGCGCTCTTTTTATTTTTCTTGCCAAAAAGTAAAACTCTTCCCGCTCTTTGCGTTCTAGGCAGGTCAAAAAAAAGCAGACTTCATCCAGCTCCTCTGCTTCTTTTATCTTCTTTTTCCAATCAGATCCTTCAGTTGTTGTAATTGAGGGCAGTATCATTTTAGTTTTACATTGCTCTAGAACTAAATCTTGCAAATTCAATAAATAATAATGCGAAGATAATAAGCATTATAACAGGAGCTATCAAGGATACGTAATTCTTTCTGCCCGGCCTGAAAAGCCTTAAAAACAATGAGTTAACCACTACCGAAACAGAGCTTAAGGCCATGGCTAGCCCTGCCAGTTCGGGCTTTAATACAACCCCCCAAAAAGCAAATGCTCTTGCTGCTATCGGTATGGCAGAAATATTATAGAACAAAGCGAAGAAAAGGTTCTGCTTTATTTTTCCCACTGTTTCTTTTGACAGTTCAAAGGCAGTCGGAATGTCGCTTATGTCGTTTTTCATTATAACAATTCCGCCCGCTTCCATGGCAACATCCGTTCCAGAACCCATAGCAATCCCCAGATCGGCCTGGGCTAAGGCCGGAGCATCGTTTACGCCGTCTCCCACCATGGCTACTTTAAATCCTTTCCGCTGAAGCTTTTTAACTTCATCTGCTTTGTCTTTGGGCAACACTTCGGCCAAAACATTTTCAATGCCCGTTTCAGAGGCAATCGCCATTGCCGTTCTTTTATTGTCCCCGGTTATCATAAATATGTTCATACCCATTTCTTTGAGCATTTTTATTGCTTTTAATGAGCTGGGCCTGATTGTATCTGCAACCGCGACAGCTCCTAAAATATCTTTTGCGTCCGCTAGAATCATAACTGTTTTTCCTTGTTCTTCTAAATCTTCTATCTCTCTGCTAAATTTGTCAATGGGCAAATTTAAGAATCCCGAAACAAGCACCCTGTTTCCCAAGAAATACTTTTTACTTTTTATGTCGCCAGAAACGCCCCTTCCCGGAATCGCATTAAAATTATTCACGTCTTCAATAATAATGGACTTTTCTTTTGCATAACTAAATATTGCTTCTGCCAGCGGATGCTCAGACTGTTTTTCAAGACTAGCAGAGATTTTCATTATTTCCCCCTTTTCTATTGATCCGAATTTGCATATATTTGTCACTTCGGGCTTACCTTTAGTGATGGTCCCTGTTTTGTCAAAAACAATTGTGTTTATTTTACAAGCAGCTTCTAAGGGCTCGCCTCCCTTTATCAGAATTCCGTATTCGGCTCCCTTTCCTGTCCCGGCCATCAATGAAGTGGGCGTGGCAAGACCCAGTGCACAGGGACAGGCGATCACAATCACTGCAGTAAAGGCCATTAAAGAATAACTTAGTTCCGATCCAAGAAAGAAATACCATATTGCAAAAGTTAACAATGCTATTCCGATAACAATCGGGACAAACCAGGATGAAATCCTATCGGAAAAATTTTGAATGGGAGCTTTTGAATTCTGCGCCTCTTCTATCAGTCTGATAATCTGGGACAAAACAGTTTCCCCTCCGACTCTTGATGCGGAAAATTCAAAGCTACCCGTTTTATTCACTGTCCCTCCTGTAACATTATCCCCCACATTTTTTCCAACAGGCATGCTTTCGCCTGTAATCATAGATTCGTCCACGAATGAACTTCCCTTTGTAATTTTTCCATCAGTTGGAATTTTCTCGCCAGGACGCGCCAAAACCGTATCGCCCTGGACAACTTCGCTTATAGGAATATCTTGGGCTTGATTCATCCGTATCACTCTCGCTGTTTTTGGTTGCAACCCCATCAGCTTTTTAATAGCATCTGAAGCCCTGCTTTTAGTTCTTGCTTCAAGCCATTTTCCGAGAAGAACGAAGGTTATAAGGAATGCGGCAGTCTCAAAATACAAATCTGGCACTTTTGATCCGTTGATTCCGATTAAAGATCCTGTTTTGGAGAAATAAACAGCCATGTTAACTAAACTATAGATGAAAGCCGTAGAAGTTCCTATCGCGATCAAAGAATCCATATTAAAAGTTTTCATCTTAATGCCAGACCACATCCCCTTGTAAAAACCAGCTCCGATTACAAATTGAATCGGCAAAGTCAAAAGCAAGGAAATTATTCCTATATAAGGGAAAAGCTGGCTTTTGCCAGGAAGCTGATCAAAAAAATCAAAAAGCATGAAATAAAGCATAGGAAGGCTTATGGCAAAACTGAAAATAAACTTTCTAAAAACGGTGGAAACGGCAGCTTCCTTTTTTTTAGAATCTTTTTCCTTGTCTTCCTCGGCCGCGCTATATCCTGCTTTTGCAATTGCCCTGATAAAAACATCTTTGCCGACAATCTTCTCGTCAAAAACAATAAATGCTTTTTCTGCGGCAAAATTCACATTTATTTTGCTGACTCCATTTATTTTTTTAATTGATTTTTCGATCAGTCTGGCGCATGAAGCGCAATGCATTCCTGAAATTGTTAAATTGACTGTTTCCATATTTTATAATCAGAACAAGTCCGCAACCGGCTGTTCTGATTCTTCATTAATTGAATCGGCTCTCGGAGGCGCGCTTTCCCTTGCATACCCGTAAAACAGAGCTGTGCTCGAAAGCGATGCAATTATTGCAATAAAAATTAAAAGTATCTTGCTCATATTACTTCTATCGCGCCGGAGATCATTCCCATCCAGCAGCTAAATTTATATCTTCCGGGCTTTTGAGGAATAAACTCTTTAACGCTTATTTGGCCCGGCTTCAAAGAAATCTGGTCAGGAAAGAGGCTATTAGAAATAATAGCGTTTGCGCAGCCAGAGGTTCCTTTGTCTGTTATTTCCCATCTTACGGGAATATTTGCTCTCACTTTGAAATTATTCGGCTTATAACCATAAGACATTGCATCCATTTTTATAACCTGCTTTCCATTAATTATCTCTGGCAAATCTCTTTCGTTATACGTGATCGCATTTGCCCGGAACAAATCCAGATCCGCTAGATTTTTAAATCCCAAAACGGCCAGCTGGCTGTTTATATTGAAAACAGCAAAAAAAAGAATCATTATTCCGGCAATTCTTGAAAACTGCAAAGTTAGCTCGGGTTTGGAAAACTTTATGGCTGACAATCCTATGCCCAAAAGAGGAAAGGATGTTCCCAGGGCAAAAGCAAGCATAATAAGAGAGCTTTGGACAGGACTTGCCGACAGTAGAGCTACCCCCTGGGCCGAAACAGTAAATCCGCAGGGAAGAAAAAACGTCAAGGCTCCCATTATGAAAGGCATTTTTCTACCCTTGAAGTTTTCTTCATTGGCAATATAGCGGGAAATAAACTTCGGAGCCGATGCTTGGAATCTTTTAATGGCCTTGATTCCAAGCATTTGGGCCCCAAAGAAAGCCATTGCCAGCGAAACAACAATGATCAATAACGAGGTGAACGTCAATGAGATTTTAAGCTGGCTTCCTATGATCCCCAATACCGCTCCGAATACAGCATAAGACACAATCCTTCCAATATTGAACATCAGATGGGGTTTCAGCTTCTCATAAACAGAATCTTTGTCCGAATAATACTGGAGCCATTGTTTTGACATAGACAGAACAATCCCCCCGACGAGAGCCGCACAGCTGGAAAGGCCGGCAATCAAGCCGAAGATGAAAAAAGAAATTAAAGAGGAGGAAGAATTAATGTTGGCTATGCTTGAAAAACCCAGCCTATTTAACAAAAGAAATGCTCCGATTAAGATTATGGCGGTCAGAACAGATCGCATAAATCCTTTTTTTGAGAACAGAATTGGTTTGTCAGAAAAGATGTATTTTTCTTCCCTAAAACACTTATTAAGCTGGTTTAAAGAAGGCTTTTCTCCCACATATTCAATTAATACCTCCCCTTTTTCCGTTTTTGCATCAACTGACTTTATTTCTTTGAACTCAAGCAGTTTTTTTTCTATTATTATCTCGCATGAGGCGCAGTGCATGCCGTTTACGAAATAAGTATATTCTTTGAGTGTAAACATAAATTTATTACAAAGTAAAACAACCCTAAACCAACGCTATTTAGGGAAAAATAGCATAAGATTTTGTTTATTCTTTCTTAAAAACGGACAGAAGAGATAAATCTTCATAGGCAAAAAAATCAAAAGAATCCTTAAAATAAAATATCTGGCTTATGCAAGGTGGCTCATCTTCTGATTCTAAAAAAGTAAATTCGTAACATCCTTTTTCGCTGTCGGGAGCTTCTTTTTTTGCTTGAGCATGCGAAAAACAGCAGTATAAAAAATTCTGCTGGCTGGTTTCGCCGTCTTTGGTCGAACCGTCCGTTTTCGGGCAAATATCAAAACTTTCCGGATCCATCTTGCCACCCAAGGCAAGGGCATCTTCTGTATGCAAAAAACAAATATTGAAGCTTCCCGCCAGGAAAGCAGCAAGAACAAGCATAATAAATCCTTTGATGCCCTTCATCTATTAAATAATTTAGTTACTTTTAGTATCTCCTCCGCCATTTTGTTTTTCTTTTTATTATCTTTTGAGTCTATGGCTTTCTTAAAACAAGTGTTGAGATGGTTTTCCATAAGCATCTGATGGACAGATTTCAATAGGCCAAGGACAGCCAAATTCTGCTGCATTATATTTATGCAGTATTCATCTGCTTCCACCATTTCTATGATTTTTCCAATCAAACTCTGGGCTTTTTTAAAATTAATTAAAGCCCTCTGTTTTTTATTCGGCTTCATTGTTGTCGCAAGCACATTCGTCTTTTTTTCTTCCGCAATGATCACAGTATTCATTCTCGGTTTTCCGGGGATTACATTTGCAATGTTTTAACATAGTATTAATACCCCTACCTAGGGTATGGGTTTATACTATCATACTGAAACATCTAGTCAAGCAGGTTTCTTAAAATGCAAAACAGCCCCTATGGGCTGTCTGCTTTACTTTTTAATTTACTTCGCCTCTATTGAATTGGCCTAACCCGCCCATCATTGGGCAATTTCCCACTTTTGGTCCCTTTCCCCAAGGCCCCATAAAGCCAAATGGGATGTTGTTTTCTTTGGACCACTCCCTAAACTCATCCACCGCATCTTTTCTTTCCTCTACAGGAAGATTCTTGATCTCTTCTCTTTTGGCCAAGATCTGATCTTCCTGATCCTGCGTAATCTTTCCGTCCTCCACGAACTTATCCAGCCTTTCTTCTACCCTTTCTTCCTGCTGAAGCATTTTTTCTTCCCTCATTTCATTAAACACCTCTTGGACAGCAGATTCTTCCAGGTTGAACCTTTCAGCGATCCTTTGGACGATATCTTGAGAACCCCCAAAAGATTGGGCGGCTGCAATTCCTGCAAACAAGAAAACAGCCATAACCCCTGCTGATGCAAAAATCAATTTTTTACTCATGGAAATAATTATTTGTTTTTTGCGACCTTTCATTCTTAATACATCATCCTTTTGGATTTTATTTCAAATTCCGGACGGGGAACTTTGTATATTCTTCTGATCATCGGCAGATTCCTTCTTTCTATTCTCTCGTGAAACTTCATCCTGTTTATAGCCGAAGAAAAAACCAATATCAGGATAATCATAAATAACAAAGAATAAACCAGCGGCTTTCTGTAAGAAACCTCGCTCGTTATCTTTTCCATAAATATAATCAGCAGAAATATCAAGGCCAATATCCCGATAAAAAAGATTCCTGAACAGCACATGCAGAACATAAGAAAGCTAGAAAGGAAAAGAACCGCGATAAAAGCAACGGCAACCAAGATAATCAAAAGCGCTGTTTTGAAGACAAAATAGCATTTGGGACGCATTTTTAATTGCCTGATTTTTTCTAAGATTTTTTCGTCCATAGATTTTTTAATATTTTTTTGGCTCTTTTAATCCTTACCCCTACAGTTGAAACGGGAATCCTTAATATATCCGATATGTCCTTATAGCTTAAGTCTTCAAAATAATAAAGGATTACCGGCTCTTTGTATTTATAATCTAGACTGCCGATATATTTATTTATAATCTCTTGCATCCTTTTTTTATCAAACTCGTCATTAAAGTTTTCCTTTGAAATAAAATAAGGAAAAAAAACATCCAAATCAAAAAAATAAAGAGGCCTTCTTTTCTTTAGGGCGTTTACAAATTCATTATGGGCTATCCTATATATCCAAGGAGAAAACTTCTTTGAAGAATCAAAGCTCTTTATATTAACATAGCTTTTTATAAACACTTCCTGGACTATTTCTTCTATATCTTCCTCTCTGCTCAGAAACCTCCGGCCGTATCTTAAAAGCTTTTCCTCATATTCTTTTACAACCCGGTCAAAAAGCTCAATTCTACCCTGTTGGACAAGTTTGATCTGATCCTCTATAGGAATTTCCCCCATTAGTATATTACAAGCTAAGAACTAGCTTTATTTCATCACTCTTACGGGCTCTTCGTTTGAGAGTCCGACCAGAGGAACAACTATATTGTCTCTATAGAATCCTTCCGGCTTGTTTAAAAAAGGAAATACCAGGGCTGGCGCGAAAATTTCCCCCGAATTGAATTTGTCGCTATAAACCCATATTTTAACCAGTTTTTTCTCGGGCGTTCCCAGCTCTATATCCACGGTTCTCACGGAGGATTCCATTAGCGGTATATACCCATATATCCCGCCCCTTTCGGCTATTTCTATCGCCTTTCCCGCATCCAATTCAGGAGCATATTCTGAGCTTTCAAAAAGATTTGGAGAAATATTCCCAGCCGAAGTAACTTTTTCATATCTTGAACTCACGTTTACATAAAGACCGTATTTCTGGCCATTTTCCTCATAGGCTATTTGTCCTGACACTTTTAGAGGATAAACTACTGCAACATCTTCTCCTCCATACCATAACCTCAAAACCTCTCCTTTCTCGTAATCGGACATATCCAGGCCATATTGAGAAACAAAACTGTCGGCTATAGAAATTGCATGGCTGTCCGGAATCGGATCCAACGGATTGCCTTCCGGTCTTGCAATTGACGAATCTACAGACTTTGACAGCGGCGTTACTCCTCCGTAATTGGGCCATTTCTCCCAATTTGGATTTATATATACAGAATCATTCCTTGCGTCAAAGTAGACAGAATATCCAAAATCTCTGTCTTCGGAAAACTCCAAGCTTCCGATTTTCCTGTCTGAAAACTTGCCTGCGTCCAAAAGATCGGTTCTTATTCCGCCAAGAAGATTATTCAAGGAATTTCCAATCGAACTTCCTTTGGCTTTTCTGTAGACAATAACTTTATCCTCTCCCACCATAAAATCCTCCCCTTTATATGCATACCTGTAGTTGACCATATCTATGGGAGGCATAATTGCATCGTCCCCTCCTCCGCCGAAAGCCCTGTTTGATCCTTCAACAGAAAGCGACTTCTGCTGATCCTGCTGGGAAAAATAAATCCTTCCAAAAGCATTCTCGCCTAATTTTTCTATTTTTTCTTCAACTGCAAACTGTTGATCTTGCTGTTGTTTTGGATAAGCAAAAAAGATAATCAAAGCCAAGGCAAAAACTCCGGCCAGGGCCCATTTAAAGAATAGCATACTGGAAGTCTTCGGCTTTTCAGACACCTTCAATTTAAGTTTTTTTATAAATTCAGCATTCACTTTTGTGTCTGGCTTAGACAACAAAAGCTTCTGGATAATTTCAACCAAGTCCTTCTCATAGCCCCTAAAGCTCTGGTCTATAGCATATAATTCTTCTAATATTTCTTTTGTTTTTTTGTCCATACAATGTTTAATACGTTCTGCTTTAAAAAAGTAACATAAATATCATAAGAAGGGCCGGTATTTCTTTTTTCAGTGCCTGCATAGTCCTTAAAAAGGCCATCTTGGATCCGGCTTCGGTTTTTCCGATTATCTCTCCTATTTCTTTGTAAGACATCCCCTCCCATATCCTCAACATGACTATTTCTCTTTGAACGCTATTCAGCTTCTCCAGATAACCCTTTACCTCTTTAAGTTTTTCTGACGTATCAAAATCTCTTTCTATCCCGTTTTCTTTTGAAAGATCCCAGACATCATCTATGTTTAAGATATTTTTTTTAGTTCTGTAAAAATCTATCACCGTGTTTCTGGCTATTCTATAAAGCCACGAAGAAACTGATCCCCTATTGATATCAAACGTTTCATACTTTGAAAAGGCCTTTAAGAATGTTTGGCTCGCCAAATCCTCCGCTGTTTCTTTATGGTGAGTCTTGTAATAAATAAAATTATAAATACGGACGGCGTAATCGTCATAGACTTTGGCGAATTCCTTATTTTCCTTTTTTTGCATCAATAAATATATTACGAAAATTGCTTCAAAAAGCAACTACGGTAATAATATTAGCATATTTTAAATAATTTTTAATCTATATTCTGTATTATTTATAGTACAAATAAAAAGGCCGACATAAATTAATTAAATTAATATATAATTTTATGTATAGAAAGTTATTATTGGCGGTAGCTTTGGCACTGGTTCTCCCCGCAGTCACTCTTGCCCAGGCGAATCCGACCATTACCAGCATTTCTCCAAGTTCAGTATCTTTAGGAAGTTCTGCCACAACCGTAACAATTACCGGAACAAATTTCGTTTCGGGTTCGGTTGCAAGGCTGAATAACGTTGACCTTCAGACTACGTTTGTGTCCGGAACAAGCCTTACGGCAGTAGTGCCTGCGGCAAATCTTACGACAGCCGGAACAAGGACTATAACCGTGGTCAATCCGGGGGGAGCAGCCTCCAATTCGGTAAATTTCACCGTAACAACGCTACCTGATACAGGCTTAGCCCCGCAGGGACTGAATACTTTGGCTATTGCAGGATCTATTGCCTTGGCATCCCTCTTGCTATTTTTAGCTTATAAGCTAAACTGGGCAAGGTAAGTTTTTAAAAAATAAAAGTTGATTAATTTCAGCTTTTATTTTCTCTGAATGATGGTATTGAAAATAATTCCAATTATAGTCATACTTCTTTCTTTGCTGGCGGCTCCTGCCGTAGAACAGGATATTCCGGGCGGGCCTTCTGTTTCTGAAGAGCCCGGATATCCTGTCCGGCTTGTTATTCCTTCTATTGACGTAGATGCAAATATAATTCATCTAGGATTAGCAGATGACGGATCGGTAGGAGCTCCTTCAACTCCCGGCGATGTGGCCTGGTTCAATTTAGGGCCTAAGCCCGGAAGCCCCGGAAGCTCTATAATAACAGGCCATTTTGGGCCCTGGAAAATAGGAGTAGGATCAGTTTTTGACAAACTACACAAGCTAAAAGAGGGAGACAAGGTTTACATAAAAGATGACAGGGGAAATCTTTTATCTTTTACAGTCCAAGGAAGCCGTATTTATAATCCTGCAGATCCGGCTCCTGAAATATTTCATAAAGAAGATAATAATTCATATCTAAACCTTATTACCTGCAACGGAGACTGGATAGAAAGCAAAAAAACATATACCAAAAGACTTGTAATATTTACAGTAAAAGACAATTTCTAAGAAGTTGCCTTGACCATATAATTTTTTATGAAAAGTATAATCATTGGAATCTTAATTATTGTGGCTGTCGCTCTTTCTGGCTATACCTTCTTCGACCAGCAGTTATTCGGCAATATTGAAAATCCGAAAAATAATAATGGCGGAGTAGCAGCGGAGAGAAAGTTGGATTTAAGCAACCAAAGTCTTGATAAAATCCCTGGCTACGTTTTTGGCATGCAAGAATTAGAAGAACTGGATATATCCAATAACAAAATCGGCGGAGCAATTCAAGCAGAAATAAGAAACCTCAAAAATCTTAAGGTATTAAATGCCAGCAACAATCTTATGACCGGCGCGCCTGCTGAAATAGGCCAGCTTATCAATTTGGAAGTACTGGATTTATCAGATAACCAGCTCACTGGATTGCCTTATGAGCTCGGGAATCTTAAGAATCTAAAAACATTTGATATTTCCGGCAACAACTATTCAGAACTTGATTTAAACATTATCAGCCAGAAACTTCCCGCCGGCATCAAGATTATAAGATAAGGATATCTAACGTTTAGGTTTATTGCTTAGCTTTATCGCTTTCCCTTCAATCAAAGCTTCGGAAACTTTCTTTCTGGCAGATGACAAAATCCTTTGAAAGGTGCTTTGGGAAATCTTCATTTTCTCGGCAGCTTCTATCTGCTCTATACCCTCGTAATCTCTCAACCGCAAAGCTTCTAGTTCGTCTATATTCAGTTCTATCTCCTCAAGCATAGACAAAGGAACGGCTCTGGGCTTAAAGTAGGTTACGGAAGGATCAAACAATATTTTCCTTGGTTTTAAGGGTCTTACCATATCTTTTAGTTGAGAATAATACTGCGGGCAGAAGCCCGCAGCATATTTCGGTTATTTCTTAAGCTCTTCCAGGCGATTTTTTACCGCCTTAAGCTCCTCTTCCAAAGATTCTGCTTCAGAAGATAAAACCTCAATTTCCTGATCTTTGGTCAAAATTGGATTGCTCCAAAATCTTCCAAAGCATCTTCTAAGGCCTGATCCGCAGGGGCCTCTTCCCCAACCTGTCTTAGAGCCTGCTCCTCCGGGGCCTGTTCCGTCAAATCTTGGCATAATTTAAATATTTAATTATTATTCAGAGAGGATGACCTAGCCCCTCTATTTTGATTATATATTCATAACTATGCCCATGTCAATAGGAAAGGGGCATTAAATTGACATCTAAAATACTTTGATGTATAATTAAAAGATATGAATCAATTACAGATAGACAAATCAGAAAACACCAAGCCGGGAGCAACTTTTATCGGTCTTGGAATAGACCGGAGATTATTTGATGCCCTGGATCGCTTGGGGTACAAAATTCCGACTCCCATACAAAATCAAGCCATTCCCCTGTCAATTCAAGGCAAAGACATTATTGGGATTGCCCAAACCGGCACGGGCAAAACGCTGGCCTTTAGCGTTCCTTTGATACAGAGCGTTATTCAAAAAACAAAAAACGGAAAGGGCCTGATTATTCTTCCAACCAGAGAATTAGCGATGCAAGTTGAAGAAACTCTGTCAAAGATCGGCCGTGCTTTCGGCCTAAAAACAGCTACTTTAATCGGAGGAGTTCCGATATACAGACAGATAAGAATGATAAGGAATAATCCTCATATTATTATAGGAACCCCGGGAAGAATAAACGACCATATCCACCAAAAAACATTAAATTTAAACAATGTTGATATTTTGGTTTTAGACGAGGCCGATAGGATGCTGGATATGGGATTTGCCCCGCAGATAAATAAAATTCTGCAGGTCGTTCCAAAGAACCGCCAAACAATGCTTTTCTCCGCCACCATACCAGATAGCATTGCCAAGATAGCTTCAAACTACATGAAGTTGCCAGTTAGGATAGAAATAGCCAAATCCGGAACAATGGCCGAAAATATTGAACACCAGCTTTTTTTCGTATCAAAAAACCAGAAATCAGCCCTCTTAAAAAGCTTGCTTTCAGAATATAATGGAAGCGTATTGATATTTATAAGGGTCAAGCACGGAGCCAAGAAGGTTTGTAATTTTCTAAAAGAAACTGGCATATCCGCAGCCGAAATACACTCAAACAGATCTTTAGGGCAAAGAAAGGAAGCATTGCAAGGATTCAAATCCGGAAAATACAGGGTTTTAACGGCGACAGATATAGCTTCGCGCGGCATAGACGTAAAAAATATTGAATTGGTTGTCAATTACGACCTTCCCGAAAACGCAGAAGATTATGTCCATCGCATTGGCCGAACCGGAAGAGCCGGAATGAAAGGAAAGGCAATATCGTTTGCCATGCCAGACCAAAAACCTAAGATTAGGGAAATAGAAAAGCTGACAAAAATAAACTTGCCTATTTCCAGATTGCCCGGCAATCTGCCTATAAGCAAATTAGAATGCGATTATACAAACAATTTTCGGCCAAATAAAAAAAGATGGCGCGGCTATAGAAGAAAGAATTTCCGCGTCAACTAAACCTTTTTATATCTATTGCGCATTTTCCTCTACGGGCGAACCCTCTATTATTTCTTTTTCCTCTGTTTCTAAATCTTTTTGCAAGAATACTTCTTCTATAACAGGATCTTCTTTGGATGCAGATGGCTCTTCTTGAAACAAAATTTCTTCTTGATCTTCTTGCGGCAATGGCTCTTCAAGAACAGCGTCCTCTCTAGAGCCAGATGGCTCTTCTTGGGGCAGATTTTCATTTTTGTTTTCCTGGATTTCTTCTTGAATAACCGGCATGTCTGTTATATCCAAAGATATAACAGCAATATCTTCTTGAGGCAGGTCAGCCGGCTTTAATTTTGGCTTCTTAAGAATTACTTCTATAAATACTTTTTCTTCGTCGCTAAACCCGGGAATTGAAAAATCCGGGGCATCTTCTCTCCACCCTTTAAAATTGATGTAAAAACTGCAAGACGATCCGGGATAATCTGTTTCGTTTCCCTCAAAGCTGAAGGAGAAATGGAGATTTTCCGATTCAGAGAACAACGCTCCAAAGTTTAAATCAGTAAGATCTCCGGCATACTTTTCTTTTCCGTTTGCTTTTGCTCTCACTTCCAAAAAATTGCAAAGCTGCCCCTTAAAATCTATTCCTTCTGCAGTATAGTTGAAATTCAAATTTCCATTATTCAAAATCTTAATTGTTTTTACCCCGGTTGAAGAATAATTTATTTTTAAAGGAGACTTTTTACGCTCCTCCAAAGAAAAATCTAATAAACCTGCTTCATATCTGTTGTCTGCGTTTTTTTCTGCGTCATTAAAGTAAGAAAAAGTATGGCCGATATCCAAAATATTAAGCCAGCTAGAGTAAACGACCAGAGAAACTGCCGCCATTTTGAGAATGGCCGATCCTTTCAGCCAAAAAATATCCTTTTCTATATTGTAAGAAATCGCTTTTTTCCTTCTTTGATATCTTTTAGCTGATACGGGCTTTTTTCTTTTTCTTATTGAGGATTTCCTCATATATTTTCTTTATTTCATCGCCGATTATTATCGCAGCAGGAACGATTATCGTAATAACAAATCCGGCGGGCTTTTGAACAAAAGAAACCAAGTATCCCAAATAAGGAATATATATTAACACCCTGCCGAGTATATCAGCTCTCCCGACCTCTTGCCTGTCAGGCCCGTCATTGGCGTCTCCTTTTGTTATATATCCTGATTTTTCTTCTGCGATTATTCTATGGGTAATCGTTTCTCCCCTGCTCCCCCGTTTAAAATTAACTATGTCTCCCAAATTATATCTTTCTTCTGGCTTAATCACGACAATGCTCCCCTTGTTTATAGTCGGCTCCATTGATCCTGAAAGAACAATTTTAATTTTGTAGTTACCGGTAATCGGAAGAGCAGAAGCCATCAAAAATAAGGCAATAGCAGCCAAAATTCCCAGGCAGGCATAGTATATTATTTTAATTGCTGTTTTCATTGCTTATAACCCCCGCCTTCGAAGAAAGCAGGGATTCATAAACAATCAAAACTTACAAACTATCGTAGTAGTCCATCAAGGCAGTTTCAAATAATCCGTTTGGATTCCATCCAAAGCTACCTACAGGACTGCCAACCGGATAGGTTCCGGTAATCAACCATAGCTTGGCATTGATAAGATCCCTTTCAAGATCAATGCTTCCACTCACACTGGCAGGATCTCCGCTTACAGTTATATTAGCCAGAGAAATAGCGCTTCCTCTATTATTCCAATCAAATGTATAACCATTGGGAGTATCATCCCATGCGATTAGGGTGTATTGTCCGTTTGACATGCCGTTCACTGTCAACACATAGTCAAATTCTGCATCCTTTACGGTATATTCAACCTTCGCACTTATAGAATCATACTCTATTGTGGGCTCTTCTCCTGCTGGAAATATTTTATTCTCCAAAATCACAGTATTTATCAACTGTTCTGCTTTAAGAGTAATATCAAAATTCATGATATCCCCTTGATATTCGTTTCCTGCTTCTCCGTCCATATGATAGCTCTGCTGAACTTTCATATACCAGCCGGCTGGCAACATTCCCAACAAAACATCAACATTCTCAATGCTCTTTAATGTTTCTCCCATTCCATCGGTATATATGACTTGCCACCATATTGGCTTGGCTTGGGAATCTTCGGGGTTTTCGTTATAAACCCAAACAGACATATCGTATTTCACCACAGACGATATATCGTCTTTGGATGTATAATTACTGCACTCTCCTTCACCCTCCCATGCCCCCCCAGCATCCGTACACTCTGATTCAGACACCTGCCCATCATCTTCTCTGATATTGCTTATTGTTTTGAATATGTTTGCAGGGTTTTCTCCGACATTATGAATTACATATTCTGTATATTCATGCTGGGACGGTTTCATATCAGAAACATTGAGAGTTTCTGTTTCTGTCCAAGGATTTTCTCCATCTACTTCAATATCTATTGTTCCTGCCGCAAAAGTATTCCCAACGCTTGTTTCTGTGTCTGTGAAATAAGCAACTGTTCCTCCAATCACGGCCACGGCGATTACGCCAATTACGCTTAAACTAATTATTATTTTTTTCATATTTTTTCTTTTAACCTTATTTACCCAAGATTGGCTTGAATAAATAGTTTGTTATTAATCCCTTCGACCTTTTACGCGCATTTTCTATAATGCTTTTCGCTTAATCTTGATAATATTGCCGGCCAAAAGGGCAGTCAAACCGGTTCTCCACAGGATTTTTCCACAGTTCTGTTAACAACCCTTCTGTTTGAACAAGAATAAGTTATTTCCCCCTAGTGGACTAGCGGTTCTCAATTCAAAGTAAAACCGCTAAGAAAACTTTTTCTTGGCGGATTTTTTATTCTTTAATGCTTCCTGTCGGACCGGGGTAGTTTTCAATTGCAAATCTTGCTAAGGATTTCACTTGATCAAAGGTTTTAAGTCCTGGTAATTCACTTTTAGAAAACCATCCTGTGCCAAACATCTCTCTTTCTAAAATGTTGATTTTTTGGCTTTCATCACGCAGCTTAACATAAAAAAAATACCCGATATGAGGACTCTCAAATCCCTCTCGCTCAAGATCAATATGAAATGGCATTGGCACTGGCGTGGCATTTGCATCACCCGAAAAAGCAGATTGATAAGCTGGCAGAATATCTATGTCTAAAGAAAGTTCTTCTTTCCATTCTCTTGTCAGAGCCTGATCTGGTGTTTCATTTTCTTCAATATGTCCTCCGGGCGGAGTCCATTTATCAAATTTTCTGTGGTGTATCAAAAAAACCTTTCCATTTCTTACTAAGTACCCTGCTGAAAAATACCTATATGCCATATTCACTTTCTGCACAATTCAAAAACAGATTTATTTTAGTTTAATTATCCTTGTATTTTTTTAGATCTTTAATGGCATTCTTTACAAACTTGCCAAACTGGCGGTCTTTTTCTCTTCTTTCAACATCGCTCATCTCATAATATTCGGCTTCTTTTCTAAGATTAATGTAATTGGAGTATTTTTCTTTATCCAATCTTCCGGACTTTACGGCTTTTATAACCTCGCAACCCGGTTCATTAGTATGTGCGCAATCGGTATATCTGCATTTTTGAGCCAACGCAGCTATTTCGCTAAAGGTTATATTAATTCCTTGGCCGACATCGGTCATGCCGACTTCGCGGATGCCCGGATTATCAATCACTATCCCCCCGTTATCCAGAAAATACATCTGCCTGCTTGTGGTTGCATGTTTGCCTCTGCCGGAATAAGAGCTAATATCCTCTGTTTTAATTATTTTCTCGCCGATTAATTTATTGATTAGAGAGGATTTTCCCACTCCAGATGAGCCCAAAAAGCAATATGTCTTGCCTTTGATTATATATTTTCGTAATTCATTAAGGCCCTCGTTATTCAAGACGCTCGTTAAAATAATGTCAATGCCGGGAAACCTATTTCTCAATTGAGTTAATCTTTTTCCCAGGTCTTCTTTCAAAAGAAGGTCTATTTTATTAAGTATAATTGCGGGTTTTACTCCCCCGTTTTCTGCAATGGCAAAATATCTTTCAAAACGGTTCAAATTATAATCCCGATCGACTGATTCAACGACAAAAGCAACATCAATATTTGTCGCAATAATTTGAGTTTCGCTTTTCTCGCCAGCCCTATTCTTATCTCCGTATTTTCTTTTAATCATCGTCATCCTGGGAAAAACACCGCGAATAACGGCGCGTTCTTCATCAAGCTCGGTAATAACAACCCAGTCGCCAACGGCAGGATAATCCTCTCTGGAAGAAGCTGTAAAAATCTGCTTACCGGTGATTTTTGCAAAAAACTCTCCTTTTGGATTTTTAACCCTGTATGCTTCTTTGAGTTCGGAAATAACCCGGGCAACCGGAAAATCATTCATCTTGAGCCGGTTTCTTTCGGCTTCAAAAAAAGAATTATATCCTAAGTCTTCGTTTTTTATTTTCTCTCGATTCATTTTGATAATTCCTATCTTTTGGTTCTGTTTTTTATGTTATTCACTTGTGATCTGAGTTATTAATTCCAAGGGGTAATTCTTGCCGGAAAGATAATCTTTTAGAATCTGTTTTATATCAATATCCCTTAAAGTATTTTTATCCATTTTGTAAATTTCTTTCGGAGAAAACCATTTATTTTCTGAAACATCTTCAGCCAGTTCTGTTCTCCCTTCTTCTACTATCGTGCCCGCAAATACAATCTTAATAGCGTGAGGCGTTATATTATAATCTTCTTTCAAATGCTTTTTGTAAAAAGAATAGATGCCTATAATTCCTGTCGGTGTAAAATCATATCCTGTTTCCTCTTTAACCTCTCTCTTTACGGCTTCGATGGGATTTTCTCCAACATCAATCCAGCCAGCAGGATGGTTCCATAAATCCTTGGCTATTTCTTTGACTTCTTTAACCATAAGAATTTTTCCTTCCTTTTCTATGATTGCAGCAACTACTCCGAATGTTTGTGTGAAATATCTCTGAACCATGATTAAAATTTATTTTCCTTATTAATAAAGTTTTTTATTACTTTTTCGCTTGGGAAAAACATCGGGCTCGGGATGTTGTCCAAATCAAACCATTTCCATTCTGTTATTTCATCCGGCTCCATCACCTTTTTTTCTCCCTCAAAATCTTCGCACAAGAAACCAACAGTTACAAAATGGGCATCTTTAACTTTATCATTTGTCACGCTTATAATTTTAATGCTATCTTTATTAATTTTTATACTTGTTTCTTCCAATGTTTCCCTTGCCGCACAATCCTCTAGATTCTCTCCAAAATCAAGCTTGCCTCCGGGTAATGTCCAAGTTCCTTCTCCATGAAGCTGACTATCGGCTTTCGCTGGATCTTCATGCCTTTTTCCCAATAAAATCTTGTTATTCTTTAATAGAATAACTCCTACTCCCACTTTCGGGTGCTTTTTAACATCTTTCATAAAATTATTTCTTGACTTTAAACATTTCGCCGTGGCCCGGGATGATATAATCTGCAATATCCAAAATCTTATTCCTGCTTTCTTTTAAAGCTTCTTCATCTTTTACGTAAGGATCTTCGTGGTTTATTAATGATTCCCTATCTGTTTTCTGCTCTTCATCATCTGACCACCAAAATATGTCTCCGGCAATAACTACTTTGCCCAAATCCTCCGTATTCGCCAAGACGGAGCAGTGAAATTGATCATGGCCAGGTGTTCCTACAATTTCTATGTCGGTGCCTGGAATTCTGCCATCGTGTTCGCCAATGCGCCCGTCAAAAGAAAATATGTCGCTATTGTCCAAAACCTTGGCATTTTCAAAGATACCAGCCAAAAGGCAATGGTCTAAGTGAGTATGAGTTAAAACAACAAAATTTATATCTCCTGTTGCTAATCCTTCTTTTGACATTCCTTCCAACAATGCCTTCCTGTCCATGCCCGGATCTACAATTATGTTTAAACCGTTCTCTTGAATCAGTGTCGCCGTAGAAGAAGCATGCTCTTCCCCGTCTATCTCTTTCGCATAACCTTTAACTAAAATTTTAGTCTTTGCCATTTTTTTAGAATTTTAGAATTAATTTATATAAATCCCCTAACAAATCGGCTTCATATTTTAGTTATCCACAGATTCATTGACCTTTAACCTCTTTTTATGCTATACTACAAATATCCATAAGAGAAGGCACCTCCCTGGGTTTCGTCCCTTGGCGGTGCCTTTTCATTTTAATTCAAGTTTTTGTCGTAAATTATTCATAAATACGATTTTTTCTTTTGCTTCCTTTTTTAGTAAGGTTGAACAGGTTTTAACATAAGGACTCATTATAAACCGTAATTTATTATTTTGATAAAGATATTTTACCAAAGAATAGAAATCCCCGTCGCTTGTTACAATTATTGCTTTATTATAGTTTGGGAAATCAATCATCGCCTGTAAAACTAAATCGGCGTCTACGTTTCCCTTAACATTGCCGTTGTCGTCAGGAACGGTTGGCTTGAATATCAACACGTATCCGGATTTTTGCAGTTCTGAATATAATGGCTGATTTCCGGGCATATATCCGATAAAATAATAGGCGGTTGTCACAGAATATTTTTCGGCAAGATATTTTCTGAAACGGCTAAAACTTAGCTTCCAGCCCAAGCTATGAATACCAAGATGGAGATTTTGACCGTCTATAAATGCAAAGTTATTTTTCCCTTTTCTTTCCATTATTTTATTCTAACACAAAACCGCCCTTTTAGGCAGTAGAAAAAGTTGACATAGAGTGTTAGAGTGTTAGACCCTCGGGATCTATCACCGGGATCTATCACTTTCAGGAGTATGCGGCTTTCCTAGAATTTGATTTTGATAAACTACAAATGTATCCGCACCAACTATCACGCCTTGTTTGTATCTATCGGCAACCGCCCGAGCCTTGCCTATAGAAAGATGCATCGCTAACTCTTTCGGAGAAAGCTACAAAGACATATCTTCTTCGTAATTGCTCGGATTAACTTCGAAAACTAACCCGGCTTTTTCGAACATTTCCCTTCTCGATGGCGAACCAGACGCAAGAATAAGTTTTCTCATATTTTTATTAATTTTTCCATATAATTTCTGATTTTAGCCACCGTCTTTTTTACCTCTCTGAAAATATCTTCGTTGCACATATTTTCTTTTGCATAATTTATAATCGGGCGCATTGATTCTGATTTTTTTCCGAATTTTTCCATCCAATCATATCTGGGAAATAAACACAAATGAAAAGTGTGCTCAGTATCTTCTCTTTGAAAAAGATAAACTTCTTGAATATTCAAAATTTCCCTCATGCCAATTCTCATCTGGCAAAGAATTTGGCTGAATTCTCTTAACTCATCTTCCGTAAAATCTGCAATAGACTTTATATTTCTTACAGATGCAATAATAAAAAATCCGGGAATAGGAACTTCCCAATCCTGATGAATATCAAAATACTTGGTTATTAAAACAGTTTCGTTGGGAAATAGTTTCTTTTCTTCTTTCACATTATTTTTTTTCGCCTTCGCATTCGCTGTAAATTATATTATTTGAAAAAGAATTAATTGCCTGCTTTATATACGGAATTATATTATCCGGCAGATTATTCAAATCAAACCAACTTAAATCATCGCACTTGTCCGATTCCGTTATTTTCGGTTCGCCTATCCAATTTTTGGCCGTAAAAAAGAAATCTGCTCTTTCGTTTTCGGGTATTTTGCGGTTCATTACATGAACCAGCTCCAAATCCGCCACATCCAGGTCAATGCCCGTCTCCTCTTTTGCCTCCCTTGCCATCGCTTGCTTAAAGGTTTCGTTTCCATCCAAATGCCCGGCTGGAAGACTATAATAGCCATCAAAATATCCAGTATTATATCTTCTTTGGAGAAGAATTTTACCGTCTTTTATTAAAATCAAATAAACTGCGGGTGTAATTTTAAATCTTTCTTTCATATAATCTTATCCTAACACAAAACTGCCCATTTGGGCAGTCCTGAAAAAGTTGTCATAGGGGTGTTAGAGTGTTAGACCCTCGGAGAGTGTTAGACCCTCGGAGAGTGTTAGACCCTCGGAGAGTGTTAGACCCTCGGGATCTATCACTCTCCGATATCTATTCTAATTGTCCATGGCATAAATTAATCATATAGAGAGACTTACATGGAAATTGGGGTGACCCGCTTCTCCACGTTATTTTCATTTTTAGATGTTTTTTTATTTATTTCGTCAACTCAACCATTATGCTTTCCAGTGGCATTCCGTTATATTGATGTTTGCTGATGCCGGTGTTTTCATAAAGAACTTTTACCCGAAAACCAGCTTCTTTTATTTTATTCAAGTAATCGTTTCTTAACAAAGCGCCTGCAACACAACCGGATATGAGTTCTTTATTATTCCTCTGTTCTTCTGTAAGTTCTTCTAATAAAACAATATCAGACAAATAGATCTTTCCTCCTGGCTTCAAAACTCTATATGCCTCACTGAATACCTTAGATTTGTCCGGAGTTAAATTAATAACACAATTGGTAATTATTGCGTCAACAAAGTTATCAGCGATTGGCAAATTTTCAATTTCTCCCAACAAAAACTCAACATTTTTTATGCCTTGTTTTTCGGCGTTTTCTTTTGCTTTTTTAATCATTTCTCCCGTCATATCAACACCGATTACTTTTCCCTTTTCGCCAACTTTTTTAGCAGCTAAAATTGCATCTATGCCAGCGCCGGATCCTAAATCTAACACAATATACCCTTCTTTTATCTTTCCAAAAGCTAAGGGGTTGCCACAACCTAAGCCAAGATTGGCTTTCCCTACTATTTTCAATTCTTCATCAGAATATCCAATACTTTTTGAAATGCTTTTGGCGTTATTGCAACCGCAACCACAACCAGAATTATTGGTTGCAATATCCTTATATGCGTCTTTTACGATTTTCTTTATATCCATATTTAATAACGCCTCTCGGCTTGCCTGAATTATAGCACTTTAATTCAAAATGAAACAAACGCGATACTCTCCCTATTTTCTAATGCTCTCGATCAAGGTCTCCAATCCCTTATCTAATAATTTTTGAGAAATGGTCAAGGGAGGCATAATCTGCATATTGTCGTTTCCCCCAACGACTACATGTAAACCGTTTTCAAATGATTTCTTACGAACCTCGGAGCAAGTTTCCGGATTTTTGAATCTGATACCGATTTCCATTCCTTTTCCACGTAAGCTGGTTATGGCTTTACCCACAAAAGGTTTTAATTTCTCTAAGATATACTCCCCTTTTTTCTTTGCCATTTCCCAAACCTTATCACGCCGGTGAATTTGAAGCGTCTTCAAGGCGGCAGCACAGGCAATTGGAGTCCAGCCAAAAGTTGAGACTAAAATAGCGTCAGAAAAAGCCTTTTCGAAAATTACAGATTGCCCGACCACGGTCCCAATTGCAGAAGCTCCGTTCGAAATACCTTTTGCCAAAACTATCATATCAGGAACAACATCCTCGTGTTCAATCCCGAAAAGCTTTCCGGTTCTGGAAAATCCTGTTCCAACTTCATCTACAATAAGTAAAGTACCGTATTTTTGAGTAAGCTCTTTGACCTTTTTCAAGAAACCAGGATAGGCAACAACTGTCGATCCCCAGCCGGTGATAATCCCGGGTTCAGTTACGACCGCGGCGATATCTTCTTTTGATAAAAGATTTTCCAAATCGGAAATAAATTTATCAAAGCCTTCTTCTCCGACATCTTCGTGCGGAAAATCTATTTGGATAATCTCGGGCACAAGCGGAGAAAGTTTTTCTACAGAGTTTGGCGAATATCCCAGAGCAACAGAAGCAAAAAGCTGTCCATGATATGAATTCTTAAATCCAATAATTTTTTTCCTGCCTGTATAAGTGCGAGCTATCTTAATGGCGGTTTCCACCGATTCCGTCCCGCCTGTTTCTTTTACGCAGGCATCGAGACTTTTCGGCAATGCAGAAGTTAAGGCTTTAGCATATTCTTCCTGGATGGGATCCGATCCCCACAAAAGCCCTTGAACATTCTTCTTTGCCTGTTGAATAACAGCCTCATTAACTTCCAGATTATTCCACCCTAAATTCGTCACGTTCCAGGCAGAAGTAAAATCAATATATCTTTTTCCATCTTTATCCCAAATTTCAGACCCTTGGGCTTTTGAAATAGGCAGATATTCGTATTTGCCTCTAAAATTTCTATATACAATACTATTTTCAATCATATTTTTAATTATATCTTATATACTTTCCTTCCGTTATAACTTCAACTTTTTCATCGGTAACTTTAATGGCGGTATTATCGTCAATCGCATACATTGGCTCTTTAACTTTCTCTGCAATTTCCTTTAAAAATTCGTCTTTGACTTCCGGAAACCACGGGGAATTGAGATGGGGTTCAATGTAGAAATCTACCAAACCCAAGGCCTTTTCATCTCCCTTATATCTTTCTTTCTCTGAAGAATATAGCTTCTCGCCTGCGTGTATTTTGGGACAGCAAATCATACTTCCCGCGCTAATCCCAATATACACTTTCGTTTTAAGCATTTCTGGTAGTAAATCTTTTAACCCTGATTTATCTACCCAATGCATCAAATAATAAGTGTCACCTCCCTCAAACATCAGAACATCTGCTTCGTTTAGCCTTGGCTCCCAGTGTTCTTTGGGCAGAGCGGAAATATCTACAATATCTATTTGCTTAAATCCCAATTCCGTACAAATTTGAAGATCTTTTATAAGCCAGTCTTTATTTCCCTTTTCTACATTCGAGGCAGTGGGAATAAAAGCGAGATTGAGTTCAGAAAAAGGCTTCTCCATAAAATCTAACAATGCCTTTTCAATAGACTTATTTGATATACCAGCTGATGTTAGTAATAATTTCATATTTTACTTAATCATCATAATTGTTGGTAAATTTTTACCTGAAGGCAATTTATGATTTTCATTCTTAATTTTTATAAAACCGTGCTTGCTATAGAAATTTATTGCTTTGGCGTTATAACCTACAACACTTATTCTAATCTTCTTCTCTTCTCCTAACCATTTGAAAGCTTTCTTAATAAGCCTGCCGCCTATTCCCATAGATTGAAATTTAGGAAGAATATATATTCCCAATTCGTTATATTCTTTGTCTTTTTTAGCGCTTATATACCCAATAATCTTTCCGTCGCACTCAGCAATCCAAAAATGAGATTCTCTTTTATGGTTTTGAATTGATTCTCTCCAAGCTTTTTGTCTATTAAAGTTTTTAGATAAAATGTCCGCTTTAGTTATTCCGTTTTCCTGATTCACATAAGTGGTCAACCACCCAATTTTATTTATCGCTACAATCTTCCCAGCATCTTCAGGTTTTGCTATTCTGATCTTAATTTTCATAAGCTTTATTTCTCCTTTTCAATTGCTCCAATATGCATGGATTTATCAGAATTAATAAATTCTTTTACTCTCCAGTCGCCCCAACGCCGTCCCCAATTGACACGAATTTATGTTTTGCTATAATGAAGACGATTACTACGAAAGAAACCCTTGTACGGTTAGTCCGTACCGGGGGTTTTTTCTTTTAAGCTTTCAAATTATCTTTTTGGTCATTTATATAAGATATTTTTGCGTTTGTTCTTTTTAGTAATATGGAACATTTTTTAGGACTGCTGGGAGATAAAATAGCAATCAACTTACTCTTTTTCATCAAAAACTTAACCAGACTAGAATAATCTCCGTCACTTGTAACAATAACTGCTTTATCAGACTCATTTTCGTAAGTATCGCAAACTGCCTGCAAAACAAGATCAGCATCGCAATTTCCTTTCGGCTTCCCGGTTCCATCATAAATCACTTCTTTAAATATTAAAGTAAAACCCGCCTCCTGCAAATATTTATATAGGTTTTTATATTTCGGAATTAATCCAATAAAAATATATGCCTTCTCTACTCTATATTTATCAGACAGCCAAATTCTGAACTTTTTATAATCCAAATCCCAACCCAATTCTTTTAACGCATTGTTCAAGTTGGCTCCGTCAATATATGCAAAGTTATTTTTCTCTTTATTTTCACTCATTAGATTAATTCTAACACAAAACTGCCCCTTTAGGCAGTAGAAAATGAATAGGCATCCTAGTCTATTTGACTTGTAATGTGACTGCTACCCTGTAATTTGAAGGTAGAACAGGGGTCTTTCCTCTCTATTATAACGAGGCGTCTCGGTCTGCCTAAATTATAGCATTTTGGATTGAAATGAGACAAATAACAAAGAGGGGACGCTTCACCTTTTGCATATCATAGGTCCCATATAACAGGTAGCGAACCTACAAAAGGATATTCCCCAAATAAAACATCTGCCACTCCCCCGCCTTCGCTACCCGGAAGCCACGAAGCCACCACCGCATCCCAATCTTTTGCATATTTTGCTATATCCATCGGCCTGCCCGAGACAATAACAACTATAACTTTTTTGCTGTTTGCCCTTGTTTTTTCTATAGCCGATAAATCTTCGGGACTCAAAGTTATACTGTCCTTATCTCCCCAGCCTTCAGCATAAGGTTTCTCCCCCACAACTACAATCCCAACATCTGCCGGATTGTTTTCTGTCAAAAAATCGCCCTTCTTGTTAAACACAATCTCTGTGTCTTTGGAAACTGTATTCTTTATTGCCTGAAGTATGGTAGTCCCCACTATTCCATAATTCCCATCTATGCCTTGCCATTCTGTTGTCCATCCTCCTGCTTGCCTTCCCAAATTATCTGCTGAAAACCCGGAGATCAAAATCTTGGCCGATGATTTTGATAAGGGCAGGGTAGAATTTGTGTTTTTTAGCAACACTTGCGATTTACGAACTGCTTCTCGGGCCAATTCACGATGATCCTTGCTCCCTATGACAGACAATCCTTCTACGGTAGCCCGGGGACGGTCAAATAAACCTGTTTTAAATTTGACTGTTAAGATTCTTCTTACGGCATCGTCTAGCCTCTCCCTGGATATATCGCCGCTAGACACCGCTTTTTGCATATAGCCCATAAAGCTTTTGTATTCAAACGGAAGCATAACCATATCAATTCCCGCATTTACCGCTCTGACCAAAGAGTTATATTTATTGCTTTCTATCTCATAAACTCCGTACCAGTCAGAAACAACAAACCCCGAAAATCCAAGTTCGTTTTTTAATATATCTGTCAGAAGATGATGATTAGCCGAGTTTATTTCTCCGTTCCAACTGGCAGTACCCACCATAATAACTTGCGCTCCGCCGTCTATAACTGCCCTAAAAGGAACCAAGTGAGTTTGGCGTAATGTTTCCTCATCCATTCTTATATCCCCTTCTTCTACCTTAAATTTTGGATTGCGCGAGGTTCCAAAAGTCATAGACCCTCCGCCGATAAAATGTTTTGGGTTGGCCAAAACTTCAAAATAGCCGTTTAGAGATCCTTGAGTCCCCTCCAGATAAGCCAATCCCAATTTACTCACATTTGCCGTATCCGACCCAAATGTTTCATAGGTTTTGCCCCAGCGTATGTCTGTGACAACATCAAGATTGGGCGAATAACTCCAATAAATCCCAGTAGCTACCACCTCTTCGGCAGTTGCTTTTGCAACCCGCTTAACCAAATCTGCGTCCCCGGTTGCTCCCAAGCCAATAGAGTGAGGAAAGATTGTGGCTCCAAGAACATTACTATGGCCGTGTATGGCATCAACTCCATACAAAAGCGGTATTCCCAAGCATGTCTCGTTGGCTGCATCTTGAAAATTATTCAACATCTCAAGCCAAGCCAAAGGAGTGTCTTGTTTTGGTCCTGCTCCGCCTCCGCTCAAAACAGCTCCCAAATTATATTTCGTAACATCCTTAGGACTAACACTGTTTTTTTCCACTAAGGCCATCTGCCCTATTTTTTCCCAGTCGTTCATTCTGCTCATTAAGTCGTCTACTCTTTCCTCTATTGGCAGCGCCAGATTTTGATAAGGCAAACCTGCTACATGGCAATATTGAGTATTAAGGTTTGGATTGGGAGAAAATTTTAAAAAAACAAAAGTCAAAACTCCCGCGACTAACACAAAACAGGCAATTAAAATTGCTAGAACTTTAAAACTTCGAAAACTTCTAAATATTTTCATTATTTCCGCTTCTTTTTCTTATTAAACAACTTTGGAATAAACGACAGATTTAATATACCGGCCATAAATTTACTTATCTTTTCGTATAACTCGGATGATTCTTTGCTTATATTATTTGTGAACTTTTTAACTGATCTTACAATTTTGATTATGTCAAAACCAATTACGCAAATTAGTATCGTAATCACAGTTATCGCAACCACAGAGACAAGATTATATATTATTTGAGATATTTCCAGTATCGTCATATTTTTATTGTACCAAATAATCGCTAAATGCTCCAATCCCAAAAAGAAAAAGACTGTTTATCCCCGAGGGGAAACAGTCTTTCATATTTGCTGATGAGAAATTCAAGAAACTAAAAAACGGCGGGACGAACCGCCATGTCTATTACTTCTGCACCAAGGCCAGGAATATAGACTGCAAGAATCAGAATATTAATGAGCAAGATTTGATAAAAGAGTTTATAGAGTTAATGGATAAGATAGATTTGGATGAACTTGGAATAAAATCAAAAATAGAGCAGGAAATAGCTAGATTTAACAAATTCAGAGTTGGGGTCCTGGGCCACGAAAAAGAACCGAATAATACGGATGTGGATGTGAGAAATTATGCAAAATATCTCCTTAAAGACGGAACCATTATCGAGAAACGCGAACTTCTATATTTCCTCAAAAGCAAATTAATCCTCAAAGACAAAAAAATAATATTGGAATAAATAAAAAGAGTAGTTTACAGACATACTCAGGTCTTGAGACAATGTCACCTTTCGGTGATGTTGCCATCATTGTCGAGATGAAGCTTCGTGAGGGCTTTTTTGATTAGCCCCAGCTCATGCTCAATCCCTTCTTCGATGCTTTTGTATTTGCCAGAACGAACCTCTGCCAGCAAATCTTCGTAGCAGGTCCCTATAAAAGTTAGGGCACCTTCTACGGCTTTTGGGGTAAATCCGCTAGGTGGCATGTTTTCTCCTTTCCAATCAAAAGAACATTAAAACCACTCTACGCTATAATAATAATGCCATTTACAAATTCGCGTAATAAAAAAACAAAAAACGTCTTTTGTGACGTTAAAATGAATATAAATTAGGGGTTATTTTGTTGTTTGTTTTCTACAACATTTTTCTTATTTGAATGATTTTGCCATACCCCAGAGAGTTTCAAACATTATTCTGTACGATTGAGAAAGTATTTGACTATTAATCAATATGGCAATTTCATCATAAAAAGAAACCAATAAAACATTTTCTCCGAAAATATCTATATTTACTTTGAGCGAGAAATTATCAATATACCTGGTCTCCCTTTTATAATCATTGTCATGTCCCGTTGTTTCCCGTGCAGCATCTGATTTATGAACCAACATTCTGGTTTTTGATCCTTGCTTAACGAATTTTTTGTTCCATTCTTCCCAATAAGACTCAGGAAAAAATTTAAATATATCGTCAATAGATCCTGCCAAGGATAACACCTCTGTGTTTTTAGCCATTTCCAACTCTTCTTTATACACTTCTTTTATTTTACCTATTCCTTCATAATATTTAACGACAACCTTGTTTTTCTTACTCGCAGGCATAGACTCAAGCTGAGGGATAATGCCAGACAATTCCTTCAGGGTTTCTTGAGTTTTATTTATTTTTTCTTCGCCAAGTTTTAATAATTTCATCGGGACAGCAGAAATATATTTTCTCCTTTGCTTTCTGGTTATATCGTACAAACCCATTTCCACAAGTTTCTCCGACTCTTCGTATATTTTTTGTCTGTTAATTTTCGTAAGTTTTGATAATTCTAAAACTGACAGAATGCCATGTTTCAAGGATGTTAAATATAAAATTGCCTGGATTTCACTTAGGCCAAGCTTCATTAAAACTTTTAACTGTTTATCGGTAAACGGCACCATTGTTTTATCCTAACACAAAACTGCCCAAATGGGCAGTAGAAAAGAGTCGGGAAAAGTTGGCAGAGGCCCGACCCGCTTCGCCGTAGGATCTAGCGAGGCGAGCCTCTCAAAGACCGGGCTCCTGCCTGCCGGCAGGCAGGCAAGTTTTCAAGAGGTACGGGCCTCTTTGACCCCCTCTCGGTCGGGTTGGGGGCGCTCAAGGTTGCTGCGGCGCTAGTATTCGAACCCGTCTCGGTCACCCTATCGCCATTGTTATTTAAGTTTCCCGGAGTTGTGATAAATCTCGTTTACTATTTTTGGTGTAAATTTAATCTTTTCATTTCGAAGAGATTTTTCTATGTTTCCATCAATATCCCTCATTATAAAAGTATCGGAGCCAATCAATTCGTAATGGTCCTCCACCTCTCCTATTCTGGCAAAAAATAAATCCCCCTTCTTGAGATCAAAAGTGGCCTTATTTTCTCTGACATCCCATCGTTTCCCCGTTTGCAAATCTTTCAATGCAATACTTTTTCCTATTTCTATATTTATAGTTTCAAAAAGTCCATATTTATTATTGAGTAATTTTCGATAAATTTCCATTTCCGCATCTTTCAAGCCGAGTGGGTTGTCGGCAATAAAATTTTCCAAAACGGTTTGCCCGCTACTCATAATAAAATCATATAAAAACCACTCGTTGAAGAATTCCCCTCCCTTTTCGCTTTCCATATTGATAGCGCCTCCTTCGCACAAATCCGGACAATTAAAAAACTCTTCGAGGGAATGCAATGCTTCGTTCTTAAAACGAGGTTCTGTAAAATAATATTCGTAAACTTTGCTGATTGATCCTTTGGGCAACATAACCTAATAAGCAGAAAGAGTTTCCAATATTGCTTTTGACAAACCGGTAAATTCTTCTTTCGATTTTTCTATGTTATCTTTAGTGCCTTGTTGATTATCAGCGACTAGTTTGGGATCAAGTTCAAAAATAGCAACGCCCAGCTCTTGGCACTTGGCAGGAATTCGCCCGTAGTCCTGAATAACCTGCAGGGGATTTTTCCAGCTTTGCTCAACTAAACCGTTGCGACAATGCTTTTCCGAAAGATACCTTTTTACACGTTCTGGAATTTTCTCCATCCAGATGCGATGATCCAAAATCGGCTGCTTACCGTAAACATTATAAGAATTGACTACATATCCAATAAAAAGCGGATCTCCTTGAAGCACAAATTTGGTCTCGGTATTCCCAGCCAAAGCTTTTGCTGTGTTTCGCCATTGTATTTTCCATTGCTCATATACCACGCCAAGATTCTCAATTCCTTGTACGCTAAATGCATCGGGCAGCATTGGAACAACAAAATAATCAGCTCCCAAAAGAACCATCTCGTTAAGAATTCCCAAGCTGGGGGAAGTATCTATAACAAAAATATCTATTTGATCGCTCAATCCCTTTTCCCGCAAGAAACGGTCTATTGCGCTTGTTTGGAAATACCCTATTTGAGCGCCAGATGCTGCCTGAACAAAAGCTGTCATCAAGATACTTTCGTATAAAGAAAGTTTGATGTCTCCCTTTAAAAGGAAAAGATTTTTATCCGCCTTTGTGGGTAAGAACTTAACATTCAAATCGATATCCGACCCTCCTTCTATCACTCCGCGCAAAACATCATAAATTGTTTTTTCAGAACTGGAAAATAAGTTCTTTTCGTAAAAATTCTCACCCATGGCAAGCCGAGTCAAGTTGCATTGCGGATCCAAATCAATTAAAACGGTTTTGTATTCCTGCTCAGCAAAAGAAACTGCACAATTAAAAGCCAATGTTGTTTTTCCTACCCCGCCTTTATTATTAACAAAAATTATTTTCTTGGTTCGGGGAAATTTCATATTATTATTTTAACATAATTACTCAATATCTGGTATTTCTAAAGCTTCCGATGGCTCTAGGATTAGAACCGATTTTAAATATAAAACTCGGTCGCAAGAACCATGCACAAGCTTGCTGCGGGACTAGGACTCGAACCTAGATACCATCCTCCAGAGGGATGTGTCCTACCATTAGACGATCCCGCATTATATCTTCAAATACTTTCTTACAGCTATCAAGCTGGAAGCAGTTCCCAGTATAGCCCCCGAAAGCAACTGAATCAAGAGCAATGCCAATAGATTGGAGCTAAATATTCCGAGAAGACTTACGCTGGGAATTATAGAGGATATGTTAGAATCAAGAAAGTGGGAGGCAACAAAAGTCAAAACAAAAGTAATTAAAGCGGCTATTGATCCTGCTATTAGCCCTTGAATTATAAAAGGACCTCTTACAAACCAGTTTGAAGCTCCCACAAGCCGCATAATTGATATTTCTTCTTTGGAGCTCTGTATAGCTATCTTTACTGTATTAAAAGCTATTATTAAGGCAATTATCCCAAAAACCATACTAAAAAAGAATGCTATATTCTTTACTCCTTTTGTAAACGCAAAGACTTTCTCAATAACAGGCTTTCTCTGGTGATAGTCTATTTTATCTACTAGCTCTTTGAAAGGGCCTGTTTCAAGAAAAACAGCAACTTGCTCATATCGGGAAGCTTCTTTGGCCTTGACGCTCAAAGAAGCAAGAAAAGGATTATACCCCACTTCGGCCAAAGAATCTATCAGAATATGGTCTTCTTTATGCCTGTCCATAAAGCTCTCAAAGGCCTCTTCTTTGGATATATAGTTGACTTCCTCCACTTCGGGAATCTTTACGATTTCGGATTTAACTTCTAGTATATCTTCGGGATCTGTTTCTTCTTTGAAATAAACGGAAACATCCACTTTCTCCTCCACATCTTTTACAAGCATATCTGAAATAGGATTTAAGAAATAAAGGATGGTAATGGTGGATATAACCAAAATCATCACAAAAACAGTCGCAAAGCTTAGGCCGAAACTGCCCGAGAAATTCTTCCACCCGTTTTTTAGTACTCTTTTAAATAAATTCATAAAACGAATCTTCCTTTTTTATCGTCTCTTACAACCCTGCCCTGATCTAAAGTAATAACTCTTTTACCCAGACTGTTAATCACTTCCTTGTCATGAGTGGCAAGAACCACAGTAGTGCCCATTTCATATATCTTAATCAATAGCTGAATTATATCAAAAGTATTATAAGGATCCAAATTCCCCGTAGGCTCGTCGGCCAGAATAACATCCGGCCTGTGCACGAAAGCCCTGGCTATGGCTACTCTCTGCCTTTCTCCTCCCGAAAGCTCCGATGGCAGATTAAACGCCTTATCGGAAAGCCCCACAAGATCTAAAACCTTAGGAACATCTCTTTCGATCTCCTCCCCCGAAGCCCCCATCACTTCCATAACATATGATACATTCTCATAGGCCGTTTTTGAGGGAAAAAGCTTGTAATCTTGAAAAACCACTCCCAGTTTTTGTCTTAAAAAGGGAAGCTTTGATCTTTTTATCTGCCCTATATCCTGTCCCTGGAAAAATATCTGGCCTTTAGTCGGTTCTTCTTCTGCTAAGATAAGCTTTAAGAGAGTTGTTTTGCCCGCCCCCGATTTTCCTACTATTGAAACAAATTCCTTCTCTTTTATATCAAAAGAAACCTCATTTAAAGCCACTGCGGGCACAGATGACTTTGAGGGATATATTTTAGTCAGATCTTTTACTGATATCATTTAACTTTATTTCAGATTCTATAAAGCGATTGATGTTTCCGTCCAATACTGATTCGGCATCAGAGGTCTCGATTTGAGTCCTCAAATCTTTTACCATTTTATAAGGATGAAGGACATAAGATCTTATTTGATTGCCCCAGCTGGCTGAAACCTGTCCCCCTTTGATCTTTTTTAATTCCTCCTTTTTTTCTTCTTCTTTCATAAGGTACAGTTTTGAATAAAGTATCCTCATTGCATTCTCCTTGTTTGTCCCCTGGAGTCTTTCGGACTGGGAAGCAACTGCTATTCCGGTTGGAAGATGGGTAATCCTTACAGCCGTCTCTCTCTTGTTCACATTCTGCCCTCCGGGTCCTGAAGATCTGAATACATCTATTCTTAAATCCTCGGGTTTTAATTCAATTTCGTCTTCTTTTTCTATCTCGGGCATTACTTGGACAGAAGCAAAAGAGGTGTGCCTTAAATCCTTTGCCGAAAAAGGAGATTGCCTTACAAGCCGGTGTATTCCCGATTCCTTTTTTAAAAAACCGTAGGCATACCTTCCTTTCACTTCAAATGAAACTGATTTTATTCCTATTCTTCCTTCGGGCCCCACTCCCTCCCCGTAAGAACAGTTTATAACCTTTGTTTCAAATCCTTTATTTGAACAATATCTCTCATACATTCTGAACAGCATAGCTGTCCAATCTTGGGCATCCACTCCTCCGGCCCCCGATGAAATTTCAATAACCGCGCTTCCTTTGTCATATTTTCCTGATAAAAAAGCTTTGGTTTCTTGCTTTCCTACATCTTTTTCAAGCTTTTCTATTCTTCCGGCCATCTCTTTTTCTATATCTTTGTCCTCTACCGCCTTAAAATCTTTTACCGTATCTAAATCTTTGCAAATCCTGCAGGCCTCTTCGGCCTCTTCTGAAAGATCGGCCATTTCTTTGCTCAAAGACTTTGCCCTTTCCTGATCCTGCCAAAAATCCGGACTTTCGCTCTCTTTTCTGATCTTAATTATTCTTTTTTTAATCTTTTCAACATCAAAGACAGTCCATTAAATGATGGATTCTTTTTTCTAGCTCCTCTATTTTCTCCAGATTTTCATCCATATTTAACAGGTTTAGTCTTTTTAATAGTTTAGCATGAAACCTTAAAATTTCCAAAACTATGAGCCGAGAGCGAGAGTCGAACTCGCAACCTACGGTTTACGATACCGTTGCTCTGCCATTGAGCTATCTCGGCCTATTCTTGAGCGGGATACGAGAATCGAACTCGCGTCTCTTGCTTGGGAAGCAAGCGTACTGCCGCTGTACTAATCCCGCAACGGCAAGAAATTTTCTTGGTAAAAATTTCAACGTTGCTGTCGCGTTTAAATTTGCAAAGTAAATTTATTACGCAACGCCTGACCTACTTTGAAAATATGCTCTTTAGCTTTTCCCACCAGCCCACCTCTCTCTCTTTATCCCCTGAATCCTTTTTATCGTCCTGTATAACCACAACTTCTTCTCCGGGGCGCTTCATATTTAACTGGTCTCTTGCAACCTGCTCCACATAATCATCGCTCTGAACATATGAAATTAGCCCGGAAAGCTCTATTTTTCTCTCTTCTAAAACTGAAATTTCTCCTTGAAGCTCCGCAATCTTTTCGTTCAGATTCGCTTTTCTTTGGTATATCTTCCAGTTTGTTAAAGAGAGGAAGATTATAGCTAAAACCATAATAATACCCGACGCGAAATAAATCAATATGTGCTTCCAGGATCTTTTTTTCTTCTTTATTTTTGCTACCATAAAAGAATGAATAACAAAATGCTTAAAACAGTCTGGATAGTCTTAGTCGCCCTGGTTGTCATCAGTATGATTGTTTTCACCGTGGCCCCCTTGTTTTAACTTCTAAAAACTTCCAGAAAGACTTTTGGAGGAATTCTCACAGAACCCTTCTGTTTTAATTCTTTTTTCCCTTTCTTCTGCTTTTCTAGAAGTTTTCTTTTTCTGCTATAATCGCCTCCGTAAAGATACCCTGTTACATCCTTTCTTCTGGCCTTAATAGTCTCTCTAGCAATAACTTTTCCGCCCACAACCGCCTGTAAAGGAACAGAAAACTGCTGGGGCGGAAGGGTCTCTTTGAGTTTTGAAACAATATTTTTGCCCTCTTCATATGCCTTTTCTTCAGGCACAATTTTAGAAAATGCAGATTCAAGAGATCCTGCAATATATATGTCCATTTTCTTGAGATCTGCTTCTTTGTATTCTAAAAAAGAATAGCTCATTGAAGCAAATCCCTGGCTCACTCCTTTTACTTTCTCATAAAGATTAGTAATCACCTCCCTCAAGGGCACCTCGTAAACAAGAATCATCCTGTCAGTCCCTATGTACTTTGTTTCTTTGTAAACAGCCCTTATGGAATTAAATATGTCCATCAGTTTGCCCATATAGGAAGAAGGGGTTATAAGCTCCATCAAAACCCATGGCTCTTCTGATTTTTCGGGCTTTTGCTCCGGCCATTCTGAAGCCGAATATATAAGTTTTTCAGATCCTTTTTCTGCAATCTTATAAACCACGGAGGGCGTGGATATAATAAGATTAATATTGCTTTCCCTTAAAATCCTCTCTGAAATTATTTCAGCATGCAAGGTGCCCAAGAATCCGCATCTGAATCCCCTCCCTAGGGCTTCTTTGGTTTCGGATTCAAAAATCAATGCAGGATCATTGAGCTTCAGTTTAGAAAGAGAGTCTTTCAGCATATCAAAATCATTGGAATCTTCAGGATAAAGACTGGCAAACACCATTGGCTCGGGTTCTTTATATCCTGCCAAGGGTTTTGCGTCCGAGCCGGCAAGAATAATAGTATCCCCCACCCTCACTTTTCCGGGTTCTTTCACTCCCGTCGCTATATATCCTATTTCCCCGGCCGAAAGCTTTTCTTTAGAAACAAATTCGGGATTAAAATACCCCATTTCTTTTATATCAAAATCCTCCTTGGATGCCGAAAGCTTAAGACGGTCTGTCTTTTTGGCTTCTCCTGAAACTATCCTTACATAAGCTATCACTCCCTTGAAAGAATCGTACATAGAATCAAAAATCAAAGCTTTTAGGGGAGCCTTGAATTCAATAGAGGGCTCTGGAACTTTTTTTATAACCTCGTCCAAAAGCTGGCTCACGTTAGCACCGTTCTTTGCCGAAATCTTCAAGATGCTTTCTTTGGGAACATCAAGAAGCTTTGCCAGCTCCGATACGCATTCTTCTGTTTTGGCTTGAGGAAGATCTATTTTATTTATGGCAGGTATTATAGAAAGATTCTGCTTTTTTGCCAAATCCAGATTGGCCAGAGTCTGGGCCTGTATGCCCTTGCCGGCGTCAACTAGCAAAATAGCTCCCTCAACGGCTGCCAAAGATCTGGAAACTTCGTAAGAAAAATCAACATGGCCCGGAGTGTCCACCAAGTTTAAAATATAGTTTTTATAAACCATTCTTACGGGCTGCATCTTTATGGTAATGCCCTTTTCCCTTTCAAGATCCATGCTGTCCAGATATTGGGGCCTCATTTTTCTTGAAGAAACAGAACCCGTAAGCTCTAAAAACCTGTCTGCCAGAGTAGATTTCCCGTGGTCTATATGGGCTATTATGACAAAATTCTTTATATTCATTTCCCCTGTATCATAGCAGAAAAAGGCGAAAATTAAAATAAAAAGAGCTCCGGATGGGACATGTCCGGAGCCAAGTTTTTTTTGGGTTTGCTTTTTTTGGTTTTTTTTGGGTTTGCTTTTTTTGGTTTTTTTTGGGTTTGCTTTTTTTGGTTTTTTTAACCTCCTGTCCCGGGAGGGTGCTGATGTCTCTTTCTTAGCTCTCATAGAGCGGGGAGAGACAAAATGATTTGTGTCAGAAGCTCCTGTACCCCGTTGGAACCTCGTCAACCAGAAAATCATCTTCTGTTTAGATTATAGCATGCCTATAATTCCTGTCAATAGTCTTGGGACAGATTCTTGTTCTTGGGCAGTTTGCTGAAAACAAAGTCCTTTATAGCCGCAACCTCTCCTATTTTTAAAAAGAAAGAAAATAAGATGTAGGCGGCGCTTCCTGCGACAGCAGAGGATAATGTTTGCAAAAATACTCCCCAGAAAGTTTTCATATCCAATAATCCTACAGAAAAAATCCTTGCGGTTAAAGCAACAACAGACAATGCTACTCCCGCCAAAATAACTTTGAAAGAAAATCTTATCAATGCCTTAACTTCTATTTCTTTGCATTTCAAATCAATAAAGAAAAGCAACAGGATAAACTGAATTATCCCTGATATTGAAAGAGCCAAAGGAAGAGCCAATACCAAAACCCCCTCTACGCCTCTTAGATCTAAGAAGCTAATTACTTCCCTGCTGAATATATTTTCTGTTTTCATAAGCCAAATAAAAAGAAAAGAAAAAGCTGCATTCAATAATATTGAAAAAACAGCCACCAAGGCCGGTATTCTGGTATTATGAAGAGCATAGAATGTTTTTGAAATAAGGAGAGAAAGCCCGAAAGCAAATATCCCCAAAGAAAAAATACCCAAACTGGCGGCTGTGAGCTGGGTATCAGACCAGCTGAATCTTCCTGATCCCAATACTATCCTCACAATCTGGGCTCTTAGAATAAACATAAGAAGGCTTGCCGGAATGATGTAAAAAAGAATCTTTTTAAAAATAGATGAAAACTCTTCTGAAAACTTTTTTCTGTTATTTTCTGAAAAATAAAGGGAAAGGAAGGGAAAGGCGGCGACAGAAAAGGAAGATGCTATAAAAGTTACAATAAGCCCCTGCAGATTGTTAGCCAGATTAAAAACAGCTATGGATCCCGCAGAAAGAGTGGATCCTATGGCAGTTATGACTATTAGGTTTATCTGGGTAGCGGCCAGCCCCAAAGTCCTGGGAAGAGTAAGTTTTACAGTTTCTATCACTCCGGGATCTAAAAACCTTAAAGACTTTGCGGGAGAAAATCCTAATTTGAATAATATAGGAATCTGTATGATAAAATGGAGAAAGGCCCCCAAAACAACCCCCCAGGCAAGTCCTGAAAGCCCCCAAAAAGGGACAAATGCCAGTATTCCGATTATTATTCCTAAATTGTAAAGAATAGGGCTCAAAGAGGTGATAATGAATCTTTTGAAAACCCGTAAAACCCCGGAGATCATATTGCTTATCCCCAATAAAAGAGGGCTCAAGAACATTATTCTTGTTAAATCCACTGTTTTTCCTAGATCCTCCTCTGAAAACCCGGGGGCAATAATTTTAAGAATCTGGGGCGCAAAGGTTATAAGAAAAATAGAAAGAATCACAAGCAAAAAAAGAAAAGCATTCAGAAGATTTCCGAAAAATCTGAATGCTTCTTCTTTGGATTTCACCAAGTGCTTTGAAAAAAGAGGAATAACGGCCGCAGATATGGATCCTACTATCAAAACCATGGATATAAAATCAGGAATTCTGAAAGCTGTATAATATATATCAAGCTCTTTTCCTGCGCCAAAACTTGAAGCCAAGAGCCGGTCCCTAAAAAGCCCCAAAAGACCGGATACAAAAGAAGAGGCAGCTAGAATAACAGCTGCTGAATTTATAGTCTTTGTTTCCAGATGGAGAAGCTTTTTTATCATTCTCATATATTACCAATTTTAAAAGATATATGCTACTATGCCTTTAGCATTTGTTAGGAGACCCAAAGATGTTTGAAATGGTTTTGGGATTAACAGTTACGTTCGGATACTCTGTTAGTTCATACCTCCTTATTGTAGGAACCATAAAGGTTATTAGAAGGCGGAAAGATGGCAAAAACTGCCTCTTTTTGGGAATATTCATCTTTCTCATAACCCTAATGGTTCACATACCCTGCATAAGCCTGTTTGTCTAGAGACAGGCTTTTCTATTGATTTAAATCTTCTGCCATGTTAATTTACAACAAACAATAGCTCTTTTGAAAGGAGAGTACCATGCCAGCATTGAAAATTGTGGGCACAATACTAATCGTTTTTGGATTGTTCCTGGCTTACGTAACATATCGCCAAGCCAGATACAATCAGAACGTCTTGGATTGGCTGCTAACCTGTATGGCGATAGTATGTATTCTTGTCTTGATGGGATTATCAGTATACCTTATGTGCTTCAGCCCCCTCCTATGAGAGGGCTTTTCTATTCTCTCAAAATAACTATAGGGGTCTTTTGATCGGATTGGGTTGCAGGGTTTCCCTTGAGCTCTTCCAGAATGAATTTTTCCTTGTCTTTTATATCATAGCTCATTCCTAAGATATTCCTGCCGAGGTCGTTAACATCGGCTATGACAAAAGAAAAACCAAACCTGTTTTTCAAATTCTCGCAAACTTCGTCTCCTTTTTCGCATCCCAAAATACCCATGCTACTATACTGCGGAAAAGTTTCTCCGTAGAATCCGTCTATTCTGGATATTCCATGGCCTGCAACAATGTAAAATAGGCCGGGATACCGGATTAATTTGCCTATCCCCCCCATAAAAGAAGCAAAAAGAATCCTGGGAAGTCCCGCCAGATTTATAGCAACCTGCATTTTATAGGGATTCCCCACGGAAAAACCAGCAGGGGTTTTCTTGGCAAATTTAGAAAGATTCTTTGCCCACCATCCTAACTTCACATCTTTTTTAAAAACAACTCTTCCTTGGGTGATAGAAACTATTTTTTCGCACAAAACAACTATATCCCTTTCTCTTGAAACAGGCATGACATATTTAGAGACTATATCCTCTAGTTTGTCCGATACAGTTATAAAGTGGGTTTTAATCAGAATTTTTTGATATAACATTTCTAAATAAAAGAGTTTTTTGAATATATACTTTGCAGGACCCTGCGAGTGCGGTAGCGCGAGCACGAGGAATTTTTCAACAGAAAAATATCCGTGTCCAGCAAAGTATATATCTAAAAAACTTTATCGGTTAAATGCCACACATCGTTTGTCCTGCCTCCTCCGGTTTTCATCCCTCCCATAACCCAAATACTGTCCCCAAAAACAATGCATGAAAGATCTTCTTTCCCCGCCCAGGATGCCTTGCCCAAAGTTTTCCATTCTTTACCGTCTTCAGAGTACCATACATCATTAAAGCCCAGCCCGTTTCCATTCCATCCTCCGATAATCCACAAATTGCCCTTAAATTCTAGGAGGCAGTGTCCGTGTCTGCCGGCAAAAGGCAAATCTTCGGATACAAGCTCCCAGTCTTTTCCGTTTTCGGTGACCCAAATATCTTTTTCTCCCATTAATCCCGGGGTTACGCCTCCCGAAAGCCATAATTTTCCGTTATAAGATTCGGCCATAAGATCGTATCTTGGGCTCCAGGGAGCATGTTTTGCAGCCTCCTGCCAGTTGACGCCGTCTTCAGAGTACCATACATCATTTACTGCTCCATAGATATCAACTCCTCCCAAAATCCAAATCCTGCCGTTATAAACGGCGGAAGCATGCCCTTTTCTAGGCGTCCAGATGTTGTTGGTTTCTACTTTCTTCCAGTTTATTCCGTCTTCGGAATTCCAAACATCATTTCTGTATCTTTCTGATCCGTCAACTCCTCCCAAAATCCAAATCTTATCCTGGAAAACTACCGATTCATGGGCTCTAATCTTCCCAAAAGGAGGATTATCCATAATCAGCTCCCACTCCTTGCCATCTTCGGAAACCCAAACTTCATTTTTATTTTGGCTGTAATCCGGAGCAGTTCCGCCCACTCCGCCGATCAGCCAAAGCTTGCCCTCAAAGAATTCCACTGTCTGGGCGTCTCTTTTTGACCAAGCGGCGTTTTCTGTGGCCATTTTCCAATCCCAGTCATTAAAATTGATGTTTTCGCGAGTTTCAGGCAAATTAGAGTTTTCTGTTATTGCCTCTTTCTTATCTTTTGGAAGATAAAAGAAAATAGCCAGACCAGCCAAAGCAATCAAAATAATAATTATCAGATACTTTTTCATACTATTATTTTACTCTTATTCAAAAACCATTGCAATTTCCAATTAAAAAACCCTCTCTAGAAGGATTTTTAATGTCCCGCGAAAACCGTAAGCCGAATTCTGTTCTATGCGGTTATCTATCTAGGCGAACTACTTTTTCGCCTTCGCTAAACTCAGGCCAAGCGCCAAATTGGCATCTAGATTGGTCTACCCTGAGCATGTCGAAGGGTTTGTTCTTGCACCCAGCAAGGATTTAGCCGTTTCACTCCCAGCCTTCTATGCCCGTCGAATTCAACTAATCAATCTTCTTGTGCCTTAAACTAAGTTAAGGTTATTGCTTTATTCCACGAGCTTAGAAGGCTGGGCATCGTCACTGTTCGCACCTCTCCCCGCCCTCTAGGCCCGTTGAATATAGATTATACTATTTCCACAAGCTTAGAGGGCGGGGGGCAGTCTTATTAGGAACTGCTACTTTTTATCCGCCAAGGGCGGAGGGTGTTCGGACTTTCCTCCCCGCCCAAGGCGGGGCAACCGCTCGTTTTCTACAGGACACATATATTATATCAAAGTTTGGGGTCTTGAGTCAAGAGCCTTGACATATTATTATTAAAGCGTTAAAATTTAACATTGTTTAATCTCTCGGAAAATCACTAAGATACTGAAAGGAGATAAAATGAATCGATTACGAGAGCAAGCAATTGACGAACTCGTGAAGGCCTGTATAAGCAAAGGCCAGATCGGGAACGCCAGAGAAGCGGCCAAGCTGGGAGCATCTCAGCAAGCAATTGACGAACTCGTGAAGGCCTGTATAAGCGAAGGCCGGACCGGGGACGCCAGAGAAGCGGCCAAGCTGGGAGGCAGAGAACTGACCCAGCAGGAAATTGACGAACTCGTGAAGGCCTGCATAAACAAAGGCCCGATCGAGAACGCCAGAGAAGCGGCCAAGCTGGGAGCATCTCAGCAAGCAATT
>Ga0208958_1000260_pt1 | contig 65128 bp, 73 predicted proteins | sample RifOxyB1_FD_184032 | JGI IMG/M metagenome (GOLD analysis project Ga0208958, IMG submission 184032) | Soil microbial communities from Rifle, Colorado - Rifle Oxygen_injection B1 (SPAdes) | ecosystem: Environmental > Terrestrial > Deep subsurface > Rock core/Sediment | place: Rifle, Colorado...
GCGGGAATCGACCATCGGCTCGACGCGACCGGCCAGACGGGTTTCGCCCCCGCCACCGCCGCCAACGCCGACGATCGTGATGCCCGCTGCCTGGATTTCTGCGGCGGTCAGTTCGACCCGCCCCTCGGTCTCGGTCTCGGCGGCCTCGCCCTCGGTATGTCCGCCCTCCTCTTCGGCATGGCCGGCCTCGCCTTCAGCGGCCGGCGGCGCAGCCGGTTCGGCGGACCGGGTAGCGAACCAGAGGCCGCCGCCTCCGAGTACGACCAAGGCGGCGACGCCGCCGATCAGCAGTGTCTTGTTGGATGTGCCTTTGCGCATCACTGGGCTCCTTCGAAGGGGGCGCGGCCGTTGAGGCGCGCGAGATCGATCTCGGCGCGGACACGCGCGAGACGCGCGTCCACGGCGGCGGACCGGGCGTTGACGAGGGCTGTGCGGGTGACCCGCAGTTCGACCTGGGAGATCCGGCCGGACTCGAAGCCGATCCGCGACAGGCGGTAGGCTTCCTCGGCGGCGGTGACGCCGGCGTCGGCGGCGTTGACGCGGCTGACGGAGGCCGCGAGGCGGGCGACCGCAGCGGCGCGATCCGCCTGGGCCTCCTGCCGTGCGCTCATCAGCCGGGCGTCGGCCGCGCGAAATTCGGCCTGGGCCGCCTCGATGTTCCCCCGGTTCCGGTCGAACAGCGGCAACGGCATGCTGATCCCGAAGGTCAGGGCCGTCGCGTCCTCCGCCTCGAAGCGGCGGATGCCGATGCTGGCGTTGATGTCCGGGCGGGCCTGAACCCGTTGAACATCGATGCGCCGTTCGGCTGCGGACCGCTGCGCCTCGGCCACGCGGACCGTAGGAGCGTCATCGATCACGGAGCCGATCGTCGCGGGCGTCTCGTCCAGGAGACTGTCGTCGATCCGGGTCACGGCGACCGGGGTCATGGCGACCGCGGTCAGGCGCGCGTAGGCGGCGTCGCGCTCAGCGACGGCCTCATCCCGCGTAGCGCGGGCCGAGGCGGCCTCGGCCTCGCCCTGGATGCCGCGCAGCAGGGGCTCGCGTCCCTCCTCCACCAGCGTCAGGGCGGCGCGGGCGTCCGCGACCGTGAGGGTCAGGGTTTCCTCGGCGAGGGTCGCGCGCCTCTGCGCCGCTTCCGCCTCGGCGTAGACGAGGGCGAGACGGCCGGCGGCGTCGACCACGGCGAGATCCCGCTGCAGCCCGACCGCACCGGCCTCGGCGCGGGCGGCGGCGATACGCGTCGAACGACGCCCCCACAGCTCGAGATCCTGGCTCAGCGCCAAGGTCATGTCCGCGTTGTTCAGGCCTGAATAGGGACCTGAGCCGTAGGCGTTCTCGACATCGAAGCCGAGGACGGGGTTGGGCCGCACCCGCGCCTGACGGACACGGGCCTCGGCGGCGTCATAGTTGGCGCCGGCTTCGAGTGTCGCCGGAGCGTCCCCGAGCTGGGCGAGGAGTTGGGCATAGGTCGGGGCCGGGTCAGCCCATACGGGACTGGCCAGGCTCGCCGCGATCGCGGCGAGGGCGCAGCCGACCGCGTAACGCGGCCGCCTGCGAGATGTGGGAGACATGATTCATTTCCAGAGTTTCTGAGGACGAAGAGGCGCGCGGAGGCGCAGGTCTTCGGTCAGACTCTGGGGGGGCGCTTCAGGCCGTCGGGCGTGATGGACGCCCGGAAGTCGTCGTGACGGCCGCTCTGCAACGGCGGTTCTCCGAACGCGGGTGCGATCGAGTCGACGCCGTTGGTGCGGGCGGTTGTCGTGTGGTGGCAGTGACCGTGCGAGCAGACGCCGTGACCGGCGCCCTTTCCACTGTGGTCGCCATCGCCCTGGTCATGATCGACCGCAGCATGAGCCGCGGGAGGTTCGGGCAGGCAGGTGGCGGCGTCGACGGCAGGCGCGAAGAAGAAGGCGGCGAAGACGATGGTCGCCGCCACGATCAGTTTCGCCCATGTCGTCATCGACCAGGTCATCTCGCGCTCGTTACTTCCGTTCCCGACATCAGGCAATGCGTTACAAAGTCCGCGCCGCAGACGTTGCTGCGCGGCTCTCCGCTCTTGCCTGTAACAGGATAGAGATCGCGGATTGCAGGAAGACCCCGCCCAACAGAAGGCCAGCCAGCAGGTCCGGCCACCGGGATCCGGTCAGCCAGACCAGCCCGCCGGCTGCGGCGACGCCGAGGCTGTGGATGAGGTCGTTCCGGGTGCAGAGCCAGACGGAGCGGACGTTGGCGTCGCCCTCGCGGAAGCGCACGAGTAGCAGGGCCGCAACCAGATTGGCGGCGAAACCGACCAGTCCCAGACCGGTGATGACGGCGCCTTCGGGCGGCTGCCCCGTGACCGCTCTCCAGACGGCGTAGCCGAGAATGCTCACGGCCATGACGAGAAGGCTTGCGCTCTTGAAGACTGCGGCGCCGGAGCGCACCCGCACGGACTTTCCGATGGCCCAGAGGCTGATGGCGTAGGTGGCGCTGTCGGCCAGGAAGTCCATCGCATTGGCGGCGAGCGCCGCCGATCCCTGCATGAGACCGCCCGCGGCGACCGCGAAGAACCCACCCAGATTAAGGGCGATGACGGCCACAAGCACGCGCCGATAGGCGGGCGAGGCCCCGTCGAACCGGACCTGGTGGCCGCAGCAGCCTCGGGACGGAGCGCAGGATTCTGTCGGAGCGGGCGTCGTCATGCACCCTTCATGCATCCTCTAGCCACTAGAGGATCAAGCCCTATATTTCGCGCATGGCCAGAGACCCATCCCTTCCCCCGCTCCGGACGATCGGTCGCCTTTCGGCCGAGACCGGCGTGAAGATTCCGACGATCCGGTTCTACGAGAAGATCGGCCTGCTGGCGGAGCCGCCCCGCACTGCGAGCGACCGGCGCCTCTACGACGGCGCTGCGACGCGGCGGCTGGCCTTCATTCGCCATGCGCGGCAGCTGGGGTTCGAGATCGACGACATCCGCGCCCTTCTGGCGCTGTCCGACGAACCCGACCGGCCCTGCACGGAGGTCAACCGGATCGCCGAGCGCCAGCTTGCGGCGGTTGAGGCTCGCATCGCCGGGCTTCAGGCGCTGCACGCCGAACTCGCCCGGATTCAGGCGGCGAGTTGCTCGGGTGGGAGGATTTCCGATTGCCGGGTGATCGAGGCGCTTGGAAACCACACGCACTGCGATGGTCACCACACTCGTTATTCGGCGCGCGATTAGCCGGGCGCCGGCTGCCGCCCTCTATTTGCCCCGGTAATAACGGATAAGCGGCTCGTGCTGGGTGCTGTCGGGCTGCATGTGCCGGCTGCGAATATCCAGTCCCAGCGCCGGATCAGGGGGTAGGTACTCCTTATCGATCAGGATGATCTGGGTCTCGGACAGCTCCCCGGCCTTCAAAGCGTAGACCATCCGATAGAAGCCTTCGAACTGCGCCCTGTTCTCTCGTTCACTGATGTTCTTCATCGGGGAGTCGATGATCAGAAGCTCCGGCAGGGGCGCGTCGAGCAGGGCCGCGATCCGGTGGACGGCTATGGCGAAGCAGCATTTGAACAGGGTCTTCTTCCCGCCGCTGCTCATTGAGGTGAAGGTCGAGGCCGTCAGATCGGAAGGGTCGCTACTGAAGACGGCGGGGTAGAAGGTCGGCGGCTCCAGGGCGACGCGGTCGTCGCGCTGGATGCCCGGCACGCCGGACTGGACTAGGGCGTCGAGGAAATAGTCGCCGAGTCTGGTCAGACTGGTCCGGTCGGCTTCGGCCGACGTGCGGGCGTCCTTCAGGGCCTCCTTCAGCGCGAGTTCCAGCGCGATGATCTGGGCAAGCGCGTCGCGCTGTTGCTGCAGGAGGTCGGGAAGCCGCAGCAGCCAGGCGAGGCTCTGTAGTTCGGCCTCGAGCGCCGCGCGCTCGCGCTCCTTCAACAGGACTGTCGACAGGAACGCCGAGTCCGCTTCCTCGCTCGCGCGGTTGCGGGCGGTTTCAAGGGACGCCTTCCGGTCCAGCGCGCGCTCCCGCCGCAGTCGGATACGGGTGAGACTGCGGTCGATCTCTTCGATCGCGCTGTCGAGGTCCGCCCGGCGCGAGGCGATGTCCAGTTCCAGAGCGGCCTGCTCCGCCGCGTCGGTCAGTTCGAGCCTGTCGTCCTGGCCGCAGACCTCGCAACAACGAGCCGGGCGCGCCGGAAGGCTCTGGGTGCATCGGGGGCAGTCCGCAAACCCGACGTCGCCGAGGATTTCCCGCGCCACGGCAGAGCGCCGGAACTTCAGGCCGAGGGTCTCGATCTCGTTTCGATGGCGCACATGTCGTTCGCGCGCGGCGAGCAGTTCATCGGCCGCGACGTCGAGGCGGGCGATGCCAGCGCCGAGACGGCGGGTCCGGCGTGCGAGGATATCGACGGCATGCTCGGTCTGGCCGACCCGCTTCAGCTCCCGCAGGGCCACGATGCTGGCCTCCGCTTCGGCCAGGGCCGCCTTCAGGGACGCTTCGCGCTCGGCGATCTGCGCTTCGGAGCCGGCGCCCACTTCGTCGAGGGTTCGGGTCAGGCTTTCGATGGCGGAGGCGCGGGCCGTGCGGTTGGCGCGCAGCTGGTCCAGTTCGGCCTCGAGATCGGCGACCCGTTCGTCGTGATATCCGATGACGTACCGGATCACGTCGCGGCTCTTCAGGCGCAGGTAGAACTCGGCGTCCTCTTCCAGATGGAAGAAGGCGCTGTCGATGTTGTCCTGATCCAGATAGCAGTACCAGAGCAGGTCCCTGACGGAGAGACGGACCGTCTTGCTGTCGTCCTTCAGCTTGCTCTTGCGAACGCGCGGCGGCTGGACGCCGGACAGCCAGAAGATGAGGTCCGACAGGGTCTCGACGCCGGTAAGGGGGATCAGCTCCCCGGCAGCGGCCCTGGCCGGCACGATCACCGACTGGACCTCGTCCCCGACGGTCCATGAGGCGAAGACATTGGCCCCGTCGCGCTGCCGCTCGATCGTGAGCGTGCTCCGCTCAAGCTCCACAGTGAGCGTCGCGGATACGAATTCGGCCTGTAGGGCCGGTGACAGCTGGATGCCGCCGCCGAGGCAGTAGTCTATCAGCCGGGCGATGCTGGACTTCCCGGCGCCCATCTGGCCCCAGAAATAGGTGATGTCCGAGAAGACGATGGTCTCGGTCGCATGCCTCAGATCGAGGCTCAGCGACTGCAGATGAAATTTCACGACTGATCACCGTCCAGGGCGGCGCCGTTTTCGGCGCCGAGCTCTTCGCGGGCATAGCCGGCGTCGCCGAAGCGCTGACGGCCCAGGTCCCGATCGAGACGCGTGGGATGGCGCGTCCAGTGGGTCATCTCGTGGCCGAGGGTGCTGTAGTAGTCGTCCGCCGTCTCGAAACATTCGAACGGCGGCATCTGCACATGGTCCGGACCCGGGGCGTAGTAGGCGCTGCCGCCGCCGTGCCGGATCTCGGCGCCGCAGTGTCTGAAGAAGGCGTCGATGCGGGCGATCCGCTCATCCGGATTAATCTCGATCGTCTCCGGTTCGCCGAAGCGCTCCGGCAGGCCTTCGATCTGATCGACGTTGAAGACGGTGTAGGCCTTCAGGAACGGGATGCGCTGCTGGACGTCCGCGCCCGTGTCGTCGGTGTCCTCACGGACGATCTGGTTGGCGTAGACGACCGTCGCGCCGCGTTCGCCCTTACGGACGTGGGCGCCGAGGGCCAGCGCCTGACGGAAGGTCATCCAGGTGGAGCGGCTGAATCCCCGGCTGGCCGCTTCGCCCCAGAGCAGGACGACATTGATGCCGTTGTAGGGCGTTCCATCATGGCGGAGCGGGCGGCTGACGGAGATCGAGGCCTTCCAGGGCTGGGTCCAGGGGCGGACCCCGGCTTCGAGCTGGGCGATGATCTGTTGGGTGACCCGGGTGTGGATGTCCGGGCGTGCGGGATCGGCGGGGCGCGTCATGGCGGCCTCCTCGAAACGGAGTGTGGGAAGAAGGAGCGGCGGCGCGGTCTCCGCGCCGCCGCGGCTCTTTGGTCAGCGGGACCAGATCAGGCTGTGTCCGCCCTCGACCTCCACCAGGGAGGCGTAGATCGGTCCCGGGAAGCTGGGATCGTCGAGCTTGACCGAGAGGTAGTCGCGGTCTTGCTGGCTCTTGCGCTTCCAGGCGGCGCCGAACTCGGTCTGGCCGGCGAAGATCCGGAAGTCGGGGGCCTTGTCGTCGTTCTTCTCGTTGGGCCGAAGAACCGCCGCCTTGACGTTCAGGGTGAGGGTCTTGATCGAACCGGTGTAGCCGTCGCCTTGGGCGGTGAAGGTGCCGATGGTGGCCATGTCAGTCTCTCCTTTGCTTCGGGCCACGCCTGCCGCGGCCTCGATGGCGATCGGGAGACCGGGGCCCGGGCGGCGCGCAGGGAGAGTGGAGCGAGCCCCCGCAGCGAAGCGGAGGACCGCGACAAGAGACTTTCTTGTTTCGCGAGGAAGGCCGTCAGGCCGGGGATGAAAGTCGCGCAAGCGGTTGCGCCAGCCGACCGGGTTTCGGTCAGATCCGCCTCATCGAGAGGCCGCGCCGGCTGGCGCGAAAAGGATGCGAGACCCCGGCCGCCCCGAACACCCCGTCATCGCCATCGGTCCCCGGCATGGTCGGTCAGGCCCCAACCCGCCCAGGCTCAAACCGGCGCTCAGGCTGCGGCGGGGAAGACCTTCTCGACGTCGAGGCTCCCGGCGGGCAGAGCCCGCAACAGTTCGGTCTGGGGCCGCTGAAGGTCGAGCCAGGCAGCACCGTCCTCGGGCCGAAGCACCACGATCTGCCGGTCGTGATAGGGGGCGATATCTTCCCCCGGCTCGGTGGTCAGCATGGCGAAGGCGCCGTCCTTGATCAGGCCCGCCACCCAGAAGAGCCGCTGGCCGGACAGGGTGAAGCGCCATTTGGTCTTTCTCTTCTGTCCGGGTTCAGGGTCGGTGAACTCGAAGAAGCCGTCCGCGGGGATCAGGCACCGGTGCGACCCCTCGAAGGATCGCCCGTCGGATCGGAAGTTGAAGACCGGGCGTCCGCCCTGCCCCTTCCAGGCCCAGGGGGTCATGACGGCTTCGGGCCCCTCCGCCCCCATCTGGATGATCGGGGCCCGATCCCCGATGCGGATCGAGGCCATCGGGCCGAAGTTCGGCATGCCGCCGGGAAAGACGAGCCGATTTCCCGTCAGATTGAACGCCGCGATCACATCGTCGAACGGCAGGATGAGTTGGTACTCGTTGCACATGACCTGAGCTCCCGTGACGTCGCGCCGAGGATTTCACGGCTCCGGGGTCGCCGCAAATCCCGGGGGAAAAGGCACCGGCCGGATTGACTCCGGCCTCACCTTCGAACCAGAACATTTCAGGAACATCATAGAGACGAGGAGGAGTTCGTCCATGCCGGCCGCCCGCTCGGCCCACTTCGACGATCTGCGCGCCAAGGTTCGCGCGCTGGAGCAGGCTGACCGTCGCGCGGCCGGCGTGCTGCCGTTCGAGGTGGCGACGCTGGACGCCGCCCTGCCGGGCGGAGGTCTCGCGCTCGGGGCGCTCCACGAGGTGGCCGGGGGCGGCGACGATGCCGTCGGCGGCGCGGCGGCCGCCCTGTTCGCGGCGGGCATCGTCGCCCGTCTGCCCGGACCGGTTCTGTGGTGCATCACCCGCCCCGACCTGTTCGCCCCCGCGCTCAACCATGCAGGGCTGGGACCGGACCGGGTCATCTACGTCGAGGCGGGCGACGAGAAGGCGCTGATGGCCTGTTTCGAGGAGGGCCTGCGCCATGGCGGGCTGGCGGGCGTCGTCTGCGAGACATCCCGCCTGACCATGACCGCCTCGCGCCGGCTGCAGCTGGCCGCCGAGGCGTCGGGCGTCATCGGCCTTGCGGTCCGGCGATGGCGCCGGGCGGCGGAGGCCGCCGACTTCGGCCAGCCGACCGCCGCCGCCACGCGCTGGCGCGTCAGCGCCGAGCCATCGGCGCCCTTGCCGGTCCCCGGGATCGGTCGGGCGCGATGGCGGATCGAACTTATGCGTTGCCGCGGCGCCGACGCGGCGGACTTCATTCTGGACGCTTGCGATGAGACGGGTCGTCTCGCTCTTCCTGCCGAACTGGCCCGTCGATCGGTTGCACCGCCGGCTGGGCGCCGACGCACCGCCGCCTGAGCATCCTCTCGTCCTCACCGGCCGGATCGGTCGCAAACGAGTCGTGACGGCCTGCAACGCCGCCGCCGCCGCCTCCGGCGCGCGCGTCGGCATGGCCGCGACCCAGGCCCAGGCCCTGATCCCGGGTCTGGACGTGAGAGACGCCGATCCGCATGGCGACGCCGAGGCTCTGGACCGCCTCGCCCTGTGGGCGATGCACCGCTACGCCCCCGTGTGCCAGGCCGATCCGCCGGATGGGCTGGCGATCGACGTCACCGGCGCCGCCCATCTTAAGGGAGGCGAGGCGGCGCTTCTGCGCGATCTGGCGACGCGCCTTCAGGGCGTCGGTGTGACCAGTCGGGGCGTCGTCGGCCCCACGCTCGGCGCCGCCCATGCGGTCGCCCGTTTCCGCGCCAACCAGAGCCTCATCGCGGAAGACGGCGTCGATGCGGCGCTCTCCCCCTTGCCGCTGGAGGCCTTGCGCCTCCCGGCGGACCTTCCCGCCGGGCTGAGGCGAATGGGGTTCGAGCGGATCGGCGACGTCGCCCACCGGCCCCGCGCGCCTCTCCAGCTCCGTTTCGGAGCGGAGCTGGGCCGGCGTCTCGACCAGGCCTATGGCCGGTCGGGCGAGCCCCTGATCCCGGTCGAGGCGCCTGAGACGCCCCGCGTCGAACGGGTCTTCGCCGAGCCTATCGGGGCCCCTGAAACCCTGGCCCGGTACGCCGGCGCCCTGGCCGAAGCCCTGTGCGGGCAGTTGGAGACGCGCGGCCTGGGGGCGCGACGGCTCGACTGGCTCTGCTACCGCGTGGACAACCGGATCGAGGCGGTCCGTGTGGGTCTGGCCAAGCCGGTGCGCGACGTGCGCCGACTGACCCGGCTGCTGACCGACAAGATCGAAACGATCGCGCCCGGCTTCGGCATCGACCGCATGACGCTGGCCGCGAGTGCGGCCGAGCCGCTGAACTGGCGGCCCGCCGCCGCGCGTTTCGGCGCGGAGGCCGCACCGGACGTGTCCATGCTCGTCGATACCTTGGCGAACCGGATCGGCGCCGACCGGCTCTATCGGCTGTCTCCGGTGGAAAGCGACGTCCCGGAGCGCTCCACCCGGAAGGTCGCACCTCTGTCCGCCCCGACGGGCGGGGCCTGGGCGCCGGACTGGCCACGCCCGACGCGGCTGTTCCGCAAGCCGGAGCCGATCGAGACGATCGCGCTCCTGCCCGACAACCCGCCGACCCATTTCACCTGGCGCGGCGTCCGCCGCCGGATCCGCCGGGCCGACGGCCCGGAGCGGATCTTCGGCGAGTGGGGGCGACGCGATGCGGAGATGTGGGCGGTCCGCGACTACTTCCAGGTCGAGGACGACGCCGGCGAGCGCTTCTGGCTGTTCCGGGCCGGCGACGGCGAGGATGCGACGACCGGCTCCCAGGCCTGGTTCATCCACGGCCGGTTCGGATGAGCGAGACCGCAACGCGGCGCTATGCCGAACTCCAGTGCGCCTCCCACTTCTCGTTCCTGCGCGGCGCCAGCGGCTGCGACGAGCTGTTCGCCCAGGCCGCCGTCTGCGGCCTGGAGGCGCTCGCCATCACCGACCGGAACAGCGTCGCCGGCATCGTGCGAGCGCATGAGGCCGCCAAGGCGACCGGGGTTCGACTGGTGATCGGCTGTCGTCTCGAACTCGTCGATGAGACCGCTATACTGGTCTATCCGACCGATCGGGCGGCCTACAGTCGCCTGTGTCGACTGCTGACCCTCGGGAAGGGGCGCGCAGGCAAGGGTGCGTGTCGCCTCGACTGGTCCGATCTGGCGGACCATGCCGGTGGCCTGATCGCCGTGCTCGTCACCGATCGCGCCGATGCGTCGTACCGCCGACGCCTCTCGGCCCTGGCCGACATCTTCGGCGCTGACGCCTATTGCGCCCTGACCCTGCGCCGCCGCCCCCGGGACCAGATGCGGCTGCATCAACTTTCGGAGCTGGCCCAGGATCTTGGGGTGAACACTGTCGTGACCAACGACGTCCTCTTCCACCACCCGGACCGCCGCATCCTTCAGGACGTGCTGACCTGCATTCGCGAGGGCTGCACGATCGACGATGTCGGCTTCAAGCGGGAACGCTCGGCCGATCGTCACCTGAAGCGCGCCGAGGAGATGCACCGGCTGTTCGCCCGCTATCCGGACGCTCTGCGCCGGTCGGTCGAGATCGCCGACCGGTGCCGGTTCAACCTCGACGAGCTGTCGTATCAGTATCCCAGGGAGGCCGCCCTGCCCGGCCTGACGCCGCAACAGGCGCTGGAGCGATTGACCTGGGAGGGCGCGGCCGGCCGCTATCCGGACGGCTTGCCGGACAAGGTGCGCGCCAGCCTGAAGCATGAGCTGACGCTCATCGAGGCCCTGGGCTATGCCCCCTATTTCCTGACGGTGAACTCCATCGTCCGCTTCGCCCGAAGCCGGGACATCCTCTGCCAGGGCCGCGGATCGGCCGCCAATTCGGCGGTCTGTTTCGTGTTGGGCATCACCTCGATCGACCCGGGCCGCAACCACCTGCTGTTCGAACGCTTCGTCAGCCAGGAGCGGAAGGAGCCGCCGGACATAGACGTCGATTTCGAGCACGAACGGCGCGAGGAGGTGATCCAGTGGGTCTATGAGACCTACGGCCGCGATCGCGCGGCGCTGTGCGCCACCGTGATCCGCTACCGGTCACGCGGCGCCCTGCGCGCCGTGGGAAAGGCGCTCGGCCTGTCCGAGGATCTGATCAAAACGCTGTCGTCCCAGGTCTGGAGCTATTCCAGCGAGGGCGTCGAGGATCGACACGCCGAGGAACTGAACCTCAACCTCCAGGATCGGCGCCTTCGGCTGGCGCTCGACCTGTCCCGCCAGCTGATCGGCTTTCCCCGGCATTTGAGCCAGCACCCGGGCGGCTTCGTCCTGACGGACGACCGACTGGACGATCTCGTCCCCATCGAGCCTGCGGCGATGAAGGACCGCCAGGTGATCGAATGGGACAAGGACGACATCGACGCCCTGAAGTTCATGAAGGTCGATGTGCTTGCGCTCGGCATGCTGACCCGGCACTCCGACGAAGACGGACGAACCGCCGCGAACACGCCATCCGGAGATCGGGAAGATCCCGACGAGGATTGGCTGAAGCAGAGGATCAACGAATCCGAGCGATTTCGTCGGCAGATCGTTGTGCAGGGGAGTTTCGACCCGGCCCGGCTGACCCTCTCCCAACGGCACAACATTCATGAACGGCATCTTGGGGCGATCGTGTCCCGCTCCCCGTTCGTGCGCTGGGAGCAGCAAGGTCTCATGGCGCTGGGCTTTACCCGCCTTCTGCAGGGTGACGATCAGTCAGCGGTCCATCTGCTCGTTCCGCAACTGGAGCCGTGCCTGCGCCATGTGCTCCGGGTTGCGGACCATGACCCGGTCGTCGATTTCGACGACATGACGGAGGAGAATGTGTCTCTGTCGGCGATGTTGGGCAGACTGCGCCCTCAGCTGGAAGCCATCCTGCCGCCGGCCACCGTTCTGGAGCTTGAGCTCTTGTTCGATTTCCGGGCGGGGTCGGCCCTGCGCCATGCGGTGGCCCATGGACGGATCGGCACCGGGGGATGCCATACGACCGAGGCCGTTTACGCCTGCTGGCTGCTGTACCAGCTGACGTGCTGGCCGTTGCTGCGGACGTGGGATTCCATCACAGCACCGGCTATAAGAGAGCAATGTTAGCCGACAGGCCCGCCCAACAGCGGCCCGCCCCGGTAGTCTTCGCATGAGGCCGCGCCATGAGTGACAAACGGACTGATTTTCTCTGGATCGTCCAGATGATCATGATCAAGCATCAGGAGCGTGTGACGGGTTGGTCCGGCGTGGCGGGCGACGCGGTTGCAGCGAGCCACCGCATTCCCGCAGAGATGACGGCGAGGGACGCCGCCCTCGCCTTCTGCAGCGTCTTCGTCGAAGGCTTTAATGGCGAGACGCGCGCTGAGGTCCCAGCCTGGCTGAGCGCCCTCCGCGATCCGTCCCGCTCGGTTTATGAGGACCGAGGGCTCCGCTCGGTCTGACGCGCAAGTGCGAACGGGAGCGATCGAGGGTGACCCCGTCAGCCCAGCGCGCCGAGACTGACCACCACCCAGGCCGACCGATCCGCGCCGTGGCGGGCCGACAGTTCAACCCAGACCATCTCGCCAACGCCGACGCCTTGAAGAAGATCGACCGGGGCCACGGCCGTGTAGCTTTCGATAGGGTCGAGATCATTCTTCTCGATGGTGATCTGCCGGGCGGCGCCGCGCGCAGGCAGGTCCAGGAGCTTGCGTCCAAGGTCGCCGAGATCCGCGTAGAGCTCCTTGATCCGGGTCGTGTCGACCTTCAGATCGCGCACGACGCCGATGAAGCTCTCGTGCTCACCCGGCATCGGGTCCATCGCCTTGACCCCGACAAGCTGGTGCGCCGGAGCGACGATGTGGGCGGGTGGCTCCGGCGTCGGTGCGCCCGTGCCGATGGCCACAAAGCCTTTGAGGGCCTCAAGAGGCTGTCCCTTTCCGGTCGAAGGATCGAGGCCGGCTTTCAGCCAGCCGCCCGCGCCCGCCATTGAAGCGCCGACGATCGCGGCGCTGCAGTCGTGTCGCGGCCACGGCGGCTGATTGGTTTCGAAGAAGACGCCGCTGCCGCAACTGCATTGATAGACGTAGATCGCCGAGGTGCAGTCCGGACATCGCCACGGATAGATCCAGGACCGGCACTCCGATCGATGCAAAAAATGTCCCATACACGCCTCCCGACGCGCAGCTATCCGCATCTTCGGCGAGTCCACAAGCGGAGGTTGACGGCGCGATGCGCCACAGCCCCTCAAGGTAGTCGGCTTGCGGCGATCGTACCGAGCGGGCAACGTGGCGCTCCGCCTGACAAGGAGCGCTCATGCCGCCATCCATCCTGACCTTCATTGCCTTCTATCTGAACGGGGCGATGGACTCCGGTCGCTACGACGACATCATGATCGATGAGGTCAAGGAGGAGATCAGGAACGGAACCGTCTTCGACTACCTGCGTCGTCGCCTCGGACGGGACATCGACCTGAGCCTGCTGGATTCGGCCCAGGAGGCGGAACTTCTCGGGGAGTGGCAGGACCTGCTCGACGCCGTGAACGAGCGCCGCAAATTCTGCGTGGAGCGCCGGGGCCTCACCCTGCTCGTCGCCTATCTGCTGGAAGGCGTGCAACGCCGGATGCCCTAAGGCGACGCCGGGCAAGCCTCGCCCGGCGCAGCCTCCCCGAGGTGCATGACCAGGCTGCCCGGGGGAAAAGCGCCATCGACGAACGCAGGGCGATCAGGATGCCAGTCGGCCCGGTCGTGCCACTCCTTGCGCATCCTGCGACTCACGGCATCTTGTGAGTCGGGTTAGGCGCCTGTGACCTGTCGCCGGGTCAAACGTCTCGTGGCTTGCAATCCCTTCCTCGGCCCCACGTTTTCCTCGTGTGCCGCAGCGTAATCGGCGACCTGCGCACCCACAGAGGCAAACGCCATGGTCGAACTCGACATCACTCTGAACCCTGTCACCCTCGAGCGCCTCAAGGCCGGACTTCGACAGACCGCTCCCGAAATCAAATCCTCCCACCGCGTCGAAGCGCTGGCGCGTGGACTGGGCTTCCACTCCAACGCCGAATTGCGCGCTCGCATCGACGCGGGCGGTTCTCGACGGATCGATCCTGAGCCGTTCGGCCGCTACCTGACCGAACGTGACTTCGATGCGCCGGCATCGATGCTGCTGCGCGCCGCAGCACATGCGATCACGCTCACGGCGATGGACCGCGACGATCGTCTCCATAAATGGGGATGGGGTTTCGGGCGGCCCGAACGCCGAAGCGATGGTCGCTGGGAGACGCCCTACGAGCACTATGACCGGGTCCAGGCGTATCGGGAGGAGCTGAAGGAGATCGCAGTCGCCGACCATGTGCTGCGCGCACTCGCCATGCTGGCGTCGGTGCCCGCGACGAAGACCATCCGCCCCGACACCGACAGCTATCGCCTGAAGCACATCGCGGAGAACTTCGCCTGCACCTTCCCCGACGGCGCGCCCTTGGGCCCGGACTATGTCGCGAACGGCCCTCTGATCGTGGCGGCCGTCCATCTTGGTTTCCGATACCGGACGGCGTACGACCGGGACGGAAACGAGTGGCCGAACGTCACCTTCAACATGTCGCAGTCACACCTGCTTGAGCTGGACATCGCCTGTCGGCCCAACGGCGCACGGGCACAGGACCGGCGCCGCAAACAGGAGGCGCGGAAGTACAGTTCGTTGTGGCCGCGGATCAGAGCGGCCTAGCTCTCGCGACGGCGCCCTGACGCTGGTGGGACGGTTTCTCGCGAGGGTTCTCAGGATCGGGTTCAGGCGCGTCGTCCAGCGCCTTCCACATCGCCTTGACCGTGTCGGACTGGCCCGTGGTCGTATCCTCGCGGGCCTGTTCGACGGCGTCGCGCTCGTCGTCGCTCAGCGCACGCTTCAGCCGCCGTTCCTGATGCGCGATGAATTTGCTCGGCTTCATGCGCGGATCACACCTTGACCGGGGGCCGTGGGCGACCCGACCCGGAGCCGTTCGGTTCGGAAAAGGTCGCCCGGGTTCCGGTCCATCGGTCCGTCCCCCCGACCATTGGACTTACAGCGTTATGCCGAAGCGGAACACCACGCTTCGCCGCCTTGCCCGGAGACAAAAAGCCGCGCGCCCCAAAGGGCGCGCGGCGAGTTTTCGGCCCCTTACACCGTCTATTCGGCGGCGAACCGGTAGGCGTCGTCATCGGCTGCGGGCGGCTCGGTCGCCTCGCCTTCCGGCTCCGGGGCCTCCGGTTCCGCCGCATCGGAGACGGTGCGCAGTACGGACGGAAGCCAGCCCTTGCCCTCGACCAGCCGCTCGGCGGCATCGGCCATGTCGCCCTTCTTGAACCCGGCGATCCGCCCGGCTTCCTCGGGCGTGGTCGCCTCGGTCACCGCTTCCAGAACCCGCGCCTTGGACACGCGGGAGAAATAGCTGGCGGCGGTGGCGGTCCACGTTCCTGTCATATCCAGACCGGTGGCGGTCGCCAGCGTCTCGGCATGGGCGAGGGCGTCCGGCTTGCGGTCGTGGGGGTCGCGCACGGCATAGAGGCCGACGCCCGCGCAACAGGCCATCAGGTCCAGAAGGTCCGACGGCGGCACGGTCATGAGCACGGCCCAGAGGTCTCGCGCCTCTTCCGGCAGACGGGCGCCCCACGCCTCCAGCCGGTCGGCCACCCGCCGCCCGGCCGGGCTGTCGCTGACGCCGGGCGCCAGCCGCTCCAGACCGGTCACGCCCAGACGCAGTTGCAGGGGCGTCCACGTCCCCCACGCCGGGTAGAAGACCTGCAAGGCCAGCGCATGGACCACCACCGTCAGGGCGATGTTTTCATCGGCCTGAACCGCATCGCGCAGCCCCATGGCCCGATGGGCGGTGAGGTCGATCACCAGCCGTTCGGACAGGGGCGCCGGTCCCTCGTCGGCCTCGGCTTCCGGCGCGGGCGGGGCCGTTTCGCCGTCCTGCGTCTCCGCCTCGGACCAGCTTTCCGGGGCGTCCGGATCGGGCGCCCGGTCGCTGACCGCATCCTCGGCCCTGACCAGACCCCGCTCGAACCGGGCCAGTCCGTCGTGGCCCAGCAGGACCATGACCCCGGCCCGCGCCTTGACCTCGGCGGGATAGTCGAAGTCCGGGCCGAAGGCTTGCAGGGCCTTGTCGATCTCTTCCAGCCGGGCGTCGGCTTCGGGCGTCAGCCCTTCCGGCCCGGCCTCGGAGACGAGGGCGTCGTATTCCTCGGACAGGGCGGCGATCTGCGCCGCATCGTCCTCGGACCGGACGACCTCGACCGGATAGACCCGGCCCAGGGCGTTGACGGCGACATAGTCGGACGCGGCCTCGGCCCATTTCCAGTCCTCGCGCTGGCGCGCCTCGTCGGCCAGAGCGGTGAGCTTGTCGCCCACCATCCGGTCCAGCAGGGCCGGGGCTTCCAGCCAGCCGCCGCCGTCCTCGGTGAACAGGTCGCGCAGCACCGAACCGCCCTCGGCCTCATACGCCTCGACGCCGACGAAGACGGCGCGGCGGTCGTCCGCCCTGACCTTGGCCTCGGTCATGGCCCGGCGAATGGCGTGGACGGGACGGTACTCGCCCAACTGCTCGAACACCTGACGCTGCCGGTCCTGATCGCCGCTGACGCAGAAGGCCATCAACTGATCAAGCGCCAGCGCCCCCTCCCGATAGGCCGCCATCAGCTCCGGGGCCGCCGCCCCGAGCCGCAGACGTTGACGCACTACGGTCGCCGTGACGCCGAACCGGGCGCCGATCTCCTCGGCGCCATAGCCCTTCTCGTCCGCCAGCCGCTTGAACGCCTCGAACTGGTCGGCGGGGTGCATGGCCTCGCGGGTGGTGTTTTCGTCGAGACTGATTTCATGGGCGTCATTCTCGGTATCTACGACAACCTTGACCGGATGGGTCCGCTTGATCTGCTTGCGCTTGGCCAAGAGCCTCAGGCCCTGACGGCGCCCCTCCCCGATGGTTACGAGGTAATTGCCGGTGGCCGTCCCGTCCTCGCCGCGTTCGATCTCGACCACGGGCGGCTGCAACACCCCCTTGACCTTGATGGAGGCGGCGAACGCCTCGATGGTCGCCGCGCTGTGCGGCACCTTCCGGGCGTTCTTCGGGGACGCCTTCAACCGGTTCAGCGGAACCACGATCTCCGCACCGTGAACCGGCTCCTGATCCGCTCCGGTCGCGGCGGCGCCAGCCGCCGCAGGGATACGGGCTTGGGTGGATTGAGCAGTCATGTCTGCCTCCTTTGGGCAAGGGTTGCAGGCACGCGAAACGCGCGCCTGAAACCCTGCCCGTCGGCGAGACCGGGGTAGCAAGGGCCAGGGCGGATCGGCCGGAGGGGGATCGCCCGGCCTGCACAAGCCTCGTATCGATCGCGGGCATCGCCCCTGTCGCCGGCGCGGAAGGCCGGGGAGACCGGCCGATCCGGCGGCGGAGCCGCTTCACCCTGGCCCGCGCGAGGGCGGAGCCCTTAGATCTTCAGAGGCATGCGATCGCGGTTCGGCCAGCCGAATCAGCGAGGGTGATGTCCCTTCGCCGATTGCGGCCCACACGGAGTGCCCAGATGACCACCGCTGCATCCCCCGCCCGACCCGTCTGCTACGCCCGGATCATTCTGACGGCCGCAGGCGTTCAACTCCCCCGTCAGCACTTTTTGGTCGCCGGATCCACGCCGGCTCAGATCAACAGCGTCGCAATCGGCCTACGCGACGCGCACGATCAGGCTGACAACTATCTTAACAAAACTGTTCCGGCCGCCGAAGTGCCGGAGCACGTCCTGCTCCAGGATGGTCAGTCGCTGCCTCTCGACGTCGAGCTGAGTTGGTTCGACAACGATCTGGGCAAGGTGGATTGGTCGAAGCTGAGGATCTGATTGTCAGCAGGCGGCGGCGAGCGTTCAGGACGTGCTACCCGTGTGTCAGCCCGCGATCCGCACCGAGATCGGACAGTGGTCCGACGGGTGCTCGGCCTCGGGCACACCACCGTAGACATATTCCTCGAAGGACCCCGGCTCGATCCGGGCGGTCGCGGCGACGCCCGTGGCGATGAAGTCGATGTATTCGCGATACCGCGCCTTGCAGCCCGCCGACCGGTCGCCCGAGGTCAGGTTCAGGGTCGAACCCCCGGGGTCGCCGTCGTTCAGGTCCGCCAGGAAGGCGTCGTTGCGGCTGGCGAGACGACGGTTCCAGTCACCCAGCACGACGAAGGCCGTCCCCTCGCGAGCGCGCGCCTCGGTCCATCCTTCCAGCACCGGCAGCTGGTCGAAGAGCACGGGGCAGTCAGGGTCGGTCGGCTCGCGGCCGGAGTTGCAGCCAGACTTCAGATGCACCGCCAGGAGCCGGACCGGCCGTCCGCGCGACACGGTGACATCCACGCCCCAGCGCAGATCGGGGTTACCAAGGGCCAGGGCGCTGAGGTCGGGGTTGCGAGTCCAGGGCACGCCCTTGCGGATGGCGAAGCCGACGGCCTGATTCTGAATGTAAAGTCCCGGACGCCCGCGGCACTCGCCGCTGCGCGTGCTGGCCGGACGGCCGGACATGACCACGTCGTAGAGCGCCGGGTCGAACACCCGCTCGGCGGCGGCCCGGTTCTGCACCTCCTGGAAGGCGATCACGTCGGCCCCGAGGGCCGAGGCGTGCGCCCGCAGACGGGCGTAGTCCGCCCCGGTGCGTGGGCTGCAGCCCTCCCCGTCCCGTTCGGCCAGATGCTCCATATTCCAGCTGGCGATCTTGAGGCTACCGCCGTCGCGGGGCGGCGTCATGCCGATGCAGCCCGACAGGAGGGCGGCCGAGAGGGTGAGGGCGATCAGGGATTTCATGACGGGGGCCTCGCGGTGAAGGGTGCGGCCCGGCCGACGGCGGGTCGGCGCGGGACCGCTGCCGGGCGCAAGGTCGGTCGCGGTCCGGCGGTCTCGCCTATCGCATCGAACCGATTCCCGCGATGCGTCATTCGCGGCGATCCGCGTCGATTGCGCCGGGGCGGCGAGCCTGTAGGCTGGCCGCTGACGGGTTCCGGAACGATAGGGACCGACCGGGAGCCGGGGGACGTCCCTGACGTCGGCGGCGGCCGGTTCTGAAACCCCGGGCTTCCTCACAGAAGTTCCAGGCCCGTCCCCCATTCGCCGTCACGAAAGGATCGCCGTGGCCGATGAGTTCACCGCCGAGGAAACGGCCCTCTATGACGAGCTGGCGGAACGGGCGGGCGAGGTCGCGCGCCGGATCCTGGCCGAACGCGGCCTGATCTATCTTGACGATCTCGCTCCCGAGGCCGCCCGCGACCTGCTTCGGATCGCCTGGCGCGAAGCCGCCCAGGCGCGGTTCGAAGGCCAGGATGTCAGCGAGCTCCATGCGGAGATCGACCTGATGGTCGACAGCCTCGTCATGAGCTCCGAAAGCGGCGGCGCCGCCCCGGCCTCGATTCACTATAGGCGGGAGCGCGCGAGTCCTCCGGCGTGCGCGCCCTGAGATCGCGATAGGGGTCGCCTCTCTCCCCGGCCTCCGCCCGCGAAAGCAGCTTCGTCTCGAAGTGCGACGACACGAGGATCCGGATCTCGCGGTACCGAAGCCCGTCATGCAGGGTGGCGCAGGTCGCCTTGACCGTCGACAGAGGGCCCAACCAGTCGTCCGTCTGCACCGTCACGGCGCCGGGCTGCTGGTCTGGCGAAGCCGCCTCGGCGAACATGCGGTCGAGGGCCTGGTCGAGTTCGTCGTGGGTCATGACCTGCGACTAGGCGGAGTCGGCGGCGGCGTCCTCCCCCGCGCGATGCAGGACGACGTTCGGACGAACTGCTTTCGACGTGGCGTCTGGGGTCGACGGCTTCATCCGGAAGCCGACCGACCCCGACCTTGCGACGGGTGCTAACCTTGAGCCAGCGGCGCCGCCGGCCCGGCCGTGGCAACGCCTGGCGGCGGAGTTCGCATGAACGGCGGCAGTCCGTCGATTTCGTACTGTTCCATCGACGCGACGCGACGTTCTTCGCTCATCTTCACAAGCGCTCGACCCGCTTCCAGCTTCTCTTCAGGCATGTCGCCGAACATCACCTCTCCGAACTGATTGAGCAGCGAGTGTTCGACCCCCTTGAAGGAGAAGTCGTTGTGCCAGCCGTTGGCGAGGATAAAGAGCAGCAGACGCTCGCAGTTCTCCGGCAGGTCCTTCCCCTTCAGCCACTGACCGTAAAGCCAGAGTGCGACGTCAGCCATCTGGATGCCGGCGCTCTGATCGTCGGGCTTCATGACGAAGAGACTGCCCGGAGCCCGCTGCAGGGAGTATCGCTCGCCAGCCCATTCGATGACATCCGGCGAGGCGTTGGAAAACAGACCGTGCCAGGAGCTCAGCGTACGGCCGAACTCGTTCTGCTCATCGTGGATGATCGACGCGATCTTCTTGTTCAGGCGGCTGGACATGGACTGGAGCCCTTCCAGAAGGTTCGCGAAGGCCACCAGATTGGGGAAGTGGCCTTGTTTGGCGAGCTTCTGCTCGGTGGCGAACTGGACGCACTCCGGGTGAGCGATGATCCAGTCCAGCCCCTGCCCCAGCAACTCGCGCGAACGCGCATCGGGCAGGATGTCGAGCCGGGCCTTGATCGCCTCGCAGATCGGCGGAAGCGCTGCGCGCGCGTCCGCTTCCTTGGGCATCAGCAGGCACTTCCAGAAATCCCGGGCGATATCATCGGTGATGACGCCGGCGAGCTTGAACGCTCCGATGATCTTGAGCGGCTTCAGATTATAGGCGTGCCACGGGACGGCGGCGTTCTCCCCGGAATCGAACAGGGTGTCGAACATCTTGGTCGCCAGCAGGTACTTCTTCTCGACCCTCGAGACGAAGAAGGTCGCTCCGGCGCGATGCAGCAACCGGAGCAGGTCGTCAGCGATCGTTTCCAGTCGCCCGAGACCGAGCTCGTTCGCGTGGATGGCGGTAGCGCCAACCTTCCCGGCGATGGCCCGGACCTTGTCGCCGTAGTTCCGGTCGAAGTCGCCCCGGCTGACCAGGGCGGCGGTGTAATAATCGGGCTGCGCCGTGTCGAAGATGTTCCTTCCGGTGTTTCCGGATTCATCGACGTAGGCGAACAGCGGCGTGCGGGCTTCTCCCATGGTTTCTTATTCTCCGTTCTCAGGGGGGCCTGAGACATCGGAACCGGACACCACCAGTTCAAGGCGCAGCGTTCATCGAATTCGGGTTGGTGCGGGCGGCCGGGGTCGAACCGGCATGGGCAAAGCCCGACGGATTTTCATACCACTTCGACTTTCGCCGCCGCCCCAGGGCGTTCGTGGTCTGGACTATCCCTTCGTCATAGCCCGAAGGCCTTAGACGCCGCCCGTCTAGTCTCTACACCTTCCCGTCGAGAGACGGGCTTGGCTCGGGATCGCCATTTGACAGGGTTCCCCGACTTTGAGCGGTTCTACGTCCGGGATTTCCCCCGGCGCACTCAATCCTCAGCTTAAGTCCGTTGCGTCTACCAGTTTCGCCACGCCCGCGAGCCGAACCGGCTCTATAGCCGCGTTCGGCCGCTATCGCCAAGGTCAGTCGACCTTCGCCGCCTGAGCCGTCCCTGCCCGCCCTTTGGCCGGCTTCGCCTTGCGGACGTTGATCGCCGAGGCGTCGAGCACGTTCTTGATGTGCGAGGCGTAGTATTTCTCGATCATCTCCACGCTGGTCCGGCAGTTCTTGGCCACCTGGTAGATGTCCGCCCCCTCCATTAGTCGCATCGAGATGTAGGTGTGCCGCAGGCTGTAGGCAGTTCGCGGCTTGCCGTCCCGGTCCTTCTTGAGCCCGAGTTCGTCCAGGATGGCGTTCAGGAGCTCGCGCTGGACCAGTCCGAAAACCAGATCGGTCGGCTGGCCGTTCTTGCGCTTCAGGACCCGCTCGAAGGGACGCACGGCGCCCGGCATGCTCTTGCAGTACCCGACGCCCCGCTTTCCCCGGACTTCGATCTCCAAGATCCGTTCGCCGGTGGCCTCGTCCTCGACGATGGAGACGTCCCTGAACTCAAGACGCTGCGCCTCGTCGGGACGAAGGCCGGTGTTGACCATGAACAGGACGAAGTCGTGGAACTGCTCGCACTCCTCGCGCCACCGTTCCTTTTTCGGGTTCTTTGCCCTCTCCCGCGTCGCTTCGTAGAGCCGCTTGTATTCCTCGGGGGAGAACCAGGCCCGATGGCTGATCTTCCCGGACGTCCGATAGGGGTTGCTCATATCGGGGAGGGCCGAAATCCAACCCTTGCGGTTGGCGCTCTTCAGGATCTGTCGGAGGCAGACCATCTCGTTGTGGAGCGTCTGCCGGCTCGGACGCTTCCAGGCCTTGGCCTTGCCGATCCGCTCCCGACCGTCTGAGACGAAGCGCACCCGCTGTGGCTCCTCGGGAGGTGTAACCCGCTGAAGCCGATAGTCCTGAATCCGACCTGCAGAGACCTCGGAGATCGGCAGGTCGCCGAAGAACGGGTTCAGATAGAGCCGGATCACCCTACCCTTGCTCGCGACGTACTGAGCGTTGCGCTCGCCCAGCGTCATCGCCGCGTACTCCTTCTCGAACGCCGCGGCAGCCTCGCGGAATGTCTTCTCGCCGCTTCGGCGCGGGGCGATCCGCTCCGGAATTACGACCATCGAATTTGGAGTCGTCGGCAACACGCCGTGCCTCCGCAACCGGTCCTCGGCTACGCGATCGAGATACCAGTCTCGGGCGAACTCTCGCGCGTAGGCGATGTTCGTTTCCTTCGTCGACTGACGATAGTTGCGACCGCTCAGGTACGTCGCGCACTGCCAGAAGCGGCTGTTCTCGCGACGGTACACATGGAGCTTTCCATCCATGAGGGAGTGAGACTCCGACACATGACCTCCTTGCCGCTCACGGCAACTGTGTAAGGCATGTGTAAGTCTCTACTCCTCCTAACCCATTGATTTAGATACGTAAATCTACGGTAGTGGGTTTTAAGTCTGCTGCGTCTACCAGTTTCGCCACGCCCGCGAACCGGTCCGGCTCTATAGCCAGAACCGGCGCGCGGGGCCAAGCGGATCAGTGACCGGCGGGTGTGGCGCCGGTCGGGCGCATGGCCCGGAAGTCGACGTCGGAATCGGCGATCAGCCAGACCAGGCCGGCCCAGGCGGCCACATTCTGGTTCAGCTGGGCCGGATCGATCTTGTCCAGAGTGTCGTTGGCCGTGTGGTGCAGGTCGAAATAGCGGGTTCCGTCCTGGGCCAGGCCAAAGAAGGGCACGCCGAGCGGGCCCAAGGGCCCGACATCTACGCCGCCTTCCGTCTCGACCCGGTCCGAGGCTAGGACGCCGATCGGATAGAGCACCCGGTTGGCGGCCTTCTGGAAGTCCGAGCCTTGCGCGCCTGCGGGCAGACGCAGGGCGTAGACCCGGTCGGCGCCGAAATCGCTTTCGCCAGCGATGACATGCTTCTCCACGGCCGCGCCCAGGCTGCGGGCGTAGACGGCGCCCCCGTTGCCGGTCTGGGGCGTCGGCTGGGCCACTTCCTCGGAGCCGTAGAAGATCACCCGGATGGTGCGGGCGGGACGCTGGCCGCTGTCGGCGATGGCCTTGGCCGCCGCCACCGTAATGGCGCCCCCTGCCCCGTCGTCGATGGCGCCGGTGCCCAGATCCCAGCTGTCCATGTGGGAGCCCAGGACGATGATCTCTTCCGGCCGGGTCGCGCCGGGCAGGTCGCCGATCACGTTCTGGCTGTGGGTCTCATAGGTACGGGCGGTCGAGGTCAGACGCATCCGAACCGGCTCGCCCAGGGCGATCAGTCGGCTGACTTGATCGGCGTCGGGGGCCGACAGGGCGAACGAGGGGATGGTGGGCTTTCCGTCGACATAGCGGGTGGTGCCGGTGTGGGGCATGCGGTCCTCATCGGATCCGACCGAGCGCATCACGAAGGCCGCCGCCCCCTTGGCCGCCGCCACGCCGGGACCGGCGCCGCGCACCCGGGTCTGGGGCCCATAACCCGAGCCGTCCTGCATGGCGTGCATCTGGCCCAGATCGACATAGACGATCTTGCCCCGCACAGTCTCCGGATCGACCGCCTGCAAATCCTCCAGGCTGGAGAACCGCACAACATCGGCTTCCACCCCGCCGCGCGGCGTAGCAGGGGAATGACCCAGGGCGGCGGCCACTAGGGCTTGAGCGTTCTTGCCCACGATGGCGGCGGAGCCTTCACCCCGCTCCCAGCCGATCAGGGGAAACTGTTCGATGCGGACGTTCTGGAACCCGTTCGCGCGCAGATAGTCGGCGGCCCAGGCGGCCGCGTCCTGCTCTGACCTCGACCCCGCCGGGCGTGCGCCGAAACGGGTGGTCAGCTCAGTGACATAGTCCAGGGCGATGTTCGACTTCAGGGCCGCGTCCCGGACGGCGATGGCCCGTTCCACGGTCGCTGCGTCCTGGGCCGACGCCAGGGGCGCAAGGGCGACGAGGCCGAGCGCAAGCGCGCTGGCGGTCAACAGACGAAGGGACATCGGCGGACTCCGGACTGGGGAAGATCCGGACCCTAGAAAGAGTCAGCCGTTCTGGAAATAGGGTTCGACCGTTCCCTGCAGTTTGACGGTCAGGGCCTTGCCCTTGCGGTCCACCCGATTGCCGAGGGCCAGCCGTACCCAGCCTTCGGAGACGCAATATTCCTCGACATTGGTCTTTTCCTCGCCCTTGAAGCGGACGCCGACGCCGCGTTGCAGCACATCGGCGTCGTGGAACGGGCTGGACGGATCGACGGAGAGGCGGTCGGGAGGCGTGTCGGACATGATCGTTCGGCGGCTCGGATATCAGGAAGGCGCGGTGATAGACGCGCCCGGCTCCAAAGCCAACCGAAACCGATCAGCGGCCGATGAACGCCTGGGTCACGAGCGCCGCGCCGCAATACAGACCGGCGAAAACGCCGAGGATCAGAGGCCGTCTCAGACGGTGAGCGATATAGAGGATTTCGCCGATCATGGCCGACCATCCCGAGTGACTGCGCCCGCAAACCGAGCGTCAGACGAGGATGGGCCGGAATGGTTATTTTGTCGGTTCCATCGGACTAGGGATGAGTCCGGATGCCGCTGTTACTGCACCGTCTGACGCGGCTGGGCGTTGGCCGCACCCGACGCCTGATAGGGCTGAGGCCCGGCGGCGGGTGTCGCGGCAGGCTGGGCCGCAGGGCGGCGGGCCGGCCTGCGTGCGGCAGGACGCGGGGTCTGACGCGCCGCCGCGGAGGGCGCGACGGCCGGCGTCACAGTCGGCGCGGGCGTCTGCCCCGGAACCTGGCCCGGGGCCTGCGCCGCGTTCTGCGCGGGCGCCGGGACGGCTGCGGCAGGCGGGGCGGCGTTTTCAGCGGCGGCGGCTCGGGCGGCCATCTGCTGCGCCTGGAAGCGGGCGGCCAGTTTTTCCGTCAGCTCCTTGGCCTGGGCCGGCGTCATCTGGGCCATGATGGCGGCTAGGGTGCGCGGACGCATGGCGGCGGCGACCGGCAGACGCACCCGATCTTCCAGCGTGGCCAGAACTGGCGCGGCGTCCTTGGGCCGCATGGCCGAATAGACTTGAACCAGCCGGTCGATCTCGGCCTTCTCGCGTTCGTCGACTTGGCCGAGCATCTGTTTCATTTCGGCCTTCAGCGCTTCCAGCGCCTTGACCTTGGCGTCCAGCTTCTGCTCGGCGGCGACCATCAAGGGCAGGGTGGTGGCGAAGTCCTGGTCGCGGGCGTCCAGCTCGGTGCGGCGCGCCGACAGGGACTGGATGATCCGGAGCTCGGCCGGCGAAATGCCCGCCTGCTGCGCCAGCTGGTCGGGCGACAGGGCGCAGACTCCCGCCTGGGCCGCCTTGGGCGCGGCGGCGGCGGCGGCCGGGGCCGCCTCTTCCGCCCAGGCCTTGGCGCCTTCGAACAGGCCCGGCGCGACGCCGACGGCGCGCACGGCGACGACCCCGCCGATGGCGACGGCGATCAGGGGCAGGATGCGAGGAATACGGGCCATGGACTGGGGTTCCGGGCTCAGGCGGCGAACAGATCGTCGTCCAGATTACGACGCGCGGCGTTGAGGTTTTGTTTTGCGGTTTGGTTAGCGGAACCGGCGGCGGTCAGGGCCTGAACGATGGCGGCCACATTGTCCCGCCCCCCCGTAACGGGGCGCAGATCGCCGGAGCGGGACCTGGCCGGCGCGGCCATGCCCTGGATCCGCTCGGCCAGAGCGGTCATGCGACGGGCGCGTTCCTCATCGTCGTTCACCCGGTCTGCAGCGACCGTCGCGGTGCGGGACAGAGTCAAGGGCTCGTGCGTTTCGGTCGCCGCCGGCGTCTCCGCCGAGGCCGCGGGCGCGCGGGCGATCAGAACTTCCAACTGCTGCTTGACCTCGCGCGCCTTGATGATCCGGTCGTGAAGCAGGTCGGTCTCCTGACCGGACGCCCGCAGGGTCGCCAGCGCCGCCTCGGCGCGTCCGGCGGCGGAGTTCAGCTCGCTGACAGCCTGGGCGAACGCGAGCTGGCCTTCGCGCAGGGCGGCCAGCTTGCGTTCCAGCTTGATCCCATATCCCACGGCTGCGACGAGCAGCAGCATCAGAACGGCGTCCATGATCATGCCGGCCATCAGCGCGCCCCCTTCAGACGGGCGGCGCTTTCCGGGTTGAGCGGGCCTTCGACCCGCACGGCGATATGCTGACCCTTGCGGCCCATCCGCCCCGTCGTCAGGGGAATGGCCCCGGCCCGGATCGAGACTTCGGAGTCCGGCGTCGCATTCAGCATCAGTGTGTCGCCGACCTTCAGATTCAGGACGCTGGACAAGGACATCACCTGTTCGTCCAGCACGACGCGCACCTCGGTTTCCGTCGTCCAGAGTTCGGTCGCAAGGTGGCCTTCCCAGATGTTGTCGCGGCCGAACTTCTCGCCCATGAACTGCTGCAGCAGCATTTTCCGGATCGGTTCCAGCGTCGCATACGGCAGAAGAAGCTCGATTCGGCCGCCGCGGTCTTCCATGTCGATGCGCAGCTTGATCAGAATGGCCGCATTGGCAGGACGCGCGATGGCGGCGAAGCGGGGGTTGGTCTCCAGCCGATCCAGATTGAAGCTGACCGGCGTCAGGGGTTCGAACGCCTGACGGGCGTCGTTCAGCACGACCTCGACCATCCGCTGCACCAGCACCCGTTCGATGGTGGTGTAGGGCCGGCCCTCGATCCGCAGGGCCGCCGTGCCGCGACGCCCGCCCAGCAGCACGTCCACGATCGAATAGATCAGGTTGGAATCGACGGTCAGCAGACCGTAGTTGTCCAGCTCCTCGGCCCGGAACACCGCCAGGATGGCCGGCAGAGGGATGGAGTTCAGATAGTCGCCGAACCGGATCGAGGAGATGTTGTCCAACGACACCTCGACGTTGTCGGAGGTGAAGTTGCGCAAGCTGGTCGTCATCAACCGCACCAGGCGGTCGAACACGATCTCCAGCATCGGCAGGCGCTCGTAGGAGACCAGGGCCGAGTTGATGATGGCCCGGATGCCGGATTTTTCGTTTCCGTCGTCGTCGCCCAGATCGAAGCCCAGCAGGCTGTCGATCTCGTCCTGGTTCAGGACGCGTTCGGCAATGGCGTCTGCAGGATCGCCCATGCCGCCAAAGGAATCGAGCGAGGTGTCGGTCATGCCTACTGGACCAGCATTTCTTCGATCAGCACGGCGTCGACCTTGCCCGGCGCGGCGACCAAATTGATGCGGCGCAGCAGCTCGGCGCGCAGTTGGTAGGTGCCGGCCGAACCGCTCAGGTCCTCGGGGCGCAGCTCGCGCACGAAACCGGTGAACATGTCCTGAAGGCGCGGCAGCTGGGACTGCAGCTGGGTCGCCACCTCGGCGTCGTGCATTTCCAGGGTCAGTTTCAGCTTCAGATAGGTGGCCCGGCCGTCCGACGACTGGATGTTCATCACCATGTCCGGCAGGGTGTAGAAGGTGACGCCGTCCGGCCCCTCGGCGATCTTGCCGAGCGACGGATCAGCCTCTCCGGCCTCGCCTTCGCCGCCGCCTCCATGGCCGCCGCCTTCCTTCTTGGCCTCCTTGCCGTGATCGCCCTCCTTGGCCTTCTCCTCGCCATGACCGGCGGCGGCTTCTTCGCCGTGCCCCTCGGCGCCTTCCTCGGCATGTTCCGCAGCGGCCGGCTTGGGCTGCAGCATGAAGAAAGCAGCCGCGCCGCCTCCGCCCAGGACCAGCAGAGCCACAGGCGCGATGATGAAGAGGATGGGGAGCTTCTTTTTCTTGGGCGCGCCTTCTTCGCCTTCTTCGCCCTCGCCGGCGGGCGCGTCGGCTTCGGCGTTCGGGTCGCCCTTCTTCTTGCCAAACTTCAACATGCGCTCGTCCCCGAGAATCTCACCTGGGAAGATCGACCGGGGTTGGTTAACGCGACGTTTACAAACGGCAGATTTTGCCGGGCTGAGGCGGTCAAACAGGCTGAAACCCGCATCGCGCCTGGATTAACCATCCTGGCACGGGTGTTGCCAGAGGGGATGCCGAAGGAGCCTGCTCTCGTGGAAAACGCCGCCTATATCGGATTGTCCCGTCAGATGACGCTGCGCCGCGAACTCGACATCGTGGCCAACAACGTCGCCAACGCCGACACCACCGGATTCAAGGTCGAACAGCTGCTGGTCGGCACGGAGGTGGGTCAGCGCGCCCGCAACGACGCCATCCGTCCCTCGGCCAGCTTCGTTCTGGACAACGGGGTCGGGCGCGACTTCGGCCAGGGCTCCATGTCCGAGACCGGCCGGACCCTCGATTTCGCCATTTCCGGCGAAGGCGCCTTCTTCACGGTGGGCGATGGAGCGGCCGGCGAGGCCTATACCCGCGACGGGGCCTTCACGCTCGACCCCGAAGGCCGGCTGACCACCAAACAGGGCAATCCCGTCCTCAGCGGCGGCGCAGAAATCGTGTTGGATCCCGCTCTGGGCGAACCGACCGTCGGCGGGGACGGCACCATCACCCAGGACGGCCAGATCACAGGTCGGCTGGCGGTGGTCCGGTTCGACACACTGGGCGTGCTCGAGAAGGGCGGAGACGGCCTCTATCGCAACACCTCCAACGTCCAGCCCGTCGAAGCCGCCGACGCCCAGATCCACCAGGGATCGCTCGAGGCGTCGAACGTCAATCCGCTGATCGAGATCACCAACCTCATCGAGATCAGCCGGGCCTACGAAAGCATCACTCGGATGATCGAAAACACCACCGACCTCAGCCGTCGCGCCGTCGAGCGCCTCGGCAAGGCCGCCTAAGGGAGGGCCGGACAATGCGCGCGCTCAGAACCGCAGCCTCGGGCATGGCCGCCCAACAGCTGAACGTGGAGGTCATCTCCAACAACATCGCCAACATGAACACGGTGGGCTTCAAGAAGCAGCGCGCCGAGTTCCAGGACCTGCTCTACCAGAACGTCGAACGCATGGGCGCGCAGTCGTCCAGCCAGGGCACTGTGGTGCCCACCGGCATCCAGATCGGCGCGGGCGTCAAGGCCGGCGCCGTCTATCGCGTGACCGAACAGGGCACGCCGTCGCAGACCGGCAACGACTACGACATGGCTATCGACGGCGAAGGCTATTTCCAGATCACCCTGCCCTCGGGCGAGATCGCCTACACCCGCGCCGGCAATCTGCAGGTCAATCAGGAAGGCCAGATCGTCACCGACGACGGCTATGCTCTGGAGCCTGCCATCACCATCCCGCAGGACGCGGTGGACGTCACCATTTCCAAGTCGGGCCTGGTTCAGGTGACCCAGGACGGCCAGACCGCCCCGACAACCGTCGGGCAGATCGAACTGGCCACCTTCTTCAACGAAGCGGGCCTGGAGGCCATCGGCGACAATCTGCTGCTGGAGACCGCCGCCTCCGGCGCGGCCAACATCGGCACTCCGGGCGACGCCGGCTTCGGCAAGATCCTGCACGGCTATACGGAATCGTCGAACGTCGACGCCGTGTCCGAGATCAGTTCGCTGATCATCGCCCAGCGGGCCTACGAAATGAACTCCAAGGTGATCTCCACCGCCGACGAGATGCTGTCGGTCACCGCCCAGGTGAAGGGCTAAGCCATGATCGCGATCCGCCGCACCCTGCTTCTCGCCGTCGCCTTGGGCGCCGCCCTGTCGGGCGCGGCCCAGGCCGGAACTGTCTCCTTGAAGGCCAATCCGGTGGACGACGACGGCCGCGTCACCTTGGGCGAGATCTTCGACGGCGCCGGTTCTGCTTCGGGCGTCGTCGTCGCCCAGCGCGTCGGGCCCTCGGTCGTGCTGCAGGCCGGGGAACTTCAGGCCCAGGCCCGACAGGCGGGCCTGGTCTGGGACAATCCCACGGGCTTGCGTCGGATCGCGGTGCGTCAGGGCTCGGCGACGATGTCCGCCGCCACCCCGAACGCGCCCGCAGTAGCCGCGCGCGCCGCCCTTGCATCGAGCGGAGGCCCGGTCATCGCCCGCAACGACATGGTCCGCGTGACCTATCAGATCGGGGGCGTGAACCTCAGCGTCATGGGCAAGGCCCTGCGCAACGCGGCCCTGGGCGAACCCGTCGCGGTTCTGAACACCAGCTCCAACCGCATCATCGACGCGGTCGCCTCCGGGCCCGGGCAGGCCGTCGCCGGCCCCGGCGCCGAGACCGCTCGCGCCAATCCCCAACAGTTCGCCGCTCGCTAGGAAAAGCTCGTCATGCGCAATCTCCTGACCGTCGCCGCCTTGGCCGCCTCGCTCGGCGCCTGCTCCACCGCCGTCGAGGCCGTCCGCGGCCCGCAGCTGGCCCCCATCGGCTATCCCGCCGCCCTCGTCCCTTCCCAGCAGGCCTATATGGCCGCCCCTGCCATGCGGACCGAGGCCACGCCCGCCAGCGCCAACAGCCTGTGGCGAGTCGGGGCCCGAACCTTCTTCGGCGATCAGCGCGCGCGCCGGGTCGGCGACATTCTGACGGTCAACATCGACATCGACGACAGCGCCCAGACCCAGAACACCACGACCCGGGCCCGCTCCAACGACGCCTCGGCCGGCGTGTCCAACCTGTTCGGCCTGGAAAGCAGCCTGGGCCGCATCCTGCCCGGCGGCTTCGATCCGGCCAACATGGTCGGCATGGAGGGCGAGAGCAACTCATCCGGTTCCGGCTCCGTCTCCCGCTCCGAGAAGGTCTCCCTGACCATTGCGGCGGTCGTCACCGACGTGCTGGCCAACGGAAATCTGGTCATCCAGGGTCGGCAGGAAGTGCGGACTAACCGCGAAGTTCGCGAACTGACCGTCGCCGGCATCGTGCGGCCGGAAGACATCTCCTCGGCCAACGCCATCGCCCACACCCAGATCGCGGAGGCGCGCATTTCCTACGGCGGTCGCGGCGACATCAGCCGGATGCAGGCCACCCCCGCAGCCCAGAGCCTTGTGGAGCGGTTCAGCCCGTTCTGACGGCGGTGATGCGGCGGCGCCACGCCGAATCTCGTCCGAAGCGGAGCCGTGAACCGTTAACGCCGACCCGCGTTTGTCGATCAGACGCGAGTAATGAGATGTTCAAGGTTCTGATCCCCGCCGCCGCCGCCGTCGCCCTGGTCGCTGTCGCCGCCCGGACGCAATCGGCCGAAACCGTCGCCCTCGAAGGCGTTCCGGCGCCGGTGATGGCGTGGCACCTCAGCCACGAGGGCGCGATGGCCAAGCTGGCCTATGGCGTCGCCAACTCCGATCAGTTGGCCCTGATGATCACCTGCTCGCCTGGCGACGCCACAGCCGTGGTGTATGGAGACGTTCAGCCAGATACGCCGCGTCTGATCACCGCCGCCTATGGGCCAGCGCCGCTCGATCCGATGAGCGGAGGCGACGCCGACGAGACGCGTGTGCCGCTCCACGACGCCAGCCTGGCTGGCCTGGCTTCGCGTGGCCTGTTGCGGGTCCGAGGCGACGCAGGCGCCTTCACCTTGCGCGCCGACGAGGCGGAGCGCCGAACGATCTCGGGATTTCTTGCCTATTGCGGATCGTCTCGCGCTTGACGACATGGGACAAGGCGTTCCTCTGCGCCGGTTCGTCAGCGGGGGCTGATACATGATCATTCTGGCCGCCGTCATGGCGCTGGCCTTACAGGCGTCGGCGCCGCAGACCCAGCCGCCGTCCGCCTGGACCTGGACCCTGTACGAAGGCGACGGGCCGGTCGTGCTGGCGAATGAACTGCCTGACACCCCGAATCTGAAAGCCACCCTGCAATGCGCACCGGGATCGAGTGTGGTGGAGCTCGCCGTCTACGATTCGACCGAGCGGTCCGACGCCCCGCCCGGATTTGCGCGACTGACGTCGGGCGCGGTCACGACCACCAGCGAGGCGCGGATCGGCCGCGGCGGACGCGTGGAGGTCGTGCTGCGCACGGACCACCCCCTGTTCGCCGCCTTCGTGGGCTCCGGAGATATCGTGGTGAAGACGGGAGATCAGGCGCTGGCGATCAAGGTGGACCGGCCTCACCTTGCCAAGCTGCGCCGCTTCGCGGATCGTTGCGCGGGATAAGGGAGCCCGATCATGCGCCGGATCACCAGTCTGTCTAAAATCCTGCCGTCGGCGCTCGCCTTGTCGGCCCTGGCCGCCTGCGCCACTTCGGGCGGCCGGTCGTCCCCGAGCCCGGCGCCCGACGCCGGCGCCCCCACGCCCGTGGCGAATTACGACTGGCATCTCAATCTGGAGCCGCAGGAGGCGGGCCTGGCCTATGGCGTCGCCAACAGCGACGAGGTGAAGCTTCAGCTGCGTTGCGCGACCGGATCGGGCGCGCTGGATTTGGCCGCCATGCTGGACAAGCCGTCCCGCCAACTGCACCTGGAGTCCGGCGGCGACACCGACCGCTATCCCGCCGTCTCCGAGGACGCCGGAATCACCGACGGCCACTACGCCCAGGCCGACGCCAAGACGAAGGATCCGGTGTTCCAGCGTTTCCGGCGTCTGGGCTGGATCGCGGTCTGGGATGGCGAGACGCGGCGCACCTACGCCGCCCACCCGCAGTCTCTGGCCGACATCGAACGCTTCTTCGTCGCCTGCAACTGAACGGCGCGGCTTGACGCTTCCTCCGGCCTCGGCTTGCCTAGGTGGTTTCTGGAGGGGTGTCATGAAGCTTCATTATCTGGCGGTCGCCGCCGTGCTGGCCGTCGCGCCTCAGGCAGCCGTGGCGCAAACGCGGGCTGTCCCGCCCGCCGAAGCTTCAAACCACGCCGCCGATAGGGCTCTGAACAGCGTCATCGCGGATTATGAGACCTATCTGAAATCGATCGACCCCATGACCGCCGCCAGCGAGGGCGACGTCGCGGCCATGGCGCGCCTCCCGGACGTGTCGCGCGCCTTCGAAATGGCGCAGCGCGCGCCTCTGCAGGCCTTCGTCGACCGGCTGCGCGCCATCGACCCGGCAAGTCTTTCCCATGGCGGCGCCATCAATCACGCCTTCCTGGTCTATAGTCTGGGCCGCAGCCTGGAAGGCATTGACTACGACACCTCGCGCCTGGCCTTCGACAGCGAGGGCGGCCCTGGGACCTGGGCCCTCTATGTCGGCGGCAGCACCCGGCTGAACTCTGTCGCCGAGGCCGAGGCCTACATCCGCCGCATCCAGGCCTTCGGCGATCTCTTCGCCCAGACCACCGAGAACGCCCGGCGCGGCCTGGCGACCGGCATGGTTCAAGCCCGTTCGGTGACCGAAAGCGCCCTGGCCAATGCGCGCAACGACGTGGCGATCACGCCCGACGCCGAACCCCTGCTGAAGCCCCTGACCACCCTGCCGCCGACGGTATCCCAGGCCGACCGGGAGCGGCTCACGGCCCAGGCTGCGGCGGCCGTCGCCTCGACCCTCGTCCCGGCGCGTCGGGCCTGGCTGAGCTTCCTCGAAACCGAATACCTGCCCAAAACCCCGGTCGAGCCCGGCCTTGGAAACCGCCCCGGCGGCAAGGCCATGTACGCCTATCTGGTGCGGGGCCATACGACCACGGACCTGACGCCGGACCAGATCCACCAGATCGGCCTGTCCGAAGTCGCCCGCATCCGCGCCCGGATGGAGGTCGAGATGAAGGCCGCCGGCTGGACCGGCGACTTCGCCGGCTTCCTGAACTTCCTGCGCACCGATCCCCAGTTCTACGCCCAGACGCGCGAGGACCTGCTGGAGAAGGCGTCGGAGATGGCCAAGCGCGCGGACGGCGGCCTGCCCGCCCTGTTCGCCACCCTGCCCCGCCTGCCGTATGACGTGCAGCCGGTCCCGCCCCAGATCGAGGCGACCTACACCACCGGCCGCTACAATCCCGGCTCGATGCAGAACGGCGTCCCTGGCCACTATGTGGTCAACACGTCCAAGCTGGACCAGCGCCCCCTGTACGAACTGCCGGCCTTGACCCTGCACGAGGCCGTGCCCGGTCACCACCTCCAGATCGCCCTGCAACAGGAGGCCGAGGACCAGCCCTATTTCCGTCGCCAGGCCAATGTCACCGCCTTCACCGAGGGCTGGGGCCTGTACGCCGAATATCTGGGCGAGGAGATGGGCTTCTACCGCACGCCCTATGAGCGGTTCGGCCGCCTGTCCTACGAGATGTGGCGCGCCTGCCGCCTGGTGGCCGACACCGGCCTGCACTGGATGGGCTGGTCAGAAGAGCAGGCCCGCGCCTGCTTCCGCGACAACTCGGCCCTTGCGCCCCACAATATCGAAACCGAGCTTCAGCGCTACATCGGCTGGCCCGGCCAGGCCACGGCCTACAAGATCGGCGAGATCCGCCTGCGCGAGATCCGCGCCCGGGCCGAACGCGAACTGGGGCCGAAGTTCAACGTCCGCACCTTCCACGACGCCTTGCTGACCGAAGGGCCGCTGCCGCTGGCCCTGCTGGATCAGCGGATGGACGCCTGGATCGCGGCGGAGAAGACACGCTGACGCAATCCCTTCTCCCGTGGGGAGAAGGTGGCCCGCAGGGCCGGATGAGGGACCCGCGGTGGGCCAATTCGCACCGCCGCAACCCTCACCCTTTCGCGCCAGAACGACGGCTATCGCCGCCGTGCGCTCAAGCCCTCTCCCAACGGGAGAGGGTGCTGGCGTCTACGCCCACCCCGGAACCGGCAGGCCCTTCGACGTCAGGAATTCCGGATTGAACAGCTTCGACGCATAGCGCGAGCCCGGGTCGCACAGGCAGGTCACAATGGTCTTGCCCGGCCCGATCTCGCGGGCCAGCCGGACGGCGCCGGCGATATTGACCCCGGCCGATCCGCCCAGCGACAGACCTTCGTGCTTCACCAGATCGAACAGGATCGGCAGGAACTCAGCGTCTTCGATCCGATAGGCGTAGTCCGGTTTGAACCCCTCCAGATTGCCGGTGATCCGCGCCACCCCGATTCCCTCGGTGATCGACGAGCCCTCGCCGGTCATCTCGCCCTTGGTGAACCAGTTGAACAGGGCCGCGCCGGCGGGATCGGCCAGGGCGATGGTCACCTCGGGCTTCTTCTCGCGCAGATAGGCGGCGACGCCCGAAATGGTGCCGCCCGACCCCACGGCCGAGACGAAGGCGTCGATCTTGCCGCCGGTCTGCTCCCAGATTTCCGGCGCCGTGGTCCGATAATGGGCGTCACGGTTGGCGGTGTTGTCGAACTGGTTGGCCCAGATGGCGCCGGCCTCTTCGCTCTCGTTCAGTTCAGACGCCAGGCGTCCGGAATAATGGACGAAATGGTTCGGGCTGGAGAAGGGGGCGGCGTCCACCTCGACCAGGCGCGCGCCCAGCGACCGGATGGCCGACTTCTTCTCCTCCGACTGGGTGCGGGGCATCACGATGACGACCGGATGGCCCAGGGCGGCGCCGACCAGGGCCAGACCGATGCCGGTGTTCCCGGCCGTGCCCTCGACGATGGTCCCGCCGGGCTTCAGCGCGCCCGACGCCCGCGCGGTCTGGACGATGGACAGGGCGGCGCGGTCCTTGATCGAGCCGCCGGGGTTCATGAACTCGGCCTTGCCCAGGATTTCGCAGCCCGTCTCGTCGGACAGGCGGTTCAGGCGGACCAGCGGCGTATGGCCGATCAGGTCGATGACAGACGGTGTGACGGACACGTTTCAGCTTTCAGGCGAGGTCGAACGAGAGACGGATCAGGCCGCGACCTGACGCTTGCCTAGGTGGATGCCGCACTCGACCTTGTCCATCCCCGACCAACGTCCGGCGCGCGCCTCTTCGTCGTTCTGAACCGCGCGCGTGCACGGCCAGCAGCCGATGGAGCGATAGCCCTGCTCGACCAGAGGATGGCGCGGCAGATCGTGCGCCTCCAGCCAGGCCTCGACGTCCCCGGCGTCCCAGTCCGCCAGCGGATTGATCCGCAGCACCCCGTCCAGCACCTCGAACGGCTTCAACTCGGCGCGGGTGGCGGCCTGATAGCGTTTGCGTCCGGTGATCAGGGCGTTGAACCCGACCGTCGCCCGCGCCAGGGGCCGCACCTTCCGCAGGTCGCAGCAGGCGTCGGCGTCGGTCCGCCACAGGTCATCGCGCGCGTCCAAGGTCGCCTTCTCGTTCGCATCCGGCGTGACCAGACGCACGTCCGTCAGCCCCAGGGTCTTGGTCAGCTGGGTGCGATAGGACAGGGTCTGGAGGAAATGCTGGCCGGTCTCCAGGAAGACCACCGGCACGTCCCGGTCCGTCTCGGCCACGATGTGCAGCAGGGCCGCCGATTCCGCCCCGAAGGAGGATATGGCGCCGACGCGCAGGCCCAGGGCCGGATCCAACGCCGCCTTCAGGATCTCGGACGAATCCTTGCCCGCCGTCTCGCGATTGAGCCGGTCGGCCAGGGCTTGCAGATCAGGGTCGTTCGACGCCGCTCGCCGCCTTTGCCAGATGGTCGGCGCCGGATCGACCGCCGGCTGATACGATCCGCTGAACGCCTGATCCATCCGCGCCCAGGCCACCGTGTCCGCGCCTGGCGCCAGTTCGACCGCGTCAAAGCCCGAGCGCCGCAGATGCCGCGCCTGATCGGGCAGAACCTTGCCCGCCGCGATCAGACGTCCGGCATAGCCCCGCTCGCGCAACACCGCCGCCAACGAAAAGCCGCGTCCGTCGCGAAAGGCGTCAAACTCCAGCACCAAAACGTCGGTCGTCGCGGCGGCCGCCTCGACCTCCTCCAGCGAGGTCGTCACCGACAGGCGCGGCCCGTTCTGAACTCCCTCAAGCGTTTGCAGCATCGAGCGTCTCATAGATGGCGTCGCGGAAGGGATCGGGACCGACACGGCGCACCGTGTCGATAAACCGCTCGCCGTCGGCGCGGATTTGCAGATAGCGGTCCAGAGTCCGCTGGATGGCGGGCGCCACCTCGTCGGCCGGCAGGCTCTTGCCGACGATGTCGCCCAGGGCCGCCTGTTCGTCGGGCGAACCGCCGACGGTGATCTGGTAGTATTCCTCGCCCTTTCGGTCGACGCCCAGCACGCCGATATGGCCGACATGGTGGTGGCCGCAGGCGTTGATACAGCCGCTCATATTGATACGCACCGGCCCCAGCCTCTCCTGATAGTCCAGGTCCGCCAGCCGTTTCGACAGGGCCTGCGCCACCGGGATCGACCGGGCGTTGGCCAGGCTGCAATAGTCCAGTCCCGGACAGGCGATGACGTCGGTCGCCAGATCGGCGTTGGCCGTGGCCAGCCCCGCCTCCAGCAGCGCCCGCCAGACCGTCGGCACATCGTCCAGCTTCACATGGGGCAGGACCAGATTCTGCTCATAGGCGGCGCGCAGCTCGTCGAAGCCATAGCGCTCGGCCAGATCCGCCACCGCGTCCATCTGGTCCGCCGTGATGTCGCCCGGCACCCCGCCGACCGGCTTCAGCGACACCACCACCGAGGCGTAACCCGCCTGGCGATGACGCCGCACATTGTTCCTCGCAAACCTGGCAAAGTCCGGATCGGCCAGCAGGGCGCGGTCGAACGGCGCGCTGGCCTCGGGCAGATCCTCGAACGGCGGCGGGGCGAAATAGGCCTTGATCCGCTCGGCCTCTTCCTCGGGAATCCGCAGGTCTTCGAGGCGCAGGGTGGCGTAGTGCTTGTCCACCTCCTCGCGGAAGGCCTCCAGCCCGACCGAGGCGACCAGGATCTTGATCCGCGCCTTATGGATATTGTCGCGCCGCCCCAGCAGGTTCCAGGCCCGCAGGATGGCGGTCAGATAGGCCAGCAGGTCGGCCGCAGGCACGGCCGAAGCGATCTCCTGCCCGATATGGGGCAGACGCCCCTGCCCCCCGCCGACGAAGACGCGGAAGGCGGTCCCGCCGTCCTCGCCACGCACGATCTGAAGTCCCACGTCATGGGTGCGGATCGCCGCCCGATCCTTCTCGGCCCCGATCACCGCGATCTTGAACTTGCGCGGCAGGAAGCTGAACTCCGGGTGGATCGTCGACCACTGGCGGATGATCTCGCACCAGGGCCGCGGATCCTCGATCTCGTCCTCCGCCGCCCCGGCGAAGACGTCGGTCGTGGTGTTGCGGATGCAGTTCCCCGAGGTCTGGATGGCGTGCATCTCGACATCGGCCAGATCGCTCAGGATCGCCGGCAGGTCGGTCAGGGCCGGCCAGTTGTACTGGATGTTCGTCCGCGTGGTGAAATGGCCGTAGCCCTTGTCATAGGTCCGGGCGATATGGGCCAGCCGGCGCATCTGGCGGCTGTTGAAGGTCCCATAGGGAATGGCGACGCGCAGCATATAGGCGTGAAGCTGCAGATAGACCCCGTTCATCAGCCGCAGCGGCTTGAACTCGTCCTCGGTCAGGGCGCCGGACGCCCGGCGCGCCACCTGGTCGGAAAACTCCGCCACCCGTTCGCGCACCAGGGCATGGTCGAACTCGTCATACCGATACATCAGCTCACGCCTCCCGCGACGCTGTGGCCGACGGTCGGGCCGGCGGAGCGAATCCGCTCCTTCAGCCGGTCACGGCCCGAGGGCGTGCGGTCCTGAACCTCGACCAGATAGGGATTGACGAAGATGTCCGGTCGCCCGGCGACCTCGGCCAGCACGATCTCGGCTGCGGCGTCATCCAGGATCGAGGCCTGGCCGATGCCCTCGACCGGCTGATTGTCCACGCCCGCATAGATGACCCGGCCGTCCGACAGACGGTTTGCGGTGACGATCTTCACGCCGCAACCTCCGCCCGCACGTCCAGCTGGGCCGCAGAAAACGACGCCGTCTCGCCGACGAAAAGCAGAGCCGGACCGTTCAGGTCGGCGCCCCGCACCAGGGCGCCCAGCCCGTCCAGACGGCCCGTCAGAACCCGCTCGTCCGGCCGGCTGCTGTTCTCGACAATGGCGACCGGGGTCGAACCCAGACGTCCCGCCGCCATCAGCTTGGCCGCCGTCTCCTCGGCGCGGCCCACGCCCATATAGATGGCCAGGGTATGATTGGGCGCGGCCAGCCTGGCCCAGTCGGCGTCGCCCCCACCCGGCTTGGCCTGGGCCGTCACGAAAGTCACCGCCTGGGCGTAGTCGCGATGGGTCAGCGGGATCCCCGCCGAAGCGGCGCAGGCCAGGGCCGCCGTCACGCCCGGCACCACAAAGACCGGAACCCCTGCCGCCCGCATGGCCTCCAGCTCCTCGCCGCCGCGCCCGAAGACGAAGGGATCCCCGCCCTTCAGCCGCACGACCCGGTGGCCGGCGCGGGCCTCCTCGATCATCAGGGCCTCGATCTGATCCTGGGGCACCGAATGTTCGCCGCGCGCCTTGCCGACATACAGCCGCTTGGCGTCGCGTCGCGCCCGTTCCAGCACGGCTTCCGGCACCAGCCGGTCGTGAATAATGACGTCCGCGTCTTGCAACACCCGCAGCGCCTTCAACGTCAGCAGCTCCGGATCGCCCGGCCCCGCCCCGACGATATGGACCATCCCCTGCTCCGGCGCGGCCGAGTTCAGCAGACGCAGCATCTCGCGCCGCGCCTCCGCCGTGCGCCCCTCGGCCGCCAAGGCCGCCGCCGGTCCCCGGAACGCCTCCTCCCAGAACCGTCGCCGCGCCATGAAGTCCGGCACATTGGCCTTGACCGTATCGCGCAGCTCGCGCGCCAGCCGGGCGACATGGGCCAGACCGGCGGGCAGAACGCCCTCGACGGCCGTGCGGATGTCGCGCGCCAGGATCGGGGCCGATCCGCCGGTGGCGATCCCGATCACCACCTCGTCCCGGTCGATCAGGGCCGGGGTCTGGAAGTCGCTCAGATGGGGCTTGTCCACCACATTGACCTGAGCCCCCCCCGCCCGCGCCAGGGCGCCCAGGCGCGTCAGTTCGTCCGCGTCGTCCAGGGCCATAAAGACCAGCCGCGCCCCCGCCAGATCCTGGGCCTGGGGCGCGCGCAGCACCGGCTCCGGCGCGCTCAGCGGGATTTCCATCTTCGGCGGGGCGCCGTCGGGCGCGAACCACAGCAGCTGGGCCGGCGTGTTCAGGAACAGTCGCAGCTTGGCCAGGGCGGGCTCACCGCCGCCGATGATCACGATCTTGGCGGCCTCAAGCGGTATGGAGGCGAGAAATACACGCATCGTCTTGCTTTCAGGGCCGGCGTCGGGGAAGGGGGACGGCGGCGGAACCCGAACCATCGGCCTCCCCGTCCAGACCCGCAAACCAGATTGCCTTTGGCACGCTGATAGGATTTCTAACGGCGATGGCCCGTACCCTGCTCCCGCTCAACGCCCTGCGCGCCTTCGAGGCCGCCGCACGTCACCTGAACTTCTCGCGCGCGGCCGACGAATTGGCGGTGACGCCCGGCGCCGTCAGCCAGCAGATCCGCCTGCTGGAGGACATCGTCGGCGGCCCGCTGTTCGTGCGCGAGGCGCGGGGTCTCCAGCTGACCGACCTCGGCCGATCCTCGGTCCCCCTGCTGCGCGAGGGGTTCGAACGGCTGATGGACGCCTCGGCCCTGCTGCGCGAGCCGCCGCGCAGGAAACAGGTTTCGATCAGCATCGCCCCCGGCTTCGCCTCCAAATGGCTGATGCCGCGCATGGACGACTTCCACGCCGCCCATCCCGAGATCGAGCTTTGGATCTCGGCCGACATGGAGCCGGCCGACCTGACCGAGGGCAAGGTCGATCTCGCCGTCCGCTACGGCCCCGGCGACTACCCCGGCCTGACCGTGGACCGGCTGATGACCGAGACGGTCCTGCCCGTCTGCGCCCCGTCGCTGATGGACGGCGAAAACGCCATCCGCAAACCCGCCGACCTGATGCGCCACACCCTGCTGCACGACATGTCCAACGACGGCGACCCCAGCCGCCCCGACTGGGCCATGTGGCTGAAGGCGCGCGGCGTGCGCCACCCCGACCCGCGCCGGGGCTCGCGCTTCAACCAGTCCAGCCTGCTGATCGAGGCCGCCGTCTCCGGCCGCGGCGTCGCCCTGGCCAAACGCACCCTGGCCCAGGCGGACCTGGCGTCGGGCCGCCTGGTCGCCCCCTTCCCTGACGGCTCGGAAGCGGTCGGCTTCGCCTACTACGTCGTCCAGCCCCGCGACCGCCCCCCCTCGCCCAGCGCCGTCGCCTTCGTGGCTTGGCTGAAGAAACAGGCGGTGGATCACGACAATACTATGGGGCAGCTCTGAGCGGCTCGCAGGATTTCACACCCAGTGCTCATCGTTAATATTGCGGCACTTCCTGCAACCTATGATGCCGTCGCGTCTCGATCCCCGCCAAATCTTGCGTCTTGATCTGACACGACGGACATGGCCCGCGTCTTGACAGATGGCCTGACGAGATCAGATACCGCCGTCCAGATTGTGCCAAAATGTTACAGCAGCAAAGAAAAAGCAGGAGACGTTCGACACGGCCCGCCGGCAAGCGCTGGTTTAGGTGGGCTGTGCTGGCGGGCGCCTCGGGCACGGCTGGGCTTGCCATCACCCTGGCCTCGGCCCTGACCTGGCCCGCCCTGGCGACCCCCGTCACCTTGGCGGCGCAGCACGAACAACGCGCTGACGCCGCCCTTGGCGATGATGAGGGCGCCCAAGCCCAGCTTTCTGACGCCGCACATGAGAACAACGACACGATCGCACGCGCGCCTTCGACCGCGAGCGCCTGGCTTCGGGCGGCCTACATCCGCCAACAGGCCACTGGAGCGCTGGATTCAGCCGGTCTCCGCGATCTCGAGACGTCTTACCGCATGGCCCCTCTTGGCCCCGGCGTCACCCGTTGGCGACTCCGCTTTGTATTTGAAAACTGGCAGCAAGTTACCCCTCGGATCAGGGCCGCCGCCATTGAGGAGCTCCGAGTTTTCGCCTCCTACAACAGCGGCAGTCGTGCGCTTGTCGACTCTTTTGAAAACCCGGCAGGGCGTCTGGCGGCCAAGCTTATCGTCCGACAGGTCTATTTGGACGCCGCCCGTCGGATGCCCAACACATCGGATCAGCCGGCCGTTACCTGAAATAAACGTAACAGCGATCTTTAACTCTAGCCTTCCGCCTAGATAAGCTTTATATTCATTAAACATGGTGCGCTGCCGTCGTAGGACGCAGGCGCGCAAGAGGGGATCATCATGGAACGGTTCAAGCTCGGTAAGTCCGCAGCGCGTTGGGCGGTCGCCTTGTCAGCGCTGACCTTTGTCGCAGGCCCTGTGACCGCCGCGATCTGGCAGGCGACCGCCAATGAGGAGACTGCGGCATCCGCAGCCTCCGTCGCCGCCCTCACTGGGCAGCTCAAAGCCACGGTTACACAGACTGCTGGAACCCTGGCGAGCCAGACTGTCTCGGACGCCGAAGCCCAGGCCGCCTACGTCGCGGCTCTGGAAGGCACCATCATCGCAAGCGGTTCGAGCCCCCAAGTGGCCATCGACGCTCTGGTGGCGACGCGCGACGAAATGAAGGCTGCGGGTTCCTTGTCTGCTACGGCTGAAGCGGCCATCGATCAGGTGCTGGCGCGAATTCGCGAAACCGTAGCCGACGAGGCCCCGGCCGCGACTGGCGCGGAGGACGGCACGCCCGCCTTTGGTACGCCGCCCGTCTCGGGGTCCGGCGGCGGCGGCCCTGACTACAGCACCACCTGATTACCCATCGCCTAGCCTAGGCGGTCCGAATCGTATCAAGCCGCCCCTCCCCGGGAAAGCGCTTTTCCAAGGACTGATCGACCATGCGCAAAAAAAGCAGCCAGGTATTTCTTCTGGCGGGCGCGGCTTCCCTTGTCGTGCTCGGCGTCACCGCTGCCGCGGGCCAGGCTGCGGCCCAAGCGGTGAAGACGGCTCAAGACCGTTCCGCCGATCTCTTCACGCGCGATCGCGGCGTCGGGGTCCGCGAGCGTCCGCGACCTGATTACGAAGCCGTCGGCGCGACCTCGGGCAGCTTTGTAATCTTTCCGAAGATTCAGTTTGATACCGAATACAACGACAATGTCTTCGCGGTCGAAAACGGCAAGCAAGACGACTTCATCTTCCGTATCCGCCCGGAAGTGACTGCGGAGTCGGACTGGTCCCGGCACTACATCCAAGGCTACGCACGCAGCATCATCAGCCGGAACGCTGACTTCGACAGCGAGAATACGGAAGAATGGACGGTCGGAACGACTGGGCGACTTGATATTGTTCGAGGCTCCAACATCAGCGGCGGAGCGGAATACGCCCGCGTTGTCGAGCCGAGAACCTCCAGCAACACGGCCTCAACGGCGGCCAGTCCGATCGAGTTCGACATGGCTTCGGCTTATGTCACGGCGGTGCGCGCCATGGGCCGCATTCGCGTGTCGGGCCGAGCCGACGTAAGGTCTTTCGACTACGAAGACGGCCGCACGACGGCCGGCGCCGTCATCGATCAGAGCGACCGTGATCGGACTGTGGTCAACGGCGCAGGTCGACTGGACTTCGCGCTCAGCCCAGCGACCGCGATATTCGGACAGGTGTCCGTCAATGATAAGGATTACGACAGCGACGCTGCGGGAACCACGCCCGCCCGCGATTCCTCCGGCTATGAGGCCCTTGTAGGCGTGAACTTCGAACTGGGCGCCGTGAGCCGTGGCGAAGTCGCAGCGGGTTACATCAGCCAGAGCTTCGATAATGCGGCTTATGGCGACATCGACGGGTTCGGCGCGCGCGCGCAGTTGGAGTGGTTTCCGACCGAGCTGACGACGGTAACAGCTTCGGCGTCACGCACGATCCAGGACGCCGGGATCATCGGGGCCGCCGGCTATCTGAGTTCCGAAGTGGGCGCCAAGATAGACCATGAACTGCTTCGGAACCTGATCCTAACCGCGCAACTCTCCTACGGAGAGGACGAATACAACGGTATCGACAGGGACGACCAACGGCTCAACGCCTCCGTGTCGGGCACCTATCTGATCAATCGCCACTACGGCGTCACCACGACCCTGGCCTATTTGGACCAAGGATCGGACGGCGCCCTGGCGGGTCCCAGCTATGATGTAACGCGCCTCTACGCCTCGTTCGTCGCCCAGTTCTGAACGCGGAATCGGGGCTCGCATGGACTTGGCCGGCCCCGCGATTCAGCGGGATGGCGACACGTATCGGGGAGAGTCCCGACGGCGGCGTAACCGTCAGGTTCGTCGATCCAGGTCGCGGGCCGAACAGCTGGCTCCGGCGGACTATGCGGTCATCGGCGTCCCGGCGGCGCTCCTCGTCATCGCCCATCTTCTCGGCGGCGCTGCGCAGCCCGCCGCCGCCCTGTGGTTTTCCGCCGCCTTGGCGCTCGCCTTGGCGAGCCTGTTCCTTATCGATGATCGCGGAAGGGCGCTGGGACAGGTCTGGCCGGGTAACGGCGTGGTATCGCTGTTTGCGGCTGTCGTCGCCGTAGCAGCTTGGACGCTTCTGGCGCCGGCGTCCGGCGCGAACACGCCTTGGGCTGCGGTTCAGGCGCGAGGCGCAATCACCTGGGATAAATCCGCCACCCTCATTGAAATCGTTAAACTCCTCAGTCTAGCGAGCGTCTTCCTGCTGGGCTGTTTTGCGGGTTCGGTATCCCAGCGGGTGACCGGCGGGGTGAAACTTATCCTGATGGCGGGCGCCGTCTGGGGCGTGCTCAGTGTCCTGATGATGGCGGCGGGACTCCAGCCCCGGCAAGACGAACGGCTCACGGGAGGCTTTCTCAGCGCCAACAGCGCCGCCACGGTGTGCGCGATTCTGCTGGTGCTTTCAGTGGCCGTCCTGATCACGGCCCGCCGCGGTCTCAGCAAGGGACGCTCAGTTCGTCGACGCCTGGAACTTGCCGCCGCAGCCTTTTGCGTCGTTCTGTTTACAGGCTGCCTCTTGGCGACGGCCTCGCGCATGGGCCTGACCGCCGGCGTTGTGGCGGTCAGCGCGCTTTTGATTTGGGACAGGCTGAGCCAGAGAGAGAAGTTGTCGCGGCGGACCCTGTTCGTCGCTACGGCAGGCTTGGTTCTTACGGTATTGGGCGTGGGCGGCGCGGACGCCTTGCTAGCCCGTATTGACAGTCTGGACGCCGACGCGGCGAACCGAAGCGTCATCTTCGCAGCCCACTGGCGCGCCTTCCTGGATGCGCCTCTATTCGGCCACGGCCTCGGGAGCTTCAGCGCTGTCAACGCACAGCTGATGACCCCCGAAAACTACGGCTCCTTACGCTCAATTCGTGCGGCACATAACGTCTATATTCAATGGCTTGAGGAAGCAGGCGTGCTGGGCGCTCTACCCATGTTCGCCACGATCGGGCTCGTGATCGCCACGGCTGTTCGACGAGCGCCACGCCTGCGCCGCGGCGGAACGATCCAACGGGGTCTTGTTGCAACCAGCGTGGTGGTCCTGCTGCACGGCTTTACGGACTACGCGCTTCAGGTTCCCTCCATCGCCGCCCTTTGGGCATACCTTCTCGGGCTGCAGTTCATGCACGGCAGGGTGAGGCGGCAATGAAACCTAAAGCCTCGCCCGATATTCTGACCGTAACGTGAAGTTGGTTCGCCCCCTCAAATCGTATCAACGATGCAATATGTACGAGTCAAATCCTCCTCGTCGCATCGAAGTCGTGTGTGAAATTTCAAGATCGATTATACGCCGCTGGGCGAGAGGGAAACGATTTCCGCTGTGTACCCCACCCAAGCTTGGCATCGCAGACATGCACGCCCATGCATAATCTGCCTTTTGTAATCGGGGTCGTCGGGACGACATGACCGAAGGCCTAGCAAATTTCCCGACAGTGCTCGTGGGAGGCGTGCCCACCACGCGGATCACCCGCGAGGAACTGGCGCGTCTGATGATCGAGGACAGCCGGTTGGCGCGGGCTGACCCCGACCGCCTGCCTCGCCTCGTGGTCTCTTCCAACGGTGCGGTCATCGCAGACTTTCATAGGGACCCGCAGTTTCGGGAGGTTCTGCTTCAGGCCGACATCATCGACGCCGACGGCATGCCGCTCGTAATGGCGACGCGACTGCTGTGCGAGACGCCCCTGGAAGAACGGGTCGCCACCACAGACTTCATCAATGACGCGGCCGAGGCTGCGGCGCGCGCGGGAATCCGATTTTACTTTCTGGGAGCAAAGCCCGGCGTCGCGGACACCGCCGCCGCACATTTCCGCGCGCTTCACCCGGATCTGCAGATCGTCGGGGTTCGGCATGGCTATTTCGAACCCGAAGACGAAGCGGGCATCTGCGAGGAAGTCCGCGCCGCCCGTGCCGACGTATTGTGGATCGGCCTCGGCAGCCCGCTGCAGGAGACGTTCGCCCTCCGGAATCAACACCGCCTCCGAGGCGTCGCCTGGCTTCGCACCTGCGGCGGCATGTTCGACCACTATTCCGGTCGCTTCCGACGGGCGCCGGCGTGGATGCAAGCGGTCGGATTGGAATGGCTGCACCGCGCCTTTAACGAGCCTGTAAGGCTGGGTCGGCGCTATATGGCGACCAATCTGCCAGCCATCTACTATCTACTTACCCAGACAACGGACCGCCACCTAGGCGGCGAAAACGGTCAAAACGGACCTGTCAAACACCATGAGGACGCCCCCGCCGATGATCGGGCTGATTGACTCCGTTCAGGCCGAGGACGTCGGGGGATCGGTCGACGCCGCCCCCCCCTTTCGGCGCATCGTTTTCCTGGTCACCCACTCCAATGCGGGGGGGGCTCAGGAGATTTGGTCCAACCTCGCCGAGGGATTCCAGGCGCGCGGAGACGAGGTTACCCTGGCGGCGCTTTACCCGTCCGAGGAGTCCTGCCTGAAGACGCCTGAGAGCTTGCCTTGGCGCCATATGGCCAGGCGAAGGCCGCGGTCTGCGACCGAGTTCATCGGCCTCATGAAGCGGTTCGTGGCGTTTCTGACGCAGGAAAAACCCGACGTCGTCATCACCGCCCTTCCAGCAGCCAACATATTGGCGCCCGTGGCCGCGATGATGGCGCGCGCGCCTATTCAGGTGGTGACCTCCCATCATTCGCCCTCGGAAACCTATGCGCCGCTGCTGAACCTTATCGACGGCTGGGTCGGCGCCCTGCCCTCGGTCAGCCATATCGTCGCGGTCTCCAATACCGTGGCCCGATCCCACAAGAAGAAGCCTGCGGCCTATCGCGCCAAGTTGAAGACGATTCTTAACGCCCTCCCCCCACGAATCGAGAGCGATATCGCCAAGCTTGCCGACCAGCGGCGCCGACGCCCCGCCCGAGGTCGAACCGTGATCGCTGCCGGTCGGCTTGTGCCGCAGAAAAATTACCCGACGCTGATCCGCGCGGCCGCGTGCATGGAAGGCGACGTGGCGATCAAGGTACTCGGCGCCGGCCCTGATGAAGCGGATTTGAAGAAGATGGCGCTCGACCTTGGGGTCGCCGACAGGGTTCAGTTTTCAGGCTTCTATCCTCGCGACGAAGCCTTGGCCCTCTTGGCGGAAGGCGACGTCTTCGTTCAGCCGAGCCTGTTCGAAGGGCACAGCCTCGCCCTGATCGAAGCCGCGCAGATGGGTTTGCCTCTGGTGGTTTCCGACGCGCCGGTGCAGATCGAAGGGGTCAGCGGGGCGGACGGCAGGCTGTGCGGCCTGGTCGTCGGCGTGACGGACCATGAGGCCTTGGCGCGTGAACTGCAGGGCCTACTGGACGACCCCACACGTTACGCCCATTACGCGGATCTGGCCGCATCGCTCGGCGCGGAAGCTACATATGATCGGATGTTTGCAGCCTACTCGGACCTTCTGGCCTGAGGTAGACTGCCGTGAACAGCTTCAGACTTGAGCTTACCCCGCCGTCGGCATACGGAAACCTATCGGCGGAGGGGAAAAAGATGCTTGCCGCAGGCCTGCCTCCCGACACCGACCGAGATGTCTCCGCCCAGTTGTGCAGCATGGCTCTGGCCGTGCTGCTGCTGGTCGTGATTGTCAGCCTCGGTCCCTTGCAAGCTCAGAAGACAATGACGTCCACGGGGGACGGCAATCTGTTTCGACAGGTGCTGTTTGTCTTGATGTTCGGCTTTGTGATCCTCGCCGCCAGAGGTCTTCAGACGCCGCGAGTCTTTCTCGTCCCGCCCGCGACACTGTGGCTTCTCGTCGGCTGGTGCTGGTTTAGCCTCGCCTGGTCGCTCGAGCCTTCAATCGCCGTTCGTCGCCTCCTGCTGACGACGATTGTCATATGGTCCATCTTTTTAATCGTGCAGCGCGCCGGACCGGAGCGAACGATCAAAACCACTATACTGACTCTGCTTGCCGTGCTTGTGATCAATTACGCCATGATAGTCCTCTTCCCAACCGCCAGCATCCATCAGGCGCGTGATGTTCTTGATCAGAATTTGGTGGGGGACTGGAAGGGCGTCATGCCCCAGAAAAACTATACAGGCGCGGTTTGTGCGATCACCTTCCTCATGTTGGTGTTCGCCGGGGGGTGGATTATGCCTGTCCTTCGCATCGCTTTCCTGCTGGCGACGGCCTTCTTTCTATTCAAAACGGGATCCAAGACATCTCAGGCTCTGACGATCGGATGCTTGATCATCGGCGGTTTGTATCTGGCCTATGATCCGAAATTCAGAGCCTTGCTCGCGCCGGGGGCGATAATCGGCGTGGGCGTGGCCATATTGCTCGGTCAGTTCGTCTGGGGCGACGCCTTGGCCGAAATCAGTCGAGGAGACGCGCTGACGGGCCGCGGCAAGATCTGGAGCGTTCTGGTCGACTATGCGAGCGACCACTGGCTCCTTGGCGCCGGTTACGGGTCCTTCTGGAACATCGGCCAAGACAGTCCCGTCTACGATTACACCTCGTCGTGGGTGAGGGCTCTGGGCACCGGCCACAACGGCTATCTTGATATGCTGGTGACCACCGGAAGCATCGGGCTTTTTTTGACCGTGGCGGCGCTGATCATAGCGCCGCTTTCTCGCTTGCTGTGGAGCCGGACGATCCCCCGCGGGCAAGGCGCCTTGCTGATCGCCCTGCTTTGTTTCTGCATCGGGCATAACTTCACCGAAAGCAGCGTCATGGACCGGGACTCCATCGTCCAGGTGTTTTTCATGCTGGTCCTCGCCCTGATCACGGTTTGCACCCGCCCGCCGCCGGCCCCGCCGGCGCCGCTCTACTTCGCCTGGACAGGTCGGTTCAGGCCGCGCGCTGAGACCCAAGTCGTTCCGAGCCACGAGGAAACATTTAAGCCATGACTGTCGCGGCGAAAGATGGGGGCGGTCGCAGATCGGGCGGTCGCCCGCTGATCATACCGGCCGTGGGGACGCTGCTGGCCCTCTTTGTTCTTGTGGTTCTGGGGCCCGCCATGACGAACGGCGGACCTCCAACCGGCAACGTCGTAAGGCAGGCCATTTTCACCGCCCTTCTGCTGGGAGCCGTGTGGGCGGCGGGTGCGTTCAAGCAACCGTTAAAGCTGCTGAAGCTTCCCGTCTTGTTTCTGGCCACGATCGCCTGGTGCTGGATCAGCGTCAGTTGGTCTATCGTGCCTATGATCAGCCTTCGGCGGATACTGCTGACCACCATCGTCATCTGGACCGTGTTCCTAGTCGTGGAGGACTGCGGCTATGATCGAACCGTCAAGGTCGTCATGGCGGCGCTATTCGGCCTCCTCCTGATCAACTACGCGGCCGTCGTCGTTTCCCCTGAAACGGCGATCCATCATCTGGTGCCCGGTGAGGACAAGGGGCTGGTGGGCGACTGGCGGGGCGTTCTTCCGCAGAAAAATTTCGCCGGGGCGTTCTGCGCCTTCACCATCCTGTTCTTCGCCTTCTCACCGTCTAGGTCGTGGCGCTATTCTCTGGCCGATCTCAAGAAGAAGATCCCTCGGGAACTGATCATCAGCCTCGCGATCCGCGCAGTCACTATCGCCGCAGCCGCCTTCTTCCTATTCAAGACCGAGTCGAAGACATCAATGGGCATGGCCGCCATGGGCCTGCTCGCCGGCGCGATCTTCATCTTCTTGCCGCAGCGCGCACGCATGATCGCCGTGCCTTTCGTGGCTCTTTCCAGCCTCGCGGCGATGCTGTTCTGGGCGGAAAGTTGGCGGGAGTCGGTCGGTCCCTTCTCCAAGCCGACGGATTTCACCGGGCGTGTGCAGATATGGCCTCATCTGGTGTCCTATATTCAGGACCATCCGCTTACGGGCACCGGCTATGGCGCCTTCTGGAACATCGGCGACGAGAGCCCGATCTTCGAATATTCGAAGACTTGGGTGGCGACCCTTGCGAGCGGCCATAACGGCTATCTCGATCTTGCCGCACAGGTCGGCCTGCCTGGCCTGCTGCTCGCGGTCATGGCGGCCTTTGTCGTCCCGTTCTACAAGCTCCTTACCAGTTCGACGGTCTCCCCTTGGCGCGGAGCGCTGCTGGTCGGGATGCTGGTGTTCTGTGCGGGACATAACATGACGGAGTCCGGGCTGTTCGAACGAGATGTCATTGTCTGGGTGTTTTTGCTGATCACGGTGGCGCTCGCGGAAATCGCGACCCGGCCGCCATCGGCGGCGGCGCGCACCGGCTCGCGGTCGCGGTCGCGCCGCAAGCGGGCTCTCCCGTCTTTCGATTAGGGCTCAATCTCACCCCGACTCGCTACGGCGCTTGACTCCCGGCCGCCCCGGACCGACAGGACCGCCCCATGATCACGCGCTATTCCCGCCCCGACGCCGCCGCCATCTGGTCGCAAGAGACCAAGTACAAGATCTGGTTCGAGATCGAGGCCCATGCCGCGACCAAGATGGCCGAGCTGGGCGTAATCCCCCAGGAGGCGGCCGACGCCATCTGGGCCAAGGGCAAGGATGCGACCTTCGACGCCGACCGCATCGACGAGATCGAACGCACCACCAAGCACGACGTCATCGCCTTCCTGACCCACGTGGCCGAGATCGTCGGCGAGGAAGCCCGCTTCCTGCACCAGGGCATGACCTCGTCGGACGTGCTGGACACCTGTTTTGCGGTCCAGCTGGCCCGATCGTCGGACCTGCTGATCGCCGGCGTCGACCGCGTGCTGGCGGCGCTGGAAACCCGCGCCAAGGAGCATAAGTACACCCCGACCGTCGGTCGCAGCCACGGCATCCACGCCGAGCCCGTGACCTTCGGCCTGAAGCTGGCCGGCTATCACGCCGAGTTCCAGCGCGCAAAACGCCGGCTGCTCACCGCCAAGGAAGAGATCGCCACCTGCGCCATCTCCGGCGCCGTCGGCACCTTCGCCAATGTCGATCCCGCCGTCGAAGCCTATGTGGCGGAACAGATGGGGCTCCAGGTCGAGCCGGTCTCGACCCAGGTGATCCCGCGCGACCGCCACGCCGCCTTCTTCGCCGCCCTGGGCGTGGTCGCCAGCTCGATCGAACGCCTGGCCGTCGAGATCCGTCACCTTCAGCGCACCGAGGTGCTGGAGGCCGAGGAATTCTTCGACAAGGGTCAGAAGGGCTCGTCGGCCATGCCGCACAAGCGCAACCCGATCCTGACCGAGAACCTGACCGGCCTGGCCCGTCTGGTCCGTTCGGCCGTGACCCCGGCGATGGAAAACGTCGCCCTATGGCACGAGCGGGACATCAGCCATTCCTCGGTCGAGCGCGGCATCGGCCCCGACGCCACCATCCACCTGGACTTCGCCCTGCAGCGCCTGGCCGGCGTGATTGAGCGGCTGAACGTCTATCCCGAGAACATGCAGAAGAACCTCGACCGCCTGGGCGGTCTGGTGCACTCGCAACGGGTCATGCTGGCCCTGACCCAGGCCGGCGTCTCGCGCGAGGCGGCCTATGCCGCCGTGCAGGAGAACGCCATGAAGGTCTGGCGCGGCGAGGGCGCCTTCCTGGACTTCCTCAAGGCCGACGACCGCGTCACCCTGCCCCACGACCAGTTGGAGGCCCTGTTCGACCTCGGCTACCACACCAAGAACGTGGACGTGGTGTTCGCGCGCGTCTTCAGGGAATAGATATGATCGACCCGATCTTGCGCCTGAACCCCAACATTGACGTCGCCAAGTATGCCCAAACCTATGCAAGTGACGGCTTGGTGCAGATCCCGAATATCTTTGAAGACGCCGTTGCGGATCGCTTCGGCGGCATTCTCGAAACATCGATCCCTTGGTCGCTGACCTTCTATGGCCCGGACAAAATGCCGGTCAAGATTCCCGTTCAAGATATTCAGGGTCAGAAGGCGGCTGATCTTCGTCCGCATATCGACGATTTGATCAAGAGGTCCGGTCAGGAATACGGTTTTATTCACTTCACCTTTGGTATGGTGTCGGCGCACAGGAGCGGGCAATATCCCGGCCATCCCATCCACCCGCTGACCGGGTTTCTGATGGGACCTGAGTTCGTCGAATTCGGTCGGAATTTGACTGGAGACAGCTCGATACTTTGGGCGGATTCACAAGCGACTCTTTACCGTCCCGGCGATTTCATCGGCCTGCACGTCGATCACAGTGATGAAAACATCCGCCGTGTCGCGGCCTATACGCTCGGCTTCACCGGTCGCTGGCGTTCCGATTGGGGAGGGCAACTGTTGTTTCATGACGACAAGACAGGTGACGTCACGCGAGGCCTTCTTCCCCGCTGGAACACTCTGACCGTCTTCAAAGTGCCGACCCTCCATTCTGTGGCGCCGGTGGCTCCCTATGCTCAAGCTGCGAGATTATCGATCGTCGGCTGGTTCCGCGCAGACCGCTGAGGCTTGGCTGAGTTTTCACGCCGCATCGGCTTTGCCCCCGTCGTCGATGCGGAGACCCGCCTGCTGATCCTCGGCAGCCTGCCGGGCGAGGCCTCGCTGAAGGCGGCCCAATACTACGCCCATCCGCGCAACGGCTTCTGGCCGTTGATCGGCGGCGTGCTGGACGAACCCCTGGCCGCCCTGCCCTACCCCGACCGCCTGGAGCGGCTGAAGGCGCGCGGCGTCGGCCTGTGGGACGTGATCGCTTCAGCCGAAAGATCCGGCAGTCTGGACGCGGCGATCAAGTCGCCCGAGGCGGCCGATCTGCGCGGCCTGGCGCTCAGCCTGCCCGAACTCCGCGCCGTCGCCTTCAACGGCGGTCTGGCGGCCAAGCTGGGAAGACGGATCCTGGCCGACCTCGCCGGCCTCGCCCTGATCGACCTCCCCTCGTCCAGCCCCGCCCATGCAATATCCTTGTCGGCAAAAGCGGAAACCTGGGCCATACTCGGTGAGTTTCTCCCGGATAAGCCTGCCGCCTGATGATCCTTACCCTTTCCTGCCCCGACCGCCACGGCATAGTGGCGGCCGTGTCCGCCTTCCTGCTGGAGCGGGACGCCAACATCTCCGACGCCCAGCAATTCGGCGACGCCACCACCGCCACCTTCTTCATGCGCGTGGTGTTCGAGCCGCAGGACGGCGATTCCCGGGCCGACATCCATCGGGCCTTCGCCCCCCTGGCCGAGCGGTTCGAGATGGACTGGACCCTGCGCGGCCCGGAGCCGCGCAAGGTGATGATACTGACCTCGCGTTTCGACCACTGTCTGGCGGATCTCCTGTACCGTTGGCGGATCGACGAACTGCCCATGGATGTGACGGCGATCGTATCCAACCATCCGCGCGAGATGATCGGCCATGTCGACCTGGGCGACCTGCCCTTCCATCACCTGCCCGTCAGCACCGCCGACAAGCCTGCCCAGGAGGCCCAGCTTCTGCATCTGATCGAGCAGACGGGCACGGAACTGGTGGTCCTGGCCCGTTACATGCAGATTCTGTCCGACGATCTCAGCGGGCGGCTGGCGGGCCGTTGCATCAACATCCACCACTCCTTCCTGCCGGGCTTCAAGGGCGCCCGCCCCTATCACCAGGCCCATGCGCGCGGGGTGAAGGTCATCGGCGCCACCGCCCACTATGTCACGCCCGACCTGGACGAAGGCCCGATCATCGAACAGGACGTCGAACGGATCAGCCACCGCGACACGCCTGAAGATTTGATCCGTAAAGGTCGTGATATCGAGCGTCGCGTCCTGGCTCGCGCCGTCCGAAGACATCTCGAGGACCGCGTTTTGCTGCACGGCACAAAGACTGTCGTCTTCGAAGACTGAATGGTCAAGCTGCGTCCTCTTGTCACGCCGCATGCATCCTTTAGGTGAACTCGGACGTAACCTTGTTGTGACCGCCACAGCGCGGGCCAACAGGGAACGAAACACCATGAAAAATCTTCGCACGCTCATGCTCGTCGCCGTATCCGGCGGGGTACTGATGGCGCTCGGCGCCTGCAACAACAACGAAACCACCACGCCGGCAGACTCCACCGCCATGGCGCCGGCCGAAGGCGCAGCCATGGCGCCCATGGCGGCCGAGCCCATGGTCGGCGGCGCGGCCATGAACCCGAACGAGACCATCGTCGCCAACGCCTCCAAGGCGTCGAACCTGTCGACCCTGGTCGCCGCCGTCCAGGCCGCCGGTCTGGTTGAGACCCTGCAAGGGCCCGGCCCCTTTACGGTCTTCGCGCCCGACAACGCCGCCTTCGAGAAAATCCCCGAGGCCACCCGCACCGCCCTGCTGCAGCCGGCGATGAAGGCCGATCTGACCAAAATACTGACTTATCACGTCGTCGCCGGCCGACTGACCGCCGCCGACATCGCCGCCCAGGCTCAGGCCAACGGCGGGACCGCCACCCTGGAAACGGTTCAGGGGGAGGCCCTGAAGGTCTCCGCCGGTCCGAACGACACCTGGGTCGTCACTGACGCCAAGGGCGGCAAGTCCACCATCACCCAGGCGGACGTGGCCCAGTCGAACGGCGTGGTCCATGTCGTCGACACGGTGCTGATGCCGTAAAAATAATTGCGATCCGCCCGAAACGGCGGAAACCAAATCGACGCGCCCGTGTTCTTCAGGAGCGCGAGACGCACAGTAAGCCGGGTGAGACATCCCCCAACGTCCCCGGCGAAAAGAAAGGGCCGCACTTTCCCCCGGGTGCGGCCCTTTCGAATTCTAGATCGGCCCGAAGGCCCAGTTTACTCGCCGGCGCGGATCTGCTCGCGGGCGATCGAGGCCAGCTCGTCGATCTTGGAGCGGATTTCACCTTCCGACACCGTCAGGCCCGAGGCCTTGAAGTCGCCGGCGACCTTGCGAAACACGTCCTCGTCGCCCGGCTGCTCCATGTCGGCGCGCACGATGGCGGCGGCGTACTGGTCCGCGCTCTCGGCCGACAGGCCCATCTTCTCGGCCGCCCAGTGGCCCAGCATCTTGTTACGCCGGGCGATGGCCTTGAATTCCTGCTCCTGATCGAGGGCGAACTTGGCCTCGAAGGCCTTTTCCCGATCGTCGAAGGTCGTCATGTCGCCAGCATAGCTCCGCTCGCCCCTCACTCAGGGGCTAGGGCGTCTATAGCCCGCCCGCGCCTGAACGCAACATGACTTCCGTCGCACCCGGCTTTCCGCCCTCGCCTTATTTGTATCCAGGCCCGCCTTCAGCTAAGGAGACCGCGAACGAGATTGACTGCCCGAACGATTCCGAAACGCGCCGCCAGGACCGGGTCTTCCCCTTTCCACAATGGCCGCGCGATTTTTGTTTCTGGAGGGCGCCCGTAGGCCGGGACCGGAATATGAACAGCAAGCGCAAGAAGATTTACGAGGGCAAGGCCAAGATCCTGTACGAAGGACCCGAGCCCGGCACCCTGATCCAGTATTTCAAGGACGACGCCACCGCCTTCAACGCCCAGAAGAAAGCCGTTCTCGAAGGCAAGGGCGTGGTCAACAACCAGATCAGCGAGTTCATCATGTCGCGCCTGAACGGCATCGGCGTGACCAACCACTTCATCAAACGGCTGAACCTGCGCGAACAGCTGATCCGCGAAGTCGAGATCATCCCGCTGGAAGTCGTCTGCCGCAACATCGTCGCCGGCTCGATGAGCCAGCGCCTGGGCATCGAGGAAGGCACGCCCCTGCCCCGCTCGATCATCGAATTCTACTACAAGAAGGACGAGCTCAACGACCCGATGGTCACCGAAGAGCACATCACGGCCTTCAACTGGGCCTCGACCCAGGAACTGGACGACATCCTGGCCATGACGGTTCGGGTGAACGACTATCTGTCGGGCCTGTTCAGCGCGGTCGGCATCACCCTGGTCGACTTCAAGATCGAGTTCGGCCGCATCTGGGAGAACGACTTCAGCCGCGTCATCCTGGCCGACGAGATCAGCCCCGACTCCTGCCGTCTTTGGGACGCCACGACCGGCGAGAAGATGGACAAGGACCGCTTCCGCCGCGACCTGGGCAATGTCATCGAAAGCTATACCGAGGTCGCGCGTCGACTGGGCATCATGAAGGGCATGCCGACGGTGATTCAGGGGGGGCTGCACTAATGGCCAAAATCAAGGTTCACGTCTTCCTCAAGCCCGGCGTGCTGGACGTCCAGGGCAAGGCCGTCGAGGGCGCCCTGCAAGGGCTGGGCTGGACCGGCGTGTCGAACGCCCGCGTCGGCAAACTGATCGAGTTCGACCTCGCCGGCGCCGAAGACGCCCAGGCCGAGGCCAAGAAGATGTGCGAGCAGCTTCTGGCGAATACGGTGATCGAAGGCTACCGCATCGAGGCGGCTTGACATCAGGCCACCGCATGGAGGCAGCTTAAATCATGAGGGCCGTTTTAAGCATTGTAACGGCGGTTATGGTCAGCGCCTGCCAGCCACCACAGCGTCAAGCGCGGGAAATCGGCCCGGAGCTTGATTGCGCCAAGGGGTTTGGGGCGCTCGTGGCCGAACTTGATGGTAATCACGGTCTTGTCGTCGATCGCCATGACCGAGGTTCCAACGCCTATCGAGACGACCGGCTCAACCGAGTGTATGTTGTAACCCTGCCTGACCACCCCGCTCATCCGGCCGTATTTCTTCGAGAGGCGGCCTTCACGAGCGAGGCGATCATAATCGATTCAAACGGATGCGGGTTCGGCGACAAGACTGAGTTCGATCGCGAAATGCGCGCCTACGACTCATTTGATCGCCTGTTGAACGCCGAAGAACCCTGCTTTCTCTGCAGCGCGAGCCGACTGCAGTCGCCAACAGTAGATCGGCGGCTGCCTCCACCTCCATTGTGATCAGCTTCGGGCCGCCTAGATGGAGTCTCCAAGAAGCGGAGCCCCCATGACCTTCACCCTCACCTCCACCGACATCCAGGACGGCGGCGTCCTGCCCGACGCCCAGGTTCACGCCAAGGGAAACACCTCGCCCCACCTCGCCTGGTCCGGCGCGCCCGAAGGGACCAAGAGCTACGCCGTGACCTGCTATGACCCTGACGCCCCGACCGGCTCGGGCTTCTGGCACTGGACCGTCGCCAATCTGCCGGCCGATGTGACCGAACTGGCGACTGGCGCCGGCTCGCCCGGCGGCCACCTGCCGCTCAGCGCCGTCCAGGGACGCACGGACTACGGCAAGGCCGGCTTCGGCGGCGCCGCCCCGCCCCCTGGCCACGGTCCGCACCGCTATATCTTCACCGTCTTCGCCGTGGATGTGGAGCGGCTGGACGTGACCGCGGACGATTCCGGCGCCGTCTTCGGCTTCAACCTGCACTTCCACACCCTGGCCAAGGCCTCGATCACCGCGACCTACGAAAACCTGGGCTGATCCCTCAGGGGTTCCGCTTCAGCTGGAAGTCCCCGGCGGGGAAGTCCATCACATAGCCCTGGGACAGGACGTCCTGTCCCAGGCGGCCGCGGATATCATCGCCGCCGGCATGTTCGTCTGCGGCGCTGACGTCGGTCAGCCGAACGCCGATTTCGTCGATCCGCAGGTCCACCACGGGCGCGCGGCGCGCCTCCACGGTGCGAACTCCGCCTGCCCCTCCGACCTGTTCCTGTATCGCCACGGCGCCGGCGGCCAGCTCAGGCCTCTCGTCGAGCAGAGCGGGACGCAGGGTCGTCCGGTTTGCGCCGGTGTCGAAGGCGAAGGCCACGGGCGCCCCCTCGCCGACCCGAACATAGACCCGCGGCGTCAGCCCATCGACATACAGATCCCGTTCCGCCGGCGCGGGTCCGCTGGGTCGCCAGCTCAGATGCTCGGCCCCGTCGCTCCCCTTTCCGACCTCCAGCCGCTCCAGCCGCGAGATGACGGGAAAGCCGACGATCCCGGGGATGCTGTAGGCGCCGCCCGCGAAGGTCAGGCTGGCGTCCGGCATGACCAGGAAGACCACGTTCTGGAACACGACCTCGCCGATCTTCACCCTGTCCGCCACGCCGATGCGGGAGGCGGCGCCCGTCTGGGTGATGCTGCCGACGCCGGCCGTCTCGCCGAGAATGCGAAGCCCCAGAGCCTGAGCCTCGCTGTCGGTGACGACCGAGAAGTTCGCGCCTGTATCCAGGACGAACCGCCGCGCCGAGCCGTTTATCTCGACCGGGATGCGCGCCAGCCGCGCCGCATCCCGTTCAATATCAACCGCGCCGGCGGTGAAGGCGATGCGCGTCTGGGGCGGGGTGTCGGCCAGGGCTTGCGCCACCGCCAGCGACTGGGTCGTCGCCTGTCGCTCCTCGTCGGTCCCGGCGGTCTCCAGAAGCTGCGCCATGGTCTGGGCCGCCTCGCGATAACGTCCGTCCCGCAGAAATACGCCGGACAGAGCCGACAGCGCTCGGCTACGCTCCGCGCCGGGCCTGTCGCCGTTCTCCAGACAGGCCTTCAGCGCGGTGATTGCTTCGTCGTCGCGGAACTCATAGGCGGCCAGCAGGCCGCGCGAGAGTTGATCGTCCGCATCATGCGCTACAGCCGCTCTAAGCGCCGCCGGGTCAGACAAAGCCGCCTCACGATCCGGGCTCTGAGCAAGCGCCGAAGACGCCGCAAGCAGGGCGCAGATCGCCGCTGAAGAAATCCATCCCGAAGCCATGTCGCCGACCTCCGTTATCGATTTCCGCTGCCTATCATCGCTTGGAAGGGCGGCGAAGTTAACATTCCGCCATGGATCGAAAGCTCGGACCTTCCATTGCGGGGCGCCGGCCTCGACCTATATTGCACTGCACCATCCCTCCCCTTCACCTCCCGGATCATCCCGCCATGGCCTCCAGCGGCGCCGTCGTCGATTCTGACGTGACCCACGAACCTATGGCCGCCGGGCGGATGGCCCTGGTGCTGATCGCCCTGGCCATGGGCGGTTTCGCCATCGGCGTCACCGAGTTCGCGGCCATGAGCATCCTGCCCGACTTCGCCGCCGGCCTGGGCGTCGACGCCCCGACCGCCGGCCATGTCATCAGCGCCTACGCCGCCGGCGTGGTCGTCGGCGCGCCGATCCTGGCGGTGCTGGGCGCGTGCAGCCCGCGCTGGCTGCTGCTGATCGGCTTCATGGCTCTGTTCGCCGTCGGCAACGGCCTCTCGGCCCTGGCGCCGACCTATGAGTGGATGCTGGTCTTCCGTTTCCTCAGCGGCGTGCCGCACGGCGCCTATTTCGGCGTGGCGGCCCTGGTCGCGGCCTCGATCGCGCCTCTGCATCTGCGCACCCGCGCCGTCGCCACCATTCTGATGGGACTGACCGTCGCCACCGTCATCGGGGTGCCCTTCGCTAATCTGATCAGCCACGCCTTCGGCTGGCGGTGGACCTTCGCCATCGTCAGCGTCCTGGCGGTCGTCACCATGGCCCTGGTCGCCCTGTTCGCCCCGCGCGACCCCGCCCACGCCGACGCCAGTCCCCTGCGCGAACTGGGCGCTCTGAAGCGTAGCCAGGTGTGGCTGACGCTCGGTGTCGGCGCGATCGGCTTCGGCGGCATGTTCTGCGTCTACGCCTATCTGGCCTCGACGCTTCAGGCGGTGACCGGTGTGGGGCCGGAGATTCTGCCCTGGGTTTTCGCCGTCTTCGGCGCCGGCATGTTCCTGGGCAATATTCTGGGCGCCTGGGCCGCCGACCGGATCGGCTTCAGGGCTGCGGGCGGGCTGCTGCTCTGGAGCGCCGCCGCCCTGGCCCTCTATCCGTTGGCCGCGCCTCACCTCTGGGCCGTCATGGTCGTCGTCTTCCTGATCGGCGGCGGCGGCGGCCTGGGCTCGGTGCTTCAGACCCGGCTGATGGACGTCGCCGGCGACGCCCAGACCCTGGCCGCCGCCCTGAACCACTCGGCCTTCAACACCGCCAATGCGCTGGGGCCCCTTCTGGGCGGCCTGGCCATCGCCGCCGGCTACGGCTGGACCTCGACCGGCTGGGTCGGCGTCGGCCTGTCCCTGGGCGGGTTTGCGATCTTCGTGATCGCCTGGCTGGCGGGGCGCAAACGTGCTGCGTCGGAGCGTTTGGCGTAACCACAGTTTATGGTAGTATGGGCGTATGGCGGACGTCACCAATGACCTCATCTACGAAGTGCTGAAGTCGATGCAGACGCCCTTGGATCGGATCGACGGCAGCATCGCCGACATGAAGGGCGAACTTCAGGCCATGCGCCTCCACCTCAACGGCCTGAACCAAGACGTCTCCAACCTCTATCAGATCGTTGATCGTCAGGACGCCCGTCTCGGCCGGATCGAGACCCGCCTCGGACTTCTTGAACCCGCGCACTGACATTTCCCGAAAACGGTGCTAGAGGCCCGCGCCATGAGCGCAGCCGTCATCGTCTTCCCCGGTTCCAACTGTGATCGCGACTGCAAGGTCGCCGTCGAACGCTCCACCGGCGAGCCCGTTTCGATGGTCTGGCACGCCGAGACCGAACTGCCCTCCGGCCTGGACCTGATCGTCATTCCCGGCGGCTTCTCCTACGGCGACTATCTGCGCTGCGGCGCCATGGCGGCCCAGTCGCCGGTGATGCAGGTCGTGAAGAAGGCGGCGGATGACGGCGTCGCCGTGGTCGGCATCTGCAACGGCTTCCAAATCCTGTGCGAGGCCGGACTGCTCCCCGGCGCCCTGCTGCGCAACAAGGGTCTGAAATACGTCTGCAAGCCCATCGCCCTGACCGTCGCCAACGGCCAGACCCGCTTCACCGCCGGCTATCAGGGCCAGCGCGAGGTGGTCATGACCCAAGGCAACGGCGACGGAAACTTCTTCGCCGACGCAGAAACCCTGGCCCGGATCGAGGGCGAGGGTCAGGTCGTGTTCCGCTATGTCGACAACCCGAACGGCTCGGTCAACGACATCGCCGGCATCCAGAATGCGCGCGGCAATGTGCTCGGCATGATGCCCCATCCCGACCGCGCTTTTGAAGCCGAACTGGGCTCCGCCGACGGCGCGGTTCTGTTCCAGAGCATCTACGCGGCGGCCTGATCGCTCAAAGACCGGCGTTCTCTCGCGCTTGTGACACGCGATGATCGCGTTTCCCGCTAACCTGAAGATGCATCTGCGTCTCGGGGGCGATCATGGCGACAATTCTCGACCCACTGCCTCAGGCCGTGCTTGACGACCTCAAGCGCCTGAACGCCCTGCTCGACGCCGTGCCGCCCAAGACGGCCGGCGACAATCTGCTGATGGCCACCTGGAACATCCGGGGGTTCGGCAGCCTGACGGAGAAATGGGAAAGCGAGGAGGGCGACAGCCCGCGCCGCGATTTCCACGCCGCCGTCCTGATCGCCGCGGTGCTGGAACGGTTCGACGTCATCGCGGTGCAGGAGGTGAAGGCCAATCTGCGCGCGCTTCGTCATGTCCTGAAGAGGCTGGGTCCCGACTTCGGCTTCCTGATGACCGACGTCACCTACGGCGATCCCGGCAATGACGAGCGACTGGCCTACATCTACGACGCTCGGCGGCTGAAACCCTCCGGTCTGGCCTGCGAACTGGTAGTGCCCGAGGATCTGGACACCCCCTACGCCACCCCGGCCAACGCCTTCCAGCGTCAGTTCGTCCGCACCCCCTACGCCGTCAGCTTCAACGCGTCCGGCAAGACCTTCGTCCTCGTCACCCTTCACATCGTCTACGGGGAAAAGGGCGCGGACCGCGTCGCTGAACTGACCGCCATCGCCAAATGGCTGCGTCACTGGGCCGAGTCGATGGACGACTACGGCCAGAACCTGATCTGTATGGGCGACTTCAACATCGACCGCCACGGCGATCCCCTGTGGCAGGCCTTCACCTCCACCGGCCTGGTCACCGCCCCCGGCCTGGAAAAGGTGCCGCGCACCCTAAGTTCGTCCGTCGACAACCCCGACCTGGCCAGCTTCTTCGATCAGATCGCCTGGTTCGAACGGCGGAAGGACGGCAAGCCCTATCTGTCGCTGAAGTTCCGGAAGGCCGGCGGTCTGAACTTCCAGGGCGTGGTCCTTCAGAATCTCACCCGGACCCAGCTGTCCTGGCGGATCAGCGACCACTATCCGCTGTGGGTCGAGTTCGGGCTGGACTGACGTCCACGGAAGACGCCCTCTGCGCCCTGACCCGACCCGTGTCCGACTACTCCTCCTCCATGCCCTGTACGGCTAGGCTCTCATCCAGGGCCTCCTCGTCGTCTTCGACAACGGAAATCCCGCCCTCGAAATTGTCGTCTTCGTCGCCTGTATTGACACCGCCCGGCTCACGCTGGGCAGCGAGCTCCCGGGCGCCGACGCCTTGGCCATGCTCGATGGCGAGATTGGCCTGAACTTCGTCGGTCTCAAAACGCGGTGTGTCGTCCTGCTCGGCCATGAAGATCTCCTGTTCTGGCTGCTCAGACAACCGACTGCCGACAAGCCGGTTCCCACGGTCCGCATGCGGCGACAAGCTTCACATTTCTTCCCCAACGGTGAACCTTCCGGCGTTCCGACGCGTACACCGACCTGAACATCCCGTATCGGAATCCGCATGTCCTCGATCCTCCGCCCCACCCCCGCCCAGCGGACTCGCCGTCTGGCGGTCCTGGCCGCCGCCGTCTTCGCCCTGGTCGTACCGCTGGTGCAGAACCTGGCCGGCCTGGGCCTAACCCAGGCCGAGTTTGCGGCGGATGGAAACTCCACCCTGCGCGTCGCCGGCTACGCCTTCTCGATCTGGGGCCTGATCTATCTGGGCCTCCTGGCCTACGCCGTACGCCAGGCCCTTCCCCAGACCGGCGAGAGCACTCTGATCAACCGGATGGGCTGGCCGTCGGCCGTCGCCTTCTTCGGCATCGGGATGTGGATCGTCGTCGCCGCCCTGAACCTGAAGGCGGCCAGCGTCATCGTCATCTTCGCCTCCCTGATCGCCCTGCTGGCTCCGCTTCTGGCCTATTCCGGCGCCGTCCGGGCCCTGAGCCGGACGGATCGCGACCGCCTGCTGCTGGTCTGGCCCCTGGCGGCGCTCGCGGGCTGGCTGACGGTGGCCGCGCCGCTGAACCTGGTCACCGCCCTGACCGCCTTCCAAGCCCTGCCTGATGCCCTGTCGCCGGGGGTCTGGGCCATGCTGGCCATTGTCGTCACCACGGGAGCGGCCCTGGCGGTGACCGCCAGCCTCCGGACCATCGCCTATCCCCTGCCGACGGCCTGGGGCCTGCTGGGCGCCTTCGTCGCCGAACAGACGGACAAGCCGGCGGTCGCCTTCACCGCCCTGGCTGCGGCCATCATCCTGCTGGTCGGGGGCGTCCTCCTGGCCTTTCGGCTGAAGCCGGGAGTCGAGCGCTAGGAGTCCTTGGTCGGCGTCACAGGCGTATTGATCGCCGCATCTTCCCCGGCGCCGACGTCGAAGGCGCCAGTCTCCTGAAATCCAACGCTGCCGATCCCGGTCGCCTGTCCAGTCAGCCGCTGCCGACGGCTGATCATCGCCTGCTCGGGCGCTGCCTCGTCCATTTCGCGCGTCGTCGCCGGATCATTGGACCGATCCATCTGCTGGCCGGTGGCCGGCGTGACCTTTGTGGAGGGGGTGGAGCGCATCAGATGCCCGCCCCTTCATCTTCATCTTCATCCTCATCTTCATTCTGCGCCTGCTCGGCCATGGCCGAGGCGCCGGCGTCGTCGGCGGCGATCTCGGGCAGATCGTCGTCTTCCGGGGTAGCGGCGGGGTCGATGGGGGTGTCGGTCATGATGAACTCCGTGGTGACTACACACGAAATGACCCCCAGGCCCGAGACGTTCCCCCGCGCTCAGATCGTGATCGCCACGTCCGTCTTCGAGAAGTCGTCGCCCTTGAACAGCAGGGGTTCGCCGCTGCTCAGGCTCAGGGCATAGGCGAAGCAATCGCCGTAGTTCAGTCGCGCGGGATGCCGCCCCTTGCCGAACCGCACCATGGCCTCGCAGGCCATCCGCATCTGCGCCTGATCGACGGGGACCAGGTCCAGCCGGTACTCCTGTTCAAGACGATCAAGCACGGGACGGGCGTCCACGCCGAGCCGGGACGTCAGCACCGCCGCCAGTTCGACCCAGGTCGCGACACTGACCCGGCGCGTCGTCGCCGAACGAATCCGCTCATCGAACGCCGCCGCTTCCGGCTCTCTCAGAACAATGGCGACGAAGGCGGAGGTGTCGATGACCATCAGCGCGGCAGACCGTGCTCGTCGTACATCTCGTCGTCGATTTCCTGAAGAGAGCGGCCGTCGCCGGGCGGCAGGGTCCGCAGATAGGCGAATAACGCCTCGCGCTTCCTCGCCCGCTCCGCCGCCGCCTCGTCGGCGGTCAGCTCCTTCCAGGTCTTGTCCAGGGCGATGTCGATGGCCTCGGTCAGACTGACCCCCAGCCGTTCGGCGACGGCCCGCGCCTTTCGCTCCGTCTCGGCGCGCTTGATGCTGAGGCCCATTCTAGAACTCCCAAAATGCTGTCTAGAATGTAGCCTATCGGCCCGTCACCCGCTAGAAGCGCCGCCCATGACCGCTCCTCAAAAGACCATGGCCGAACTGGCCGCCGAATACGGCCTGGCCCCGAACGAATATCAGGTCGTCCTCGACCGGCTGGGCCGCGAGCCCAATCAGGTGGAACTGGGCGTCTTCTCGGTCATGTGGTCCGAGCACTGCTCCTACAAATCCTCCAAGATCCACCTGGGCAAGTTCCCCACCACCGGCGAGCGCGTCATCTGTGGCCCGGGCGAGAACGCGGGCGTGATCGACATCGACGACGGCGACGCCTGTATCTTCAAGATGGAGAGCCACAACCACCCCTCCTACATCGAACCCTACCAGGGCGCGGCGACGGGCGTGGGCGGCATCATGCGCGACGTCTTCACCATGGGCGCCCGGCCGGTGGCCCTGCTGAACGCCCTGCGCTTCGGCGATCCCAGCCACGAGAAGACCAAGCGCCTGGTCAAGGGCGTGGTGTCCGGCATCGGCGGCTACGGCAACTGCGTCGGCGTGCCGACCGTGGCGGGCGAGACCAATTTCCACGCGGGCTACAACGGCAACATCCTGGTCAACGCCATGTGCGTCGGCCTGGCCAAGTCGGACAGCATCTTCTACTCGGCCGCGCCCTCGGCGGGCCTGTCGGTCGTCTATTTCGGCTCCAAG